>Ga0055480_10000888_pt1 | contig 11577 bp, 20 predicted proteins | sample Muzzi_PWB_D2_FD_57935 | JGI IMG/M metagenome (GOLD analysis project Ga0055480, IMG submission 57935) | Wetland microbial communities from San Francisco Bay, California, USA, that impact long-term carbon sequestration - Muzzi_PWB_D2 | ecosystem: Environmental > Aquatic > Marine > Wetlands ... | reverse complement strand
CCACGTTCGCGGCGACATCGCTCAGCAGCTCGGCGCCGGCCGCCGTGTCGTCCTCGAACGGGCCCGGCAGGGGCTGCGCGAGCACGCGCCCCAGCTGCGCAAGCTGCTCCATGTCGGCGTGCCAAGGCTCGCCGACGAAGATCAATCCGTCAGTCGTCATGTTCCGCTCTTCCCCGGTTGCTTTCGGGCGCCCCGAAATGGTGACGCCGTCCCGAACCAACATGGCTCGGAGTTACCGCAGGGGCAAGTCTCTTCAGCCGAACAATCCCTAGGGGTTGCGCGATTCTCGCTACTCGGGCCCGGCGGCGGCCGATGGGATCTCGTTGCCCCAGGCTGTCCATCCTGGGCGCTCGACCCGCGCGAACATCTCAAGATAGGGCCCATAGCTGCGCATCTCCACGAGGTTGAAGAACGCCTCGGGCTTCCGGGAGTGGATGCGCTGGCCGGCCGCGGTCGGCACGGGGACGCGGATCACGCTTGGGATGTCGCGATGTTCGGTGCGCACGGCGAAGCCCTGGCCACGTACTCCGAACAGGCACAGCTCGTGCGCGCCGCGCAGGTACTGGCCGATCCCGAGGTTCGATCCCACCTTGTCCCAGGCGAGGTTCGTGACGTAGCGGAAGCCGAGCGCGCGCATCAGCTCGAGGCCGGCGGGTAGCCAGTTGTTCGTGACCCACATCCACAGGTGGGCGTCAGGCGCCGGGCGCCAGACCTCGGCGCGCACGATCGCGGCCAGGATGTCCGCCGGCGTCATGGTGGGGTAGTGGCGGTCGGCGCCGCGCTTCACCTTGCCGCCGCCGCGCTCGGGCCACGGTGGGTCCATCGTGATCGTCGAGAACTGCGCGGCCCCGCCCAGGCGGGCGGGGCACGCGCACGGCGCCACGCTGCAGACGCTGCAGTGGTCGCCGTCGTCGAAGAGGCCGGCTTGGGCGCTACGCTGGGGCATCGGCCGAGCTCTGCGAGCCGCGGGCCCGCAAGAGCTCGACGACGGTCGGGACCAGCGATTCGAGGGTCACGTGGACGTCGAGCGCGACCCCGGTCGCGACGTCCGCAAGGCGAAGCACGGGCTTGCCGATGTCGTCCTCGCCGCTGCGCCAGCGGAGGCGGCGCTCGTGCACGGCCGTGCGCACGACGTTGTCGAGCTCAGACCCCATCGGCTCGCCGAAGAAGTCGTGCGCCACGCGCGGCGCCGCGACGACGTGCATGATCAGGTCGTCGTCCTGGCCGGCGATCGCTAGCTCGGCCGCCCCGGCGATCAGTAGACCAACGCAACGATCGACCGCCACGCGGCTGCGATAGTCGGTGTTTCCGTGGATTTTCATGGACGTTCCGCTCCTTCCTACTCGTCGTCGTCATCGTCGAATCGGTGCAGCTCGGCGTGCTTGATCATCTCGAGCATGCCGATGCGCCGCGCCCGACTCACGGTCCCTGTGAGGGACCAGGATACCGCCTGGTCGGGCGCATGGACCCCGATGATCGCGATGTCCTCGAACTCGCCCGCGCGCGCGCGTTCGAGCCATTCCTCGAGCAGCTCGACGACCTGGCTGCGCAGCTGCCGGGCGTGCGCGCTGGCGGCCGGCTCGATGTCCGGCTCGACGACCCGCAGCTTCGGGTCGCCTCCGCTCATGGCTCGAGCGCGTACGCCAGCGATTGGTCGATCATCTCGTGGTCGACGCCGGGGGCATTGTGCAGCCCCGCCCGCACGACCTCGAGCTGGTCGGATTGCGCCTGCGACACGACGATCATGATCTGCGCCAGGTCGGTCTCCATGTCGCGGAAGTAGGCGTCGAGCGCGGCGTTCTGCTCGGCCTCCGACGCGCGCGCGGCGCGGTCGGGGCCGAGGATCCCGCGCAGGTACGCGCCGCGCAGGATCTGCCACAGCGGCCCCTCGTAGCGCTCGTTGCCCTGCAACTCGTCTTCGGTGCTCATTCGTCGTCGTCCGTGGGTTTGGGTTTGCGGCGCCGGCGGCGCCGCTTCGGGGCGTCGGGCATGTCTCCGACCGCGGCCAGCAGCGCGAGCTCCATGGGGGAAGGCTTCTCGAGCGCGGCGGGCGCTGGCGCTGACGCCGGCGCTTGGTCGGGTGGCGGCTCGGCCGCCCGACGGCGCCGTCGGGGCGTCGTCGGGCGCTCGGCCGCCGGGCCCGACCAGCGCGTCACCGGGCCCGAGTGCTTTTGCATCTCGGCCGGGTCTTTGATGCGCGTGCGCAGCTCTTCGAGTCGGTCGGGAATCGGGCACAGGACACCAGCGTCGGTCACGTACAGCGTAACACCCTTGCGCATCAGGTCGCCGGCGCGCCAGTAGCCCCCCTGGTAGGCGACGGGGTGATCCGGGCTATCGCTGCCGTGGACGCGCCGCAAGCTCATGACCGTGTTGCGCACCTGCCGCACCGTCCCGCGCCCCTTGTACTCCGCAATGTAGTCCGCCAGATCGGCCGCGGAGATGCCCGGGTTTCGCTCGATTCCCTCCTTGACAATCTCCCACAGATACTTCTCGGACTTGTTCTTCCGGCGCCAGTTCGTGAAGTCCTCGGTCCGCCACACTCGCCCCTTCCAGCGGACCGGGTAGTTCAGGTCCGACAGGTCGAGGTCGCGCTGGATCTCGTTGATCGCGTAGGTGACCTGCGCCACCGTTCCCTCGCCGCGCACCGCGCGCAGGTGCGCGGCGAGGTCGTCAACCGTGATCCCCGGCGCCACGCGAATCGCGTCGGCCACGATCTTCTGAATCTGGGGCGGTTGCTTGGGTACATCCTCGGACATGGTCAGTTCGCGCCTCCGGTGCCGCCGTCGGGCCCGAAGACGTCCTCGCTCGTGTCGATCGCGTAGATCACGCGCTCGAGGCGGTAGCGCAGGAGCCGCGCGGCGTCCACGGTCATCGCGATCGCCTTGCTTTCGCGGTCCTCGGGCGCGCCCAGGATGATCGCGTAAACCGGTTCGCGGTCCCCGGTGAGCTCGACGTAGGTCACGCCGTAGATGTCCTCGTACGTGAGATGAACCAGCCGCCCCTCGATGTTGATCCGGCCGATTTCCTCGCCAGCCTTGTACTCCACGGCGCTCATTGGGCGAGAAACCTCGGCAGCAGGGTGTTCCGCCGCGCCGGGGTAGCGTTCGCGAGCGCGCGCTTGACGCCCTTGCGGTCCCCCACGATGGTGACCGACTCCTTGGCGCGCGTGAGCGCGGTATAGATCAGTTGGCGGCTGAGCATGTAGCTGTGGGTCGAGTGGCAGACGACGACGACGTGCGGCCACTCTGACCCCTGCGACTTGTGGACCGTGAGCGCGTACGCGAGCTGTAGCGAGTTGGCGGCGTCGCGGTCGTAGGTCACGGCGCGGCCGTCGAAATCGACCAGGAGCTCCGTCTTGCCGGCGCCGAGGACGGTCCCGATTTCGCCGTTGAAGACGTTCCGCTTGTAGTCGTTCGATGTCTGGATCACCCGGTCGCCTTGCCAGAGCTCGTAGTCGCCGACCTTCCAGCCGCGGCCGTAGCCCACGTCGGCGTTCAGGAGCGCCTGCAGGCGCGTGTTCGCCACGGTGACGCCCGCCGGGCCCGGCCGCTGGGGTATGAGCACCTGGCGGTCGACGTCGTCCTCTGCGAGCGCGGCGAGCGCGTCGGCCGCCGCCGCCGCCGTCTCGACGTCGACGAACCGGAAGTCGTCGGCGTCGTCGAGCTCGAGGGCGGCGAAGTCGCCGCGGTTCACCCGTGGGGCGTTCCGGCAGACCCACGACTTCGCCGCGGCGCGGTGCACGTGCTCGAGCTGGGCGACCGGCACGAAGCGCGAGTCGATCAGGTCGCCGAACATCCGCCCCGGGCCTACCGGGGGCAGCTGGTTCGCGTCGCCGACGAAGATCACCCGCGTCCGCTCCGGGTCGATCGCAGCGAACAGCGCGGCGCCGAGCTCGACGTCGATCATGGATGCCTCGTCCACGATCGCGATCGGCGCCTCGAGCGGTGCGTTCTCGTTGCGCCGGAAGCCGAAGCCCCCGTCGAGCATCGGCCCCCATTCGAGCAGCCGGTGCATCGTGCGCGCCGGGCGGCCCGTGGCTTCGGCCATGCGCTTCGCAGCTTTCCCCGTGGGCGCGGCGAGCTCGTAGTCGGTGCGCGCGTCGTCGAGCTCGTCGAGCGCGGCGCGCAGGCTGGTCGTCTTGCCCGTCCCCGGTCCCCCGGTCACGATGCCGATGGGTTCATCCAGAATCAGCCGCAAGGCCCGCTTCTGGGACTCGTCCAGTTGCCAGGTCATCCTCGGTCCTTTTCTCTCGGAGCATCTTGACAGCTGCCGCGATGGCTCGTTCCGCATTCTCTAGGCGCGGCGCTGTCGCTCTTGTGTCGTCCCGCCTCAGCACCCCGGCGCATTCCGCGGCGCTGATCTGTCGCATCACGTCCCCGACGTCGACGCTACGTAGCACTTTCACTGCAGCATGGCGGGCCAGTTTTTCCAACGGTAAGTACGTGTGCCCAGCAGCGCAAGCCTCATCCATCGAGTGTTGCAGCGCGGCGACGATCCGACTGGGGGCGTCATGCGGGAATCCTGCCGCCCGAGCGATGGTGTCGGCCCGTTGCCAGCCGAAGCCGCGAATCGTGCCGATTACCTGGTAAGGGTCCGCTTTCAGTCGCTTTTCGATGTCAACGCCCTCGCCCCACTCGGCGGTCAAGCGGCCAATCTGGTTGCCCGTGAGACCAAGAGAGCGCAGCCGAACATCCCGATCCCGAGTGGCCCTGTGCTCGTCGTATGCAGCGACGATTTGCTCGGCGCGCTCGGCGGTGATGCCCGGTATTTCGGTGAGCCGCGCGGGGCTCAATTCGACCATCTTCCAGAACTCGTCGACGCCGCCGAAGTGGTCGACCATGCGCTTCGCGCGCTCGGGGCCCACGTTCGGCAGCCGCGACCGCATCCAGGCGATCGCCCCCGACTCGGTGCGGGGGCGGATCGCCTGGATGGTTTGCGCCTTGATCTGCCGGCCGAACCGGTCGTGCGTCGTCCAGAAGCCCTCGACGAGCACGCTGTCACCGATGCCGATGCCGGACATGTTGCCCACGACCGGGGCGACGTCGCCGCCCATGTCGAGCACGAGCTTCCCCCAGTAGTGTTGTCCCAGGATGCGGACGTCTTCGACGACGCCCTCGAATCGGTCCGGCTGGCGCTGGCGCATCGGATTGGCTCCTAGAAGGGGATCGAACCCTGCTGGGCGCCGTCCGGCGGCGGCGGCGGCGCATCGTCGTCGTCGATGAAGTCGTCCCCGCCCGCGCTGCCGCCCGCGCCGCTCGAGGTGTCCTCGACGGCATCCATCTTCGACATCAGGGGCTGAACGACCTCGCGGAAGAACTTCGCCTCGCCCGCGTACTGCATGATCTGCGCGCGAGGCAGGACGCTCCCGCGCGTGAACGTGGGCATGGAGTACTTGCCGCTGTCGTCCATTTCGAGGCCGATCTCGGTCTCGAACGCGAAGAGCGGATAGTTGCTCCGCTTGCCGTTCACGACCCGCCGGCCGAGGAAGAAGCGATTGAGGTACTGCTGCAGCGGCGGGAGGCTCGTCTTTTTGCAGCGCAGGACGAACGGCTGCTGGCTGGCCTGCTCAATGCCGACGACGGTGTAGACGGGCCCGCAGTTGCGCGTCCGCTTGCCGTCCACGTTGCGCCACTGCGCATCGGGGCAGCCCTCGCACTTGCGCTGCTCGCCCGTCTCGAGCAGCGTCCCGGTCACGCGGTCGGCGGACCGGCAGATCGTCTTGTTCCGGTCCTCGGCGTTGTCGAACTCGGTCCACGCGTTCGATTTCTGCAGCGTGAGCAGCGTGCCGGTGATCCGCTTCTGGACCTGCTCGGTCACCGTGTCGAAGAACACGTTGGGCATGATTGGCTCGCCGTCGGCGTCCCGCCCCTTCATGTTGAACACCTTCGCGGCGATCTTGAGGTCCTCGGCGCCGACCTCTTCGAGGCCATCGCTCTCGAGCTGGTCGTCGTCGCCCAGCACGTCGGCGAGCTCGTCGGCGGCCGCGAGCGCGGTCGGGCCGGTCGTCGTAAGGGCGGTCGTCTCGTCGTCGTTCTTCTTCTTCGCCATGGGTCGTTTCTCCGGTTCTTCGTTGTTGAGGGGCTGTCCCGCCCCATCTAGCGCCCGAGGTCGAACTGCTCGAGCTCGGGCGTGTCGTCTTCGTGTGCGGTGTCGAGCTCGTCCTGCGTCGGCACGTGGTCGGCGGGCGCCGCGGTCGGGCGCGTGCGACTGTCGGCCGTCGCTTCCTCGCAGGCCACGTGGACGAACACGGGGCCCTCGGGCAGCATCACGCGGACCGCGTATTTGCCGCCGGCGGTGAACCGCCGACCACACCACCAACAGGTCGAGTAGGGTAGTTTGCGCATCTGACAAGAAAAGCCCCGGAGCGGAGGCGGCCGCCGCCGACAGCGGCCAGGAAGCGACGCCGGCGCCCCCGCCCGGGACCGGGGGGCTTTCAGAACGGGCGTTCCTTCGCGGTCGGGCTTTGCTCGGGCGCTTGGCGCCCCTGGTTCGCGGCCGGCTCGCCGGCCAGGACGACGAGGTCCGTGCTCTCCGCGATCGCGGTGCGAACGTCGCCGAACGCGTCCGACTCGGCGCGCGCGCGGTTCTGCATCTGCAGCGTGAACTGCGGCGTGTGGCCGCCGATCAGCTTGAAGCGCACGAGCATCCGAATGCTGTAGACCACGCCCTGCTCGAAGACGGGAATCCCGACGTGGAAGAAACGCGGAATCCGCGTCGAGCTCTTGTCGTGGTCCGTTTCGCAAATGAGGGATCCGGTACCGGTCGAGGGATCGACCGTGCGCTTGAACCGCCCCGTCGAGTTGATGATCAGGTTGCGCGCCACTTCGAGCAGCGCTGACGCCGGCGGGCTGTCGGGATCGCTCTCGGGAACCACGATGTCGTCGAGGCGGTCCTCGAGGAAGTCGGCGAAGTCGGTCTGGGACATCGCCACGCCGTCCACGGCGGTCCAGGCACACCACGGCTCCGACTTCGGGCACTCGTACACGGCTCGGAACTGGCGATAGCCGGCGTCGGTGAACTCCGGGCCGCTGGGGTCGTCATCATAGACGGCGCGCACGAGGAACTCGCGCGCGTCCGCCCATAGCGTCGTTCGCACGCCATCCTTGTTCCGGTTCACGTGCTCGATGAAGCTGTCGAGCTCGTGCAGCCGGGCCAGCCCGCTGCGGTGCGTGGGCCCGGGGGCGAGCTCGTCGAGGGCGCGCTGCACCGCGGCGGGGACGGTGACAGCGTCGCCGCTCACCGTGAGAGCGATGCGACGGTTGGGCGCCAGCTCTTCGATCTGGAATCGCTTCCCGATCTCCACGCTGGCGGCGCCGGCTTTCACGGCGGCGTCGATGTCGGACGTTGGGTTCTTCATGGGGGGCTCCCGTTGGGTTATGGGGTCACACCACGCGCATCGGGCCGGCGTCGCCGCCCGTGTCGCGCATGGGCTTGCGCTCGGTCGGCTCGTCGTCGAGCTCGCGCATGGCGAGCTGGCGCGGATTCGAGCGGCTGAGTCCGGCGTCGTCGTCCCAGAAGAACACCGACGGCGGCACGCTGTGCGTGGGCTTGGTCATCTTCACGTCGGCGCTCACGCCGGCGAACTCGCCGTCCGGCTTCACCGTGACGGTGAGGGCGAGCTTGCCCACCTTGCCCGTCTCGCGAACCGCTTGCGTAAGCTCGCCGAGCTGGTTCTCGAGCTTCGTGCGCAGCGAGCCGTGGCCGATCGCATCGACCAGCTCGACGAAGTTGCAGCGTGGCGGCGCCGGCGCCGGCGTCTTGCCCTTCTCATTCGACATCGTCTCTCCCTTCCCTTGGTTCGGTAGCAGATTCAATCACGCGGGGCTGTCAGGCGGCGAAACCAAGCCAGCACGCCGCCGCGCCGCCGTACAGCCCGTTCCAGACGCAGAACGACACAGGACCGCTCGGGACCGCGCCTCGACCAGAGCAACGCGGCGAGCTCGCGGCGTTGTGCTGGAGACAGCTCGCACGCGCTGATATCGATACGGTGCTCCTTCACGCGTCCCTCGGCATGTCGCCCGGCTCGAAGCACGGGTGATCGTGCTCGCCGTTGTCGTTCATCAGCGGCGCCGCCGGGCGACACCGCTGCGGCCGCGCCGGGTCCAGCGGCACTAGCACCATGCAGTCCCGCACGTCGACCAGCCCCTTGCGGCTCGGGTGCGGGTCGTGGCGGACCTCGCGCCCGAACGCGACCACGGTGTGCAGGTCGTCGTCCTCGCGCCCGGCCCGCGCGCGCGGGCTCTGGCCGCCCAAGATGCACCAGCCGGCCGGCGCCCAGTCGTCGTTCGGGCCCGCGAGGCGCAGGAAGATCGCCCAGAACCCGTACGGACGCAGCCACGCCTCGAAGCGGTCGAACCACTTCTCGCCGTTCGGGTCGTCGTCCGTGTGCATGAAGTAGGGCACTTCGTCGATCGGCAGCTCGAGCAGGCTCGCGACGCACGCGCTGAAACAGTTCCCGCCCGGGAACCCGAACGTCGTCTGGTCCACCGGCTTCACCGTCCCGCCCTCCGCGTGCGCTCGACGTTGGCGCGCGCCTCGAGTCGGTCAACCCGCCGATGCAGGCGCGCCGACCGGCGCTTCTCGCGCGCGAGCTCGATGCGCAACTTCTCGCCCTCGCGACGCGCGGTCTCGAGGGCTTCGAGAGCTTCGCCAAGCTCGACCTGCAGGCGCTGGTTGTGGCAGGTCGCGACCGCGGCGGCTTCGCACAGGGACATCGCGTCCTCGGGTTTGTTCGCCAGGAACCGCTCCATGGACCGCCACGAGGCCACCTGGATCTGCAGGTCGAACAGGCGCGGCGCGATCGGCCCGGGGCCGCCGCCCTCGAGCAGCATGGCGACCGTCTCGGCGGCGTCGTAGCGGCTCACGCTGCAGCCCCCGGGCACTCCGGGCGCCCGCACAGGCCCGCACAGCCGCTGTCGGGGTCGCCGCCCTCCGCGTGCTCGCATTCCTCGCACGCCCTCGAGCAGAACCGACGACCCTCCAGCGCGGCGTGGTCACCGTGCTCGCAGACGTTCACCGCGACGACCTGGTCGCCGACGAGCTCGCTCACGATGAACGACCGGAGGGCGTTGACCTCGTGGTACAGCCGGAAGGTCGCGTCGATCCACTCCTGCTTGACGGCTTCGGGGTGCGCCACGTACGAGCCGTCGAGCAGGATGTCGCGCACCGAGCGCGTCACGAACTCGCCGTCGTGGAAGAGGTGCGGGCTCGGGCGCGCGCGCCCGCCGCGCTTGCCGGCGCGGTCGGCGGCGAGTGCGGCGCGACACGCGTCGGCGAGGTCGTCGAGGTTGAACGACGTGCCGCCCTCGCCGGCGAGATGCTTCGCATGGCTTCGCGGGATGGGCACGTACACCTGATCGAGCTTCTTCACTACCAGCCCCTCGGGTTCGTGGTCGTGCCCGCTTGCGTCGGCGGGCACCAGACGCGGCCGCAACGCCGCACGTGCGCGCCCAGGACGGCGCGCGCTTCGTCCCGCGTGTACTGCGCGCCGAACATGAACGCCAGGAAGCCCCGGGAGTACTCGGGGTTGGCGAAGCCGAGGGTCACGCGACCGGCTCCGCGCCGAGCTCGCCCCGGTCGTCAACCAGCTTGGCCCCCCCCAGGTTCGCGTGGCGGAAGTTCGCGCCGGCGGTGTTGGCGCCGCGCAGGTCTGCCCGGCGCAGGTCGGCGCCCGACAGGTCGCAGTCGCGCAGGTCGGCGCTCGACAGGTCGGCGTCCGCGAGGTTCGCGCCCGCGAGGCACGCGTAGCGCATCGTCGCCCCGGAGAAGTTGGCCCGGGCGCACTCGGTGCCGCCCAGGTTCGCGTCCGTGAGCTCGGCGCCGCGCAGGTCCGCGCCCGTGAGGTGCGCGCGCGCCATGTCCGCCTTCGCGAGACGCGCCCGCCAGAGCTTCGCGCCGTGCATGTCGGCCTCGACGAGCTTCGCCTCGGTGAGGATCGCCATGCTCAGCTTCGTCGCGACCAGGCCCGCCCCGCCGGCGTCGGCGCCGCGCAGGTCCGCGCCGCGCAGGTCCGCGCCGTGGAAGTCGGCGCCGAACAGGTCCGACTCGCGCAGCACGACGCCGTGCATCACCGCGAACATTAGGTCCGCCCCCACGAGCCGCACGCCGCCCAGAGACTCGCCCGCGAGGTTCGCCCGCCCCGGCGCCTCGGGGTCCGTGTCGCGGGCGGTGATCCAGCCCCAGTGCTCGTCGAGCACCTGCTGCAGCGTCCGCTCCCCCACCCTTACGTCTTCCGGCTTCTTCATCGTCATGGTGTTCCCTTCCCCGGTTGCTACTGCATGATCGATTTCGCGATGCGCGCTGCGGCGTCCGGCAGCTCTGCCGTTCCGGCGAACGTCTGCCGGCGCCCCAGCGCGTTGTTCAGAGCTGAGCGCAGCAGGTCCCACACGCCGACCCGCGCAGATCGGCGCGCGAACCGGCGCACGGTGCCCGCGCGCCACACGCCCGGCGAGCGCGCGCCGTGGCTGGTGCTCTTCGGGATGACCACGCCGTAGTCGCCGTGGTCGGCGTCCCCGCCGTTGTTCCAGATGGCCATGCGGCAAAGCTCGCGCGCGCGGTCCGCATCGCCGCCCGGCCAGAGCTCGACCTTTACGACGAGCATCAGCCGTCCCCCCTCATGAGCACCTGGCACGCCGGGCACGCCGGGTCGCGCGTGCTGTAGCCCTCGAACGCGTCGGGGCACAGACCTTCACGTGCGTGCGACAGCTCTTCCGTCGCGACTTGCCGCAGCTGGAAGTAGTCGATCAGGACGTCCACCAAGCTGTCGACCACGTCCCCGGCGATCGCCTCCGCGCTACCGGCGTTCAACCCGTGCGCGACCAGCCGCTCGACGAGCTCGGCTTTGGTGAAGCGCGCGCGCGCCGTCGTCGGCCGTTCAGCCGGCGCCGGCTCGGCCGGTGCGATGAAACGGCTGATCCGGCGCAGCGCGACGTCGAGGTGAACCGCCTTGCCCGGCTCGCCAGCCTCGAACAGGAGCTGCCGCGCCGTCTCGACCCGCCCGCGCGCAGCTTCGAGCTCGAGGTCGACGCGCGCCTTCTCGTCGGGCTTCACGAGTCCCCCAGGGTCGCGACCGGCTTCGGTGCGACCCAGCAGCTCTCACCGTGGCCGCCGACGACCCAGCACTCCGGGCACCGCGTGCGGCCGCGGCGCTCGCTCACAGGCGTGATCGCCCCCGCCTGCTCGAGCTCGTCGAGCAGCGCGGTCAGCACCGTGGTCATGTCCGGGCCGTGGGACTCCGGATCGTTGTCGAGCGCGGCGTTGTAGGCCGCGTTCGCGATGTCGTAGTTCGTCCGCTGGTCGGCTTTCGTGCTCATGGCTTCACGCCCTGTCCAGGATTGCGTAGTAGACCGAGGCGACGCGGTAGGCGCAGACGGGCGCGCCCAGCGCGTTCAGCGCGCGCCGCGTCTCGCGGAGGCCGATCAGGACCCACCGGCGCGCGCCGACGACGAACACCAGCCGCACGCCCTCGGGCGTCACGTCGATCTTCGCCACGTGCCACCGCGGGTTCATGCCAGCCCGCCAGCTCACGGCAGCCCGTCGGCGACCCGGCAGTCGCGGCAGTTGCACGTGCAGGAGCCG
>Ga0055480_10000886_pt1 | contig 11580 bp, 13 predicted proteins | sample Muzzi_PWB_D2_FD_57935 | JGI IMG/M metagenome (GOLD analysis project Ga0055480, IMG submission 57935) | Wetland microbial communities from San Francisco Bay, California, USA, that impact long-term carbon sequestration - Muzzi_PWB_D2 | ecosystem: Environmental > Aquatic > Marine > Wetlands ... | reverse complement strand
GTCAGTCGGCGGCCAGGCATCTTGCAATTCTCGAGGACAGCGGATTGATCAGTTGCCAGTGGCGTGGACGCGAAAAACGTCACTACCTGAACCCGGTGCCGATCGCCGAAATCGGCCGCCGCTGGATCGACAAATTCTCGGGTGACAAGGCTGCAGCCATTCTCAATCTCAAAGATGCATTGGAGGACAATGACTATGAGCAAACTTGACTACGCCTACGTGGCAATCATCGCCGCACCTCCCGAGAAGGTCTGGCAGGGTCTGACAACCGCCGAGTTCACCGAACAGTACTGGCACACGACTCGCATCCGCAGCAATTTTCAGGTGGGCTCACCCGTGGAGTTTCTGCTCGACGGGGAGGTGTGCGTCCGCGGTAAGGTCTTGCACGCGGACCGGCCGCACGAACTTTCCTACACCTGGCATTTTTCCCAGAACCCCGAGACACGCGACGAGGCGCCGTCTCGCGTCACGTTCAGGCTCCGGGGGATACCGGCGGGAACCGAACTCACGGTCATTCATGACCAGTTTGAATCCGGCTCCAGGACGCTCGAGATGGTGACGCAGGGCTGGCCGTACGTCATCGCGGGCCTGAAGACGCTTCTCGAAACGAATGCGGCCGTCGACTTCACGGCAAGTGAGCCCGAAGAGACCTCACAGGCAGCCGGCGGCTGATCGGCCGGTACGCCCGACGTCCAAACCACGACCCTGCAAGCGATGTCGGATTTTCGGGTTGATGGTATGGTGGCGCAATGCCGACGGTAACCCCAAGGAAACTCAAGCGTTGGCTTGTCCGCGCAGCGATTGCGGTCGGCGCAGTGGCGCTCGTCGGGTCGGTTGCACTCACCTGGTTATGGCACGATCGGGCCTCACTCGACGCGATCGACTGGCCGCGATATCCGCAGATTGCTCCGTACCCGGGCGCGGTCAGGGTCACCTGGCTGGGTGTCGCGACACTGTTATTCGATGACGGCGAAACTCAAATCCTAATCGACGGGTTCTTCTCACGACCGTCGCTCACGGATCTCGTCTTCGGGCGCCGGGTCGACAGCGACACCGCAACGATCAACTACGTGCTCGATGCGTACCGCATTCGGCGACTCGCGGCAATTATCCCGGTACATTCACACTTCGACCACGCCATGGATATCGGTGCTATCGCCAACCGCACCGACGCGGTGATACTCGGTTCGGCAACAACGGCGAACATCGCTCGAGGCGCCGGCGTGCCTGAAGATCAGATTGTCGTCGTCGACGACCGCAGCGAGTACTCTTTCGGCCAGTTCACGGTAACGATGATTCACTCGGCCCATGCGCCGGTCGGCTGGGGCGGATCCGTGCCGTATGCCGGAACAATCGATGAACCGTTGACCACTCCTGCGCCGGTGTCAGCATGGCGTGAGGGCCGCAGTTACTCCATCGTCATCGCGCATCCACAGGGAACAACCCTGGTGCAGGGCAGTGCCGGCTATCTCGAAGGCGCACTCGACGGCGTGCAGGCCGATGTCGTCATGCTGGACGTGCAGATGCTCGAGGGTCTCGGACGCAAGTACGCAGAGCGCTATTGGCAGGCCGTCGTCACGACGACCGGCGCAGACCATGTCCTGCTGATCCACTTCGATGACCTGACGCAGCCTTTCGGCAAGATCATGCTGCTGCCGCGTGCCATTGAGAACCTCGTCGACGTCGCCGGATGGCTCGAGGAATTCAGGGACAGCTGGGACACGGACACGCGACTGCATCTGCCCGAATTCGGCAAACAGATCGTGCTGTATCCGCAGGCGAAGGCGCAGCCGGAAACGTGATCGCATCAGGCGATTGAAGTCGCTTGCAGTTCACCGAGGAGGCGCCGCCCGGCAATGAGATCTTCTTTTGCTTCCTTGCCCAGTTGCTTGACCCGAAACTCGATGCGCGACGCGGCCGCACGATCTCCGATGCGCTGTGCGAACTCCAGTCGCAATGGCCCTTTGCCACGCAGGTACCTCGCGCCACGTGTGCCCTTTTCATGTTCCCGGATACGCCTGGCGACGTCTACTGCGATGCCGGTATACAGGCTTCCATCCCTGCATCGCACGATGTACAGGCTGTATTCGCCATCCGTCACTATCAGGCGCTACCACCCTTCAGCGTCTCGCCGAGGACGCGAAATGCGCCTGCTTCGATGCTTGCTCCGTTTTCCGGCGTGTCCGCAAAGGTCAAGACAAGCTCGGTGATACCGCCCAGCTCCACTGCGGGTTCACGCAGCGTCAGCGTCAGTACGTTACCCGTCAGTGCCGCTTCGCTGATCAGATCGTGGCCGCCAAATTGTTTCTCATTGATCTCTATATAGGTCGAGGAATCGAAGTCGTCTTCGATCGTGCGCATCAACAACAAATAGTCATCGATATCTCCCTCGGGCGTCGTGTGTGCAAAAAACAGCATCGTTGCGTTGTCACGAACATCGAACGCGACCGTGTCGTAGTATCGGCTGTCAGACATCGACTCTCTTCTTGGCAGGGTGTGCTGCCCAGTTTACGTCATTCACCGGCCCGACGTCATATGCTTGCGCCGCTTGCCGGGCCGTGTACCTTGGAGTAACGTCATTCTCATTCATTGCCTCAACCTCAAAGGATGCTTGTGTGAGTAGCAAACGACTGACGGAGTTGCTTGCGGAACTGAATCGGGAGCTGAATGAAAGCGGCGACCTGGATGCCGAGACGCGCGACCTGCTCGGCAAACTCAACGATGACATCGAACGCCTGACCGGCGCTGAACCCGAGTCGCCGATCGATCGCGCCAAACAGCTCGAGTCACGTTTCGCTACGGATTACCCGGTTGCCGAGCGTATTGTGCGGGAGCTCGCGGACGTCCTCGCAAAGATGGGCATCTGAAAGCCCGCGCGACGAGAATCATGGCGAACGCCGGACGACACGGATAGCACGAAGTTTACGCGCTAAAGCCGCAGCGGTACTATGCGGCGCGCCAGCCGTATTTGTCGGCGTCTTGAAAACAGCCCGGGCATGAACATGAGTACCGCAGAACGCATTGACGGCAAAGCCAAAGCCGCCGACCTAGCCGAAAAGATCACGGCCGAAACCGCATCCCTGCTCGAAGAACACGGGACCAAACCCGGCCTGGCAGTGGTCTTCGTCGGCGACGACCCGGCCAGCGAGATTTATGTGCGTAACAAGAAGAAACGTGCCGAAAGTTGCGGTTTCCTGTCGGTGCAACACTCGCTCCCGGAAGACACGCCGCAGGAGGACGTTCTCGGCATCGTCGACGATCTCAACAATGACCCGGATATTCACGGCATTCTCGTGCAGCTGCCCCTGCCGGCACATCTCGACGAGCAGTTGATCACCCAGTCGATATCGCCTGCCAAAGACGTCGATGGTTTTCACTTCGTCAATATTGGCAAGCTTACGTCCGGTAACCTCGGCGACGCTTTCGTTCCCTGCACCCCGGCCGGCTGTATGCTCATGATCGAGGACTACCTGGGCAAAGATTTTTCGGGCCTGAACGCCGTTGTGGTCGGACGATCGAATATCGTTGGCAAACCCATGGCGAGCCTGCTGCTGAAATCGAACGCGACCGTAACCGTGTGTCACAGCCGCACGAATGACCTTCAGGGCGTTGTCCGCCGGGCCGATATCGTGGTCGCCGCCGTCGGCAGGGCGAACCTGATCAAGGGCGACTGGATCAAACCGGGTGCCGTCGTCATCGACGTCGGCATGAATCGTATCGAGGCTGAAGTCGACGGTGAGAAGAAGTCGCGGCTGACGGGCGATGTCGACTACGACGCTGCCATGAAAGTCGCACGAGCCGTGACACCCGTACCCGGCGGCGTGGGGCCGATGACGATCGTCATGCTCATGGCCAATACACTGCGTGCGGCGCGGCTTTCGGTGGGACTGGATGACTGACGATGGCTTTCGCACGATCTGGCTGAAACCCGACGATCCGACTATCGTCCAGATAATCGATCAGCGGCGCCTGCCGCACGAATACCGGGTGCATGACCTTCGATGCTGGCAAGACGGTCGCACCGCTATTCGCGACATGTATGTGCGTGGCGCGCCTTTGATCGGCGCCACCGCCGCCTGGAGTCTATACCTCGCCGCGTTGCAGGAGCGTCCGGCCGCGGACGCCGTGCGCAATGCAGCAATCTCGCTGCTGGAATCGCGCCCCACTGCGGTCAACCTGCGCTGGGCTGTCGAGCGCATCCTGCGCATAGTCGACAACGCGGCAAACGATGACGAACTGGCGAGTGTGATTCGTACCGACGCTGTGGCGATTTGCGATGAAGACATCGAAATCTGTCGCGGTATCGGAAGCCATGGGTCGACGTTGATAGAGGACCTGGCGCGCAAAAAGCACGGTGCTACGGTCAATGTGTTGACGCACTGTAATGCCGGTGCTCTCGCCACGATCAACTGGGGAACTGCGACGGCGCCGATATACTTTGCCCGGCAGCAGGGACTGGACGTGCACGTCTGGGTCGACGAAACCCGGCCACGCAACCAGGGTTCGCAACTTACCGCCTGGGAACTGGCGCAGAACGGAGTACCGCACACTCTGGTTGTCGACAACGCCGGCGGCCATCTGATGCAGCATGGCCAGGTAGATATGGTAATCACCGGCACTGACCGAACGACTCGCACCGGTGACGTCGCCAACAAGATCGGCACGTATCTCAAAGCGCTTGCCGCACACGATAACAATGTGCCGTTCTACGTTGCATTACCATCGACGACAATCGACTGGAATATTCGCGACGGTATCAGTGAAATTCCAATCGAGGAGCGTGACACCGATGAGGTATCCCTGGTCCGGGGAATCGCCGACGAGCAGGTATGCGCGGTGCGAACGACGAGCGCGGGTACCGCGATCCGTAACTACGCCTTCGATGTAACGCCCGCACGGCTCGTGACGGGCCTCATCACCGAACGCGGCATATGTGAAGCCAGCGAGACCGGACTGATCGGCCTCTTTCCCGAGCACGCGATCGCATGACTCTCGACGAAGGCTACGTCAAGTACCAGAGCTTGTGGACGAAAGCGCCCGCGCCCCACGCTGCGGCGGCAGAAGAGCTCGAGACCTGGCGCCAGCCGCTGTACGAGGCGGGACTCATCGGCGAATATGAAGAGCACGGCATCGGCTATGGCAATATCAGCGTCCGTTGCGGCGAGCCCGGGCAATTCCTGATCAGCGGCACACAGACCGGTCGCCTGGCAAGAACGGACAAATCGCACTACGCACTGGTTACCTCCTGGAACTTGCGCAGCAACCTGGTGTGCTGCGTCGGCCTGGTGCAGGCCTCCTCCGAGGCCATGACGCACGCCGCCATCTACCAGCTCGACCAGCACCTAGGGGCCGTCGTTCACGTTCACAGCAAGGACCTGTGGTGTCACTATATGAACAACTTGCCGACGACCGCCCCCGAGGTTCCTTACGGTACACCCGAGATGGCGGATGAATTTCGCAGGCTCTACCGGGACAGCGACTTTCGCAGGACGCAACTCGCCATCATGGGCGGTCACGAGGAAGGCATCGTGAGTGTCGGCGCAACGCTCGAGCAGGCGGCACAGCGCATACTGCAAATCAACTCGGCTTTTCAATGGCCACCGGGTTCAGGAGATACCGAAACGTCCGGCATGTCTTGATGACGGGTACCGGTTTGTCTTCGGGCAGTGGTTCGTAGGTCGACGCCCGCGCTGCCAGAATCGACGGTTTCTCGAAAATGCGGTTCGTGCTTCTGCGGACCCTGACCCTGTGAGTATTGCCTGCGCGATCGACAGTGAAGCACACCTGTACCTCGCCTTCGACACGCTCACGACGCGCCAGCTCCGGATACGTCGGCACCATCGTCAGCAGCGGCACACGATCGTTCTGCTCTTCTCCATTGACTGCCGACCACCCGCAAAGGACGATCAACAGCAGCGACCGGATTGCCAGGTCAGTTCTCATCGTCTTCAGGGTTGCGCCGGTCATCGATAACAATGCTCGGTGCGACAGGGTCCGTCTTGTCGCGCAACATCTCCCGGACTATCCGGACGGTGCGTGCCTGGGGGGCAAGCGCCTCGGCTTTTTGCAGGTCCTGTTCGGCCTCTTCCAGACGATCGAGCATAACGTAGGCCAGCGCCCGGTTACTGTAGCCGCGCCAGTAACCGTCGTCCTCTTCAAGCACCCGATCGCAATATTCCAGCGCCTGGTCCATTTGCTCGAGCATGATGTACCCGGCGCAGAGATTCGACATTCCCGTGAGCCGCTCGCGCCGCCTCGTTTCGACCTGCAGGCCGAGCAGGGTCAGTCTAACGCCCTCCTCGCCGTCACCGGCCAGAAGCGCATCGGCACCCTCCGATAGCCGTGGGTTCGTCGGGCCAATGACTGTCTTGTTTTCCTGGGCGCCTGCAAGCAACGATGCAAGGCACAGGAATACCGCAACAATCTGGGTGACCGGCGCGCGAATCTGGCAAATGTTCATGGGGTATTCTTGGAGCGGGAACGCGTACGCCTTCCCGTCAGCTGCTGATGTAGTTTTCGAGCTGTTCGATCGCTTCCTGTTGTTCCGCAATGATTGCTTCGACAAGATCGCCGATCGAGATCAGACCGATGACCCTGTTGTCTTCGACAACAGGCAGATGACGAAGCTTCTTCGCGGTCATTGTCTCCATGCAGTCCCGGACGGTTTCCGAGGTCGATGCCGTCAGGACATCGACGGTCATGATTTCTGCGACTGTCGTCGTCTCCGAGGACCGCCCCTTTATGATGACCTTACGGGCGTAATCGCGCTCCGTGATGATACCCCGAAGTTCGTCATCCTCCATGACGACCAGCGATCCGACGGCCTTTTCTGCCATTAATGTTATCGCATCGAATACCGATGCATCTGGCGAAACGGCGATGACGTGATGGCCTTTCTTGTCGAGTAGGTGCTTAACGAGTTTCATGCATCGTCCTCTGATTTCGGCCTGCCCTACATTGATTCTAGCAGCAAGGACGGTTCTTGGGCCTGGCGCTCACCCCGACGACGTCCCTGGCGAGACGAGAATCTCGCTCGAATCGTGCGACAGCACGGCATCGAGTATGTCCTTGCTGACGTTGCCGCCGCAGATGATGACCGCGACCCTGAGCCCCTGAACCACGTCTTTGCGCTGCTGCAGTGCCGCAATAGCCACACCGGCAGCACCTTCGATCGAGGTTTCTTCCGCGTCGACGTACTGGCGCATAGCCGCCGCGATCTCCGCTTCACTGACAAGCACAAACTCGTCGGCCAGTTGTCGACAAAGATCGAACGTGATCGCATCGGGCTCGACGCCGCCGGCCGTCCCGTCGGACAGGGTTTTCCCCGATGGCAGATCGAGCACCCGGCCGACAGCCACAGATTTCGCCATGATCGCAGAAGATTCGGGCTGGCAGGCGAAAATGCGAATATCCGGGTTGTGCTCCCTGAGTACGCTGCCCACGCCACTCAGCAGGCCGCCGCCACCCACCGCGATGAACACGGCATCGATGTCCGGCCGCTGCCCGGCGATCTCGATTCCACAGGTTCCCTGGCCGGCGATGACCGCCTTGTCATTATAGGGAGACACGTAGTAAAGGCCCTCGCGCTCCGCATACTCGCGCGCGTGCCGCTCCGCGTCGAGCCCGTCATTGCCGAAGAAACGGACCTCGCCGCCATAGCCCCGAATAGCCTCGACCTTCACCGGCGATGTCTGCTCGGGAACGAAAATCACGCCGCGCATACTTAGTGCGCGCATCGCGTAAGCGACCGCCGCGCCGTGATTGCCGCTCGATGCGGCAACGCAGCCAAGAGCACGCTGTTGCTGCGGCAAATTCATCAGGCAATTGGCGGCGCCGCGCAACTTGAACGATCCCGTGTGCTGCAGGTTTTCGAGCTTCAACCACACCTCGGCGCCGCTGCTCTCACTGAATTGCCGTGACAGCTTCAGCGGCGTCAGCCGAATGATGTCCTGGATGCGGCCAGCGGCCTCACCGGCTGCTGCTGCTACTTGTCGGGTCTGCTCGCTCACACAGCACAACCTTGCGTCAGAAACAGGTCACTGACAAGTCACCGTCCGGTGATGACCAGCCTTGCCGGCTGTGCTTTTCACGAAGCATCCGGTCGATTGATTTGACAATAACAACCGTGCAATGTCTGATCATCGACCCACGTCGTTGACACCTGTCCTTACGTCGTGCAACGATACTTTGGCGTATGACAAAGGCACACCTGTCGAAAGACAGGGTCGCAAAGCTTCCGGTCTAAGGGTTCGGCCTATGACAGCGGGGTTGCCGACACGATCCGCTCGTCGCCGTTCCGGCGACCGCCTGTTCGCTGCTGTGTCTTTGGCATCTTCTGATAATCAGTGCCGGAGACATGAATGTTCGCCACCAACCTGAAGAAGACCGGGGCCTATCCCCAACAGAAACCCACAGGCCCCGTCGAGCGCGAGCCTTCACACCTGAAAGCCCTCAGACAGTTACTCGAACCCGGATCCCGGTGTCCACTACCGATTCGGACCCGGGGCGCCGGCAGCGCCGCGACCGACTGCAATACCAGCCGTGCCGGCACGACGATCAATACGACGGCCCTGGATCGCATCATCAGTATCGACGCGCACGATCAAACAGTGACCGCTCAGGCGGGAGTCCGCCTGGAGACCCTGGTAAACGCCCTCGCCGAGGAGGGCCTCGAACTCGTGGGCAGCTACGACCTGCAGCGGCGAACCGTCGGCGGCGCGACTGCGGCGCCCTGCTTCGGGCCCAGCATCGGCAACAACGGCTGTTACTTCTCCAGTCACGTGGTTGCAATGAAAATTCTGCGCTCCGACGGCCAGCCGATGCGGATCGATTCACAACAGAAAAATCTCTTGAGCGCCTTTCGCATGAGTTTCGGCATGCTTGGCATCATCTTTGAGGCGACGATGCGGGTACGACCGATCCGCACGTTTGCGGCCAGTCACCGTCGTGTCAGCATCGACAAGTTTGCGACTGTCGTCGATACACTTGCCAGGAGCGACGTGGGCTTCAAGTTTTATCTGATGCCGTATCGCGATCGCGTCTACCTCGACCTGAGGAGATACGACACGGACTCCGGCAACGCATACAGCGCGCCGTGGAAGCTCAAGGACTGGGGCGAGAGCACGGTCCTGCCGCACATCTTCAAGTCGCTCAATCGCGTCGTGCCGATTCCGTCGGTCAAGTACCGCCTGATGGACAGCATCTCCGAGGCGACCCAGGGGCTCGTCAATTCGAAGTTCGTGACGAATGGCACCAATGCCGCAGCGCAGTCGAAACGCAACAGCGCCGCACGGCGCTGCTTTTACTCGACCTGGTGCTTCCCGGCCGCGAACTTCTCGATGATCGCCAGGGCTTACCGCGATTTCTGTGCGGAAACCTATGCGCGCACACGATATCGTTGCGACATGCCTGCCAATGGCTATCGATTATGCCGCGACGCGCGGTCGATTCTGTCACCGTCTTTCGACGAGCCAATGATCGCGCTGACAACGGCCTCGACGCAGTCGCGCGGCTGGGACGACTTCGTCATCGACCTGGCCGAGTTCGCGGAGAAATGGGGCGGGCTGCCCGTTATCAGCCAGTCCCGGTCACTGCGCGCCGAGCATGTAATCCAGACCTACAGCAAGCGGCTCGACTATTTTCGTCGACTCAGGCGGCAGATGGATCCGGACGATCGCCTGTTGAGCCCGTTCCTGGCACAGTTCTTCCAGTAGGCGATACCCTGCGAGGCCGCAAGGCCTGTCGGATCATCCGACGCATCCAAATCGCCCTCCCGGGCATCTAAGGAGCAAATGGCGCTGATTTTGGTCGAATACTTTGACCGATCGTGGGCGAGATTTCCTAAGTCACTGATTTTATTAGATGCGCTCGGGACCAGACGGCGAAACAGGGTATTGCGTTATACCGAACTAGTGTTATACTTCACTACAACACTAAGCAAGCACTTTTGAATTGCACCTGACATGAAAACTGCAACATCGATAATCGCCGCATTGGCTCTCGCCAGCACTGCAACTCTCCCCGGCTGCGGTGTTGGCGAGGCCAGTCTGGCTGGCGCCGACGAAATTCGCGCCGCGGCACCGATTCCCGTCCAGGTCGGCTACCCGATTCGCGCAGATATCTTCGCCACCTACCGCGCGACCACGACGATCGCTTCGGATGCGGACGCTCCCGTACTGGCCCGCGTTCCCGGTGAAGTCGTCGAGTTACTGGCGGAAGAAGGCGACCAGGTTGGCAAGGGCGAAGTCCTTGCCCGTCTTGATGGCGAGCGGCTGAGACTCGAGATGCTCGCTGCAAAGGCCGAACTGGACAAGGTTCGCCAGGAACTCGACCGTTATTCCGATCTCGCCGACCGCGGACTTGTCAGCGTAGCAATGTTTGAAGATTTGAAGTATGACGTGGCGGCGCTGCGGGCAAGCTACGAACTCAAGAAACTCAATTATGATTACTCGAGCATTCGCGCACCGATCGCGGGTGTCGTTTCGAGCCGTGACATCAAGCTCGGCCAGAACGTAGCCGTCAACAGCGTGGTGTTTCGAGTCACCGACAACAGCAAACTCATCGCCTACCTGCAAATTCCACAGGGTGAGCTACACAAGTTTGCGGCTGGCCACCCGGCCGGTGTGCGGGTCGACTCTGCTCCAGGCGTTGAATTCCCGGCAACCATCGTGCGTATCAGTCCGACGATCGATACGCGCAACGGTACGTTTCGTGCCACCGCTTATGTCGATAACCAGTTGGGTGCCCTGGTCCCCGGCATGTTCGCCAGGTTTACGGTTGCGTACGAGAAACACACAGACGCCTTGCTCGTCCCGGAATCCGCACTCGTCGTCGAAGACGACGAGACCTCCGTCTATGTGGTCTCCGAGGGTCAGGTTGCCCGGCGCATCGTCGAGACCGGCATCACATCGGGCGATCGCGTCGAGGTATTGCTCGGGCTCGGCGAAAACGAAGAAATCGTCGTCGTCGGCCATTCCGGTCTGCGCGATGGCAGCAAGGTGCTCGCCAGCAACCGTAATCAGGAAAGCTTCGCCGGCTGAAGAGTCGCGGCCCCACCCGATGTGGTGTCGGATGCGAAGCTTATAGGGAGGACTCAATGTTGCTGAAACGCTTTGGCCCGGTTGCGGTCGCCGGCGTATTGCTTCTAAGCGCCTGCGGGCAGGGCCAGGAAGGGAAGGATCCCGCGGCAGACGCCGAAGATGAAGAAACTCCGCCAATTCCGGTCGAGACCAGCACACCAACGCGCGGTGACATTTACGCCGTCTACACCGGAACCGCCCCCATCGAGGCATTTGCCGAGGCCAATGTAATCGCCAAGGTCGGCGGCGAGGTTCGCGAAATTCTCGTCGAGGAGGGCGACGACGTGTCCGCGGGCCAGGTAATGGCCCGCCTCGATGGCGACAAGCTGCGGCTTGAGCTCAGTGAATCGGAAGCACGCCTGAACAAGCTGCAACGTGACTATGAGAGAAACACCGACCTCAAGGAAAAAGGGCTGATCAGCACCGGCGACTTCGACAAGATTCGCTACGAGATGGATGCGCTCCAGGCCTCGTACAACCTCGCCAAACTCGAGCTCGACTA
>Ga0055480_10000884_pt1 | contig 11610 bp, 13 predicted proteins | sample Muzzi_PWB_D2_FD_57935 | JGI IMG/M metagenome (GOLD analysis project Ga0055480, IMG submission 57935) | Wetland microbial communities from San Francisco Bay, California, USA, that impact long-term carbon sequestration - Muzzi_PWB_D2 | ecosystem: Environmental > Aquatic > Marine > Wetlands ... | reverse complement strand
GTCGCCAAGCTGTTCAATATCGTTCAACCCCACCTGGCCCTCTTCGGTCGGAAGGACTTTCAGCAGTTGACAATTATCCGGCGAATGGTTCGGGATCTGGATATGGGGATCAAAGTTATCGGCCTTCCCACGGTCCGGGATTCAGATGGGCTGGCCATGAGCTCCCGGAATGTTCATCTCCCCCCCGGAGAGCGCCGACAGGCCCGCGCCATTCCCCAAAGTTTGTTGCTGGCCGTGGCCAAGGCCAAGGCCGGTGAACGGGACCCCCAGCGACTGATCAATGCTGTTCGGGAAAGAATATCGAGGGAACCGGACGCCGAAATTGATTATGTCCAGATCTGCCACGACCGCACCCTGCAGGATGTCGAGACCGTTGACTCCCGCTCGGTGCTCCTGCTGGCTGTTCGTATCGGCGACACACGATTAATCGACAATCACTACCTGCTTGAGGAGGTATGGACCGATGAAGCGTAAAATTCTCAAATCGAAAATCCACCGGGCAACCGTCACCGGGGCAGACCTGCACTACGAGGGGAGCGTCACCATTGATCGAAACCTGATGGATGCCGCGGATATTCTCCCCTACGAGGCGGTGGACATCTGGAACGTGACCTATGGCACCCGATTCCAAACCTATGCCATTCCCGGCCAGCCGGACAGCGGGACCATCTGCATCAACGGCGCGGCCGCGCGTCTCGTCTCCCGCGGGGATCTGGTGATTATTGCCAGCTGGTCGGAGATGACCGGGGAAGAAGCTCGGAACTACGATCCCAAGCTGGTTTTCGTTGACGAAAAAAATTGTCCCCAGGAATTGCGCGCCGAACAGGCAGGCCAGGCTGACCTCAAGCAGGCTATCTGAAGGTGACCGACCTCTACCGGGCCAGGTTTCTGGTTCCGATTGCGGGGCCGCCCATTGAAGACGGCGCTCTGGCCGTCCGCGATGGGCGCATTCTCGAGGTCGGACCGGTGGTGGAATTAAAGGGAAACTTTCCCGGTGCCGGGGTTTTTGATTTCTGCGAAGCCGTTTTGCTTCCACCCCTGGTCAATGCCCATACCCACTTGGAGTTGACGGATTTTCCAGGGTGGAGGGAAGAATTTGGGGATTTATCGGCGACAGAAACGTTCGTCGACTGGATAAAGCAGGTTGTCCGGATCAAAAAGCAGGTCACCGATGACCGTTTTCGCGACTCTCTGGCCGAAGGGTTACGGCAATCTCTGGCGGCGGGGACCGGCGCTATAGGGGATATCCTTTCGCGGCCTTCAATTCGAGAAATCTATCAAACCGTCCCCTTGCTGGGGCGGGTTTTTTTTGAAATCCTCGGGGTCGATCCGGCACGCGTCTCTTTGTCTGTCGATGCTCTGGCCGATCTGCTTGAAGCAGGTCCCCTCGGTGGCCTTTACCCGGGTGCCGGGCCGCATGCACCCTATTCGGTGAGCGATGCCCTGCTCAACCAAGTGCTGTGCCTGGTCCGGGAGAAAAACGCGCCGCTGTCCATTCATCTGGCCGAGACCGAGGATGAGGTGCGGTTTCTGAAAAGTTCCACGGGGCTCCTGGCAGCCGGGCTCTATCCCTTCGCCGGGCTGGAGAAACACCTTCCCGCGCCGCGGGGAATCCGTCCGGTTCCTTATTTCGCATCCCTGGGCGGGCTGGGTCCCAACACGCTGGTGGTTCACGGGGTCCACGTGGTGCCGTCGGAAGCCAAGCTGCTGGCCGAATCCGGGACCATCGTCGTCCTCTGCCCACGCTCCAATGCCCGGCTCGGGGCCGGCAGGGCGCCGATCGAAGATTATTTTGCTGCCGGAGTGCCTCTGGCCCTGGGGACTGACAGCCTGGCCAGCAGCGACTCCCTCTCGGTTTGGGATGAAATCGCCTTCGCCCGGGACTGGTTCGGGAGCCGGGTGGCCTCCGAACGGCTGCTGGAAATGGCCACCCGTGGGGGCGCCGGGGCGCTGGGACTGCGGGGGGAGATGGGGGAACTGACGCCGGGCGCCGGCGCCCATTTTCAGGTGCTTCGGCCCGAAGCTATGCCCCAGGCACAAAATCTGATTGATTTTCTCTGCTCTCCGGGACGGACCGAGGACGTCGCCGAGCTTTTCCTGAACGGCCGGCGTGTGTGGTACAATTAGCTGAAATTTAAAGAATTTACCGGTCTCGGATGCGGCCCGTAAATTTCCGGGCCGAGGAGTTTCTGTCATGATGGAAGAAGTTGGAACCGTTGTCGAACTGAAGGGCAAACATGTCGCCTCGGTCCTTTGTCAGAAGAGCAGTTTTTGCCAGAATTGTGCCGCCATGGACAGCTGCCAAGTCGGGGACGATAATGCCTCCAAATTGGTCGATGTTCAGAACCCGATCGGTGCAAAAATTGGCGACAAGGTCAAAATCGCGACCCGGACAAAAAGTTTTCTTCAGTCCTCGTTCATTCTTTATATCGTGCCGTTGATTTCCCTGGTAATTGGCGCCTGGCTCGGGCAAATCCTGGTGGAAGGCAACATGCCAGGTTCCGATCCAAACAAACTGTCGGCCGGGCTAGGGCTTGCCTTTCTCGTCGGGTCCTTTCTTGTCATAAAAATTCTGACCAGGGGGCTCTCCGCCGCTGCATTCATGCCGCAGATCATCGCTGTTATTCCAGAGGAAGAAAATCTAGTCGGGATACCCAAGCATGGGCAATAAACAGATCGCCGCCAATAAAAAGGCATTCCATGATTTTTTCATCACGGAAACTTTTGAGGCCGGCTTGGTCTTGACCGGCACCGAGGTGAAGTCGCTACGGACCGGGCAGGTGAACCTACGGGAATCATACTGCCGGCTGCGAGGGGGCGAACTGTTCGTCGACCAAATGCACATCAGTCCCTACGATCAGGGGAACCGTGAAAACCCCGATCCGGTTCGAAGCAGGAAACTGCTGCTGCATCGGCAGGAGATCAACAAGCTGGTGCGGCAGGTAGAAGAGAAGGGGTTGGCTCTGGTCCCGACCCGGCTCTATTTCAAGAACGGCCGAGCCAAGCTTGAAATCGGCCTGGCCAAGGGGAAGAAGCTGTACGACAAGCGGGAATCCCTCAAGCAGAAGCAGGCCGACCGTGAGATGGAAAAGGCTTATCAGATTCACCGGCGGTGATGATTTGCTTTGTCGCCAAATTTTTGACATAATAAAAACCTAAAGCTGGTTAGCCGTCTCGAAGGGACAATCACCCTTCGGGAAAGATAATTCTTCCGTATTGTTAAGGGGGTGACCTGGTTTCGACGGGGGTTGGAAGCGCAAGTCGCATGCCGGAGTGGGCTGGCTCCGTTAAAAAGCCCAACACAAACAAACGCCGATAACGACGTTCGTTACGCTCTGGCCGCTTAATTAAGCGGTCACGTCTCCAGCATCATCGCCCGTGTGGGGCTGGCGACGCCAATTCAGCGGGCTAGTTCCGGCAAGTGCCTGTGATGCCGGGGCGAAATCAAAGCAGGCTCGCCCGAAGGACATCCTGTCCATGGGAGTTCCCGCGGGTTAATTAAAACATGGACTACGCATGTAGACGCTTGACGTGAAAGGCTTTCGGACGCGGGTTCGATTCCCGCCACCTCCACCATGTATAAAGCCCATCGTGGAAACACGATGGGCTTTATTTGTTGTTATTTTCCATTTTCGGACGACTTCACTCCCGAAAAATTGAGAACGGTTGCGGAGAATGCGACATCATTTCTGCCCGTCCTGGTCTTTTCCCTCATCCATCGACCGGAGGTTTTCGAGTTGCCGTTCGGCCGTTTCAGTGGCCGTCTTGGCAGGGCCGAACTGGGGATGAAAGGAGAGGATCTGCTTCCAGATGTCGATGGCCTGATTGAGGTTTCCCGCGCGATAAGCGATAAGGCCATCATCCATCAATTCCTGGGCGCAAATATCGATGTTGGCCATGAGCTGTTCGGGAACCAGAGCGGCTCGGGAGGTCAATTCCGTATCACGCGGAAATGCCACCAGGGCGTTCTGAAATAATTTCCCAGCTACCGCGAAGGATCCTTTCTTCTGCATCGCCTCCCCCTGGAAAATGGTTCCGTTCAGGGATGCAACGTACTCCTCAGTCAGGGTTTTTTCCTGCAGGCCGCTCTTAATCTCGTCTTGAATGGCCTGCAAGGCGCCGGGATAATTTTCGTTCTCCAGCAATGGCGCGAGTTTTTTTCGAACCGCCGCGACTCTGACCTGTACCGGAATCGGCAAGGGTTGGTTGTTCGGGTGTTGTACAGAAGGTTTCCGCTCAGCACCCTTGCTTTTGGCTGCTTCGTGAGGAAACTGCCCGCAGGAGGTTAGCAGGGCCAGGATCAGGAGTGGCGGAAGGCCAAGGGAAAATATTCTTTTCATCGTGGAGACCTCTGATGTCGGGAGGTTGCGGGTCATCCTCAGATTCTTTCAAAACGTCCAGAAATGCATCCACCAGTTCCGGGTTGTACTGGGTTCCTCGAAATTTCCTGATTTCTTCCGCGGCTTCTCCCCGGGTGCATCCCTGACGGTAAGGGCGGGAAGACATCATGGCGTCGTAGGAATCGGCTATGGCGACGATCTGGGCGAAGGGATGAATTTCTTCTCCCTTCAGGCCATCGGGATATCCGCCCCCATTGTACCATTCATGATGATGAAGAACGGCGGGAATATATTTGTGGAGTGACTCAGCGAGATTGAGGATTTTGGCACCCTGTACGGGGTGCCTTTTGATGATTTCATATTCGTCCTGGTTCAAAGGAAGTTCTTTGTTCAGAATCATGTCCGGGACATGAATTTTCCCGATATCGTGGAGAAAACAGGCCATCTCCAGTTCTTTCAGTTGGTCCTGTTCAAGCCCCAGCCGTGTTCCGACCAGCAAGGCGAGCCTGGCGACACGGGCCGAATGCCCATAAGTGTAGTTGTCTCGAGCATCCAGGGCCGCCGCAAGAACCCGCACCGTGGAGACATAGGCTTCCTCCAGATGATGCGCATAGCCTTCCAACCTGTCCTTCTGTGACATGATAACCTGGGACATTTCATTAAAGCTGTGTGTTAGGTCGCCGAGCTCGTCGCGGGTGGTCACCGGAACGTTGACCCGGTAGTCACCGGCTTTGATTTTGGACACCCCTGAAGCCAGACGCTCTATGGGTGTCGTTATCAAATTGGAGAGAAAGAAGGTTCCCAGCAGGCCGAAAACAAGGATAAGCAAGGAAATGGCAACAATTTTGTTGCGCGCCGAAGATCTCGAAATATCAAGAGTCTGCGCATCGATCCCGACAATGACCTGGCCGACAAGGCTGTTGGCAAATTGAATCGGGGCGGAAAATTCAAGGCATTCGCGACCATTTCTTGTGACGGCTTGAACTGAGCCCGTTGGTCCTTTTGCAAGCGATTTTCCCTCAAGAACTATAAACGATCGCTTGGTGGGCTCCAGACTGCTGTGGGCGAGAGTATTCCCTTTGACGTCAAGAATGGCCAGGTAGAGGATGTCCTGCTGGGATTCCTCGATTTTCGCGGCCAGGTTGTCAAGGGCCAAAGGATCATTCGCTAGAATGCTGTAGGCCGCCGGGGTGGCCGCACTCAATGCGATCGAATTTCCTCTTTTGATCAGGGATTGAAGAAGATGATCGTCCAAAACGCGGATAACCACCAGGGAAGAACAGGTGGTTATTAAACCGATCAGGACCAGAGTCACCAAAGTCAGCTTGAGTCTGATTCCCCCCGAGATGATTTTCAAAAAACGTGAAACCGGATAAACTGGCATAAGTCCAGGTTCTCGAATCAGGGTTAACCCCCTGGATCACCGGGAAGGAGTTGGGAAGGACAGCTCCGCAGGTCCGGATAACTGGGGAAATAAAGGGGGCATCCGCCAGACGGAAAAGAAACGGTGTTGAGGCTGCGATTGATTATCGTTGCCGAATTTGCCGGGATTAAAAGTGCCATAATTTTTTAAAAAAATCCAGCAATTGATGGATCGCAACGTGATAATTGCGGGAAATCATCCAGCTTGGGTGGGAATCTTAATCTGAGGAAGTTGAGGATGGAACTCCGGGGCGGACCCGAGGCGCCTGGATGGGGTTACGTTGGTTATGAAAATTCGAAGGCTGCGCGGAGCTTGAATATGAAAAGGCCGAACCCGATCGGTTTCGGCCAAGGGCGGGCCGGACAAAGGGCTGCCGAACGATTAAGGCCATCTGTTCACGTGCCGTTACCGATGGTGCCGAAGGTGCCGATAGTGTTCCCGACCGTGGTGAAAACGAGCTTACTTTTCCCTTCGAGGACCAGGATAGTAACGATGGCGGCCAGCACGATGAAGGCCAGAACTACGCCATATTCCACGGCCGTGGCCCCGCGCTGGTCGGTTAGGAGGTTGTTTGTTTTTTTCAGGAGACATCTCATGAATCGTTGCCTTTCGATGGCGGGAAAGATGCGGTCACCTGTCGGCCGCTCATGATCCCGCATAAATTTTATACCTTCCGGCCGAAGTGTCAATAATTTCGATGAGCTGCGGAAAAACAGCTTGCCTCAAGTCCGGAGCTGTTTAGAATGGAGCTTGCCCGGAAGAACCGGATTTTCCAAGGGCAAATTTTCAATTATAAAAAAGGACCCTGTTTTGAGCCTGTTGCGCTTCGGGGTGGTCGGGGCCATCAATACCCTCGTCGATTTTACGGTGTTGAACCTGCTGCTCGTCGGATTGGGTGTGCACGACGGCGTTTCCCTGCTGTTCTGCAATGCCGGGTCATTTACTGTGGCCAATCTGAACAGCTATCTTCTGAACAAACGCTGGACCTTTGCCGACCGCAGTCGGGAAAACGTCGGGCAGTTTCTTTCCTTCCTGCTGTTTTCCCTGGGCGGATTGGTCGTCAACAGCCTGGTCCTTTATCTCCTGACCTCGTTCACTCCGTCCATCGCCCAGGCCAATCGCCTCCTCTGGATTAACCTGGCTAAGATTATTGCGACCGGAGCGAGCATGGTTTGGAATTTTCTCACCTACCGGCACTTCGTCTTCCGGTCGCCGCCGTCCGGGCTTTCCGGGCGAAACCGTCCTCCCGGCGATTCAGCCGGTGGCCGGTTGCCGACCGGTGCCGATTCCTCGCCGGGCGGACCGAATGAATGACAACAGTTCCAGTACCTCTGGGGATTCACCGTAGGTTGTTTCAACCTTGGCAAGAGCCTGGGCGAGGGGTTTGCCGGAGCGGAATATAAGCTTGAATGCTTCTTGGAGAGGCCTGATTTTCGAGGTTTCCAGGCCGATCCGTCGCAATCCGGCCAGGTTCAGGGTGCGGATCCAATTACGTCCGTCATGAACGCAGAAGGGGGGGACGTCTCTGCTGGCCATCGACCCTCCCCGCATCAGCGCCAGCCTGCCGACTCTCACGAACTGGTGAACGGCGCAATTGCCCGAGATGATTGCCCCGTCCATGACCTGACAATGTCCCCCCAGAAGAGAGCCGTTGACCAGGATCACCCGGTTGCCGACAACGCAGTTGTGGCCGACGTGGCTGTTGACCATGAAAAAATTTCCGTCGCCGACCACCGTGGCGGTTTCCTTCCGATGCCCCCGGTGAATTGTGCAGCCTTCTCGAATGATATTTCCCGCCCCGATTTCCAGGATGGAACGTTCTCCGTGATAACCCACGTCCTGGGGGTCCTGACCAACGACCGCACCCGGGTAAACCCTGTTATTCGCCCCTAGAGTCGTCCATGGGCCAATGTGTGCCCCGTGCATGATGGTGCAGCCGGGGCCGATGGAAGACTCGGCTCCCACCGCCACGCCGGGTCCAATAACGACATCCCCGGCCAGGCAGGCCGTCGGATGGATGATAGCGGAGGGGTGAACATCGGGCATGGCATCTCTCCGGTTCGAAAAGGGGGACAAGGTCAGGGCAGCCCCGGAAAAGATACCATAGTTGCCGGCCAGGGTGAATCTTCCCTTAACTAGCTCAGGGAACAACGGAAGATTTGGAATTTCTCGCTCCCGGACGGGTCTCCGGTCCGCCGGGAAGGCCGGGACTGCTTGACCGGTTTCCCGGGTTATGATATTTCCCGCAGGCAGGGCGGGTATCGGCCGGATATCAGTGTGGACCGTTTACAAGACCAACTAAGGAGTTACCATGCCGGAGTTGTGCGACATCGTTACCGAGGAAAATATTGTGGTGGGTCATAGAGCTCGCAGCGATTGCCACGGGAATCCGGAGTTGATTCACCGGGCAGTCCACATCCTTGTTTTCAACTCGGATTGGCAATTGCTGCTGCAGAAACGAAGCCTATCCAAAGAGGTTCAGCCCGGACGTTGGGACTCGAGCGTGGGCGGCCATGTGGAAGCGGGGGAGAATTATCTTGCAGCTGCAAGGCGGGAAATGAAAGAAGAATTGGGACTCAGTGAATTGCCCCTGACCCTTTTATATCCTTCAAAGATTCGCAATTCTTTCGAATCGGAAAATGTGATGACCTTTCTGGCCCGTTACGACGGGGCGGTCGATTTTTCAGCGGAGGAGATTGCGGAAGTTCGGTACTGGACGCCGGAAGAAATCGATCAGGTGATCGGTAAGGAAATTCTTACGCCGAATTTTGAAGAGGAGTGGGGTCGTTGGCAGATATGGCACAGACGGTATCTGGGGCCCTTGGACAAACCGGTTGCGTTCTGCAGCGGAGATATCTTTCCTGATCTTTTTCATGAGATCCATGCCGGGGATTGTTGCGCGAGGTTAAAAACATAATTGAACAAGTTTTGAGCATTGTCACTGAGGGAATGCAAAAAATTCAGGCGAAAAATATGTTGGGCTCTTTTTTACTTATGTCCAGGTTTTTTAATGTTTAAAAATAGCTATTAAATATCAAATAGTTGGAGTAATTTTAAGGTGAATTTGAATTTGGGCAAGTAATTTGCTCTTATCGAGATAAATAAGACAGAGAGCCACTGGAAAATTCTTGAACGGTTTTTCCCCGGTGGTATACTAGGCATCCGCAAAGGGGCGGTATCTTTTTGCCTTGGGAGGTAAGAAAATGCGAAAAGTTGAGGCCATAATCAAGCCTTTTAAACTGGACGAAGTTAAAGAGGCCCTGAACGAGATCGGCATTCAGGGCATAACGGTAAGCGAAGTCAAGGGATTCGGCCGCCAAAAAGGGCATACCGAACTCTATCGCGGAGCCGAATACGTTGTCGATTTTATTCCCAAGATTAAGATGGAAATCATCGTAGTCGACGATCTGGCTGCCAAGGTCGTCGAGACGATTGCCGAGGCCGCCAGAACCGGCCGGATCGGAGATGGGAAAATTTTTGTGACTCCCGTCGATGAAGTTGTTCGTATCAGAACGGGAGAACGTGGCGAAGACGCCCTCTGATATTTCTTTGCTGCTCTTTTCGGCGGCGCCTTCTTTTCGGATTCAGTTCAAAAACCAGGGTAAATATCTTAAAACAAAGGTAAAGGAGAGGATTGATGACCCCAAATGAAGTAGTTAAATTTGCAGAAGAAAACAATTGCCAGATGGTCGACTACAAGTTCCTTGATTTCGTCGGGATCTGGCAGCATTTCAGCACCCCTATGACCGAATTCAGTGAAGATACTTTTGAAGAAGGCGTCGGGTTTGACGGTTCCTCCATTCGGGGCTGGCAGCCGATCCACAACAGCGATATGTTGATCATGCCCGATCCGGTCACGGCGAAAATCGATCCCTTTGTCGAGGTGCCGACCCTCTCCCTGATCTGCAATATCATCGATCCGATCACCAAGGAAGGCTACACTCGCGACCCCCGTTTCATTGCGCGCAAGGCCGAAGCCTACCTCAAGTCCACCGGCATTGCCGATACGGCCTACTTCGGCCCGGAACCCGAGTTTTTCATTTTCGACGATGTCCGGTACGACCTCAGCGCCAACCAGTCTTTCTATTCCATCGATTCCAACGAAGGCATCTGGAACACCGGGCGGGAAGAATTCCCGAACCTGGGCTACAAGCCTCGCCACAAGGAAGGTTATTTCCCCTGTGCGCCCACCGACTCGATGATCGATCTTCGTAACGAGATGGTGCAGGAACTGCAAGGCGTCGGCATTCGCATCGAAGCTGTTCACCACGAAGTGGCAACCGCCGGCCAGGCCGAAATCGACATGCGCTTCGACACCCTGCTCAGCATGGGGGACACCCTGCAGTGGTTCAAGTACATTGTAAAAAACGTGGCCATTCGCAACGGCAAAACGGTCACCTTTATGCCCAAGCCCGTTTTCAACGACAACGGTTCCGGCATGCATTGCCATCAATCCCTTTGGAAAGAAGGCCAGAACCTCTTCGCCGGTGACGGCTACGGCGGCCTCTCCAAAATGGCTCTTTACTACATCGGCGGCATCATCAAGCACGCCGAAGCCCTGTGCGCCTTTACCAACCCCAGCACGATTTCCTACAAGCGGCTGGTTCCCGGCTTCGAGGCCCCAGTCAACCTGGCTTATTCGAACCGGAACCGTTCCGCCGCCCTGCGCATTCCGGTGACCGACAATCCCAAATCCAAGCGGGTCGAATACCGGACTCCCGACCCGTCCTGCAACGGCTATCTGGCTTTTGCAGCCATGATGATGGCTGGCCTGGACGGCATCGAGAACAAGATTGATCCGGGCGATCCCCTGGACAAGGATATCTACGGACTCTCTCCCGAAGAACTCAAGGGGATTCCCACTGTGGCCGGTTCTCTGGAAGGAGCCCTCAACGCTCTGGAAAAAGACCATGAGTTCCTGCTCAAAGGGGATGTCTTCACGCAGGATGTCATCGACATGTGGTTGGAGTACAAGCGGGAGAATGAGGTGGACAAAGTTCGGATGCGGCCCACCCCCGCGGAATTCGCTCTCTATTTCGACTGCTGAAGCGAAACTTGCCTCGCAATAAAAAAGCCCCCGGCTCAGACCGGGGGCTTTTTTTGTCGGGATCGGCTTGACTGGGATTATCTGATTCACGGATCAAGATGTACGGATTACGGTTCACGAGCCACCGCCCCGGCGATTCCTCCCAGTGCTTTTTCGATTTTTTCCAGGATCTCTTCACACCCTTCAATAGAGTGACGCCGGACCAGGTACCGGGGGTCGTTGTAGGAGATCCAGACCTGGTGATGCTCGTCCTGCCAGATCAGGAATTTTTGCGGCAGATCGATGCCGACGGACTGGCGGCACCGCATGAGGGGACTGCCGACCTTCGGATTGCCAAAAATAATCAATTCCGTATCCCGGAGTTCCACGCCGGCCTTGGCGGCATTCGCCGAATGGGGGATACGGCTGAAAACGGTCATCCCCTTGCCGTTAAGAATCCTCACCGCCCGATTGGACGATTCCTCCACGCTATAGGCGCTGGGCACACTGATCATTCCTTCGGCTGCCCAGGCTGAACCGACCGTCAATATGGACATCAGTATGGCCGCGACAGGCGTTTTCATGACTCCTCCTTTTTTATGAGAACAGGAACGTCGGGCGCAAATCATCCGGGCAAATTTAAATCCCGGTTTGCTTCAAAAGCATAGCAGATTGAGCATAAATACAACCCGGTTGATGGGATGGACGTGACCTGGAAAACCGCCCGCGCCCAGAGGAGAAAAAGAGTGAGGAAATTCCTTTAAAATATAAAAAAATGACAGAAATTTAAAAATTCCGAAACTCAAGATATCGCCCTTTAA
>Ga0055480_10000883_pt1 | contig 11619 bp, 9 predicted proteins | sample Muzzi_PWB_D2_FD_57935 | JGI IMG/M metagenome (GOLD analysis project Ga0055480, IMG submission 57935) | Wetland microbial communities from San Francisco Bay, California, USA, that impact long-term carbon sequestration - Muzzi_PWB_D2 | ecosystem: Environmental > Aquatic > Marine > Wetlands ... | reverse complement strand
ATATGAGGTCAGCGGCGCGACGGTATCGTCGCCGTAGCTAGTCGCCGTGGTCGAGTCGATCGGCTGTTCGCCCCCGTCGCGGTAGATAAGGTACATCGAAATCCCGGACTCCGGATCGGCGGCCGCGCTCCAACTGAGCTGGATCAGGCGAGCTCCCGCCGCGTCCGCCGCCAGGTTCGACGGCGCGCTCGGAGGACTGGTGTCCCCCGGCCGGGCACTGGCCGCATTGGAGCGGGGCCCCTCCACGCCGTCCCCGTTGACGGCGGAGACCTCATAAGTGCGCTCCGCGTCACCGCTCAAACCGTCGTCGATGTAGCTCGTCGCGGTCGTCGAATCCATCGGTGCGCTCCCTCCGTCGACGTACACGTAGTACAGGGCGACCCCCGTCTCGGGGTCGGAGGCTGGATTCCAGTCGAGCGCGATCGCCGTGCTCGAAACGGTGGCCGCCGCCAGGTCGGTGGGCGCGCCGGGTGCGGAGCCGTCCAGCGTGCGGGCCGAGACGGGATCGGTCTTTTCGCCCTCGATCCCGCTGACGTTGAAGGCCGAGACCTCGTAGTCGTGCGACGTGAAGGCGTCGAGCTCCGTGTCGGAGTACCCCGGGCTGGTCGTGGAGTCGTACGGCGAACTCTCACCGTCCCGGTACACGTAATATCCCGCGACCCCCGACTCGGCGTCGCTGGCCGCCGACCAGTCGACGTCGATCCGCGAGGCAGAAACTCCTTCGGCCGTGAGATTTCCCGGACGGGTCGGGGGTGTCTCGTCCGACACGAGGAAGGTCAGTGGCGCACTCAAATCGCCTTCCCGGCCGAGAATGTCGACGCCTGATACCTCGTACACGTACTCGATGCCTACCTGTACCTGCGTGTCGTCGAACTGCCGGGAGGAGGTCGTGCCGAGCACCTGCTGATCCCGATACACGCGGAAGAACGCCGGATCCGTCCGGTTCTTGCCCTTGCCCTTGTCCCACGTAAGCCGGACCCGCTCCCCGTTGAAGTCGGCCGACAGCTTCACGGGCGCCGCCGGTGGGCCCTGGGCTCGAGCGGCGGCGGGAAGCAGAAGCAGCAGGAGGGCGGTCATGCCAACGAGGACCGGCACCGAGCCCCGGCGCGATGCCCGCTGACGACGCCTCACGGCCCGACCTCGACGGAGATCTCGTTGGAAAGGTCGCTCTCGTTGCCGCTCACGTCGCGCGCCGTGACGCCAATGTACCAGCGTCCGGCTTCCAGGCCCGAGATCGTGGCTCGTGTCAAACCGCTCACGTTGACGACCGTGGAGCCGGGACCATCAGCGGGGCTGCTGGCCCGGTAGTGAATGCGATAGCCCGCAAGGTCGTCCAAGGGATCGCCGTCCGCGTCGGTCGTCGGGCCGGTCCATTCGAGGGTCACCTCGAACGTCGGGGACGGGCTGCCCGGGTCCGTCGGGGACGGGTTGCCCGGCTTGCAGCTGCCCAGCACGGTGACGAGGGCACAAAGGCCGAGACCGGGCCAGAACCGTCTGGTAGCCATCCGAACATCCGCCTCCTTCGAGACCGAATAGGAATTCGCAATATAGGGACGGGCGCCTTTCGCCGCGCAGCGCGGGTGGCCCGACCGCCCGAAGGGGTGGTAGGTTGGGCGACGTGATGCGAGGGACGACATGCCTGGTGACCGGGGCCAACGCCGGGATCGGTAAGGAGACGACGGCTGGCCTCGCGGCCCGGGGCGCCCGGGTCCTGATGGTGTGTCGGAATCGCGGCCGTGGGGAGGCGGCGCTCGAAGAACTCCGAGCCCGGACCCCGGGGGCCGCCCTCGAGCTGGTGCTGGCCGACCTGTCCCGCCTCTCATCCGTCCGTGCGCTGATCGAGGAAATCGGGCAGCGAACGGATCGCCTCGACGTCCTCGTGAGCAACGCCGGGGTGTTCAGCGCCCGGAGGCGTGAGACCGCGGACGGACTCGAGTTGACGCTCGCGGTGAATCACCTGGCGCCGTACATGCTCGTCCGCGGCCTCGAGCGGCTGTTGCAGCGCTCTGCGCCGGCCCGGATCGTCGTCGTGGCGTCGGCCGCCCACTACCGCGGCACTATCGCGTTCGACGATCTGCAGCTCGAGCGAGGCTACGGCGGATGGCGCGCGTACTGCCAGTCGAAGCTGGCGAACGTGCTGTTCGCGGCAGAGCTGGCCCGACGCCTGCCGCTCGAAGAGGTGACGGCGAACGCCGTACATCCGGGTACCGTGGCGACGAAGCTTCTATTGCGGGGCATCGTTCCAGGGTGGCTGGCCCGGCCGTTCACCCGGACGCCGGAAGAGGGTGCGCGGACGCCGCTGTACGCCGCGACCGCGTCCGAACTCGAAGGCGTCTCGGGGCAGTACTTCGACGATTGCCGGACCAGGGAGCCGTCGTCGGAGGCGCAGGACGAAGACGTGGCCGCCCGCTTGTGGGCGGTCAGCGAGACATTGACGAACATGGAAGACGGACGGAATACATGACGGATACTGCAAGCCCATCCACATCTACATCCTCGGCCGACATCGAACCCGCGGCGGCCACCTTTGCGGAGCTGGGTCTGCGCCAGGAACTGCTCGACGCGGTGCAGGCCAGCGGCTACGAGACGCCGACGCCCATTCAGGTGCAGGCTATCCCTCCAGCCCTCGAAGGCCGCGACGTGCTGGGCTGCGCCCAGACGGGCACCGGGAAGACGGCGGCCTTCGTTCTGCCCATGCTGCAGCACTTCGCCGACAATCCGGCCTCGCACAGCGCGGTTCGCGGCCTCATCCTCGCGCCCACGCGCGAACTCGCCCAGCAGGTGGAGCGTAGCGTGAAGCGCTACGGCAGCCGTCTATCGGTGGAGCCGCTGGTGATCTACGGGGGAGCCTCGATCGGTGCTCAGATCGACGACCTTCGCTTCGGCTGCGACGTGATCGTCGCCACGCCCGGGCGTCTGCTCGATCACCTGGAGCGGGGCACCGTGGACCTGAGTTCCGTCGAAGTGTTGGTGCTCGACGAGGCGGACCGCATGCTCGACATGGGCTTCATCGAGGACGTGAAGGACATCGTCAAGCGAACGCCCAAGAGCCGGCAGACGCTGCTGTTCTCGGCGACGGTGAACAGCGTGCTCGGTCTCGTGCACGAGATGATGCGCGACCCAGTGCTTGTGCAGATCGGGTTCGAGGCGAGCGCTGAGGGCATCACGGAGGTCATCCACCCCGTCGATCACGCCGCCAAGTACGGGGTGCTCGCCCACCTCCTCGACGAATGGGGCGAAGAGGGTCAGGCGATCGTGTTCACGCGGATGAAAGTCACGGCCTCCCAGGTCTGCGAGTTTCTCCAGCGCAAGGGTGTCAACGCCGACGACCTGCACGGTGACAAGGCGCAGCGCGACCGGGAACGCAGCCTCGACGGATTCCGAAAGCGCGAGATCCGCGTGCTCGTGGCCACGAACGTTGCGGCCCGCGGCCTCGACATCGTGGGGGTGACGCACGTCGTGAACTTCGACGTGCCGGACGATCCGAAGGACTACGTGCACCGGGTGGGGCGGACGGCCCGCGGGGACGAAACCGGTGACGCGGTGACGCTGATGTCGACGCACGAGATTCTGCTCGTGAAGCAGATCGAGAAGCTCATGGACAAGAAGGTGGCGCGCCGGGTCGTCGAGGGATTCGAGCCCTCGTTCCCATACGCCGTCGAGCCCGAGGGCCCCCCACCCGGCGCGCCCGACGAGAACGCGGTGCGCTCACGCCTCGGCCGGGGACGCCGCAGCCGCTGATTCAGGGAGGGCGCGGGGCCGCCCTCCGGGTGGCCCCATCCTTTCGTCCTCTCGCCCCCGGGCATAGCTTGCACCGCTTGTCATCGAGTCCAGCGCGGCAGCGCCGCGACGGCCGACCGTTCAATCGCTCACTCCAGTACGCGAGTTCATGGGGAACGTCAGAAACCGCATCCTGCTTATCGTCGGCCTCGTGCTGTTCAGCGGGTGGTCGCTCCTGCCGAAGTCGGTACCCGATCCCAACGATCCGAGTCGGGAGATCAGAGTCTCGCCGATCAACCTCGGGCTCGACCTGGCCGGAGGGATGCATCTCGCCGTGGAGATCGACGACTCGACGGGGGTCCTGGACGATCAGGCGCGCGCCGATGCGATCGACCGGACGCTGACCACGATCCGCAACCGCATCGACGAGTTCGGCGTCCGGGAGCCCACGATCCAGAAGGTCGGCAGCGACCGGATCATCGTAGAGCTGGCCGGCATCGACGATCCGGAGCGGGCCAAGGCGATTGTAGAACGGACGGCATTCCTGGAGTTCAAGCTCGTTCGCGAGGACGACGCCTTCCGGAATGCGCTCCCCCGCATCGACCGGGGGATCGTTGCCGTGGTGCCGCCCGAGGAGCTCGGCCCGGTCGACGTCGTGGGCGAAGAGGAGCAGACGCCGGGGCTGGAAGAGCTGCTCGGCGGACCGATGGACACGTTGAACGCGGCCGGCGACATGCTGCCCGGTGCCGATACGCTGCCAGCCGGCGACACGCTGCCGGGCGATCAGACGGCGGGGCAGGCGGACGCCGGGGCGGCGGCCGGTGAAGCCTCGCAGCGCCCGCTCACCCAGATGCTGCTCGAGGCGCCGCAACCCGGAACGTTCTACGTAGCCGAGCAGGAAAAGCCGACCGTCGAGCGCTTCCTGGCGCTCGACACGGTGCAGGCGCTGATCCCGCGCAATACGGAGCTCTTGTGGAGCGCGGACCCGGTCACGGTGGGGGAAGGCAGCTACTTCACGCTGTACGTGGTCGAGAAGGACCCGATGCTCACGGGAGACCGACTCGAGGATGCCGGACCGGCCGCGCGCAACCCGGATTTCAACACCCCGTACGTGCCGTTCCAGACGACGCGCCAGGGCGCCCGGATCTTCGAGCGCGTGACCAGTCGCAACGTCGGCCGCTACATGGCGATCGTGCTCGACCACAAGGTCCAGAGCGCTCCGACGATCCAGGAGACGCTCTCGAGACGAGCGCAGATCACCATGGGCTCGGGTGCGACGATGCAGGAGGCCCAGGACCTGGCCCTCGTGTTGCGGGCCGGTGCGTTGCCGCAACCGATCAAGATCGTCGAGGAGCGCACGATCGGCCCGTCGCTCGGGCAGGACTCAATCGATGCGGGCCGGTTGGCCTTCGTGGTCGGGATCATCGCGGTGATCGGCATCATGATCTGGTACTACCGCCTCGCCGGGGCGATGGCCATTGCGGCCCTCTCCGTCTACGTACTACTTCTGCTCGGGGCCCTCGCGGGACTCCAGGCGACGCTCACGCTGCCGGGTATCGCCGGCATCATTCTGTCCATCGGGATGGCCGTGGACGCGAATGTGCTGATCTTCGAACGTATCCGTGAGGAGACGGACGCCGGTAAGACGCCCAGGACGGCCGTCGAGAACGGCTTCGCCGAGGCCCTGTCCGCCATCGTCGATGCGAACCTCACGACGCTCATCACCGCCGGGATTCTATATCAATTCGGTACGGGACCGGTGCGTGGCTTCGCCGTGACGCTGTCGATCGGCATCATCGCGTCGTTCTTCACGGCCCTGTTCGTCACCCGCACGTTCTTCTTGATCTACCTTGAACGCAGGTCGCCTGCCGACCCGCTCAGCATCTGACGAGAGCCCTCTTTCGATGAGACTGTTTCAGCGCGCCCATTTCGACTTCCTCGACTCGCGGCGGCGGGCCTACGTGATCTCGGGGTTCGCCCTGCTGCTCGGGCTGGGCTCCATCGCCCTGCACGGCGGTGTCCGTCTCGGCGTCGACTTCACAGGGGGTACGCTCGTTCAGTTCGAGTTCGACCAGCCGACGACGGTCGCGGACGTCCGCGCGGCGCTCGCGGGCGCGAGCTTCGGCGAATCTCAGATCCAGGAGTTCGGTTCTACCTCGGAGTTTCTCGTTCGCATCGCGGAGTTCGAAGAGGGCGGCGGCGACGCCGTGGAGAACCAGGTCGGCGAGGCGCTGACCTCGGCGTACGGGGACGGCTGGAGGATCGCGCGGAAGGAGGCGCTCAGCCCGCGGGTGGGAAGCGAACTCGCGCGCGGCGCGCTGATCGCGATCATGATCTCGTTCGGACTCACGCTCGTCTACCTGGCGTTCCGGTTCGAGTGGCGCTTCGGCATCGCCGCCGTGATCGCCACGATCCACGACATCCTGATCACGTTCGGGTTCATCTCGCTGATGAACATCGAGATCACGCTGACGACGGTGGCGGCGATCCTGACCATCGTCGGGTATTCACTGAACGACACGATCGTGATCTTCGACCGGATCCGCGAGAACATCCGCAAGTTCCGCAAGGACGCCTACGTCGACCTGCTGAACCGCAGCATCAACGAGACGCTTCCGCGCACGGTGCTGACCAGCGGCACGACGGTGGCGACACTGTTCGCCCTGTTCCTGCTGGGTGGCGAGGTGATTCGGCCGTTCGCGCTGGTGCTCATCCTGGGGGTCATGATCGGAACCTACTCCTCGATCTTTGTCGCCTCGCCCGCCCTGCTCGAGATCGAGAACCGTTCCGGGCACGCCACCGAGACGTCGAAGAAGGGCCGGTAGCCCGCACGGCTTGACGTGTTCGACTCGCACTTGCACCTGACGGCCGACCGCTTCGACGGCGACGTCGACGAGGTCATTCGCCGCGCTCGAGCCGCCGGCGTCTCCCGCATGGTGACGGTGGCGACCGATCCCTCCGACGCGCGCTCGGCGCTGGAGCTCGCTCGCACCTATCCCGGGGTCGTGTATGCTACGGCCGGCCTGCACCCGCACGACGCGTCGGCCTGGGCGGACGACACTGGGCTGGAGCTGCGGGCGCTGCTCGCCGAGCCCGAGGTCGTGGCGGTGGGCGAGGCGGGGCTCGATTTCCACTACGACAACTCCCCCCGATCCATACAGCGCGACGTGTTCGAGGCGCAGCTAGATCTCGCCGTCGAGACCGGCCTCCCGATCGTCGTGCACAGCCGGGACGCCGACGAGACGATGATCGAGATCCTGCTCGATGCGGGATCCGACGCAACGGGAATCCTTCACTGCTTCACCGGCGGTGACGCGCTGCTCGAGACGGGCCTCGACGCGGGCTGGTACGTGTCCTTCGGCGGCATCGTGACCTTCGATTCGTTCGACGGCGCCGACCGGGTGCGCCGCGTGCCGGCCGATCGGTTGCTGGTCGAAACGGACAGCCCATACCTGGCGCCGGTCCCGATGCGTGGTCGACGAAACGAGCCTTCGTTCCTGTCCCACACCTGCGCACGCCTCGCTGATCTCCGAGGTACGAGCGTCGACGAGCTCGTGGCGGAGACGACCGCGGCGGCACTTGAGTTTTACGATCTCGAGTTTCCGATCGAACCTGGCGACGCGCCGTGAGCGAGGCCGAGCCCCGGATCCGGATCCTGCCGGACCACGTCGCGAACCAGATCGCGGCGGGGGAGGTGGTGGAGCGGCCTGCCTCCGTGGTCAAGGAGCTGGTAGAGAACGCGCTCGACGCCGGGGCCTCGCGCGTGGAGGTGGAGTTGCGGAACGGCGGTAAGACGGCGATCCGCGTCGCGGACGATGGGGAAGGCATGACGGCCGGGGATGCCCTTCTGGCCCTCGACCGTCACGCGACGAGCAAGATCCGCGACGTGGAGGACCTAACGGCGGTCGGGTCGTTCGGATTCCGCGGCGAAGCCCTCCCGTCGATCGCGGCGGTCAGCCGGTTCGAGCTCACGACGGCTCCCGCGGCCGGCGGGGTCGGAACGCGAGTCGTCGTGCACGCCGGTCGAATCGTCTCCTCCGAGGAGATCGCGCGGCAGCCCGGTTCGACGGTCCTCGTGCGGTCGCTGTTCCGGAACGTCCCGGTCCGGGCGAAGTTCCTCCGGACCGCGGCTGCCGAGACCCGTGCGGCCAGTGAGGCCGTCATCCTGCTGGCTCTCGCCAACTTACCCGCCGAAATCCGGCTGACGTCCAACGGTCGCGAGCTCCTTCGCTTGCCCGCCGCCGATACCGTGCGCGACCGGGTCGCCGCGCTGTGGGGCGAGGAGGAGGCCGGCCAACTCATCGCGATCGACGACGAGAGAGAAGGCGTGCGCGTGGCCGGCTGGATCCAGCGGCCCGATGCCGCCCGCCCCGGCAGCGCCCGCCGATACCTGTTCGTGAACGGGCGGCCTTTCCGCGACGCGGCCTTGCTGCGGCGGGTCGACGCAGCCTACCGGACCACGGTGGCGCCCGACGTGCGGGCGACGGCGTTCTTGTATCTCGCGGTGCCGCCCGGCGCGGTCGACGTGAACGTCCATCCCTCGAAAGCCGAGGTCCGGTTCCGCGATGTGGCGGCCGTCGGCGATGCCGTCGAAGCCGTGGTGCGCGGTCGGCTTGCCGACCTGGAGAGCACGCCGGAGATCCGCGAGCCGCGGACGCCGGAGGAGGGGCGCGGCCGCCCGCCGCGGGCGTCGGCGTGGGTGGAGCCGACGGCGTCCGCGGCGTCCACCGAGGAACCCGGGGAGGCTTCGCAGTTCGCGCTGTTCGTGTCTCGTGCCGACGGCGAAAGTCCCGACGCGCCCGACGAGGAAGACCTGCGGGCCGCCGTAAGCGTGGATCCCTCGCACAGCGGCCCCTGGCAGCTGCACGACAGCTACATCCTGATGCCCACCCGGAGGGGGCTGCTCGTCATCGACCAGCACTCGGCGCACGAACGTGTGCTGTTCGAGCAGACGATGGAGCGCTTCACGAAGGGCGGCGGTTCGTCGCAGCGCCTGCTGTTTCCGATCACCCTCCGCCTGTCGCCGCCGGAGTTCTCGGCCGTGGAGGAGCTGGCCGGCATGTTCCGGGCGCTCGGTTTCGAGATCGAGGCGTTTGGTAGACGCACGGTTATCGTCCAGGCAGTGCCCCTGCTGCACGAGCGGTTTGACGCCGACCGCTGTTTCCGTGCAATGATCCACGAGCTGGCCCACGGCTCCGAGCTTGTCGACACGGCCCGAAACCAACACGAGAAGATCGCTAAGAGCCTGGCTTGCAAGGGGGCCATCAAGGCGGGTCAACCGCTGTCACGGGCCGAGATGGAGGAGCTCGTGGACCGGCTGTTCGCCACGGAGCTGCCGGGTCACGACGTGCACGGCCGGCCGACGATTCTGCGCCTGACGCCCGACGAGCTGGCGCGGCGGTTCGGACGGAGCTGACGATCGGCGGCGTGCTGGCGGTCCTCGGACCGACCGCCACGGGAAAGACGCAACTGGCGATCGAGCTGGCTCGCCGTCTCGAGGGAGAGATCATCTCGTTGGACAGCCGGCAGGCCTATCGCGGTCTCGCGGTTGGCACCGCAGCCCCGACCGCGGAGGACCTCGCCCGCGTTCCCCACCACGGCGTCGGGATCCTCCCGCCGGGGACCCGGTACGGTGCGGGCCGGTTTGCAAGGCGGGCGAGGCGGTGGATCGCGGAGATCCGTGACCGCGGGAGGGTGCCCGTGCTGGCCGGGGGAACTGGCCTGTTCTTTCGGGTCCTGACCCGCCCGATCTTCCGGGAACCCCCGATGGACGCCGGGCGCCGCGGGGCGCTCGAAGCGTGGCTGGAGGAGCGTCGTCTAGATCTGCTGCGGGAATGGACGGCGGCCCTCGATCCGGCGCTCCGCGAGCAGCTCGGCGTGCTCGACCGGCAGCGCTGCCTGCGGGCGATCGAGATGGCGCTGCTCACGGGGCGTCCGATCAGCTGGTGGCAGGAACAAGGACCGCTGGAGGCGGAACCCGTGCGTGCACTGCCCGTCGTGCTGACGCTGCCCGGGGAGTTGCACCGGCGGCGGATTCGAGAGCGGGCCGAACAGGCCCTGTCCGGCGGATGGCCGGAGGAAGTGCGCGCGCTCCGCATGGCGGGTCACGAACGGACGTCGCCGGCCTTCAGCTCGATCGGCTACGTGGCCGTCGACGAGTGGCTCATGGGAGAGGCCTCGCGCGCGGCGGCGTTGACGCGCATCGTGCGCGACACCTGGGCGTACGCACGGCGCCAGAGGACGTGGTTCCGACACCAGGTGGCGGAACACGCGGTCCGGTTCGACGCGCGTGAGTCCGTGAACGTCCTGGCGGATCGGGTGTGTGAGGCATGGAACGCATGGAATGGGACCGGCGGAGGGGAAGAGGACAACGCATGAAGATCGGGATCACCTGCTATCCGACGTACGGGGGTTCAGGCGCCGTGGCGACCGAGCTGGGGATCGCGCTGGCCGAACGCGGCCACGAGGTTCACTTCATCTCGTACGCGCAACCGTTCCGCCTCACGGGCTTTCACGACCGACTGTTCTACCATGAAGTAGACGTCCACACGTATCCGTTGTTCGAGTACCCACCCTACTCGCTGTCCCTCGCGGTGCAGATCCACTCGGTGGCTAGACAGCACGAGCTCGACCTGTTACACGCCCACTATGCGATCCCGCACGCCACGGCCGCCTGGACGGCCCGCGAGATGCTGCGGCACGAGGGCTTCGACCTGCCGATCGCGACCACACTGCACGGCACCGACATCACGCTGGTGGGACAGGACCCCTCGTTCTGGTCAATCACGAAGTTCTCGATCGAGCGCTCCGATGGTCTCACCGCGGTCTCGCGGTATCTGCGTGACGAGACGTATCGCGCCTTCGACTGTCCGCGCTGCGACATCGAGGTCATCCCGAACTTCGCGGACCCGGACGTCTACGATCGTCGACGCTATGCCTGCCATTCGACGGCTCTGGCGCCCCACGGCGAGAAGATCCTCATGCACGTCTCGAATTTCCGTCGCGTGAAGCGTGTGGCCGACGTGGTGCAGGTGTTCGCGCGGGTTCGCCAGCGGATGGCGGCTCAACTCGTGCTCGTCGGTGATGGCCCCGACCGACCGCTCGCCCAGGAAACGGCCGTCGAGCTCGGCGTTTCCGACGACGTCCTGTTCCTCGGCAAGCTCGATTCCGTCGCCGAGCTCCTGGCGCGAGCCGACGTGCTGCTCTTGCCCAGCGAACAGGAGTCCTTCGGTCTCGTCGCGCTCGAGGCGATGTCGTGCGGGACACCCGTGGTCGGGACGTCCGGCAGCGGAATCGTGGAGGTCGTCGAGGACGGGGTTAGCGGTTTCCTGCACCCGGTCGGGGATATCGAGTCGATGGCCGAGAGCGCTTGCGAGTTGCTCGGCGACGACGGGAAGTGGGCCGCCTTCTCGGCGGCGGCCCGGCGCCGCGCCGTCGAGGAATTTTCGATGAACCGAATCGTGCCGATGTACGAGGAATTCTATCGCAATGTGATTCGCAAGGTGGCGGAGCGCGGGCACGCTTGGGAGCGACTCGGCGCGTGAGCGTCCTGCAGGCGGTACTCCTCGGCGTCATCCAGGGCCTGACCGAATTCCTCCCCGTTTCCAGCAGCGGCCACCTGGTTCTCGGCCAGCGGCTGCTGCGTATCGACGAACCCGGCGTCACCTTCGAGGTCGTGCTGCACCTGGCGACCCTGACCGCCGTACTTTGGGTGTACCGACGGCGGGTAGGGGAACTGGTCGCGGGAGTTCTGCGCGGGCAGGGCGATGCGTGGCGATATGCCGGCCTCATCGTCCTGGCGTCGGTGCCAGCGGGTCTGGCCGGCGTGTTCCTGCGCGATCTGTTCGAAGGTGCGTTCGACCGGCCGGTGCTGGCGGCCGCCATGCTTCTCGTCACGGG
>Ga0055480_10000881_pt1 | contig 11623 bp, 5 predicted proteins | sample Muzzi_PWB_D2_FD_57935 | JGI IMG/M metagenome (GOLD analysis project Ga0055480, IMG submission 57935) | Wetland microbial communities from San Francisco Bay, California, USA, that impact long-term carbon sequestration - Muzzi_PWB_D2 | ecosystem: Environmental > Aquatic > Marine > Wetlands ... | reverse complement strand
TAGGTGACATCCACTTTGTCCCGATACCCGTCCGCGATTTTGAGTGATGCCGGTGCCAAGGCCAATCCCACGGTGGTCTGGCCGCTGGCCCGCAGGTTCTCCAGTTGGATTTTTTCCGTATAGATCGTGCTGATCTTATTCAGTATTTTTCCTCCCCCAATCACCTTAACGGCCTCCTGGCTAAGATGAACGCTCTTCAGGACCAACCCCGGCGGCAACCCCCCCACCCAGTCCACCTGAATAGGCAGCTCCTTGCTAATGGGGAAGTCCAGAACCACCTTGACTTCGGAGGGTTCAATGCGATTGAGGCGCACGCCCGGCGGCATGCCGATGTCGTCGCCGGTGATGGTGAAGGTATTCTCACCGTTGACGGCCTTGTTCAAATCAAGCTTGACCTTGACCTGATCAGGCCGCATGGAACTGATCAGGGCGCCTGATCCGCTCAGGTGCAACCGCACGGTGTTTACCGATGCTGACAGGATCTGCATGCGGGAATCGCGGTTCACATACTCCAGCGGAACTTCAAGGCTTGTCAAGGTCTCCAGCCCTTTGGCAAAGCTGAACCAGACCCCGGCCATGCACAATACACAAACCGCCGCCGCAATGCCGAGCTCCACGGAGTCACGGCGTTTATCGGCGTCCGTTTCAACGGCCAAACCCAGGTGGGACCGCAGCAGATGCCGTAAGGCGAGGTTGTCCTGAATGGGGATCACGTCACTGTTTTTGGCGGCGATGACTTCGCCGCGCTCCTCCGAGACCACGATCACCAGGGCGTCCGATTGTTCAGCCAGCCCGATGGCGGCCCGGTGCCGGGTGCCATACTTGCTGGGCAGATCGTCGCGCTGGCTGAGGGGCAGAATGGCCCCGACCCGCGTGACCCGGTCTTCGACAATCACCGCGGCGCCGTCGTGGACCGGGTTGCCGTTCCAGAAGACCGACATCAGCATATCCCTGGAAACCAGGCCCTGCCAGTTCACGCCACCTTGAATGGTTTCATCGATATCTTCTTTGCCGGGCAGCACGATCAAAGCGCCGATACGCTTGCGGGCCAAGTCATAGACGCCCTCCACGATGCTGTCCACGGGTGTGCGGAGGCTCTGGTGCGGAACGCCCCATAGTATGGCCCGCATGTTCTTGGCCTGCAAGACGCTGCGGATCTCGTTGCGAAACACGATGATGATGATCAGGGCGGCACCGGCAATAATGCCCTGCATGGCCCAGCTGGTGACGATCAGTCCCAACCCGCCGGCCAGGCGCTGAAAAATCCACAGCAGGGCGATACCGGCGATCACACGAATCACATTGGTGCCCCTGAACAGCACATACAATCGAAACAGGATATAGCTGTTCAACACCACATCCACCACATCTTGCCATCGAATTGTACCTATGAATGACAGCAGGGCGTCCATTTATAATGACCTGACTTTGGTATCAAATTGAAAGGCTCTATCGGCGATTGTTCTTATTAACCCGACTCTCCGGTCAATCGATGACGCTGAATCGCAAGGTTTTAACCAGTTGGTTGCGGTCGTTAAAGATTTCCACCCGCCAGGGGCCTTTATCTTCTTCGCGCAATTGAATGCTGCTGTAAGTTGACCAACTAGGTGGCTTGAGTGTCAGGCGCTTGGTGGTCACCAATTCATCCCGGCGAAACCATCGGTGCAAAGTATAGGTGGATGTCTTGATTTCGTTGAAGGAGGTGAAACAAGATATCTTCCCGACATCGATGGAAAAGGCGATCGCCGCGTTTTTGGGCGCAAATTCCTCGATGAATTCACACATGACGGCACGCACCAGGGTCATGGACTTTGCCGCGGTTTCCGGTTGATCTTCGGCAGCTTGAACACCGGAGGCCGCCAGTCCCACAACACCCACAGCCAAAAGCACCAGATATGGCAAACCCTTTTTCATCATGAAGGTATTACTATCCAGTCCTGTCATTTTTGCAAGGAAAATTATCGGAATTCGGCACTCTGAACACGAGGTGGGAAGACCACCCCGGGTTTCCGGCCAAGCTGCCGTTGCGGGGTGAACCACCGCACCGGCAGGGAGGTTGTTTCCTTCGTGGCGGTCTGCAGAATTTTAAATTAAAAGGTGGCATCTCGATGCGGGGTATCTCTGCACCTTGCCGATTTAAGTCATTGACACCAAAAGCTTCCGGGAAACTAGGTGCAGCGCAACAAATCCGCCAGCGTTTTCTCCACAATGAGATCCTCATCATGGTTGCCGGCATGAATTTTTTTGATCACGGATTCTTCAACCACCCATCCAAATCCGAGTTCGTCAAAAAAAATGATCTCTCTTCGATCCATATCAGCATACCCTCCCTGGAACTTAGATACCGCTTGATTGTCAATTCTGGGCCAGCTCTGCCGGGAGCCGGCCACATTGTTGCGTCAATACCTTTATCGCCATTTTTAGAACGGATCTTTAGCCTTAAATGCAGGCAGGGTCATGGGCTCTTTACCCTGTGGAACGCTATAAAGTACTTAAATCGCAGTAAATAAAACCAATTATCAGAGGATGAGGAAAGGCGGGCAAATGTAATGCATCAACCGGCCGGGTACATGTCAGCCGGCGGCAAAACCACGCATTGGGAGATGCGGCCGTTGCATTTAATCAGCATGGGGGCCGGCAGGCGGGCATGGCACAGGTGGGCGGTCTCCTGCACGGTCTCGAATCCCTGGATGCGATCCCAGCGTATGAAATCGTCGCCCTCTTCTTCGATGGTGATATAGGGCAGGCCGCCGGTGGTAATATGCTGAAAAAAATGAGACCCCTGGGACGGAGCCGCCTTGAGGGCGGCGTTGCGCAGCTCCACAATGGCCCCGGCGCCGTCGATATCTTCCCACTTGACGGGGATACCCAGCCAGGGATCGAATGAACCCCAGCGGCCCGGCCCGACCAGCAGGAAGGGACGTCCATCGGCTTTGAGGGCCGCGTTGAGCCGGCGCATCTCGGCAGCAATATCCCGGGTGCGGGAAGCGTCAAACGTTTCAGGTTTCACAAAAACCACGTCGGCAATGTGATCGTATTTCCCATGCCCCAGAGCATTGGCGGAATAACAAAGGGCCTGCGCCATGTCCTCCTCGGCGATTTCCACGTCGAAGGGGTCACTGCCGATGGGCATGGGCCGCATTTGCAGAATATAGAAAACCGGCGGCTCGTTCTGGCCGCCGATCAGGTTGACGGCAAACTCGAACTCCACGGGGCAGCCTGTGCCTTCGCGGCCGAGATTCAGCAGATCGGAGAGCAGCCCGGCCAGCGGAAAGGTCTTGTGTTTCAGGATGGCGGCAAAGGTGACCAGTTTGGGGCCCTGCAGCGTGGCTGCATCGCGTATGCGGCCATCTTCGGGCAGATAGGTGCTGATCAGTCCGAACAGGGGGGGTTCGGAAAGGGCATCGGCCACATTGCGCAATTCCAGGTCGACGTTCAGGTCGAGGGCGGAGAGTTCAGACCCGATGGGCAGGGCATAAAAGAATTGCTGGGCATTGGCAAGAATATCTTCTGTCTTTGAAAAATCGGGCAGGCTTTCAGGATATTTGGGGCAGAAGCGCAGGCCGCCTTCGCCGGTGCCCAGGACTTTGCCAAAGCCCAGGGCAATCTTGGCCATGCCATCGTCCGGTTTGATGCGATCGATGGGATAATAGTTCTGGGAACGGGCCACCCCTGAGATGGCCGGATAGTAAAAATTGCCGTAGGTGCCGCCGGCTATCTTTTGAATCATCACCGCCATCTGTTCTCTGCGGTGCCGGTAGGTTGTGCTGAAAGCAAACCGCCGCGGCTGTTCAAACCAGGTGGAAGCATAGACCCGTTTGACGGCGGCGATCAACTGGGCCAGGCGCACCTGGTCGTCGGCATGATCGTTGGGAATCATAATGGTCTTGTACAATCCGGTCAGCGGCTGATGGTGGGCATCCTCCAGAAGGCTGGAGGAGCGGATGGAGAGCGGATCGCGCACTGATTTGAGAAAGGCCCTCAAATCGTGCTCGATGCTGGCCGGCATGTCCGCCCGGGCAAAGGCCTGGCCAATCTCCTGGTCACTCTTGCCGACGTAGTTGGATTTTCGCAGATTGTTCTGGATCACGAAATTGTCGAATCCCTCGGTGGTGATCACCAAGGTGGAGGGGATGCGTATATCGATGCCCTGGTATTTTTCGCACAACGACGGGGACTGGCGCAACAGATTGGCCACGAAAGCCATTCCCCGGGCTTTTCCGCCCAGCGAGCCCTTGCCGATTTTGGCAATATCGGCAATTTGGGAATCAAATTCCTGGGCGTTGAACTGGATCACCACCCCTTTCTGGCGCCACTTGCGCAAGCTGTGAATGCTGCTGGCCAGGTAATGGCGCAGGGCCATAATATCCGGAAAATCGGAAACCTCCAATTGGCGCATCTGGGAGGCCAGGGCGATTTCGGAACGGGCCATGATCCAGTTGGAAAATCGGTTGCGCGAGGCGTGGTAGCAAAGCGGTTCATCGGGGATGGTGGGCAAGATTTGCTCCAATTGGCGCAGGTTGGAGGCCCTGGCCACCTCCGCGCCGTCCGCCGCACGAAAGATGAAATCACCAAATCCGAGATGATCGAGAAAGTAAGCGTGCAGTTCGTCAAAGAGATGGGGGGAATTTTTATCCAGAAACTGGGCGGGAATCTTTTCTGCCTGGGCGCGGTTATGGGGCTCATTGCTGATCAAAAGCACTGGCAGATCGGGGATATCCTTTTTGACTTGTTTCAGAAACCTTACCCCGGCGTCCGCACAGAGGCGGCCCTCTAAGGGAAAGCGGGTATCGGCAACCACGCCGAACAGATAAGGCTGGTAGCGTTCATACAAGGCCAGGGCCGATTCATAGGTATCGGCCACCAGAATTTTAGGCCGCGCGCGCATTTTCAACAGGCGGTGCTCTTCGTTGAGGCTCTCATCCAGCACCTCCTGGGTCTGATGGACCACTTCCTTGTACATCAGCGGCAGGAAATAGCTGCGGTACAAGGGCGAATCCTCCACCAGAATGATCACCCGCACCTGCGCCTTATTGGTGTCATTGTCCACATTGCGCCGATCTTCGACATTCTTCACGATGGCCAGCAGCAGATCCGCATCCCCCGACCACACAAAGATCTGGTCGATCCCGGAGCAGTCCTTGTTGGGCGGCAAAGGATAAAGCCCCTGGACACTGTGGGCCAGCAGGATAACGGGCAGTTCGGGTTTGGAATTTTTGATGGAGAGCCCCAGCTCGAAGGAGTCCATGTCGTCCAGGTGGGGCATGGTGATCACCAGATCAAAGGACTCGTGCTGAATGAATTCCAGAGCGCTTTTGGCGTCATCCACCCGTGTCAGGCGCGGCGGACGGCTGAGGTTGAGGCCGTGGTACTCATTGATAATTTTGGACGCCAAAGAACCGTCCTCTTCCAGGATATAGGCGTCATAGGCACTGGCCACCAAAAGGATCTCCAGAACTTTGTTTGACATCAGTTCGTGGAACACTTTAAAGTGAGTGTCGAATTCCGAAGCCATGTACTTGAGTTTGGGATTCAAAGGTACATTTTTCATGGTTGCCCGTCGTGAACCATTAAGAGTGCAATTTTACCCTATTGTTGCAATAGTCGGAGGGCTTCAGATGGCCATCTTTGTTTTGCAACCATGGGGTTTTAGAATAAGTTGGCAAGCCCACATTTGCAAGGAGAAAGGCGGCGGTGGCAGGCCGCCGCCCGGGAGACTGCATGCCGTCGATCCAGCAACCGAATCTTGCTTGCCCGAAGCGCGCCATCTGGGGATGGGCGCTGTACGACTGGGCCAACTCCGCTTTTTCCACCACCGTCATGGCGGTCTTCTTTCCTATCTTATACAAGCAGTATTGGAGCCAAGGCATCGATGTCAATGTCAGCACCTTTCGCCTGGGCATGGGCAATGCCCTGGCCAGCCTGATCGTGGCCGCCATGGCCCCGATTCTGGGGGCCGTGGCCGATCGCAGCGGCCGCCGCAAGGGGCTGCTGATCACCTTCACCTACCTGGGGGTGCTGATGACCGCCTGCATGGCCCTGGTGCCCCGGGAGCACGGCTTCATCGCCCTGCTGATCTACGGCTGCGGTGTCGTGGGATTTTCCGGTTCCATTGTATTTTATGACGCCCTGCTGCCGCAAGTGGCGCCGCCCCAGCGCATCGACCAGGTATCCAGCCTGGGATACGCCCTGGGCTATTTGGGCGGCGGGCTGCTGCTGGCCTTTAACGTGATCATGACCATAGCCCCCGGCAAATTCGGCTTGGCCGATGCCACCCAGGCCGTGAAGGTCGCTTTTTTCACGGTGGCCTTGTGGTGGGGATTGTTCGCCCTCATCACCTTTGCCTGGGTGCCATCGGAACCCAGGGGGCTGCGCCTTCCATTGGGGCGACAAATTGCCATGGGTTGGCAAAAAGTCAAAGGCACGCTTAAGAAAGTGCGCCAGTTAAAGGTTTTGTTCACCTTCCTGCTCGCCTACTGGTGCTATATCGACGGAGTGGACACCATTGTGCGCATGGCCGTGGACTACGGCATGTCCATCGGGTTCGACCGCAACGACCTCATCGCCGCCCTGCTGATCACCCAGTTTATCGGATTTCCATCCGCGCTGCTGTTCGGACAATTGGGCAAGCATTGGGGCGTCCGACGCGCCATCTATCTCGCGTTAGCCATCTACATGGCGGTGACGCTCTGGGGCGCATTTATGTCGCGGCCCATTGAATTCTACCTGCTGGCGGCGGTTATCGGCCTGGTGCAGGGCGGTATTCAAGCCTTGAGCCGCTCATACTACGCCCGCCTGATTCCCCGCGAACAATGCACCGAGTTCTACGGTTTCTACAACATGCTGGGCAAATTCGCCGCCATCATCGGCCCCGTCCTCATGGGGCTGACCGGATTGCTCACCAAGCGCCTGCTGCTGCCGGCCGCGCCCACCGCAGAGCAGATCCATGCCACCGGTTTGCTGGCCACCCGCCTGAGCATCGTCTCCGTGCTGGTGCTCTTTATTGCCGGCGGGTTGCTGTTCTATTTCGTCGATGAAACCAAAGGAAAGCAGGAGCTGGCGCGGATCGACCAGCCATCGGCATGATCACCGCTTGATGATTACGCCCTGCCCTGTGGGCAGATGAAGAGGTTCAACCCCGTACGGCCGCTTTCGATCGACGCGTCAGGAATTGTATTTAATGATCTTGATGGCCTCATCCGCCCAATCGGAAATCAGCCTGGCCTGGGCGCGAAACTGGCGGTCGTTTTTCAAGCGCTGAAAATTCTCGTTATGCTGTTTTACGGCTTCCAGAATGGCGACATCCTGCATGCCGCCCACCGTGCCCAGCCCCCGCAGGGAAACCCTCAAGTTCTGGAGCATGCCCCCCATGAATTTCTCACTCTCCTTTTGATGGTAGATTTCGGACTGGGGATCGCCGTATTCATTGACGGCTGATCGCATGATCCCTTTGCCGGTATCGCAGGGGACCATGGAGAGGAAAATGTACAGTTCACGCTCGAGATTCAGCAGGACCGAGGCCGGGATATGCTTCTCGTTGGTTTCTCCCAGGCACAGGGCTTCGGCCAGCTTATTGTGAATGGTCTGGACTTTGGTGTAAAATTGCTCCGGGTCCTTGTCGATGCGCCAGGATGCGTATTGCACCACCGTGCGGTCCAGGTTGTGCTGGTTCAGCACGATGTCTTCGGGCGTGATTTCATAATCCGCCAGGGATTTATCCGGGCGGTGAACAATCAGGTTGACCAGCATCACCGCCTTGTTATCTGAAAACTGGACCATCTCCGGATCGCTGCAGATATCCTCCAGAAGCGTCTTGAAGGCCCGCTTGGGCTGCTTCATCTGGGAGGTCAGCGCCTGCAGGGCATTGAGAAAAGCGACACGGTCCCCGGGCAGAATGGCATCCTTCATATGATGCCATAAAAATCCGAATATCTTTTGTTCATACTGCATGAAGTGATCGATGGCATCTTGAAAACCACGTTTTTTAAACCGGCCGCCTTCGGCGAAGCAGCCTTTGAGCTTTTCAACCAGCGCGACGGCATCCTCCCGGTTGATGCGAAAATCTTTGGCCAGGATATCATAGTCGTGGGGTTTGAATTCAATGGGGCGGTGCACCATGCCCACCATTTTCTTCCGTGTGGTGGAACGCCCCTTGTAAAACTTGACCAGGTTAAAGACTTGCTGGTGAACGACGCCGGATGATCCCGACTGGCCGTGCGCAGATCCCTCGCCCATATCGGCGCTGACATAAACCTCATCGATCACCTCATCCTTAACCTGATCCAGGCGCAGATTCAGATTGCCCAGGACTTCCTGGCTCACCTTGCTTTTTTCCGTACGGCTTTCCGCCGCCGTCAGCAGATCGGATGAAAGGTTGAGCCGTTCGCCGAGCAATGTTTTGTTGATTCTGGCGTAGTCGTCCCCATAGACGCTTTTGATTATCTTGGCCACTTTTTGGGGCGTCGTACCGGCCGTCTCCAGGGCCAGGCGGGCGACATAGGCTTTTTCTATGGTGACGGCTTCATCCTTGGTTTCGGAAATCAGCCATTTGATATTGTTCATTTCCACCAGCGGTTTTTTCAATTGCGCCCGGATTTTGGGTAGCTCCAAGGCCGCATTGTAAACCCCGGCATACTTTTGAGCCGTCGATTTCTGTTCCTGGCGACTCATCCACTGGCCAACCTTTTCCACCAGCCCCATCATGGATTTTTCTTTGAGCCGGTTGAGGCCGGCCAGAACGGTGAGGTTGGGATCGGGAAACATGCTGTCGTCGTTGATCACGGGAACGATGTGTTGATTGTTGCCAGCGCTGACTTTGATCGGCGTACCGGATTGGCGGGACTCCCGGAAACCGGAAAGTATTTTCAGACTGTGTCGCACGGAAGGCAACAGATTTTTGAGATTATCCGGAAATTCAAGGTAGATATTGTTGACGCCGTAGTCGGCGAAAACGGTAAAGGCATCCAGCAACCGGTCCGGAAGCTTGGCCATTTTTTCGCCGTTGCGCCGGGCCACCCTCGGAGCCATGAGGCTGTCCACCACCGTGTTGCCGACCACCAGTTCGTAATCATATTTTTCAGGCAGTTCCGGATCAGCCGGCGCACCGCGGTAGCGAATGAATGCACAGCCCAAAACCCCGGCCAGGTTGGCCAGTTTGGTCAACACGCCGGACAAGTTTGCGAACACCTTGTTTTCGCTGGGGTCGTTTGCGGCAAAGGCATCGTTCTTCAAGTAACGGCTGATCAGGTAGGCCATCTCGATGAGCAGGATGCGCACGGTATCCAGGCGCTTCTGTTCGGCCAGCAGGCTCTCGGCCAAACGATCGGCGCCTTCTCCGGTGCGCGGGCTCTCTTTCCAGGATTCCATTCCGCCGAGCTGCTCGAACAGACTCTGCGCCTCGGCATCTAGATGGATGTTTTTTCCCTCCATGGGCCTCTCCATCCGACAGCTCGCATGAATTTATGACCTGCCCCCTTCATGCCGCCGTCCCTTGTCCAAACAATGCACTGCCAAATCCTAACCAGATCGTAGGGGGGATTTCATTTTTTATCGGCCTTTATCATGCAAAGCATTAACGCTTTTCACGCGGCTCGGGTTCTGACTGAAAAATGAGATTACAGCGATTTGACAATAATTTCAAGACTTTTAAGTATACAGCGAGGCCGACCCGACACCACTGGTCCATGGCGCGTGAATGGCGGGACGATCAATTGCTGTCTGAAGCCGACAGCCGCAGATCGACCAACGCTTGCCGACGGGCTTCCATCTGTGTCTTGACTTTGGGGAAACGGTCCACGTCGGTGTGGGGCAGGAAGAGGGCCGCGACATAGTTATCCATATAGGAGGGGGTCTCGGACAATTCGAAGTTGGTCATCATGTTGGTGACGCCCACCACCTCTTCGCGAATGCGGTTGGTCAAAGCGCTCATGCGGGCACCCAGCAAAGAAGCGTTGCCAACATAGTTGACGCGCCCGGCGTCGATTTCCGGCAACAGGCCGATCACCATGGCCTTTTCCAGGTCCACGTAGCTGCCGAATCCGCCGGCCAAAATAATCTGTTCGATATCGTCAGGCCCCATGCCGACTTCCGCCAGCAGGGTCATGCAGCCACTGTAAATGGCACCCTTGGCGCGAATGAGATTCTCGATGTCGATCTCGTTGATCACGATGTCTCGGTCGATCTGGGTTTCATCTTTATAGGCCAGCACATATTCCCAGATGTCTTTGGTTTTGCGAATGCGGTCGGTGCCCAGGTCGCGATCAAACTTGCCCTGGTTGTTGATCACCCCCATCTCGAAGAGAATGGCCACCATGGTGATCAGTCCCGAGCCGCAGATGCCTTTGGGCCGCACATTGCCGATGGTGACGATCATGGGCTCCAGGGTTTCGGGATCGATGGAGAAGTCCTCGATGGCCCCCTTGGCCGCACGCATGCCGAACTCGATACCTCCGCCTTCAAAGGCCGGCCCGGCGCTGCAGGCTGCACAGGCCATCCAGTCTCTGTTGCCGATGACCACCTCGGCATTGGTGCCGATATCCAGAAAGAGGGTCATCTTCTCGGTGCGGTACATGCCCGAGCCCATGACACCGGCCACGATGTCGCCACCCACATAGCTGGAAACCTGGGGATAGACCAGGGCCGTGACATGGTCGTCCAGATCGATGCCCAGATCACATGCTTTGATGTGCGGATAAATGCGCGAAGCCGGTACATAGGGCGAGCGCCGAATGTAGCGGGGCTCCACTTTGAGCAGCAACTGGGTCATGGTGGTGTTGCCCGCCAGGGTCAACAACGAGATGCACTCCCGGGCTACTTTCGACTGTTTGATGATTTTGGCCAGCACCTGGTTGACGGTCTCGATGACCACCTGGTGAATCGTCTCGAGTCCTTCGGGTTTCTCGGCAAACATGATGCGCGAGATCACGTCTTCACCGTAGCTGATCTGGCCGTTGAACTTGCCGGCCTCGGCCAGCACCTCGCCGGTACCCAGATCGACCACCTGGCCGTAGATGGTGGTGGTGCCGATATCCATGGCCACGGCGTAGTTACTGTCCGTGGTATCACCCGGCTCCACATTGATAATCTGGTTCTTGCCCGATGGCCGCACCGGGCGGGCCACGGTGACGGTTACCTTGAAGTCCTGCTCCCGGAACACCGACGGTATTTTGCGGATCACCGGCAGCGAAATCTCCAGGCCGCGCTCTTCATGCCGAATGCGCAGGTAGTTCACCAGGCGGCTGATATCGGGCAGGTTGTCGCCGGCGCTGGGCGGCGGCAGCTCCAGATACAATTTTTCCATGGGCGGTGCAAAGAGCCCCTGCTCCTTGATGTCGTCCAGGTCCATCTGTTTGATGCGGGCCGTCTGGCGCGGCGATTGGCGCAGCAGGGCCGAAGTATCGATGGCCGACTCCACCGGGATGCGGATGGTCACCGCTTCATTTACATGGGCCTGGCAGGCCAGCCGGTACCCCTTGTCCCGGTCTTCCTGGCTCAGGTGTTCGGAGATGCCCCCTTCCACTTGCCCCTGTTCGATCATCACCCGGCATTTGCCGCATACCCCGTCACCGCCGCAGGAGGCATTGATGTGGACACCGGCCTCCATGGCCGCACGAATAACACTCTG
>Ga0055480_10000880_pt1 | contig 11626 bp, 8 predicted proteins | sample Muzzi_PWB_D2_FD_57935 | JGI IMG/M metagenome (GOLD analysis project Ga0055480, IMG submission 57935) | Wetland microbial communities from San Francisco Bay, California, USA, that impact long-term carbon sequestration - Muzzi_PWB_D2 | ecosystem: Environmental > Aquatic > Marine > Wetlands ... | reverse complement strand
CCCATCTCCACGATCGAGGCGAGCAGGAACGGGGCTGCGAGGGCGACCAATCCCGCCGATACCAGGGTGTAGGGGTTCGAGGACCGCACCCATTGGACCCACGGATGGTGCCATCTCGCCACGTGCTCCCCGATCCCGCTGGCCGCCCCGTAGAACCCGAAACACGCCGCCAGGACGACTGCGATCGGGAACAGGACGAGCCAGAAGGGGACGGCGAAGATCCCGACGATTGTGAGGACCAAGGCCAGCGTGCCGAGTAGCCAGACGGGGAGAACGAGGAAGGTTCCGGCCACACCCACCATCGCGGCTCGACCTGGAGAGCGCCGTGCGGTCTCCGCGACCACCGCGAGATGGTCCCCCGCGAAGTACACGAGGAGCCAACCAAGTAGACCCAGGATCGCCACGTTGACCCCGATGGTCAGCAAGCCCCCGATGCCCCGCCCGATCGCGCGGAAGGGGCGGAGGAGTCGCCACGAGACGCCTCGCTCCGACGGCTGATCCGCCACCTCGGCGCGGATCTCGTCACGGAGGCTCTCACGGCGCTCCTCGTCCGCCGCCTCGACTTCGTCCGAAGAGAGCTCGGACACCGAACCTTCGATCACCCCTTCGTTGGAGAGCAGTCGAGCCTCGGCCAAGTAGACATCCCCCGTCACCCGCCCCCCTTCACCGAGGGCCAACGTCCCGCCCAAGACGATGAGGTCGCCCCGAACGGTTCCCTCGATGTCGACATCCGCGTCGATGGCGAGCAGCGTGGTGCCCAGCTCCTCGTCGCCGGCCACGTACACATCCTCGTCGATGCGGAGAATCATGTGGTCCAGGTCGGCTCCCGCGAGCACTTCACTGAGATCCCCCAATCGATCGGACCGTGACAGGAGGGAACGGACGAGCTCGCCATCCATGTCCACCGGTCGCGGAGGGTCGCCCAAGGTGGACGAGGCCAACGTGGACTCGAGAGCCCCGTCGATCGTCTCGCCCAGCTCCCGATCCGGGCCATCGAGGTCTTCGGGTGGTGTCCAGTCGATCAACGCGCGGACCAGGGCGGTTCCGTCCATCGCAACCGCGGAAGCGAGAAGCTGGCGCCAGGCGGTATCGAGAGTGCTCCCAGCCTCGAAGCGCCCGACTTCCCTGCCATCGATGTCCACGACTCCGCCATGAAGGGAAATCGCTAGGTCCCTGTCCACGAGCTCGAGGCGGAGCGAGGCTTCGGAGGACCCTACGACCACCTCCTTCGCTACGACGGAACCGACCTGAGCGCGCACCGTCCCGGCCATCACCGACCCGGTGAGAACAGCGAGAACGGCGACGAGTCCGACTTGCCGGATCCGGACCCGGGGACCGACGGAAGCCGGCCCGTCCAGCGGGCGACGCGCGACGCGGTCAGAAGGGGAGTCGCTCATCTCGGTTCCAGGCCAGACGGCGGGTGAAGAGGTTTCGATAGAGCACCCACGAGGCGGAGGCGACGAGACCGACGAAAAGCAGACAGGCGACGGCCGTCGCCTGGGTCGAGCTGGTCAGAGCCTCGAGCAGGGGCAGGAGCCAGGGGGTGACGCCATGGGTCCCAACCTGGTCGGCCGCGGCCGAGCCCATCCCCGCGACCGCGCCGCGGGTCTTCAGCCAAAGGAAGGACGCCAGGCTGCCCGGACTCACGAGTGGGTGCGACAGGACCGAGTAGGTCATCAGGGCCACGGTGGCGACCGGAGTGACGCCCGCACCGGCGAGCGCGGCGAAGCGCTGGATCCTACGCGGATGGATGGCCACCCAGCTCCGGAAGCGCTCCCGCAGACCGGGAGTCGCGACCGCCATGGCCCCGTGCACACGGACGTGAGCCATGACCCTCTCGGAGAACGCGGGAGACGGTTCGAGCCGTCTCAGGCCGTCGAGCCGGGCCATGACCGTTCTCCAGGCCTCGACATCCTCACGGCATCCACGACAGCTCCGCAGATGCATCTCCGTCGCCATCGTGCCGGCACGTGCGAGCTCTCCCTCCAAGAGCCGCTGGATCCGTCCCGCATCCAAGTGGCCCTCGGGCATCGACTTCGTCCCGGACAGCCCCAGCCACCCCCGAAGTCGCACGGCCAGCGAAGTGCGCGCCCCCACCGGGAGGGTTTCCATGACGCGCTCAGCGAAGTCCCGCTGCGGAGCGAGCTCCTCGAGGGCGCCGAGCTCTTCGAAGAGCGTCGACCACGCCTCGATCTGGCCCCGACACCGAGCGCAGGAAGCCGCATGATTCCGCACGTCCTCTGCCTGCGAATCCAGGAGCGCTCCGTCCAGGAACTCCTGAATCCGCTCGGCAGTGGGATGAGTCGGGCTTCGTTGCGCGGTCACGCGTCCTCCGTCCTCCAAAGGTCTCGTTGAACCCTACGACACCCGTGATGGCCGGGTTTCACGAGGACGACCCGCTGGACAGATGCTCCCGAAGCTCGATCCGGGCACGGTGGAGGTACGTCTTCACCGTTCCGAGCGGGACCTCCATGATCTCTGCGATCTCGTCATAGGCGTGACCCTCGACGTGCCGTAGCAGGACCGCGGTGCGGTATTCCGGGCGGAGTTGCGCGATCGCGTCCTCGATCTGGCCTCGGAGCTCCATATTCTCGACGAACTGCTCGGGGCTCTCTCCCGGCGCGGCCACGGCGAGCTCTGAGCGGCCCTGGTCGGCGGAATCCGCGTTCCGCGGACCATGAATCGACACCGTATCCAGCTTTCGCCGACGTAAATAGTCGATCGTGTGGTTGTTGGCGATCTTGAAGATCCAGTTGCTGAACTTGTACGAGGGCTTGTAGGAGTCGATTGCGTCGAAGGCGCGGATGAAGGCCTCCTGCGCCAGGTCCTCGGCCAGGGTCCGGTCGCGGACCATGCGATAGACGAGAGAAAAGACCGGACGCTCGTACCGGAGCAGAAGCTCGCGATAGGCTCCCTCCCGCCCTTTCGCGGCGAGAGCAGCGAGCTTTCCGTCCGTGGCGTCCGCGTATTCCGTAGTCAGCGTTCGGTTGCCCGTCTGGTCATCTGCGGACGACCAGGAGCCCGGGGAATCCGCCGCGTACGTGGTAGAGACGCTCATCTCATCCGGCCGTACGGGATGCGGTGCGGGGAAGTTTCGCGACCCGCCCGTAGGGTAGCGCTGGACCTGTTCGCCGGATAGCCCGATCCCCTGACGGCACCATGGGCGAACGCGCCGACGCTGCCCGGGTACCAGCCGCCCCAACCTTCCCGGAGCGTGTCCTCCCCCATGCCGATCACCCCACAAGCCGTGCCCACCCGAGGCGTGGACCGCGGACGGCAGGTTCGGCGGATTTTCTCCGAGATCGCGCCCCGGTACGATCTTCTGAACCACGTCCTCAGCCTGAACGTCGACAAACGGTGGCGAAGGCTGGCCGTCGACCGACTGGATTGGCCGCGAGAGCCGGATGGGGTCTACCTGGACGCGTGCTCCGGCACGTTTGATCTAGGCCTCGAGCTCGCGCATCGCGATGGCTTCGAGGGCATGGTCGTGGCATCCGACTTCGCCCAGCCCATGCTCGTCCAGGGCCTCTCCAAAGTGGAGGCGGCCTCGGTCCAACCCGTTTGCGGGGATTCGCTCCGCTTGCCGTTCGAGGACGAGACCTTCCACGGAGCCACGGTAGGCTTCGGAGTCCGCAACCTGGCCAACCTCATGGAGGGGCTGGGAGAGCTCCGCCGGGTCCTGGCCCCCGGTGGTCGCCTCGTGATCCTCGAGTTCACGATCCCCCCTCGTCGGCTGACGAGGGCGTTCTACATGGCGTACTTCACCCGGATCCTGCCCCTTGTCGGTCGCGTCGTCTCGGGGCATCCGTGGGCCTACACGTACCTGCCCGAATCGGTGAAGGAGTTCCCGGGACCGGAGGATCTGGCCGGGATGATGCGGGAGGTGGGTTTCCGCGAGCCGGGGTTTCGTTTGCTGAGCTTCGGGATCGCGGCCATCCACTGGGGGACCCGGTAGGGGACCCGGCGCACGGCTACTCGAGAACCGTCACGGGGCCCAGGGCCTCCAAGGGCTCCTCGAAGGCGTCGGGGTCACCCACGATCAGGATCACCATCTCTTCGGGATGGACATGCGTCCGGAAGACCTCCCGGACGTCCGAGGGCGAGACGTCCTGGATTTTCTCCAGATACCGTTCGAGCCAGTCTTCGGGAAGGTCGATCAACCGATACAGCGTCTGTCGCGACACGATCTGCGCGGGGGACTGAAAGTTGAACACGAACCCGTTCGCGAAGTCCTCGACGGTCCGGAGCACTTCGTCGTCGGTGGGCTCGGACTGGCTCATCTCCGCGATCACGTCCAGAAGGAGTCTCGTCGCCGACACCGTCTTCTCGCTGCGCGTCCGGGTCACGGCACCGACCAGGCCGGGGCCCCGCCGGGGTGCCGTCCACAGGGAGGACGCGGTATAGGCATAGCCCTCTTCCGTCCTTACGCGAGCCATCAAGCGGCTCGCGAAGCCGCTCGCGCCGAGGATCGAGTTGCCGATCCGCGAGGCGAAGTAGTCGTCGTCGTCCTGATGGACGTCGGAGGCTTCCGCCATCACCACCGTGCTTTGGTTAAGGTCTCGAGGAATCAGAAAGACGCCCTCCTCGGTGCGGATCTCGGGGACGAGGGGGGGTGGGAGAGGCTCGGAGCATTCGGGCCAGTCCTCCAGCATGGCCGTCAGGAGCGGATCGATCTCGTCCCAGCTCACGTCGCCCGTCACCCCGAGCACCATGTTGCCTCGACAGTAGAGCCTTCGGTGGAGCTCCTCGAGCCGTTCCAGCCCCAAATCCTCGGGATCGAGGTCGTCGGGTCCGAGCTCCCATCCGATCGGGTGTTCCCCGTACATGATCCGGTTGAAGGTCGAGTAGGCCAGGACGGCCGGGTCGTCGGTGCGCCGGAGGGCGTTCTCGAGCGCCCGCCCACGCCAGATCTCCACTTGATCGGGGTCGAACCCCGGTTCGCGGATCAGCTCGCCCCAGAGCTCCAGCCCCACCTCGAGCCGTTCCGTCAGAACGCTGAGCGTCGCGAACGAGTTGCCGCCACCTCCGCCGAACGTCGTCTGGAGAGCGTAGATCTCGAAGAGGGCTTCGACCGAATCAGGTGGAAGTCGCCTCGATCCACCGGTGCGGACGAGGGTAGGGAGCGCGGTCGCGGCCGCGTAGGACTCGCGCGGGAAGCGCTCATATCCTCCACGGAACCGGATGATGAAATCCACTACCGGGAGAGTCGGGTCTTCCAGGTGGAGAACGGGGACACCGCCCGCGAGCTCGTGGACCGTGGGTACCGGTGGATCGAAGCGAAGCGGGGGGAAGTCGAGGTTTTCGATCCGTTCCCGGCCGAGGGGCGCCTCCTGGCCGGTGGACCGCCCCGCGACCAGCGCCAGGGCCAGCACCGACAAGGCAACCGTGGTCCGTGTGGTCACGGTTCGTCGTCCTCTCCGGCGCTCCTTACGAGGACGCCGACGGTAAGGCCGGAGCGCACCAGGTACCGATCCACCACGCGCTGAACGTCGGTGGGAGTCACGTCCCGGAGCCGGGTGGAGAGCCGAAACGTCGTGCGCCAGTCGTCGTGTAACGCCGCCGATCCCGCGAGTTGGAAAGCCAGTCCCAGATTGGACTGCAGGCGGTGCACGTTCCCCGCCTCGATCCGCGTCCGCACGCGTTCCAACTCGTCGTCGTCCGGAGGAGCCTCCCGGAGCCGTTCGATCTCCTCCTGGATGGCGGCCTCGACGTCCGCCACGGAGCTCGAGGCGAGGGGGACCGCCGAGATCTGGAACAGCTGGGGGTAACGGTCGCCCGGGCCGAGGGACGACAACACCTGCGTCGCGATACGGTCCTCTACGACCAGACGTCGGTAGAGCCGACTTGACCGTCCGCCCGTGAGGACGGAGGCAAGCATGACGAGTGCCGGCATGTCGGGGTGGAACGCGTCGACCGTGTGCCACGCCATGCGTAGGCTTGGCTGGGCGTCGAACTCGACCTCGATCCTGCGCTCGCCCCGCTGGGGTGGCTCCACCGCGAGCACGGGTGGGGGTTCTTCCCGAGAAGGGATCCCCTCCAGGTAGGTCCGGGCGAGCGCTTCGACGCGCTCGGGGTCCACGTCGCCCACGATCGCGACCACGGCGTTGTTCGGCCCGTAGTATCGCCGGAAATACTCCTCCACCTCTGGGCGCGTGAGGCTCTCCAGGTCGGACATGTACCCCGTGACCGGCACGCCGTACGGATGCATGGTGAATGCCGCAGCGAGGTGTTGCTCGTAGAGTAGGCCATCGGGGTTGGTGTCGACGCGGGTCCGCCGTTCCTCCATCACCACATCCCGCTCGGTATGGAACTCCCGGAACACCGGGGACGTCATCCGGTCGGCCTCCAACGCGAACCAGAGCTCGATACGATTCGACGGCAGCTCGACGTAGTAGAGCGTCGACTCGTTCGTCGTGCTGGCGTTCAGGCTTCGACCCCCGTTTCGGCTCAGGATCTCCGCGAATTCGTTCGGGATCACGAAGGTCCGCGCGCTGTCCTCCAGCGTCCGGACGCGCTCCGAGAGGGCCTCGAGTCGGAGGGTGTCGGGAGACGCTCCCCCCCGCAACGCGAGGATGGTGTCCTGCGCCGCGTCCATCTGCCGAAAGAGGGGGAGTTCGGCGTCGTGGTCACGCGTTCCGATCGTGGTCGTGCCCTTGAAGAGTAGGTGCTCGAGGAGGTGCGCGATACCGGTGGTACCCAGATGCTCGTTTACCCCCCCGACCTTGTATTGGACCACGAACGACACGGTGGGCGCGCCGGACCGGGGAAGCACGAGGAGGAGAAGACCGTTCTCGAGCCTCACCTCGTGTACAGGGAGATCATCCCCACGGATCTGAGCCGCGCTCCCCGTCACCGATGAGCCGAGGGCCAGGATCACGATCGGCACGGTGACGAGCGTGAGAGGCGCCCTCAATCTTGGCACCCGGGACAGAAGAACGCCGAGCGTCCCCCGAAGACGATCCGGCGGATCGATCCATGGCACCGGGGGCACGGTTGGGACTCCCTTCCGTAGACGGCCAACTGATGGACGAATCCTCCAGGCAGGCCGTCGGCACCCCGGAAGTCTCGGATCGTGGTCCCCCCGGCTCGGATGGCCTCACGCAGCACGGCGCGGACCGCTCGGTGGAGCCGCCGGGCCTCCTCGTGGCTCAAGGAACCGGCCACCCGGCGCGGATGGATGTGGGCCCGATGGAGCGCCTCGTTGGCGTAGATGTTTCCGATTCCTGCGATCCGGCGCTGGTCGAGTAGCCAGGAGCGAACGGGTGAGCGCGACCCAGAGAGGCCCAGGTGGAACCGGGCCGCCGTGAACCCACGGCCGAGGGGCTCGGGGCCCAGGGCCCCGGAGCGCCGCCGCCAGTCGCTCGCCCCGAGGCACTCCACCCGGCCGAACCGCCGAACGTCGTCGAAGAGGAGGGCACCCCCCCCGCGGAACCGGAATCGCACCGCGGGGTGGGTCGCGGCGGTGGGTGGCGGCTCGCCGGGCGCCAATGGAAAGAGGCGTCCCGTCATGCCCAGGTTGACCAGTAGCACATCCCCGCCGACGAGCCCGAGCACGACGTTCTTTCCGCGGCGCTCCAGGCGCTCGAAGGCGCGCCCGCGCGTGCGCCGGCGCAGGTCGTCGGGTGGGGACGCGAGAACATCGGCGTGGACCACGTCGACATCCGTCACAGTGGCCCCGACGATACGGGATGCGAGGCCCCGGACGATCGTCTCCGCTTCGGGGAGCTCGGGCATCAGTTCCCGGGGCGTCCCCAGGCACGAGTGACTCTCGTCCGCTCGAGCTCCCTCCAGCCGATGTCCCGCCGGTAGTGCCTTCCGTCGAACCGGATCGCTTCCGCGGCGCTCCGGCTCTTCTCGGCGGCAGACTCGAGCGTGTGGCCCAAACCCGTTGCGGCAATGACCCGCCCGCCGGCGGTGACGATGCGACCGTTCGCAACCGAGGTCCCGGCGTGGAAGAGCACGACGTCGTCGGACTCCGGAGGGAGATCGATCGGCTCACCCTTCTCGTACGGTCCGGGATAGCCCCCCGACGCCACCACGGTCGTGAGCGCCGCGCCCGGCCGCCAACGCACAGGCCGGTCCTCGAGTGAGGATCCCTCCGCCACAGTCACGAGGAGGTCGAGGAGGGAGCTTTCCATCATCGGCAGGACGACCTGGGTCTCCGGGTCCCCGAAGCGGCAGTTGAACTCGATGACCTCGAGCCCCCTTTCGGTGAGGATGAGTCCGGCGTAGAGAACCCCGAGAAACGGGGTCCCACGCGCCGCGAGCGCGGTGAGCGTCGGCAGGAAGACGCGGTCGCGCGCCTCCTGCACGACCGCGCGGGTCGCGACGGAGACCGGCGTGTAGGCCCCCATCCCTCCGGTGTTGGGCCCGGTGTCGCCCTCACCCACCCTCTTGTGGTCCTGGGACGGGATGAGCTGAACCACGTTCTCCCCGTCCGTGACGGCGAAGATCGAGATCTCCTCGCCCTCGAGGAACTCCTCGACGACCACCTTCCGGCCGGCCTCCCCGAAGGCAAGGTCCCCCATCATGGAGTCGACGGCGGCCAGGGCCTCCTCCAGCGACTCGCAGACGATGGCCCCCTTGCCGGCCGCGAGGCCCGATGCCTTCACGACGACCGGCGCACCGACCGTGCGGATGTGATTCCTCGCCGCCTCATGATCCGCGAATGTACGGTAGTCCGCGGTGGGGACGCCCGCCTCCCTCATGAGATCCTTGCTGAAGGTCTTCGACGCCTCGATCCGGGCCGCCTCCCGGGAGGGCCCGAAGACGGGCAGGCCCTTCGCACGGAAACGGTCGGCGACGCCCGCCGCCAGGGGCCCTTCGGGTCCGACCACGGTCAGGTCGATTCGGCGGCTGGCGGCCCACCCCGCGAGAGCCTCGGTATCGGTGGCCGCGATCTCCACGGGCTCGCAGAGGCCCGCCATGCCGCCGTTGGGCCGCGTGACGAAAAACTGGGCGGAGGGCGCGTCCCGGCGGAGCTTCCAAAGGAGGGCGTGCTCGCGCCCGCCATTCCCGATGATGAGAATGCGCATGGCTTGCGTGGAGGTGGCTCGACTGGTCCCCCGGCCCCTCGAGGCCGGAACGGGAGTATCGACCCACCGGAGGATGGACGAAAGGGGTCCCCGGCCGGTGTCCCTACCGCTTGAAGCCGGACATGAAGTTCTCGCCCATGCGCCGGGCCGACGCGGCCATCTGGTCCAGGAAGTCCTTGGCACCCTCGGCATACGCCGCCGCCGCCTCTCGAAGATCGTCCTGGTAGGCGCGGTTCGGCTCGCCTCGCCTCGGGTAGTCGCCCCTGAGAATCCGGTCGTAGTCTCCCGACTCGATCCACGTCCGCAACTCGGACACGCGCAGCACGTAGAACGGGTGGGTCGCACCCATGAGGTTGAGGATCTTGAACACCTGATCGGCCACGTCACCGCCCTCCCGATACTCTTCCGCCTGGCGGATGAACTCGGGAAGGTTGATCTCGTCGCCGGAGCCGCCTCCGGCCATCTTGAGCATCGTCCGCATGGCCAACTCCGAGTCCTGAATGGCCAGCAGTCCCGCACGGTCCGACGACAGCTCACTCTTCCGGTACCACTCGAGAAGCGCCACCAGAACCGCACGCGCCGCGATCCCGACGATCGGAAAGCCCATGCCGGCAAGGTTGACCAAGAGGATCGTCATCGTCCGATAGAGGACGTGATCGCTCATGATGTGGCCCAGCTCGTGCCCCAGGACGAAGGACAGCTCCTCGTCGTCGAGCAAGCGGACCGTCCCCGAGTTGAGAATGATGAAGGGTCGATCCATCCCGTACGCCCCGGCGTTCACGATCGGCGTCTGGGAGACGTAGACATCGTAGTCTCCGGTTACATCCAGCGTTCGACGCACTTCTTCGTAGAGGGCGTGGACGCGCCCGAACTGATTGGGGGAGACGCGGACCGCATTCGCTTGGAATGCCAGCCGGATGGGCTTCTCACCGAAGAAACCGAAGAGCTTTCTCAGAATTTCGTCGAATACGGGAAGCTTCCGGAGGGCCTGCAACGCCGCCTTGTCGGCCGGGTGTTCCCAGGCCCTCGGAGCGATCTCCGTGAGGATTCGCCTCGCGCGGGTGTCTTCGGACTCGGTAGGTGGGTTCTGATCCTGATCGTCTGCCATGGCATCCCCTCTCCATTCCGGAGGCGGACGGGGTCGGTGTGCGCTGTCGTCACCACCTACGGTAGGGGACCACCGAGGGTTTCAGCCAGGCCCCCCGACCCCCGATCTCGCCCGACATCGCGTTGACGCTCGTTCGGCGCTCCGGCTACTTTCCTTTGCCTCGGGCCGGGCCTCTGGTGGCTCCGGCCCTTTCTCGTTCCACGACCCCGCCGCCCATGCCGATCGACCTCCCCCCGGATCTCATGGTCAGCGTGTCGGGGATCCGGGGTCGTGTCGGTCAGCCTCTGACGCCTGAGCTGGTCGCCGGAGTGACGGCATCGTTCGGTGCCTTCCTCCTGAGCGATGGCAAGGGGGACCTGGTTTGCCTCGGACGGGACTCACGCACCTCCGGCCCGATGTTCGAGGCCGCGGCGGCTGCTGGCCTGCTTTCCGTGGGTTGCGGGGTGGTGCGCCTCGGTGTGGTTTCAACGCCCACGCTGCTCCTCTCCGTGGGGCATCATGGGGCTGTGGGTGCCATCGGTGTGACGGCGAGTCACAATCCAGCCGAATGGAACGCCCTGAAGCTCGCGACCGGGGAAGGGATGTTCCTGGACGCGGAGGCGGGAGGCCGCTTCAGGAGATATCTCGCGGAGGTCGAGCCTCCTAGGGTGGGGTGGGCGGATCTCCATTCTCTGGTGGATGACACCGAGGCCGCCCAGCGGCATTTGGATGCGGTGCTCACGCTTCCCGGCCTCGACCGGGCCGCGGTCCGCGCTCGAGGGTTCCACGTCGCCCTGGACTGCGTACGGGGAGCGGGTGGCACAGTCATGCCGCACCTCCTCGAAGCACTGGGATGTCGGGTCGAGGGGATGGATCTGGAGCCGGACGGACGGTTCCCGCGAGAGCCCGAGCCGACGGCCGCGAACCTGGTGGGTCTGGGCCGGCTCGTGAGGGAGTCGGGCACCGACCTCGGCCTTGCGGTCGACCCGGACGTGGACCGCCTCTCTCTCGTCGACGAACACGGAGAGCCGCTCGGTGAGGACATGACACTGGCCCTCGCCGCCGCCGCCGTCCTCCGCCGGGCGCCCGGTCCGCTCGTGACCAACCTTTCCACCAGCCAGGTCGTCGAGGACGTCGCCCGTTCGTACGGAGGAAGCGTGGTACGGGCACCGGTCGGGGAGATCAACGTGGCTCGCCGAATGGAGGCCGAGGGGGCGTCGATCGGTGGAGAGGGCAATGGCGGTGTGATCTTCGCCGACCTCCATCGGACGCGCGACGCGTTGGTCGCGACGGTGTTGGTCCTGCAGCACCTGGTCGACGAGGGAGTGAGCCTCTCGGAGGCCGCGAGTCGCTGGCCGCGGTACGTGATCGTGAAAGAGCGCATGACCTTCGACACGCGCGCGCTGGACGAAGCCTACGAGGCCCTACGGGAGGATTTTCCCTCGGCTGAGGCCGACACCTCGGACGGGCTTCGTCTCGCGTGGCACGACCGTGGGGCCTGGAT
>Ga0055480_10000879_pt1 | contig 11627 bp, 10 predicted proteins | sample Muzzi_PWB_D2_FD_57935 | JGI IMG/M metagenome (GOLD analysis project Ga0055480, IMG submission 57935) | Wetland microbial communities from San Francisco Bay, California, USA, that impact long-term carbon sequestration - Muzzi_PWB_D2 | ecosystem: Environmental > Aquatic > Marine > Wetlands ... | reverse complement strand
GCGGCTTTGGAAGATCGTAACCCCTTGTGGCGCAACGGGTTTAATGTGCGCTGGCCCTGACTCAGCAGCCTTGGCACCGAGTTGGGTCTTTGGCAGCTTCTTGGAAAGTCCGTGTGTATGTTGCCCGACGCACACATCGGACAGCGCGCTGACTCGGTGCGGATTTTGGAAATGCTCAAGGCCATAGTGGGCGAAGATACGGTTTCAATCAACCGTAAGAATCTGACGTATCTGACGAACGTTCGGCTCAACGTTCGCTTCATGATCACAGTAAACGAACTGCCTCGATTCTCTGACGCTTCGGATGCTCTTAGAGCAAGGATCTGCCTTTTGTCATTCGAAAAGAGCTTTGCAGACTGCATGGATCGAGGGCTTGAGGGCGAGTTGAAAGCCGAGGCGAGCGGCATTCTCTTGTGGTGTCTGGCCGGTCTTCATCGGTTGACCAAAAACGGGACGCTCACCGTTCCGACTCAAAGCAAGGAAATTCTGGCCAACTATCGCCGGTTGACGGCTCCTGTAATGGGGTTTGTGGAGGACCTTTGCGAGATCGCACCGGGGCTCGCTTGCCAGTGTGACCGGCTCTACGCGTCGTGAATCGTGCAGCAACCAACGACGTTCCACCATTCCTTGTGAAGGCGGATGGCCAGTCCGCCGAATGCAAGGAACGGTCGGTGCCGATCCAGGCCGCGGCGATCCCGGACGTTACTGCGGCCTTGCAACTTTCATTTCAATCGGGCGGCTTTGTGGTGATCACAGCGGAGCGATTCCAGGCCGTGCAAACGAACTGGCGCCTCTGTCGCGACGGTCATGGCTTGTCCGGGCATGGACACCGGCCGTGGCTGAACCGTGACATGCTGAACAACTTCCTCCGGAACGCCAGGGGGCACTTGGCGAAGGCGGGGGTCGAGCTGTCAGCGCCGTTCACGCTGCACACGTTTCGCAAGTCGTTTGCCCAGAACCATGCGACCGCCGGCACCCCACCGCGGACGCCGGCCAAACTCCTCGGCAACAGCGTCGAGGTCCGTATGCAGTTCTACAACCGGGTGACGGATGCCAACGAGCGAGAGGCCGCGGCTACAATGGACCGGCTTCTTGCGGCGAGAACGGCATCGAAACGAGCGGAGTCAGTCGGATGAAACTCGCCTCAGTTCCACTGGAGTTCCACTGGCGCCCATTTTCGGGGTCGGCGTGCAAATCGAAAAGCGCCGTAAGTCCTTGTCAGATAAGACTCGGGGCGACAGGATTTGAACCTGCGACTTCCTGCTCCCAAAGCAGGCGCGCTACCGGGCTGCGCCACGCCCCGTCTTGATTTCGCCAAGGCCAATGCCCGCCATGGGGCGACCACGTACGAGAACACCAGCTGCATCCTCGCCGTGGTCCTTGACCAGTGGTCCTTGACCGGAAGATCATAGTTCAGATTCGTCCGTAGTACAATTGCCTTGACGGCGGAGGCGAGTCTGTCCCACCGTCCCAGAAGCAATCGAGGCGCACGCCGGATCAACCCCAGAGCCGCAGGGCATCATTGTAGGTGACGAAAAGGAAAGCGCCGACGATCAGGAACAAGCCGATCATCTGCGTGGCCACCTGGACGCGCAAGCTCACCGGGCTGCCTTTGATCTTCTCGATGATGAGGAACACCATCAACCCGCCGTCGACGATCGGCAGTGGCAGGAAGTTGATCACCGCCAGGTTCGCCGAAATGATCGCGATGAAGAAGAGGAATTCGACGAAGCCCGCGCGGGCGATCTGTCCGCCGATCGAGACAATACCCAGCGGTCCGGACAAATTCTCCACACCCACGGTCCTGGAAAACAACATACGCTCGATGGTCTGGTAGACCTGCACGATGAAGAAGTAGGTCTTGTGAACACCGATTCGGATCGCGTCCAAGGCATTTTTGCCCTTCAGCTTCGTCGTTTCGGGTGCCACGCTAATGTTCGCGGCAAATGCGATACGACTCACCCACGGGTCCACCATCGAGTCGGTAACATCGACGTACCGTGTTTCCACCGCAGCCAGCGGATTGGGGCGCACCTGCACGGGGACCCTCTTACGACCCACCAGACTAGCCAGCAATGCCTGCAAGCCCTCGTGGTAGGCCACGTGCACCTGTTCCATACCGCGAGACGTCTTGATCTCGACGCTATCTTTGCCGTCGACGGACACGATACGCGCTTCCGGCCCCACGCCCAACAACGTGTGCAGACATTGTGGCACTCTCATGGACGCCACTCGTGATTCACCTTCCGGCGTTTCATACGCCAGGTCGACCGAACTTCCGGCAACGGACATAAAGACACCGATCAACTCGGTCCAACTGTTGACGGGTCTACCGTCGACGGATCGGATGAGGGCGCCGGCGGGGATTCCCGCTTCGGCCGCAGGACTCGGGCGTCCTGCGATCGTCGGAATGATCTGCCCCACCTGGAGCCAGTCATCCGCCACCATCGTATAGCCGGCGTCGATGGAACCAGCTTCCCGCGGTTGTACGGTCGTGTGCAACACCCGGCCATCCGTCTTCCGCACGGTCAGGGCGACAATCTTGTCGGCACTCGAACGTATCAGACCATGCACCTGTGCCGCGGTCGGGAATCGCAAGTCGTTGATCGCCACCACCACATCGCCGTTCTCGATGGATGCTTCGGCCGCGACACCGTACGGGCGAACCTTGAGGAAGCGCGCTTTGCCTTCAGAAACATCGTCCTTCACATCCTCGCACACCGCCTGGATGTACCCCGCCCCGTAGCGAATATGCTTGGGTCGCACAAAGCCTTGCACGACGCGCCCGCTTGCCTTGCGCACCGTGAAGTGGATGTCTCTCTCACTATTCTGTCGTGTGGCTTGGCGGACGTCCTCGCCTGTCGGATAGCGCACGTCGTCCCATTCCAAGACGGTATCGCCTTCCTGCAGTCCCGCCAGCGCCCCTCGACCGTCCGGCTCCATGTAATTGAATCGTGGAAGAGGTGCCAATCCAAGGACACTAATGGAACGCTTGTCCGAGCTGTCGGCGGGATGAATCGCGAGTTGTGGCGGCATCTGCACGCGCACACGCTTTGCCGGCGCATCCGGATCGTCCGGGTTCGGCCGCTCGACGTAAATCTCCTTCGCATACGCCAGCATGCCTTGCATGGCCGTGGCGTTTTCGTCCGTGATGGCCACACCATCCGCCTCGACCAGTACATCGCCGACGTGCGGGCTATCCGGTTTCGAGGGATCGATACCCGGTCCGATCGCCACGATATTGCGCGTGACGCCGGGCAGTACGCCGATGGTCTGTCGCCTCACGTCGCGGGTGCTCTCCGGGCGGCGATAGTCGGGCTCGACATTGATCGGACCGACCCTCTCACCGTTGCGATCAACGATGAAAGACAGTGGCTCATGGCGCTTGGCCAACTGCACGGCCATTTTCAAATCGATGTACTCTAGAATGGTCTCGCCGTTGACTTTGAGCAGCTTGTCGCCCGGCATCAGGCCCGCCTTGTCCGCGGGGCTGTCAGGTTCGACATAACCGATGCGCGTGCCGATACGCTCCATGCCGATCATGAAGACAACCATGAAGAGCAGACAGGCGAAGATGACGTTGGCGATGACACCGGCCGACACGATCGCAGCACGGGCACCGACCGATTTGGCCACAAACGACCGCGGATCGTCCTTGAACAGCAGTTCGTTTGATTTGTCGTCAAAGTCCTCCTGCCCCAGCATCTTCACGTAACCGCCAAAGGGTAAAATGTTGAATGAGTATCGCGTTTCGCCACGGGTGAAGCCAAACACTTCGCGCCCAAAGCCGACGGCGAAGCGCTCCACCTTGACATCCGCCCATTTGGCCACCAGAAAGTGACCGAGCTCATGTACGAAGACGATGACGGAAAAACCGAGGATCATCAGCAGGTAGGGCCAAATGCCGCCCCACAACACGGCCAACTGCATCAGCAAACCAGAACTCGTTTGAATTTCTTCAGTCACAAATCACACTCGCAAATCAACACACGGTACACCGCGCGACCTCGTCGCGCGCCCAGCGATCCAGCGCCATCAACTGTTCCAACGACGGCGCCGGGTGATACTCATGCTGCCGCAACACGCGTTCGGCGATTCGCGCGATGTCGCGATAGTGGATCGTCTCGTCGCGAAACAACTCCACCGCGGCTTCGTTCGCACCGTTCAACACGACGCCGCAGGTGCCGCCGCGCTTCGCCACTTCATGCCCGAGCCGCAACGCGGGAAACCGCTCCGCATCCGGCGGAAAGAGGTTGAGCTGCCTCATCTCGAAGAGGTCCAGCGTTTTTGAAGGGCACGCCCGCCGCTCCGGATACGTGAGGGCGTACTGGATCGGCGTTCGCATATCGGGCGAGCCGAGCTGCGCGATGAGCGACCCATCACAATACTCTACAAAAGAGTGTATGACAGATTCGGGGTGGATGACCACCTCGATTTGCTCGGAATCGAGTCCGAAAAGCCATTTCGCCTCCACGATCTCCAGCGCCTTGTTCATCATGGTGGCCGAGTCGATCGTGATCTTCGGTCCCATAGTCCAGGTAGGATGGCGCAACGCATCCTCCAGCGTGACTTCGTCCATCTCCGCGTCGCTGTGTGTACGAAAAGGCCCACCCGACGACGTAAGATAGATCTTGTGCACATCGCACCGGCGACCGGCCTGAAGGGCCTGATAGATCGCGGAATGCTCGCTGTCGACCGGGATGATCTCCGCCCCGGTTCCCTCGGCCAGCGGCATGAGGATCGATCCGGCTACGACCAGCGCCTCCTTGTTGGCCAACGCCACGCGGCGACCCAACTCAACGGCACGAAGCGTGGCCGGTAGTCCATCGGCACCGACGACGGCGCAAACGACGCAGTCACACTCAAATTCCTCAACAAGGCGTACCAACGCATCCGACCCGGAAATCAGCTTTGCCCGGGCGCCGAGCGCCGATTGAAGCTGATCGGTGTTCGATTCGTCCGCCAGGGCCACGATTCGCGGTTCGAACCGCGACGCCTGTTCGGCCAGCGCCTTCCAGCTCGAACCGGCCGCCAGCCCGACGACCTCCCATTCGTCCGTTAGACCGGCGATGACGTCCAGGGAGTTCCGGCCGATCGATCCTGTCGATCCGAGTACGATGACCCGCTTCTTCATTCGTGGGATCTCAAATCCGCTAGGCTAACACTAGTAGTACGATGGTTTCGGCGACCAAGCCCGGCATCATAGAATCTCCGTACATTCCGGACAAGCTGAGGCGGTTTTCGCCGTTTTTGCGCCACCATTTCATACAAATTGCCGCCACTTTCACGACGGCCTATAATCGGTTTGGAATCGAGGATCTACTAGGAAAAAACCCGCTCGGTCGGGTCCGCTTATGCCAAAACGCCTGTTGTCCACACGCCTATTTGCCGTTGAACACAGGGAATACACGGGACCCGACGGCAGGACCGTTGCCCGGGACGTGGTCGTGCATCCCGGAGCGGTGGTGATTCTCCCGATTCTGCCGGATGGGCGGATCGTGCTGATCCGCAACTTCCGCTACACGGTGGAGCAGGAGCTCTGCGAGTTGCCCGCCGGCACCCGGGAACCGGACGAATCGCCTGCCGAGACGGCACGGCGAGAACTTGAGGAGGAAACCGGCTATCGCGCCGCGTCGATCGCGCCGTTTGCGACCTTCTATACCTCACCCGGCGTGATGACCGAAAAAATGTACGCGTTTCTCGCCTCAGGTTTGGAAGAGGTCGGGCAGAACTTGGTAGCCGACGAGAGAATCCTCGTGGAGCCGGTATCGGTGGAAGAAGCGCGACGAAGACTGACCGAGGGCGAGATTCACGACGCCAAGACGATCGCCGTGCTCGGCATGTATTTCGCCCGGCAGGGAGCGTAGACGGGAATCATCATGAGTTGGCAGGATCGAGACTACGCACGACCGAACGTGTCGTACGGCCCAGGCGGGGCTTCTTATCGCCCGACGTTTCTCACCGGGCGGAGCATCATCACCATCCTTATCATTATCAATGTCGTGATCTACGTACTGTCAAGTTTCAGCCCTACGCTTGGCGAGAGCATCTTTGTTTTTGGCGCCATGCAAACGCGCGCGGTGCTCCACGGTCAGATCTGGCGTCTCATCACCGCGCAATACCTCCATGCCGGAACGTGGCACCTGTTCATCAATATGCTCGTGCTGCATTTTCTCGGGCGCCCGCTCGAGCGGATGTGGTCGCCTCAGAAGATCCTGGTGATCTACACCCTTGGCGGCCTTGCAGGCAATGTGTTCTTTACCATTCTCGGGTCGCAGGGTGTCATCGATCCGACTACACCTGCGGTGGGCGCCTCCGGCTGCATTTACGCGCTACTTGGCATCGTGGCCGTGCTCTTCCCGACCGCGACGGTGTACATCTATTTCCTGTTCCCCATCAAGATTCGCACCGCCGCCTACATTTTCGGCGGATTGGCGCTGTTTACGATCATTCAACGAGGCGAGAACTATGGCGGCGAGGCGTGCCACCTGGCCGGTCTCGTCTTCGGCGTGTGGTGGGCCATGAAGGGCGACACATGGTGGTCGCGGCGACAGTTACATCGTTCGTACGCGCAGCCCAAGGCTCGCGCCACCAAAACGGAAGGTTTCAAGGCGCGCGTCGCGGAACGCCGCCAGGACGCGGAGACAATCGATCGCATCCTGCGCAAGGTCTACGACGGCGGCATCCACAGTCTGTCGGAATCGGAAAAGAAAGCGTTGCAGGAGGCCACCGAGCGACAGCGCCTGCGCGAGCAGCAAGCCGGTCGCGCCGATCGGCTTTAAGTCGGCTTGCGATAAAGGAGGTGATACGCGTCGATCACGCAACAGATATTTCTCTCTGGAAGGAACCACAAAGGCGCAAAGACACAAAGAAAGAACTCTTGAATTTCAAACCAACGAAAAGTAGGTGGCCCGATTTAACCACCGTTTCGCCCAGGTAGACGCCGGCGTACGACTAACCATCGATTTCTTCGCAAGTTGCGGAGATTCTTCTGCGTGTACACGGCGAATTCTCTTTTCGTTGTGGCCGATGGCGAGCGTGAAGGAGTCCTTTCTTCGTGCCTTGGTGTCTTCGTGGTGAATCATCTTTTTTTTGGTTGCGGCCAAATGGCCGCGCAAGGTCGTAGTGGTTACCTCAGAGGTCCGACCGAACATGGCCTATCGCGATTCGTCATACGACAGACCGCTCGATAATCCGATCAACTGGTCGTTCCGTGTGGGCCGGCTGTTTAATATCGATTTGCGTGTTCACATCGCCTTTGTCATCTGTGCCGTGATCATGGTGTGGATGGAGATTCCGAAAAAGGACTCCGGTATTCCCTGGTCGCTCGGCGAGGTGCTCGTCAGATCTCTGGGGACGTACGCCCTCCTGTTCGGCATCGTTCTTTTGCACGAGTTCGGCCACTGCTTCGGCGCACGGTACACCGGCGGCGAGGCCGATGAGATCCTGATGTGGCCACTCGGCGGTCTCGCCAATGTAAACCCGCCGCATACCGCCAAGGCGCACATGATCACGACCGTCGCCGGGCCAATGGTTAACGTCATCATCTGTGCGCTGTGCTCCGCCGTCCTGGCGGTGTGGTTCGGCAGCCTCGGGGCCGTCCCCTGGAATCCGCTCCATCCGTTTACACCGATCAGCCTGACGACTTTTCCGTCGGAAGGGCAGATCTGGCTGCTACGACTGTACGGGCTGAGCTACTTTCTCCTTCTGGTAAACCTGCTTCCCGTCTTTCCCTTCGACGGCGGTCGTATCGTGCAGGCGTGGCTATGGCCCAAGAAGGGCTATCGTCGATCGATGGAGATCGCCACCGGCACGGGCATGGTCGGCGCCATTCTCATCGGCTTGTTCGGGCTGTTCTGCGAAGATAGCTGGCTGCTTTTGATGATCGCCGTGTTCGGCTACATGACTTGCTACCAGACGCGCCGCATGCTGCGAGAGCACGGCGACTTGGCCGGCGCCGGCCTCGGTGGGTTCTCCGACGGTTTCGACTTTCGAGGCGATCGCGACGACGAAGAGCGAAAACCGGGCTTTTTCGAAAGACGCCGCATCCGCCGCGCCGCGTTAAAGGCAGAGTGGGAACGAAAAAAGCAGCGCGCCCACCAACAGGCCGTCGAAAAAGTTCTGCGCAAAGTGTCGGAGACGGGCCTCGCATCCCTCACGCCGCGCGAAAAGCGCATCCTCGAAGAAGAAACCCGCCGCCAACGCATGGGGTAAAGACCGAAGAGGGTGGCGTGGCCCAAATTGGGGTGGCATGGCCCACGCGCAGCGTGGCCATGCCGAGGGCAGTCGTATGCCTCCAATTTCCCTCAGTCAGAAACTCGCTATAATTGTTCTTGTGGCAACCGATTCACGATCCTCTTCACAGACGAAAAGAAAATCCTGTCGCCGCCACAACGAACCGGGGCACGCCCACGCACTGACGTTCAGTTGTTTTTGCGGGCGCCCATTCCTGTGTCGGGACAGGACGCGACAATGGATGGTCGACGCCATCGCGGCGACGCGGGAAAAATACGCCCTCGATCTTTGGGCCTACGTGATCATGCCGGAGCACGTACATGTACTCGTACTCCCCAAACAAGAGAACTACAGCATCAGTCTCATATTAAGCAGCCTGAAGCAGCGAGTAGCAAAGAAGGCCATCCACTACGTCAAGACATCTGCGCCGAGCTTTGCACCACAAATGACCGACGAGCAACCGAACGGCAAACGCTCGCTTCGATTCTGGCAGCGCGGCGGCGGCTATGACCGCAACATCTGGTCGCCCGATTATTTATGGGAGACCATCGACTACATTCACGCCAACCCGGTACGACGAGACCTTTGCAAGAGGAATGTGGACTGGCTCTGGTCGAGCGCCCGCGCTTACCATGGCTTGGACGATACTCCGCTTCAAGTTGATACGGCGTCGCTGCCTGACGACCCACGACGCGTCAATGCAATCCGATAGACCCATAGTAGTCGTGCGGGCTCGCTTCTGTGTTCAGCGGACGCAGAGTACATGGCCACGCAAGCGTGGCCATGCCACCCCAGTCTGGTTTTCGATTATCGTGACGTTGAGGGGAACGCATCGTACGACTCGATCAGCTTGGCGAGGACGAGCTTGCCCATGTCGAGTTGCGGGTCTTTGCCGGCGCTGTAGGGAATGGGGCGATCGATTTGCACGTGCGGCGTGACCGGGTGCCCCTCCAGGCGGAACCGCTGTCCCGGCAACATGAGCAATCCATCGTTCCCTACACGGCGAAAGCCGCCGACGCTCGTCACATGCCCCGGCGTCGGCATACCTACCAGGGCCGCACGGCCCGCATCTTTCACCTCGCTGACCAGCATCTCCTTCGCACTGCGAGTGCCGTCGTCGATGAGAATGACCGCCGGTTTCTGCCAGAGCGCCTCCGATGATTGGCTGCCCAGCAGGAACCGCGTTCCGCGCCCTGCTATTCCGCCAAACCCGTCGCGTAGATCCCAGAGGAGACCGTCCACATCGTCCTGCAACTCGAGCAGGGATAGATACTCGCTGCCCGATCCCAAGAATGTCCAGGCATGGAGATAGGCATATCGCAGCCCCTGGTAATCGACCACCTGGATGCTCTCGCGTATCGCCCGCTGCACGGCATGGTGCAGCGATTCGAGCACCGGCGTGACCGCCACGGTGTAATCCATCCCGGGACGCCGGCGAATGACTAGTGTCACGCTCTGCCCGGCCTTCCCACGAAAACTAGCGATGGGCTCAAAGGCCTCGCCGTCCACGGTAAGGACTTCGTCACCCACGCCAATCCCCAGACCATCCGCGGCCGACCCCTCGAACACGCCGCGTACGAACCAATGACCGTCGATCTCCTCAGCAAAAAGCCCCACATGCTCGACGGCGGTATCGGCGCCGGATGTGCTGAACGTCGATATGATGTGCCAGAACGACCAATCGTCGTCAGTGTAATAGTGAAAATGAGATTGGCCTGTGGCCTCGATGAGATCGTTAAGCCGCTGTGCAAACACCCGGTGCGAGGGCGCCGCTTCGATGTCGGATCGATGCGCGGCGAGAAGAGACCGCCACTCGCCATGCCCGATAAGGGCCGGCGCGTTCGAGTTTTCGATCAACTCGACAATCTCCGCCAGCCGCCCCTGCGCGGCGGAAATCCACCGCCTGGCATTGCCATCACTCTTGCTCCTATCGCGAATATTACCATGGGCGACCGGGGGCGCGATCAGCGACGCTGATACCAGAAAAAGCCCGATATGCCTGAATATGGTCCTCATGGGCCTGATTTCCACGTTGTGGTCCTTTCGTGCGATCCGTGCCTCCAGGAATTGGGACGTTATCCACCGGCCTGGGCTGTCAAAATCGTCCTAATGGGAGCCCCTATGCGGGCATCCTGGCATGGTATGTGCTTTGGAGAAAGGGACGGATGACAAGTCCTTACCTGGAAGCACCAAAGACAACGGCGGGGCCTGAGACCATGTCGATAACGGAGCCAGCATACCAACAATGCGTGATGCCGGGGTGTGCGGCGACCTTCGCCCTGGATGACGTCATTTTCAGGTGCAGGCAGTGCGGCGCACTGCTCGACGTCCGTTATGACTGGAATCGGGTCGAGGTGCCGTCGTCACTCAGGGCCTTCGACACGAGATCGACCGCGGTCGGTCACGACCCCGAATCGCGTGCCAACGCCAGCGGCGTATGGCGGTTTCGCGAACTCCTGCCATTCGCCCCACTTGAGGATCTGGTGACCATCGGCGAGGGCAAGACGGTCTTGCAGCAGGCGGACCAGCTCGCGGCCCAGATTGGAGTCGATGCCGGTCGGCTCCATCTCCAATACGAGGGCCTGAATCCCAGCGGGAGCTTTAAGGACAACGGGATGGCTGCGGCGTTCACGCAAGCCCGCCGCCTCGACCGGCGCCGCGTCGCGTGCGCCTCCACCGGAAACACGAGTGCCTCAATGGCACTCTACGCCGGGGTCACCACCACGAAATCCGGCAGGCCGATGGAGGGCATCGTCTTCGTCGGGGGAGGGAAGATCGCGTACGGGAAACTCGCGCAGGCGCTCGACTACGGCGCCCGGACCGTTCAGATCAAGGGCGATTTCGACGACTGCATGCGGCTGGTGCAGCAATCCGCCGATCGCATCAACCTGTACCTGATGAACTCGGTCAATCCCTTCCGCCTCGAAGGTCAAAAGACCATCATGTACCGCGTGCTCGAGGGGCTTGGGTGGGAAGTTCCGGACTGGATCGTCGTCCCCGGCGGCAACCTCGGCAACAGTAGTGCGTTCGGCAAGGCATTTGCCGAACTGAAGGAACTCGGCCTCGTGGATCGGATTCCGCGCCTGGCGATCATCAACGCCGTCGGCGCGAATACGCTATACCAGCTATTCAACGACCGGGGCGTACGATTCGACTGCAAGTGCAAGGGGCAGAAGGCGGTGGCCGACCATTACCGACATATGGCGGAGGAGGGGATCACCGCCAAGACGGTGGCCAGCGCCATCGAGATCGGCCGGCCCGTGAACCTATCCAAGGCGTTGCGGTCCCTTAAAATGATGGATGGCGTGGTGCGCCAAGTCAGTGACGAAGCCATTCTCGATGCCAAGGCCTTAATCGGTCGATACGGGTTCGGATGCGAACCAGCCAGCGCG
>Ga0055480_10000878_pt1 | contig 11629 bp, 7 predicted proteins | sample Muzzi_PWB_D2_FD_57935 | JGI IMG/M metagenome (GOLD analysis project Ga0055480, IMG submission 57935) | Wetland microbial communities from San Francisco Bay, California, USA, that impact long-term carbon sequestration - Muzzi_PWB_D2 | ecosystem: Environmental > Aquatic > Marine > Wetlands ... | reverse complement strand
CTTCCGGAATCCCGTCCTGGTTGGGCCCGGTAGTGACAACTCGGTCGTCCGGGTTGGAGAAGACTACTACATGCTGGCTGGTGGCGGATGGCCCGACGAGCTCGTCTGGCACTCCCGCGACCTGGTGAACTGGCGCCCCCTGACCCGAGCTCTGGAGACGTGGGACGGCGGTACGTGGGCGTCGGACATCACCTACCATGGTGGTCGGTACTACATCTACACGACGCAGAACGACCGCAGCCGGCTGAATCCCGAGAACGCGTCTCTCACCGGTGCCCAGGTGAGCCTGCTGGGGGCTACGAGCAAGAGCACGGGAGACCGGTCGTTCAAGAACGTGGTCCTCTGGGCGGACGATCCGGCCGGCCCCTGGAGTGATCCCATCGACATCGGGGTCTACGGCCTGTTCGATCCTGGCCACATCACCGATCCGCAGGGGAACCGATACCTCTATTTCAACAAGGGGATCATGGTTCAGTTGACGGCGGACGGATTAAGCACGGTCGGCGATATCCGGCAGATCTACGACGGTTGGGACTATCCCGACCACTGGGCCGTGGAATGCCACTGCCTCGAAGCGCCCAAGCTCACGTACCGCGATGGGTACTACTACATGGCGAGCGCCGAGGGCGGCACGTCAGGTCCCTCCACGGCGCATATGTCGGTCGTGGCGAGGTCCAGGTCGGTGGAGGGCCCCTGGGAGAATTCGCCGTACAACCCCCTCGTCCATACCGGGAGTCACGACGAGACGTGGTGGCGACAGGGCCACGGCACCCTCATCGACGACGTCGCCGGGCAGTGGTGGTTCCTCTATACCGGGTACGAGAAGGACTTCACGTTCCTCGGGAAGCAAAGCCTCTTGTTGCCCGTCGAGTGGACCGGGGACGGCTGGCCACGGATCGTTCCCGGCTATTCCGCGACCGATCTTTTACCCATGCCGGGGGGCCGGAACGTGGGCCACGGCATGCCCCTGTCAGACGACTTTGCCGATTCCGAGGTAGGGATCCAATGGACGTACGGTCGCCAGATCGATCCGGCCGAGGCCTTTCGGCCCGGAGACGGCCGACTGGTGATGGCCGCTCGAGGGGACTCGCCCGGCACTGCGACCGCTCTGAGCGTGATGCCGGTCAATCACGCCTACGAGGTGGAGGTGGAGGTGGAGGTCCCGGGGACGGCCGAAGGCGGCCTCATGTTGGGAGGGGAAGACGGAGCCACGGCCGGGCTGCGGCGCGGTGAGGCCTTTGCCTTTTGGCCCAGGGTGCCGAACGCCCTTCCATGGACCGAAGACCGGATCTTCGTCCGAATCCGCAACGACCGTGGCGACGTGACGTGTTACTACAGCGCCGACGGGGAGCAGTGGACCCCGTTCGCCAACTCGACCAGCGTGTCGGGAGCCAGGAGCGTCTCCCTCTACGCGGCGGGTGAGGGGGAGGTGGTGTTCCGCAATTTCGGGTATCGGGGACTCGACTGAGCCATGTCCGACGAATCGTCCCATACGAACATCAGCCGACGAGAGCTCCTCGAGACCATGGGGAAGGCGGCTGCGGTGACCGTGATCGCACCGCCGTTCCTGAACGCATGTGCGGAGGGAGGCGGCAATGCCCTCGGCAGTGGTGTGGCTCCGCTGGTCGTCGAGGCGGGACCGGACCGGGTCGTCATCGAGGGAGGGAAGACCTACCTGAACGCGTGGGCCGGGTACATGAACCCGCCCTGGAGCGCCGAGCCACGGCAGCCCCCCGACCCCGAGCCGGCCAATGCTGGCCCGGATCCGGTCGTGACCTGGAGTAGGGTGTCGGGGCCGGGGGAAGTCCTCTTCGAGGATGCGCGTGCGCTTCGGACCACGGCCACCGTCACCGCGCCGGGGGCCCACACGCTGCAGATGGTCGCCGACAACGGGGAGGAGCAAGTCACCTCCACCTTCGACTTGACGGTCGAACCTCCGCCTCCGGTCGATCCCCTGGACCCGGTGTTCACCACCGAGTATCACATCGACAACCGGCTCTGGGGGCAGAAGGTCAGGGCCCTCATCGTCAACTGGATTCCCCACCTGATCGACACGATCGAGCAGGAAGACGTAGAGATCGGCGAGGGCGGGATCTACAACTTCATCGAGGCGGGGAAGGCACTCCGGGGTGAGCCTCACGGCGAGCACCGGGGCCGCATCTTCGCGAACGCGTGGGTCCACCAGACCGTCGAGTCGATGTGTCTCGCCCTCATGTACGATGCCCGGGGGGACCAGGAGATCCGGGCGGCTCAGGCGAGAATGCGGGAGACGCTCGACGACTGGATCCCCACGATCCTGGCCGCGCAGGAGCCCGATGGGTATCTGCACACGGCCTACACCCTGAGGACCGAGGAGGACAGGGAGGACTGGCCCGGTCGGTGGACCCCCGAAGGTCGGGCGGACCACGAGGGGTACGTAGCCGGATACTTCATCGAGTCAGCCATCAACCACTTCATGCTCACCGGAGGAGAGGACCGCCGCCTATACGATGCCGCGAAGAGGCTGGCGGATCTGTGGGTGGAGCATATCGGGCCCCCTCCGAAACAGGAGTGGTGGGACGGACACCAGGAGATGGAGCAGGCGCTGGTCCGCTTCGGGCACTTCGTGAACGAACAGGAGGGAGGAGGCCAGGGGGACGCGTATATCCAATTGGCCCGGTTCCTCCTCGATTGCCGCCGCGACGGGATCAAATTCGACCAGAGCCACTTCCCCTCTTCCGAGCAGTACGAGGCGGTCGGACACGCGGTGCGGGCCGCCTACCAGTATTCCGCGATGAGTGATGTCGCGATCGAAACCCGGGACATCGACTACCAGAGCGCCGTCCGGTCGCTCTGGCTGAACATGGTCCATAAGAAGCTCTACCTCACCGGGGGCATCGGGAGCGGCGAGACCTTCGAGGGCTTCGGTCCCGAGTACGCGCTTCCCAACGATTCGTACTGCGAGTCGTGCTCCAGCTGCGGCGCCTTCTTCTTCCACACGAAGATGAACCGCATCTACAAGGACGCCCAGTACGCCGACGTGCTCGAGGAGACGCTGTACAACGCGCTTCTGGGCTCGACCGACCTCGAGGCCACGCACTACTACTACGACAATCCACTGGACGCCGACGTGGCGCGCTACCAGTGGCACCGAGTCCCGTGCTGTGTGGGCAACATCCCCCGAACGATCCTGATGCTGCCCACCTGGATGTACGCGAAGGGGAGCGACGGGCTATACGTGAACCTGTTCGTGGGCAGCACCGTAACCGTGCAGGGTATCCTGGGGACCGATGTCGAGGTGGTCCAGGAGACGGAGTATCCCTGGGAGGGGAAGGTTGCGATCACGGTGAATCCGGAGGAGAGCCGAGAGTTCAGCATACGGATTCGCGTGCCGAACCGGGGCGTGAGCGAGATCTACGCTGTGACGCCAGAGGCGAACGGGATCACCTCGTTGGCGGTGAACGGCTCCGCTGTCCAGCCGACCATCGAGAACGGCTACGCGGTGTTGACGCGGACCTGGCAGGCCGGAGATCGGATCGAGCTCGAGGTCCCGCTTCGGGTCCAGCGCGTCCGGGCCGACGAGCGGGTCGAGGCCGACCGGGGACGGATCGCGCTCAAGTACGGCCCGCTGATCTTCAACATCGAGCAAGAGGACCAGGACATCGACAAGGTGCTCCCCGCGGATTCGCCGCTGACCACCGAATGGAGGGAGGACTTCCTGGGCGGCGTCATGGTAATTCAGGGGACCTTCGCGGATGGTTCCCCGATGCTCGCCATCCCGAACTACGCCCGGTACAACCGAGTCGAAGGGACGTTTGCGCCACCGAGGCGCGAGGGCCGCAGGGAGCCGACGTCCATCGTCTGGATTCGGGAGGTGTAGGGCTCGAGGTGAATCATCCGGCGGACGGCTGTACCCGGGGAGGTGTGACGGACCGTCGCTTTCTGACCGTGTGAGTGCCGGATAGATTGACGGGCTTCGCAGGAGGCCCATCGCCCCGCATCCCCATCTCCCGTGCCCGCCGAAAAGCACCCTCTCGCTCGGTTGCTGAGCTACGCTGCTCCCCACCGTAGGCGTATCTGGCTGGCGTCGTTCTGCTCGGTCCTGAACAAGATCTTCGACCTCGGGCCGCCGGTTCTGATCGGTGCCGCGGTCGACGTGATCGTGCAGGGCGAGGACTCGTTCCTGGCCGGCTTCGGCGTCGTGGATGTCTGGGGGCAGCTCCTGCTCCTTTCGGGAATCACCCTGGTGGTTTGGCTCCTCGAATCCGTCTTCCAGTACGCGTACGGGATTCTCTGGCGGAACCTCGCGCAGACGGTCCAGCACGAGCTCCGCGTGGACGCCTACCGGCATCTTCAGGACCTCGAGCTGGCGTACTACGAAGAGCGGAGCACGGGCGCACTCATGTCCGTGCTGAGCGACGACATCAACCAGCTCGAACGCTTCCTCGACATCGGGGCGAACGAGCTTCTGCAGGTGACGACGACGGTCGTCGTGATCGGCGGCGCGTTCATCCTGCTCGCCCCGTCGGTCTCGTGGATGGCCATTCTCCCGATGCCCTTGGTCGTGTGGGGGTCGATTCGTTTCCAGCGACTTCTCATGCCGTACTACGCGGAGGTTCGGGAACGGGTGGGCTACCTGAACGCCCGGCTCGCGAACAACCTGGGTGGGATCACGACCATCAAGGCGTATACGGCCGAGCTGTTCGAGACCGGCCAGGTGGAGCGGGAGAGCGCGGCCTACCGCGAGGCGAATCGGCGGGCCATCCGGGTGAGCGCCGCCTTCGTCCCCCTGATCCGCGTGGTGATCCTGTTCGGCTTTACCGCCACCTTGCTGTACGGGGGAATGGAGGCCGTCGAGGGCACACTCTCGGTTGGCACCTACAGCGTCCTGGTCTTCCTCACCCAGCGGCTCCTTTGGCCCCTCACCCGGCTGGGGGAGACGTTGGATCAGTATCAGCGCGCCATGGCCTCGACGACCCGCGTGATGTCCCTCCTCGACACACCCTTCCAGATTCGAGACGGCGGGCGACCCCTCGCGTCGACGGAGGTCCGAGGCGCCATCGCGATCGAGAACCTGACCTTCGCCTACGCCGAAGGTGGGCCGGTGCTCCGCGACGTATCGCTTTCGATTCCGGCGGGCGAGACGCTCGGAATCGTGGGGTCGACCGGCTCGGGCAAGAGCACGCTGGTGAAGCTCCTTCTCAGGCTTTACGCGGTGAGCGACGGGAGCATCACCCTGGATGGAATCCCGATCGACGACATCCGGTTGGCCGATCTGCGCGGGACGACGGCCCTGGTGAGCCAAGATGTCTTCCTCTTCCATGGGACCGTACGCGAAAACATCGTCTACGGGAGCTGGGACAAAACGGACGAACAAGTCGAGCGGGCGGCGAGCCTGGCCGAGGCCCACGATTTCGTCCAGCGTCTGCCCCATGGGTATGACACCATCGTGGGGGAGCGTGGCCAGAAGCTCTCCGGTGGGCAGCGACAGCGGATCGCGATTGCCCGTGCCATCCTCAAGGATCCGCGGGTCCTGATCCTGGACGAAGCCACGAGCGCCGTGGACAACGAGACCGAGGCCGCGATCCAACGCTCGCTCGAGCAGATTACACGCGGCCGCACGACGCTCGCGATCGCACACCGCCTCTCCACCGTGCGGAGTGCCGATCGGATCTGTGTGCTCGAGCGCGGTCGAATCGTGGAGTTGGGCACGCACGACGAGCTTCTCGGCCTCGGGGGGCTCTACGCGGCGCTGTGGCGGGTCCAGACCGGGGGTGGGGTGGCCGTCGGGTAGGCCGGGGCGACTCAGCGCGGCTGGTCGAGATTCCAGGCTACGATGGAATCGGCAAGCGCGCTCGCTACGGCGGCGTGTGTGTGCGGGAGCCAGTGCTGATCGTGCTCGAAGCGGTTGGCGCCCGGCGTCACGAACGGAACCGTGCTGAATATGTGGGTTCTTCCGGCCGCCCGGAGCCCGTCTTCTACGATGGCGGCCCATTCGCGCTGGTTCTCAGTTATCCGCCCGTGCTCGTCCTGTGTAACCAGGAGCATCACCACGCCCTCCACGCCCTGTCCGTCGAGCCATTCGAGGGTCTCCCTTACCTTCTGGGTTCCCAGTACCGGCATGAGGCGCCCCGCACGCCCATTGGGTGAGTTCTCGGTTTCCGCAGGCGGTCGGAAGAGCGAAGCCTTCGCTGAGGCGACCGCCTCCAGTGCTAGCGCTCCGACTGTGAAATGGCTCGATAGCCAGAGGTCGAGGGCGACCCCGGTGGGACTTGCGAGTGGCGAGCGCATGTACCCGTCCGGGTGGGTGCGTAGCCGCGGAAGCTCGTTGGCACGCACGGTGCTCCCACTGAAGAGTTGAAACGGGTTCTGCAGGCGACTCAGGCCATTCGTGTACACGCCGAGCACAACGAGGTCGGGGTCCACCTGATCGAGCGTCTCGTGCAGGAGGGCGTCCATCTGGTCCACGTTGTAGGATGCGACGCCCGCGTTCGCCACGGTCACGGGAGATCCTTTACGGGACTCCAGCTCGACCTCTAGGGCGGCAGGCCAGGCCTCTTCCCCCTCCACGCCCCAGCCGAACGTCAGGGAATTGCCCACCGCCAGGATACGTAGGCCCTCGGCGGAAGGTTCGTACGCCTTCGGGACTCGGAACCCCCTCTCATCGGTGAGGACCGTCACTTCGAAGTCCTCGCTCCGGTGGCGGCCCTCGAAGTTCGACGTGTAACGGAAGTCTGCGAGGGTATCCGCCCTCAGCAAGCCCACCAGGTCTGCAGTGCGTCGCTCAACGAGATTGTGTGGCGGAAGCGCGACGCGGATCGCTGTCTCGGCGACGACCAGTCCAAAGGCGACTGAAGTCACGAGAAGGGCGAGCTTCCCCAGTCCTTCGCGAAAGCTCCGTTGCCCGGGTGCGCGGGTGTTCGAGAGTCTGTCCATACCTGGAGTCTAGGGTGCCGGCCCATCACTTGGCCAAGGTTGTCGAGGCGGAAGACCTGTCTCCGTGCCGCGAGTCCGGAGGGAAATTGTTGACGTGTCGTCGTCTTGCTCGCGATCATCAAGGTGGCAGATCGCAGATCGCAGTCGCAACGACTTCTCCGGCGCAGGTGGAGCAGCCGACGTCCCTGACGGATCCTCCCGGCGACAGACCAGTGCCGGTGTACCGGCCACCACTTCCGAACGATCTGGGGCCGACCCCCTCGATACCGCACATGGAAAGCGTCCAACCCTACATCCTCGGGATTTCGGCATTCTACCACGACAGCGCTGCGTGCCTGCTCCGTGGAGGGGAGATCGTCGCCGCGGCCCAGGAAGAGCGTTTTACACGGCGTAAGGGGGACGCCTCGTTCCCCCGCAACTCCGTGGACTTCTGTCTCGGGCGGGCCGGGCTCAGGGCCGACGAACTCGACTACATCGGCTTCTACGACAAGCCACTGCTCAAATTCGAGCGGATCCTGGAGAGCTATCTCGGCGTGGCCCCTCGGGGGCTTCGCTCATTCCTGATGGCCGGGCCTCTATGGATCAAGGAAAAGCTCTTCATGGACCGTCAACTTCGGGGGGAACTCGACTTCGAGGGTGACATCTTCTATGCGGAGCACCACGAGTCCCATGCAGCGAGTGCCTTCTTCCCGTCTCCTTTCCGCGAGGCGGCAATCTTGACGATGGATGGTGTCGGAGAATGGGCGACCACCGCCATCGGACGCGGGAGTGGGAACGACCTGGAGCTCCTCCAGGAGCTCCACTGGCCGGACTCCGTCGGGCTCCTCTACTCGGCGTTCACGTACTACCTGGGTTTCAAGATCAACTTTGGCGAATACAAGGTGATGGGGCTGGCGCCCTACGGAGAGCCCAGGTTCGTGCAGACCATCCTGGACGAGCTCATCGACTTGAAGGAAGACGGCTCATTCAAGCTCAATCAGCGCTACTTCTCCTATCTGACGGGGTTGACCATGACGAACGGCGCTTTCGACCGCCTGTTCGGAGGGCCGCCCCGGAAGCCAGAGACCCTTCTGACACAGCGTGACATGGATCTTGCGCGCTCGGTGCAGGAGGTGTGTGAAGAGATCATGCTCCGTATGGCTCGCACGGCCCACCGTGCTACGGGGCTTCCAGATCTCTGCATGGCCGGAGGGGTGGCACTGAATTGCGTAGGGAATGGCCGCATTCTTCGGGAGGGGCCCTTCGAACGCATCTGGATCCAGCCTGCCGCGGGTGACGCGGGAGGAGCTCTCGGTGTGGCTCAGCTGGTGTGGCAGAGGCACCTGAAGGGTGCGCGCCCGAACGGTGGTCGGGATGCGATGAAGGGGTCCTATCTGGGACCCGACTACTCCCCCGCGGAGATTCGAGAGTACCTCGACTCGGTGGGGGCGGTGTACGAACGGATGGAGCCGGACGCCCTCGTGCGGCGGACCGCGGGCCTCCTCGCGGAGCAGAAGGTGATAGGCTGGTTCGTGGGACGCATGGAGTTCGGGCCACGAGCGTTGGGAGCCAGAAGCATCCTGGGCGACCCGCGCGACTCGCGTATGCAGTCGGAGATGAACCTGAAGATCAAGTTCCGCGAGAGCTTCCGCCCCTTTGCGCCCAGTGTGCTGCGTGAGCGGGTCCAGGACTACTTCGAGCTGGACGTGGCGTCGCCCTACATGCTGCTCGTGTCTCCCGTGCGCGATGAACTGCGTCACGAACTCACGGAAGAGCAGGATGAACTCTGGGGGATGAACCGCCTGAACGTCCGAAGGTCGGAGATATCAGCGGTCACGCACGTGGACTACTCTGCCCGGGTGCAGACCGTGGAGCGGGAGATCAACCCCGAGTACTATGACCTGCTGGCCGCCTTCGAGGAGCGCACCGGCTGCGCGGTCCTCGTGAACACATCGTTCAACGTGCGAGGCGAGCCGATCGTCTGCACACCCGAAGACGCATACCGGTGCTTCATGCGCACCGGTATCGATCACCTGGTTCTATGGCCGTTCCTCCTGAGCAAGGCGGATCAGCCCGAATGGACCGAGGAGGGAGATTGGCGGGAACAAGTCCCACTCGACTGACGGCCTCGGAGGGCCGGAGGTTCGGACTCACCGTGGGGGGGGCGTTCGTGGTGCTGGCCGGGGTCTCCGCGTGGCGTGGCCACACGTTGCCAGTGCTTCTACTGGGCGCATTGGCCACCGCGCTGATCCTGGGAGGCCTGGCTGTCCCCACCCGGATGGGACCCGTCCACGACGCCTGGATGGGGTTGGCCCACGCCATTTCCAAGGTGACGACACCCATCGTCATGGGGATCGTCTACTACCTGGTCATTACGCCGACGGCCCTCCTCAGGAGGACACTGGGGAGCCATCCTCTTCGGCATCCCATTCGGGACGGGGGGTACTGGGTACCCCGTTCCACTCCTGGTGGAGATCTCGAGCGGCAATTCTGATCCCGACACCCACCCGAGGCGAAATACATGGCGCAAAGGGGTTTGATCCGAGAGCTCTGGGACTTCATGAGAATCCGGAAGAAGTGGTGGCTCACGCCACTGCTCGTGGTGTTGATTCTCGTGGGCGCGCTGTTGGTGTTTGCACAAGGGTCCGCACTGGCGCCCTTCATCTACACGATCTTCTGACGCCCCCTGCGACTATTCCAAGGGACGCAGCTTGATCCTCGCCCGTGTGCCCGGCCCGGCGTCCTGCATGATGAAGGCGATGTGGGCTTCGCCGTCCCATCCATCAGGGGCGTGCTCGGCCAGCGGAATCTGGAAATCCGCGAGGTCCGACACCGTGATCACGTTCACGTCACCGTCGGCTGCCCGTCCTTCCCAGGGAAGGGCCATGTCCCTCTCGGCACTGTAGACGTCCACTCCATCGTACGGACCGTGGAACAGCAGGCCGTTCGTGTACGTTCGCCCTACTCGGTAGTCGACGCGGACACCGAGTAGGCTGTTTGCGCTCGGACTTCCGAGCTGACCTTCGATCTCCACCTCGGCGCGCAGAGCGCCGGGCAACCCTCCGGCGAGGACGCCCACCTGCTGGTTGGCGCTTTGCTCATCGGCCATGCCGAGGCGCGCGATCCACGTCTTCCGGTCGAAGTCCGCGTAGGACGAGGTTCCCCGGTCCGGATAATAACGATTCACCTTGACGACGCTCGCCACGTCGACGGGAGTGAGGTCGGAGAGCCCGGAGCCGTCGTCGGCCTCGACATAGAGGGTTCCGTGCTCGGGGATGATGTGATCGAGCCACGAAAAGTCGCCCAGCTCCACGTCCTCGAAGGCTTCCACGGGCGTCAGCTCCTCGTACGCCCCATCTCCGTAGCTGGCGTTCTCGGCGTCGATCCGGTAGACGCGGACGTCTCCCCGGTCGAAGGGGATGTTCTCCAGGTGTACGTCGATCCGTCGCCGATACGGGTCGGGGTTCCAGATCACGACGCCGAGGTTGTGGTCGTCGGCCGAGGCGATCGCCTTCAGCGGCCCGACGCTCCTCACCTGCTTCCGGTCCACGGGCATGTTACCGTAGATCTTCCAGGCGTTGAACACCGCCTTCCGGTGCCCGTCGTTGGTGATGAGCCCCATGCAGGTCTCCTGAGCCCTGGCCGGATCCATGTACCAGGCCCAGCTCACGGACGTGAGCTCCGGGCGGGACAGGAAGACGTCGAAATCGTGCAGGATCTGCTGCGCACCCTCGTAGGTGTCGCGGACATCGTCGTCTCGGCACCACGGCTCGATCAAGTCGGCGGAGTGCCACTCGTCCAGGATCATCGCCGTCGTCTCGAAATGCGCGAAGCGGTCCAGGCTCGCGGCCACCTTGTCGACGGAATTCAGGCCCAGCTCACCGCTGCCATAGTGGTGGAAGGTGAAGGCGTCGAGGGGGAGGTTCTCGCTGGCGATGAACTCTGGAAAGGCGCGATGCCAGACCAGCTCGGGCGCCGAGGCTGGACCAGCCACCGTCGCGTCCGGATTCGCCGACCGTACGCCATGCACCCACTGTCTGTAGATCTCGTGGAATTCCTCCTCCGTGCCCGAATAGAAGCTGTACAGGCCGTCGGCCTCGTTCCACACCTCGTCGATCCCGAACGTGATGCCCAGGTCGACGTAGTGCTGCGCGACCGTGTGAACGATCTCTCCCCACTTCTCCATGTCGATCGGTGCGCTCGAGCTGGCGTATCGCTGGAGGGTCGGGTCCTGGAGCGGTAGCGGATTGTACCCGTACGCGCCGAGCAGCCGGACATTTCGTTTGTCGAGCTCCGTCACCATGTGATCGAGGGGCTCGAAATCGTATACGAGGTCATCGGGGGTTCCGGTGATCATCGTGTTGAGGTTGAAGCCCGAACGGCCGCGGCCCCACGCCAGCTCGATGCGGTACGTGTCGATGTTCAGTTCGTCCATGATCCCGACGTTCTGGTCGAACTGCTCCATGGTTGGACCGACCGGGTCATAGACGTTGAACTTCGTCTTGAGCAGGGGGGCGTCGACACCGGTCGAGAAGTCGACGTATACCTCGTTCAGGACGAGTCGGGGGAGCTGTCCCGAGGCGGCTACGGGGAAAGCAAACATCCCGACGATGGTCGGGGCGATGATCCTGTGAATGCGGTGCCACTGCGATGTCTTCATGGCCGGTATCCTTGCGGCGGAAGCAGGCGCCGGTGAGCCGGATCGAGGCTCCCCTCGGGGATTGAGCTGATCTAG
>Ga0055480_10000874_pt1 | contig 11706 bp, 9 predicted proteins | sample Muzzi_PWB_D2_FD_57935 | JGI IMG/M metagenome (GOLD analysis project Ga0055480, IMG submission 57935) | Wetland microbial communities from San Francisco Bay, California, USA, that impact long-term carbon sequestration - Muzzi_PWB_D2 | ecosystem: Environmental > Aquatic > Marine > Wetlands ... | reverse complement strand
GGTTCGGGCGCGCGAGATCCCCGAGAACAGAGAAACGACCTGGACGATGGAGATTCCGTGAATCCCTCTCGCCTCTACCTGACGGCATGCCTGGCGTTGTTGCTCAGCCCGCTGGCCGCGCATGCCCAGGCTCCCGATACCCTCCGTCTCGCCGAGGTCGTTGCCGAGGCGCGACAGGCGAACCCGATGCTCCAGGCGGCCCGCTACGCGGCCGACGCCGCCGCGGAGCGCGTTCCGCAGGCAGGAGCCCTCCCGGATCCGATGCTCACGCTTGGCCTCAGGAACAGACCGGTCCACGGCTTCGGCGCCGATGAGCCGATGACCATGAACTCGATCGGTGGCAGTCAGAGGTTCCCGTGGCCGGGTAAGCTCGGTTTCAGCGAGGAGCGGGCGGGCCATCTGGCGCTCGCCTCCGAGCTGGAGGCGGACGAGATGGAGGCGGCGCTCCTGGCTCGCGTGACGGCGGTGTATTTCCGACTGGCCTTCATGGATCGAGCTCTCGACATCATGGACGAGACGCGGAATCTGCTGCGGGATCTCCTCGAGGTGACGAACGCGAAGTATTCCGTCGGAACAGGCCTCCAGCAGGACATTCTGCAGGCGCAGGTAGCGATCGCCCGCATGACGGCCGACATCACGGTCGTGCAGCAGAATCGGGTCGCGACGGCCGCGAGGCTCAACGCGCTTCTCGGGCGGCCCGCTACGGTGTCGGTGGGGACGCTGGAGCTTCCCCGGCCGGTGGAGGTCCCACCGACCGTGGAGGGCCTGATGCGGGTTGCCGCGGAGAATCGACCGGCGATCCGGGCGGCCCGCGAGCGCGTGCTCGCCGCCGAGGCGGGATACCGCGCCGCCCGCCGCGACGTGTACCCCGACTTCACCGTGGGCCTCGGGTACGGTCAGCGGCCGCAGTTCGACGACATGGTCACCATCGAGATCGGAATCAGCCTGCCTCTGTGGGCGCGTTCCAGACAACTTCCGCGGCGGAGAGAAATGCAGGCCATGCAGTCGATGGAGGAGGCGCGGGCGCTGGATCTGCACAATGAGACGTTCGCCCGACTGACCGAACTGCGCGCCTCGGCGGTGCGTGCCCGGGACCTGTCGCGTCTGTATGCGACGTCGATCGTCCCCCAGGCTCGCGCGGCCGTAGAGTCATCTCTCTCGGCTTACCGGGTCGGCGGCGTGGATTACATGAGCCTTCTGTCCAACCAGATGACGGTGAACCAGTTCGAGATCGAGCGCGTACGCCTCGCGGCGGAATACCACGAGTCCGTCGCGGAGATCGAGGCGCTGACCGGTACGAAGACGGGAATCGGAGAATGAGAATGCACAACAGCGAGCGATCGTGGCCCCGGCGCCGGGAGAGTTTGCGCCTCGCCGTTCTGTCCGTCTTCGCCCTGGCGGCTGTGGCCGTGGCGTGCGGCGGCGACGACGGGGCGGAACAGGGGGCCGCCTCGATGGACATGACGCCCGAAGAGCACGCCCGCATGCAGGCGGGCGGTCAGGGCGAGGTGGACAGCACCGGCGCCGCGGTGCGCCAGCCCGTGCACCTCACGGCTTCGCAGGAGAGAGCGCTCGGCGTCGTATATCAGACGGTTGGATCGCGGCCCCTGGAGCGGACGATTCGCACGGTAGGCCGCGTCGTCGCGGCCGAGGACCGGGTCGCTGACGTGACGCTCAAGGTCGACGGCTTCGTCGAGAAACTGTATGTGGGCACGACGGGTGAGTCCGTACGGCGGGGCCAGCCATTGCTGACGCTCTACAGCCCCGAACTGGTGGCCGCGCAGGAGGAACTGCTGACGGCCGGGCGCCTGGCCTCACGGGTCGACGAAACCGCCGGAGAGGCGTGGCGCGGCGCGCAGGCCATGCTGGAGGCCGCCCGCCGCCGGCTGTCGTACTGGGACGTCTCGGAGGATCAGATCGAACGCATCGAGCAAACGGGCGAGGTGACGAAGACGTTGACGCTGAAGTCACCGGTCAACGGCATCGTGCTCGACAAGATGGTGTTGGAAGGTCAGCGGGTCACGCCCGGGCTCAAGCTCTATCAAATCGCCGATCTCTCCAGCGTCTGGGTAGAGGGCGACGTGTTCGAGCAGGACCTCCAGTTCATCGAGATCGGCTCGCAGTCGCACATCGAAGTCGCCGCGTACCCCGGAGAGCATGTCATGGGTCGGGTCAGCTTCGTCTACCCGACGGTCGATGTGGCGAGTCGCACGAACCGGGTACGAGTGACCCTGGACAACCCGGATCTGCGTCTCAAGCCCGGCATGTTCGCGACGATGTTTTTCGAGACACGGCTCCCTCACGCCCTGGCAGTTCCCCTCGAAGCCGTGCTGGCGACGGGCGAGCGGAATCTCGTGTTCGTGCGCGATGCCGAGGGCATGCTTCAGCCGCGCGAAGTCGTGCTCGGGTCCCAGGCGGGCGACTACGTCCAGATCCTCGCCGGACTGGATGCTGGCGAGACGATCGTCGGGTCGGCCAATTTCCTCGTCGATGCCGAGAGTCGGCTCTCCAGTACGGGCAGCGGCATGCCCGGGATGCAGCATGACGCGGGCGATCCTCCGGTCAACGGCGGAGCCCGGCCGGCCGCGGAGGCCCCGCATGATTGACCGCGTGATTTCGTGGTCGCTCCGCAACCGCTTCCTCGTCCTGCTCGGTACCGCCGCTATCATCATCGGCGGCGTCTGGGCCATGCTCACGACGCCCCTGGACGCGATTCCCGACCTGTCCGACGTGCAGGTGATCGTGCAGACGGACTTCAGGGAGCAGGCCCCCGACATCGTCGAAGACCAGGTCACGTACCCGATCACGACCGAAATGCTGAAAGTGCCGGGCGCGCGCGTCGTGCGCGGCTATTCGTTCTTCGGCCTCAGCCTCGTCTACGTCATCTTCGACGACGGGACGGACATCTACTGGGCCCGCTCCCGGGTTCTCGAGTACCTCAACGGTATCCGCCAGCAACTCCCGCAGGGTGTGGAGCCCACGCTCGGGCCGGATGCGACCGGTGTCGGCTGGGTGTACGAGTACGTGCTGGAGTCGGACAGCCTCGACCTGGCCGAGCTCCGAACGCTCCAGGACTGGTATCTCCGCTATCAGTTGACCGCCGTACCAGGGGTGTCCGAGGTGGCCAGCCTGGGCGGCTACCAGAAGCAGTACCAGGTGGAGGTCGATCCGGAGCGGCTGCGCGCCTTCAACATCCCCGTCACCCGCGTCGCGCAGGCGATCGGCGCGCACAACGTCGACATCGGGGCCCGCGTCCTCGAAATGGGGGGCCGCGAGTACATGATTCGGGGCCTCGGCTACCTGGACGGCGTCGACGACATCCGCAACGTCGCTGTCGGCGCGACGGCCAACGGCACGCCGATCCGCGTGGCCGACGTGGCGACCGTGCAGATCGGCCCCGCCCCCCGGCGCGGCGCGGCAGACCTGGACGGCCGTGGGGAGGTGGTCGCGGGGATCGTGGTCATGCGGTTCGGGGCCGACGCCTACAAGACCATTCAACTCGTGAAGGAACGCATCGAGGAGATTCGGGCCGGACTCCCACCGGGCGTTCGCCTGCGAACCGTGTACGACCGGAGCGATCTCATCCACCGGGCGATCGAGAACCTGCAGGAAAAGTTGATCGAGGAGTCGCTGATCGTCGCCGTGGTGGCGATCGTCTTCCTGCTGCATTTTCGGTCGGCGCTCGTGGCCATCGTCACCCTGCCGCTGGGCATCCTCGTCTCGTTCATCGTCATGCGCATCATTGGGGTGAACGCGAACATCATGAGCCTCGGGGGCATCGCGATCGCCATCGGCGCGATGGTCGACGCCGCCATCGTGATGATCGAGAACATGCACAAACACCTGGAGCGCTCGCAGGAGGATCTCGAAGCGGGCCGGGTGTCCCGCTGGGAGATCGTGCTGGAAAGCGCGAAACAGGTAGGTCCCCCGCTGTTCTTCTCGCTGCTCATCATCACGTTCAGCTTCCTCCCCGTGTTCGCCCTGGAGCAGCAGGAAGGCCGGCTTTTCAAGCCGCTGGCGTTCACGAAGACGTTCGCCATGGCCGGCTCGGCGTTTCTTTCGATCACCCTCGTTCCCGTCCTCATGGGATACCTGATCCGGGGGAAGATCCGGCCCGAGGGGCGAAACCCGATCAATCGGTTTCTCGGCTGGATCTATCGGCCGGTGATCGGCTTCGTGACCCGCCGTCCCTGGCTGATCGTCGCCGGAGCGGTCGTGGTTCTCGCGGCGACCGCTTACCCGTGGCGGCACCTGGGCAGCGAGTTCATGCCTCAGCTTAAGGAAGGGTCGCTCCTGTTCATGCCTACCACGGTACCCGGCGTATCGATCGCCAAGGCACGCGACATCATGCGCTACCAGGACAGCGTGCTCGCGTCCTTCCCCGAAGTGGAGCGGGTTTTCGGGAAGGCGGGACGCGCCCGGACCGCGACCGATCCGGCGCCGCTGGATATGTTCGAGACTACCCTGACGCTGAGCCCCCGGGAGCGCTGGCGGAGCGGGATGACGACCGAGCGGCTGGTCGCCGAACTGGATCGGGCCGTGCAGCTCCCGGGGGTGACCAACGCCTGGACGATGCCGATCAAGGGCCGGATCGACATGCTGGCGACCGGCGTCCGAACGGCGGTCGGCATCAAAATCTTCGGCCCCGATCTGGATACGCTGCAGGCGATCGGCGAGCGTGTCGAGCGGATCATGCAAGAGGTGCCGGGCACCCGCAGCGCGTTCGCCGAGCGCGGCGTTTCCGGCTACTACGTGGACATCGACGTCGACCGTGCCGAGGCAGCCAGGTACGGACTCAACGTGGGAGACGTTCACAGCGCGATCATGGCGTCGGTGGGAGGCATCAACGCGGCCACGACCGTGGAGCGGCGCGAACGCTATACAGTGAATGTCCGCTATCCGCGGGAGTTACGTGACGACGTTCAGAAGATCAGGGCGGTCGTGATTCCGGCCCGAGACGGGACTCCGATTCCGCTCGGACAGATCGCGCGGGTAGAGGTGCTCCAGGGTCCAATGGCCGTCAAGACCGAGGATGCGTTCCCCGTCACGATCGTCTTCATGGATATCGAGGGGGAGGATGTCGGGGGCTATGTGCGCACCGCGCAGCGGGCCGTGACCGACCAGCTCACGCTTCCAGCGGGATACACCCTGATGTGGAGCGGGCAGTACGAGTTCATGCAACGAGTCGAGCAGAAGATGCGCGTCGTCGTGCCCGTCACTCTCGGGATCATCTTCCTGTTGCTCTACCTCAATTTCAGGGGCGTGGCCGAATCGCTGATCGTGATGACGGCGCTGCCCTTCTCCCTGGTCGGCGGCATCTGGTTCCTCTGGCTGCTCGGCTACAACACGAGCGTCGCCGTATGGGTGGGCTTCATCGCGCTGGCGGGCGTGGCGGCCGAGACGGGCGTGGTGATGCTCATCTACCTGGACGAGGCGTATCACAAGCGGAGCCTCGACGGGCGGATGACCTCTGCCGACGACGTGGCGGATGCCGTGAGAGAGGGGGCCCTCGAACGGCTGCGTCCGGTCGTGATGACGGTGACGGCGATCATCGCGGGACTGACGCCGATCCTGTGGAGCCATGGGACCGGGGCGGATGTGATGAAGCGCATCGCATCACCCATGGTCGGTGGGATGCTGAGCGCCACTCTGCTCACGCTGGTCGTGATCCCCGCCCTCTACGTGCTGTGGCGGCGCTGGCAGGTCGAACACCGCCCCGAGGCGGCCGTACGGAGTGCCCTGCGTGACGAACTGGCGCTTACCGCCGAGGAGTAGGAGGAAGACATGCAGGAGATGATGGAGGTACGCGCCGTGGTTCGCCTCGAGATGCTCGACAGAGTTGTCCGGCGCCTGAAGGAAAGCGGCGTTCCCCGCCTTACCGTGACACGCGTGCACGCGATCGGAGCCGGCGCGGATCCGGCGACCTCGAAGTTCTCGTTTCACGAGGGCTCGGCGTACGCGGACAAGGCACAGGTGCAGTTCATCTGCGATGCCGCGCGATCGGAGATGTTCCAGGGAATCGTCGCGAAGTCCGCCCGCACGGGACGACAGGGCGACGGGATCATCTCCATTCATCCCGTCGCCGGCGTGGTGAAGATCCTCACGGGAGTGCGGGGTCTCGCGGCTCTGGAGTGACCGCAGGAGCGGGCGTCACCCGCCGGTCGTTCGTCTGACAGAGCTCTGAGAATCTCGGCAGGAAGGAAGTACGACTAGGATCATTTCTCTCCCCAGGCTACGTAGGTGAAGCCGAAGTAGTGTTCCTCCATGCCGAACTGCCCGAGATGCTCGTGCAGGGATTCCCACGGATGGCGTTCCGCCAGGTCGAGGGTTACGCCGAACGGACGGAACAGGGGGAGCAGGATGGGCAGGAGTGCCTTCTTCCACCCACCGGCCGGCAGCTTCAGGTCGGCGACCACCCAGCGACCTCCGTTCCGGAGAGCTTCGGTCCCCCGGCGGATCACGTCGTCGTATTCCGGGACCAGGGTCAGCGCAAAAGTGGAGAGAATGCCGTCCTTTCCTTCCGGGAAGGCAAAGGAGGCGGCCTCGGCCTCGATCAACTCCACATTTTGCCAGCCTCGCGCCTCGACACGCTTCCGGGCTCCCGCCAGCATGGCATCGGTCATGTCGACTCCAATGATCCGCCCAGTATCGCCGACTTCATCATGGAGGAGCGGGAAGTTGAGTCCGGTCCCGCAGCCGATCTCGACGACCGTGTCCCCCGGTTGGAGCCGGAGCGCGCGCACCGCCTCCTTCCGGTATGCCCACTCCCGAAAGCCGATGAGATAGTAGAGTTGGGCGCTCCAGTCGTAACGGGGTGCACGTCTCCGGTAGAGGTCGATCAGCTGTGTCTTTCCGAGGACCATCAGGTCGCTCCGGTCGAGGGTCGCGTGAGAGTAGGACCGTACCGACCGCCCAGCAGGTCGGGCTCATCCGCATGGTAGTGGCTGTCGGCTGAACCGATGGTGAAACCCGGATTAAGGGGCTTTCATGGCGAGCCGACGCGGTGCGGTCGATGGCCTGCGAGCGGTTGACAGCTCAGCGCAAATTCTGTAAATAGGGCGTCCCTCGCAGCGAGGTCCAGACCCTGCCGCGAGAACATGCGGGCCCCCTTCGTCTAGTGGCCCAGGATACCTGGTTCTCAGCCAGGAGACAGGGGTTCGATTCCCCTAGGGGGTATCAACGCCGCATCTTTGTGCGGCTTCCGGAGCAGGGTGTGGAAGATCTTCCGTCAGGGTGTGGAAGATCTCGGCCTTTCTGCCGGCACCGCCGGGCCTCCAGAGGTCTAGTTGCGATCCCCATTCAGGCCGTACCCGGTGAGTATGGCTCTGGCGATGTCCCCCGCCTCGGGCCGAGCGTAAACCTCTTTAACTTCATGTTCGGTGTCGCGCGCGTGGCCGGGGAGAGTTCGAGAGCCCGGTCGTGTTCCCGCAGCCCGGTAGCGGCTTTCGCCCCGACGGCCGGACGGGCCGCGCCACCGGGAACGAGTAAGTTAGAGCTTGACGACGATTCCGGGATGATTGATGGCGGCCGCCAGGGCACGCTATCGTACGATGCCCGCCATTCCGACATCCGAAACTCCGAGGCAGGTAATCATGTCCTCCATGTCACGCGCCCTCAGCGGCAGACACCTGACGTTCGTTCTGGGCACCCAGATTGCAGAGCTTCGCGGCGACGGGAGCTATGTGAAGACGGGCCGGCTCGGTAGGACGCTGGTCAAGGCAGGGGCCCTGCGGCTCACCCTGACCGTCTTGGCGGAGGGGGCCGAGGTCGGCACGCATCACGCCGTGTCGCCGATGACCCTGCAAGTGCTGGAGGGTCGCTTGCGCTACCGCGTGGCCGGCGAAGAGTTTGCACTCGGCGCCGGGGAGTTGCTGTTCTTCGGACCCGGACACGCCGAGGACATCGCAGCGCTCGAGGACACGGCGCTGCTCCTCACGATCACGGACGGCGACGGAGACTGACGAGCCGGCGTTTCGGCTGACACGCTCGTCGTATCGGCGCGCGTCTCCTCGGCTCCGGTCAGGTGCTCGCCGTGAGCTCTGCCGGCCAGGCTTAGGTGTGGAAGGCACAACGTACGGATCGACCGCGAATCGTGGAGTTGTACAGGTGCGGGTGGACCGTGCCGTGCCAACCGTTACGGCGTCGTCGAGTCAGAAGTGCCAGAACACCGACGTCACCCATCGGGTGCCGAAGGACTCCTCGTGGGTCAGCGGGAAGCCGACCGATGTGCCGATCACGAACGGCGTATCGGCGAAAATCCGCCACCGAAGACCCGGCGAGAGGTTCAGCACGTCCTCTCCGACCGTGGGGCCGCTGATGCCGCCCGAGCCGTCGAGCTCCAGCACCGCCTGCCAGCGCGGCGACACGTGGTAGAGGGCCGAGAGGTTGTAGCCCAGTTCAGTCGCGACCTCGTCGCCGGCGTCCTGGGCGAACGGGACACCGAGCTTGCCCCAGGCAACGACCTCCAGGGCTCCGCGCTTCCAGCCGATGTTGAGGAAGGGCGCCAATTCCCATTCCGGCTCGCCCAGCTCGCCGCCCGAGCTGGAATTCAGCGGGCGGGGATCCACTCGCGTGATCTTCGGGGGCCCGTCGAGGGTCGCGGCGAGCGTCGCGAGAGCGGGGGAGACCTCCTCTTCGTGCTCCGCGGCCGTGGGGAACCCGAACTCCACCCCGTACCCGAGCACCAAGCCGTATTCTTCGAGCGCGAAGTTCGCGAATTTCAGCGCCACCTCAAGGTTCCCGAAGGCGGCGTCGGTGTATGAATACGGGATGCCTGCTTCGATGCTGAAGGCCCGCATGAAGGCGTATTCGCCCTCCAGAACTCCGATGTTGAGTTGATCGCCATCTGGAAGGTCCAGAAACTGGTGATCGATCCGGATCTTCGTGTCCGGGGACACGGATTCGGCGATCAGCGGATGCGTGAAGTGGAGTCCAAGGTGATGGTCGCCCGCCGGGTCGGCGATGCCGTGCTGATGCTCCTCATCGTGCTCATGTTCGTGCTCTTGGGCGGTGACGCGGTCGGCGCGCAACGTGATGGCGGACAGCGCGATCAAAAGGGTGGCCAGAAGACGGCGGACCGGCCGCCTCGTCGGGTGCTCCATAGTCGTTCTCCCTGCGGTTGGGTTCGAAGCTCATGAGCTCGCTCGCGGGACGCATGCGGCTCCCGGCGGGCGGCTTCAGATCGTCGCGGCAGCTTCGAGTCGCAGGGGCGGGGCGTTGGCCAGGGGGAGGACAAAGCGGACGGGGCGGGTGACGGGATGATCGGGAAGCCTCGCTGCATCGCGGCGTCCGACCGCCGGGTCGACCGGGATCGACCAGGTGACGCTCGCGCCGACCGCCGTGGAGACGCCGGCGTGGCAGGAGGCGATGCAGGGACAGGATCCTGAATGGCCGGGTCCCGAATCGGTTGGCTGCGGCGCGCCGGGGTCGGCCGGGCGTTCGGTAGCGGGGGCGCTCGTCGGGCCGTGGGCGTGCCCGGGCATCGGCATGCCACCCATGTGAGCAACCCGATGCATCGACCCGGTCGAGCCCATGGTGACCGCGGCGAGCGCGACCCACGTCACGAGCTTCCATGGCCAACCGTGTCTCAAACTGGCGATTCGGATGCGCGCCTCTCCGCCCACTTTCTCAGTAGTCGACCGGTCGCAGGTACCATTCGCCGATCGTTGTCGATGATAGCATCGCCACAGTCGGGAGGTTCCGCTTCCAGTGCGTGCTCTCGAGTCGGCTGCACACGGTCCGGACGTGCGCCGGGTCGAATCCGGCGGCCTCCAGCCACTCGGGCGAGCGGCCCTCGACCAGGTGGAGCAGGATGAGGTCGGCCTCGGTGTAGGAGACCCCGAGGTCGGCCTCGTCGGTCTGCCCCCGCACCAGGTCGGCCGTGGCGGGCTTGTCGATCACCGCGTCGGGCAGGCCGAGGTGGCGAGCCAGGGCCCATACCTGGGTCTTGAACAGGTCGCCCAGCGGGTTCATGGGTGGCGAGTCGTCGGCGTGCCATGTGAAGTATCCGAGGAGACGCTCCGACTTGTTACCGGTGCCCACGGGCAGCGCGCCCAGTTTCGCCGCCTGGTCGAACAGCACGATCATCCGCATGCGGGCCATCACGTTGCCGCGTCGGGTCGGCCCGGCCTCGGGCTCGAAGCCCGCGAGGTAGCCGTCCACGGCGTCGGTGATCTCGACGCTCCGGGTGGGCAGCCCGAGTTGCTCGGCGACGAGAGCCGCATGCTCCGCGCTCTCGGGGCTCGAGGTGGCATAGGGCATGAGGAACCCGTGCACGTTGTCGGGCCCGAAGGCACGGGCGCAGAGCGCCGCGGTCACCGATGAATCCACGCCGCCCGACATTCCGACCACCGCCCGCTCGAACCCGCGGCGACGGATCATCTCGTCGCGCAGGAAGCGCACGAGCCAGTCCGCGACCAGCGCCGTGTCGAGTTCGAGGATCGAAGGATCGCGCGCGACGTCCGCGGAGGGCGGCGGCGTTCCGTATCCGCGCTCCAGGGCTTCCTCGGGCTCCGTTTCGAGCGCCGAGGCGGCGGAACCGGAGCCGGCGCTCGGCGGGGGCGTTTCCAAAACCTCGATCCGCACCACATCGAGCGTTTCGTCCCACAGGACGGAGCGGTGGACGACGCCTCGCCCGGGCTCGCAGGCGATCGAACCGCCCGCGAAGCCCTTTCCGCCCTCGAAGCCGACGAGCTGACAGACGATGACCGGCACGCCCAGGCTCGTGGAAATCTTCGTGGTAAGCCGCTCCCAGCGTGCGAGGTTCCCCGGTCGGCCCGGGCCGGGTGCGGCGCCGCGGGCCGGCGAAGCGCTCGGCACGAGCAACAGCCGCGCTTCGTCTTTCACCACCGCGCCCACGGCCTCCGGGTGCCAGAAGTCCTCGCAGATCAGCATGGCGGCCCGCCCCCAGCGCGTGTCGAAGGCCACGAACCGCTCGCCCGCCTCCACGAACCGCTCCTCCTGGAACACGCCGTACGTGGGGAGAAATACCTTCCGGTGGACGTGGCGCAGGCGGGCTCCCTCGGAACCCAGCTCGGCGTACAGGGCGGAGTTGTAGAGCCGGCCGTCGAGTGACTCATAGAACCCGATCGCCACGTCCAGCGGTCGATCGGGTCCGGATGCCGATCGCCAGGCGTCCTGGAGCCGGGTGAGCATCTCGTGCGCCGTCATCGCCTGTTCGCGCACCCCGCCTTCGAGAAAGTACCCCGTGGGCGCCGTTTCCGGGAACACGACCAGGTCGGCAGGCTCGGGGTCGGCCTTGAGCCTGTCGAACCACTCCCCCATCCGGGCAAAGCTGGCGTCCGGATCGCCCTTGGACGGCCTGAACTGTGCCAGCGCGATGTGGAGGTGCATGCGGGCAAACGTCCGTGTCCGCCTCGTGGCTGTCAACAACTCCGGAGGGCCCGTAGAGTTAGGTCCGTGGAATTCAACTCGATCGTTCTCGGATTCGCTTTGGCCCTCGTGCTGGGTCTGCCGGTGCTGGCCACGCGGGGCGGCGTTCCCGAGGAGCAGGTGGAGGAGATCGGCGAGGCGCGCACGGCTGTCTACGCGTCCGCGGCCCTGTCGCTGATGATCCTCTCCGCCGTCGCTTTTGGCGTGGCGCTGTGGCAGGACGTCCCGAGCGAGCGTCTCGGCTGGCGTGTCGGCCCGGCGGGTCCGGCGTTCGTGTGGGCGGGCGGCGTGACGGTGGCGGGGCTGCTCGTCACC
>Ga0055480_10000870_pt1 | contig 11733 bp, 9 predicted proteins | sample Muzzi_PWB_D2_FD_57935 | JGI IMG/M metagenome (GOLD analysis project Ga0055480, IMG submission 57935) | Wetland microbial communities from San Francisco Bay, California, USA, that impact long-term carbon sequestration - Muzzi_PWB_D2 | ecosystem: Environmental > Aquatic > Marine > Wetlands ... | reverse complement strand
TCGGCACCAGCAGTCGCATCTTGCCGTGCAATGCGATCGCCGACTGCGGTTCCTGTTCGCCTGCATCCAGCGGGCGTACCGATTCGACCCGGCCGACGCGCTGCAGAAGCAGGATATTTCGCTCCACATAGCTGGTGTCCAGCTCACTGTATTCGGCCAACAATACCGGTACGACTTTGCCCGGTGAAATGTCCATTTCACCACGAATTTGCCGGATTCCGAGGACAAACTGTTTAACCCACTCGATTTCCTGCTCCGCGTCAGCATCGTCATATGCCGCATCGGCTTCCGGAAACGGCCGCAGCATGATGGTTTCACCTTTTATGCCCGCACGCGGCGCAACCTGGCCCCATATTTCGTCGGTGACGAATGGCATCAACGGGTGAAGCACGCGCAGAACCGATTCCAGTACGTCGATGAGCGTTCGTCGAGTGCCTCGTTTTTGCGCATCGGTGAATTCATCGGACTGCAGAACCGGCTTAGACAATTCGAGATACCAATCGCAGAACTCGTGCCAGGTGAATTCATAAATAGCGGCGGCAGCGAGGTCGAGGCGATACGCGCTGAAACAATCGGCAATGGTCGATGCCGTCACCTGCAGGCGCGAACGTATCCAGCGATCGGCAGTGCTGAATTCGACGTCTCCGTCATCCAGCGACTCGGTATTCATCATCACGTAGCGGGATGCATTCCAGAGCTTGTTACAGAAATTCTTGTAACCCTCGATTCTGCCGAGATCGAAACGAATATCGCGGCCCGTGGTGGCGAGAGATGCGAATGTAAAGCGCAATGCGTCGGCACCGTATGCATCGATTCCGTCCGGAAACTGTTTACGCGTTGCTGCTTCGATCTTTGGCAGAAGGTGCGTCTGCATGAGGCCGGTCGTGCGCTTTCTGATCAGTGTGTCGAGATCGACGCCGTCAATCAGATCGAGGGGATCCAGTACGTTGCCCTTCGACTTGGACATTTTCTGCCCATCCGGATCCCTGATCAGGCCGTGGATATACACTTCGTGGAACGGCACTTCGTCCATGAACTTGAGGCCCATCATGATCATCCGGGCGACCCAGAAAAAGATAATGTCGAAACCGGTGACGAGAACGTTGCCAGGGTAAAATGTTTTTAGCGAATCCGTGTCCTCAGGCCAGCCTTGCGTGCTGAAAGGCCATAGTGCCGACGAGAACCACGTATCGAGTACGTCCTCGTCCTGACGCAACTCGACGTCGTCGCCAAGGCCATTCTTATTGCGCGCTTCCTTCTCGTTGCGGCCGACATAGATGTTTCCTTCATCGTCATACCATGCGGGAATGCGATGGCCCCACCAAAGCTGGCGACTGATACACCAGTCCTGAATGTTGCACATCCATTCGAAATAGGTCTTCGACCAGTTTTCCGGGACAAACCTGATCCGTCCATCCTGCACGGCCTTGATCGCCGGCTCGGCAAGCGGTTTGATATCGACATACCACTGGTCCGTTAGATACGGTTCAACGACGGCGCCACTGCGATCACCGCGGGGCAATTTCTGCTCATAGTCCTCGACTTTGTCCAACAGGCCGAGTGCATCGAGGTCCGCGACAATTTTCTTGCGGGCATCGAAACGATCCATGCCACGATAGGCTGCCGGTGCCGAATCGTTGATTGCTGCATTCTCGGTCAGAATATTGTATTCAGCGAGATCGTGCCGCTTGCCGATTTCGTAGTCGTTGAAGTCATGCGCCGGTGTTATCTTGACGCAGCCGGTGCCGAATTGCGGGTCCACGTAGCTATCGGCGATGATGGGGATACGACGGTCGACGAGGGGCAATATGACGTCCTTTCCGACCAGTTTTTTGTAGCGATCATCATCCGGATGCACGGCGACGGCGCTGTCACCCAACATCGTTTCCGGTCGAGTCGTGGCAACAACAAGGTATCCGTCACCGGAGGAAAGCGGATAACGAAAGTGCCACAGGGTCCCCGATTCCTCACTTTGCAGGACTTCGAGATCAGACAGCGCCGTGTGCAAAACCGGGTCCCAGTTTACGAGTCGTTTACCCCGATAGATCAGGCCTTCATCGTGTAGTCGGACAAATGCTTCGATAACGGCGACTGAAAGGTTTTCGTCCATGGTGAAGCAATCCCGCTCCCAATCAAGAGACGCACCCATTCGCCTGAACTGGTTTGCGATCTGTCCGCCCGATTCGGCTTTCCAGTTCCAGACGCGTTCGACGAATTTTTCCCTTCCTAAGTCCACTCGCGATTGGCCTTCGCCGTTGAGCTGTCGCTCGACCACCATCTGCGTCGCGATGCCGGCATGATCCATGCCCGGTTGCCACAGCGTATTGCGCCCGGCCATGCGGTTATAGCGGATCAGTGCATCCATGATCGTGTCCTGGAACGCGTGACCCATGTGCAGCGTGCCCGTCACGTTGGGTGGCGGAATGACGATGCAATAGGATTCGTCACCTCTGGGCCCGCTGTCGTCCGGTGCGAACCAGCCGTTCTTTTCCCAACGTTCGTACTGGCGCTGCTCTATGTCTTTCGGGTTATAGGACTTGTCCATGAAATCTCCACATCCGTCATCGCGAGGAGCGAAGCGGCGAAGCAATCCGTATTGGTGGCTGGATTGTCGCGCCGCTTCGCCCCTCGTGAAGACAAACGTGCTTTTTGTCAGTTACAGTTTGTGAGTATCGAGCGTATGTCCCTGATCACGGTACGTAACGAAGTGTTGCCGGCTTCGCGCCTTACTGATCTCATCCGAGGTTACAACTTCTGCCACCCTTGGAAAAGAGGAGGCGGATTGCGGAATCGATTCACCAAGGTTGATCAGCAAATCGCACTCTGATCGTGCAGCATCCTCGCAGCCGATAGTTATCGGCGCAGCCGGCTCAGCCTGTGTAGCCTCGTCAATTTCGTGCGGGACGAAACTACCGTCACGAAATGTCCATAAAAGGTCATCCAGTGTGTGCAGGCTGTCCTGGTCCGCAACATGAATATGTACGCGGTTGTCGAGTCGATACGCTTTTTCGGCCAGACGGCAGGCGAATCGCTGCCGCGCGATTTCTCCACTGTCACGCAGAATGTAGAAATCGACCTTTGACATCGTCAGGGAATAGCGTGGGCGCGTCGCAGTACAAATTCCGACAGCATCGGTACGGGTCTGCCGGTGCTGCCTTTTTCTTTGCCTGAGCGCCATGCGGTACCGGCAATATCGAGATGAGCCCAGTTCAGACCTTGCGTGAATTTGCTGAGGAAACAGCCGGCGGTAATTGCACCACCTTCACGACCGCCGACATTGGCGAAGTCTGCAAAATTGCTTTTCAGCTGCTGTTCGTATTCATCGGCCAGCGGCAAATGCCACGCGCGGTCGTCTGCCGCAATTCCGGCATCCGTTATCTGCCTGGCTAAATCGTCGCTTTGGCTCATCACTGCCGTACGATGATGCCCGAGTGCAATCACGCAAGCGCCTGTCAGTGTTGCGACATCGATTACTACGTCCGGCTTGAAGCGCCGGGAGTAGGTCAATGCATCGCAGAGGATCAGCCTTCCTTCGGCATCGGTATTCAGTATTTCAATTGTCTTGCCGGACATACTGGTCACGATGTCCCCCGGCCGCGTTGCCGTGCCGCTTGGCAGGTTCTCACAGGTTGGGACTACGACAGTCAGGTTGATGGGCAATTTCAATTTCGCGGCGACAGCCATTGTTGCGATGACGGATGCCGCGCCACACATGTCGAATTTCATTTCGTCCATGCCCGGGCCGGGTTTCAGGGAAATGCCGCCGGCATCAAATGTGATGCCCTTACCAACCAGCACGACAGGTTTGTCACGCCCCGCGCCCTTGTGCTGCATGACAATCAGTTTGGCCGGCAACGTTGTGCCGCTGGTAACCGACAGGAAGGAATGCATGCCAAGTCGTTTGATCTCGGTTTCGCCAAGCACTTTCGTGGTGACGCTTTTGTGCCGGCCTGCGATTTTCTGCGCAGTGCGGGCGAGGTAGGCAGGTGTGCAAACGTTCGGCGGCAAATTGCCAAGCGTTTTTGCCAGGGACATGCCGTCGACGATCGCCTGAGCATGTTCGGCACCTTTCAATGCCTTATTAGCATTGCCGCGCGAATTGGTCGCAATGCAAATTTTCCTGAGCGATGACCCGCGCGATTGCTTGCCACTCTTGGATTCCGTAAACCGGTAAAGCGCATTACCGATTGTCTCGACTGTATAGCGCGCCAGGTAATACGCGTTCGTGTCAGCAACATCTTCCAATGTCAAAAAGCTGGCGACGTCCTGAATTTTGCTGTCTTTGAAATGCGCTGCCGCCGTGGCAACTGCTTTGCGAAACTGACTGACGTCGAACGTGCTGACTTTGCCCAGGCCAACGATCAGCACTCTTTTTGCACGGATGCCCGCCGGCGCTGGCAGCATCATGCTGGTGCCCGGTTTGCCGTTAACGTCACCCTGGTGAATAAGCCTGGTTATCGTTCCTTTGCTGGCCCTGTCGATGTCTTCCGCCGCAACTCCGATTTTGTCGTTCTCGTAAACGCCGACAATGACGCAAGCACCGGCAATGCGGGAAGCAGCGCTCGTGGTCGATAACAATTCCATACGCAAATCACTCCTGGGTTGGACCGCTGAGCCACAATCACCTGAACGCTGCCGGCATTTCTGCCGCACGGAAATTGAAGATTGAGCTCCGGCCCTGATTGTTGTTGCTGGTCTGTTTGGGCCTGTGACCCAGGGACTGTCCCGGACAAATCAAAACCGGTAGTCTACCCGATCCGGCCGAACATGGGGTGATTCCAGCTGTCCAAAGGTCAGGGAAATCACCGGTATAGCAATGTTTCGCATACTCGATCGATATATATTTCGCGAAATCGCCCAGTCATGGCTTGCGGTCACAATGGTATTGCTGGCCATTCTGCTGACGAACCAGTTTGCCCGTATTTTGGGCGACGTGGCAAAGGGCAAACTGCCCAAAGACGCGATATTCCAGGTGATCGGGCTGACGGCACTGCAATACCTGACCATTCTCGTGCCGATCGGCCTTTTTTTGTCGATCATGCTTGCCCTGGGACGTCTGTACCGAGACAGCGAGATGCCGGCGATGATGGCCTGCCGGGTCGGTCCTGTTGACATTTATCGTCCTTTGTCCTGGCTGCTGATTCCACTCGCCCTGGCCGTTGGCTGGCTATCAATGGAAGTTGCGCCAAATGCGCTGACCCAGATCGAACGAATCAGCGTGGAGGCCCGGCGTCAGGCCGACTTGACCAGCATTGAGCCGGGTCGATTCACAAGCGACGAAAGCGAAGGCTCTGTTGTTTACGCTGAAAATGTCGTGGCGGGGACGATTGAAAAAGTGTTTCTGCAACGTCAGACGGAAAAAGGTGTCGAGGTTGTCATTGCCAAGCGTGGCGAACAGGTGGCATCGGACGATCCAAACACACGATTTTTCGTGTTGCACGACGGTCGGCGCTATGAGGGCGTCCCGGGAACCGCCAACTTTCGCGTCATGGAATTTGCCGAGCATGGTATTCCGTATCGTTTGCCCGAAGTTGAAGATCCCGATCTCGAGCCGCGGGCGATGCGTACCGCGGATCTGCTGTTATCGACCGACAAGCTGGAATTGGCAGAACTCCATTGGCGCATTGGCATCCCATTAGCGACGCTTGTATTGGCGATTCTGGCAGTCCCGTTGAGCCGCAGCAGGCCGAGAGAAGGGCGCTACGGACGACTTGCGATCGGTCTGCTGGTTTTTATCATCTATTTCAATCTGCTGAGTGCCGGCAAGGCATGGTTGGAAAAAGAGGCGGTGTCGGCCTGGATGGGTCTTTGGTGGGTTCATGGCGCGATGCTGATGTTCGCGTTTACAATGCTTGCCATGCAAAACGGGCTTCACCGGCGCCTGTTCAATCGCGGATCGAAACAATGACGGTACTCTCGGCCTACCTGATGCGCGCCATACTGACGAGCACCTCGCTCGTAATGCTGGTATTGCTTGCACTCGCCGGTTTGTTCGAATTCATCGGCCAGCTCGACATGATCCAGAGCAGCTTCCAGATTCCGCAGGCACTGTTGTTCACAGTCCTTCGATTGCCACAACTGTCGTTCGAAATGTTTCCAATTGCCGCGCTGATTGGTGCACTGCTGGGCCTGGGTGCGCTGGCGAACAACAGCGAGCTGGTCGTCATGCGCACAGCAGGCCTGTCGGTCGCACGGCTCGCGGGTATGGTTGCGATGTCCGGAGTGGTAATGATGGTGGTCATGGGGCTGGTTGGCGAATACATCGGTCCACCGCTCGATTATTTCGCCAGAACCATGCGCGACGAGAGTCGATTTGAACAGGAAAACCGGGACTTCGGAAACGCGGCGTGGATCAAGGACGGTCCGGTCATTCTGCACCTGGAAAAAATAAACGCCGATTTCGAATTCGGCACGCTCTACATGTTTCGCTTCAACGACGACGACTCACTCGGTTCGATCGCCAGGGCCGAAAATTCCGGCATCGACGAATCGGACAAGTGGGTACTGGAAAACGTCAAGGAGACAAGATTTCAGAACGACTCGGTTCAGGCCGTGGAATCTACGGTCGCTGTCGAATCATTTGATCTCGACTCCTCCATGTTGGGTTTCACGATGGTCAATCCCGTCAGCCTGTCTGCGCGAGGGTTGTTCACCTATATTGCATATCTCAGGAAAAACGACCTTGACGCGCAGCGATACGAAACCGAATTGTGGTCGAGAATTGCGAAGACAGTGACAGTGATTGTTATGCCCATCCTCGCGCTCGCGTTCGTTTTCGGCTCGTTGCGATCTTCCGGCTCCGGTGGCCGGCTGATGATGGGTGTCCTGATCGGGCTCGCGTACTTTCTGGCAAGTGAAATGTTTGCCAATTCCGGCCAGGTCTTCAGACTGAATCCCGCTGTCGTCACGTGGCTGCCATCGCTCGCGCTACTGGCCGTTACGGGCTTCGCCCTGACTCGCGTGCGTTAGCCGCTGCGAAAGGTCGCGGCGCATCACTGCGGCGAAAAAAGATCAATCCGCAGCCGCTTATGTTGGCGTTTTCTTCCCCGCGGGGGGGTGAAAACGCAGCCTCGTGCCCGACAGGCGGTCGTGCCAGGTCAGCCCGTCGCGGTCCCAGAGTTGCCACCAGAACCCCAGTCCCAGGGGGATCAGGGACAATATTGCTGCGAAAAATCGCAGGCTGGCCCTGGCGAAGTCCGGTTTCCGACCGTCCAGCGTCTCAATCCGCAATCTCCAGGACTGCATGCCAAGAGTCCTGCCATGCCATGACCAGAAACTGACAAAAAAAACGTAGGCCACAAGGACCAGCGCGGCTCGATACAGCTCGGCACCCGGTTCGACCGGTTCGCCGCCGCGCATTGCAACAAACGGCAAGGTCGCCAGGAACATGAGTGCCAGGACCAGCAGGCTGTCATAGAGCATTGCACCCAGCCGTCGTGCCAGGCTTGCATTAGGCACTTGCCGACAGTTCCTTGTCGCGGCGTTTGTACTCGCGTCCAATCCAGACGACTGTGAAACTCCAGACGAGGGCGATCGGGACGCAGACAAGAGCGACACCGCTCAGGCCGATTCCGCTGATGAAACGAATCGTCCAGGTTGAAACGACGTCCCAGCCGCGATACACCGCGGTATCGATGAAGTTTTTGGCTTTGTACTTGGCTTCCTTGGAAACGATCGAGTAAAGCATGTCACTTGTCGGTTTGGAGAGACCGAAGCCCAGCGAGCGGCGCATGACGTGCAGGCCGGCGATGATGATGAACGCCGGATTGATTGCCAGCAAGGTGAATCCGATAACCGACACGAGCGGCAACAAGACGAGCGTACCGCCGATGCCGAGTTTCTTGACCGAATGCTGGACGATGAGAAGCTGGCCAATGAACGACAGTCCATTGATCATGGCATCCATGTTGGCGAATATTTGTGTCTGCCGGTCGGTGCCTTCGAATGTACGACTGACAATTTCCGCCATGTACATGTACGTTGCGCCACCAAGAAAGTTGGCGCAAGCGAGCGCAAATGCGATTGCCGCAAAATATGGGGTGGTTATGACGAATTTGGCGCCCGCCCATGCGCTTCCGCCAATAACCTGGGACTCTGAATCAACCTGCCTCAATTCGGGCGTGCCAGACTCGCGTTGCCTGACCCAGTGACGCAGCCGATAGACGCAATATACGGCGAGCAGCAACAACATCGCTGACAATGGCAGCAGATTCTGAAAACCGATTCGTGTCACCAGCGCGCTCGTGATCAGAGGTCCAATCAACGCTCCGGTACTGCCTCCCGCTGATATAACGCCAAACAGTCGACGGCTCTGCTGCCTCGTATAAATATCGGCCATGAAGCTCCAGAAGACGGACACCACGAAAAGATTGAATACGCTGAGCCATACAAAAAATGCCCGGCTGATCCAGACTTCGCTCAGCCCGTGGTTTTGCGCGTAATTGAAGACAACGAAGAAAATAAGGATGTTGGCAATAAAAAAATAGTAAATCCATGGCAAAAAAGTGCGCCGCGGATATCTGGAAGTGACCCAGCCGAAAACAGGTGTCGCGAGAAGCATCAACACGAACGTGCCGGTGAACAGCCAGGGGATGTTTCTCACTCCGCTGACAATCGCCATCGCTTCGCGAACGGAACGCAGCATGTAATAAGACGAGAGAATGCAAAAGAAATACAGGAACGACCAGGCAACGGCGCTGAATTCGCCTGGTTCGATGCCGAGTGTGCGTGACGCCGCGGCGACAATCTTCGGGGAATTTGCGTTTACCGACGTCACACTGTCTCTTTCATTCGGCTACCGATGCGAAATGCACAATATGATGTACTATCGACCGAACCGGCGGACACACATCGCGTTCAGGCGAATCGAATCCGCCAACCGGCATCATACAGAGTCAGAATAATAAAGGAGATTTGTCGTGGAATATGTAGCAATTGTTACGGCGCTCGCCCTGTTGCAGGTGTTCATCTTTGCCTTTCAGGTGGGTTCGGCGCGCGTCAAATATGGTGTAAGCGCACCGGCAATGTCAGGTTCTCCCGAGTTTGATCGCGCGTTTCGTGTACACGAGAACACCGTCGAGCAACTCATTATTTTTGTGCCGTCTTTGTGGATGTTCGCATATTTCGTCCGACCGGATATTGGGGCAGGAATCGGCCTCGTCTTCATTATCGCGCGACAAATCTATCGTTCAGCATACATTAGCGATCCGGCCAAGCGCAGCATGGGCTTCGGACTTGGTGCCCTGGCCATGATGACCTTGCTGGTCGGTGGATTGATCGGTGCCGTGATGAATTTACTCTGACGAAGGCGCCTGTGGATTGATGCAGTGCCGCGGCTGGTCACATTTGCCGATTTGCGGGAACAACGACACACGCTCGGACTCTATTGCGTTACATGCAATCGCTGGGGCGAGGCGGATATCGAAGACCTCATCTCGAGTGGCCGCGGTGATCGAGCGTTGACCGAGGCGAAATTCAGGTGCCGGGCTTGTGGTCAACTCGTCGAAAAACAGCTTCGTCCGCCGGTCCCCGAAATCGGCGGAGCCGTAGCATATATTCAGGCGTAATCAGTCGATACCGGAAGGCCCCTTGGATCGGCAGCTCGTGAGGCAGACATGGTGGAATGTCGCAGAACGATATCAGGTGTCATCGGTACGTTGGCAGTCGTTGTGGCGCTGGCGCAGTCTTCGTCCGAACCGCCTGCCTTTCCCGCGGATCCCGTGCTGTTCGTTGACAAACCGTTCAACGGCTGCGAGGGCATTGCGTTCAATGGAGAAGGACGGTTATTTGTCACCTGCAATCGCTCTCTCTGGGAAATTGGGCCGGACGGGGCAACGCGAAAAGTCACCGAGTTGTTTTCGAACCTGGGGATAGCGGCGATTGGAGCGCGCGACCTGCTGGTCGCCGACTTCGGACCCACAAATGCGTTCCAGAATGGCCGGAACTCGGACGGCATTGTCTGGCGCGTATCGCCCGATGGAGACAAGCACGAGGTCGCAACCGGCATCGGTGATCCGAATTTCATTCTCGTCCTCGAGAACGGTTCGTACCTCGTATCCGATGATGCGACCGCGGATATTTACCTGGTTGGCGAAGATGGTATGCCACAGCTATTCAGTACGGCGGTCAATCATCCCAATGGTCTCGCCTTGTCGGCCGACGGGAAAATGCTCTATGTTGCGCAGATTTTTTCGAACATCCGGCCCGTTGTGATGGATAACGCTGTCTGGGCAATGCCACTCGCGGACGGCAGACCCGCCAGGGACGCAAGAGTGGTTGTGCGCGCAGGGCCGAATGCGGCAGTGGACGGGCTGGCGATGGACGCCGACGGTCGCGTGTATATCGCCGCCAACAGAGCGGGCGAACTGTGGCGATTCGATCCGGATTCCGGCGAAATGCTGCTGCTAGCACGCGGCATGATCGGCATCGCCAGCCTCGCGTTCGGGGCTGGCGAATTCGATCGAACTTCGATCTACGCGACTACGACTTTCTCGGCCGGACGAGGAGGACAGATCTGGCGTATTCCGGTCGGTGCGAAAGGTGCCGCATTGTACAGGTAGGATGGATCAGCATGTGCATTCCCGCGAGGCAACGGTGCGAGATCCGGTTACGTCACTGGTGGATGGCCGTTTATCCTTCAATCGGATCATCGCGTGCATCGAATCGGCGACGCGCTCGATCGAAATCAACATGTTCATCTGGCGGGACGATCCGTTGGGCAACCGCATCGGTCAGGCTTTGCTGGATGCCGCCGATCGGGATGTCGCGGTCACAATAACCAAGGACCGGCTTGGCGCCATCTTCGAACTGGGCGAGGAAAGTCGGCAAAGCTACTTTCACAAGCAGCACGGCCCTTATACTGCATTGAAGCAGTATGTAATCAATGCCTATTCTTCGCGGCCGGATTTGTTCGCGCGAGTCGTCCAGCGGCCGAATCGCCAGGCCGACCAGCTGCGCGCACATAAGAACATTTCGATATCTGACGCCTTTGTGCGGAACGATCATTCCAAGTTCACGATCATTGACGAAGAGATTCTCTTTATTGGTGGAATGAATTTCGAGGAGCGAATGGCGTCAACCGACGCCAGCGGCCTGATCTGGCAGGACTACATGCTGGAATTTCACAGTCGGGTTCATGTGAAAAATCTTAAACAACGACTTTCCGGAATGCCACGCGGACATTCCCGTTTTGAATTCATACTCAACGATATCCGCGAACCGCGTCGATTCGAAGTCAAACCATGTGTCGTCGATCTCCTGAATGGCGCAAGGGAAACCTGTCAGATTGAAATGGCCTACGTCGGTGATCCGGATGTATCTGACTGCCTGGTCAACGCTGCCGGCAGAGGAGTAGACATACAGATCATCGTGCCTGCAAGGGCCAATATTCAGAATGAATTGAATTTGAAAACGATGCGTGAAATCTTTCAGCGCACAGCGGGAAAAGTCGCCATTTACCTGTCATCGAATATGACACACGCGAAAATGATGGATATTGACAGTCACTACATGTTCGTCGGCTCGGCAAATTTCAACGAACGAGCTTTGAGCTATTTTTCTGAACTGAACGTCTTAATAACCGGAGACCCTGAATGCGCGGAGACCATCCGTCGCACATTTGTCGAGAGACGTGACGCTAGCAGGCTTGTTTCCTGTGCGGACCAGTTGAGCTATCGCAGAGCCAAAGCTTTCTGTGAACATGTATTCGGTTGATTGTCCTCGCGCGCATTTCGA
>Ga0055480_10000868_pt1 | contig 11738 bp, 7 predicted proteins | sample Muzzi_PWB_D2_FD_57935 | JGI IMG/M metagenome (GOLD analysis project Ga0055480, IMG submission 57935) | Wetland microbial communities from San Francisco Bay, California, USA, that impact long-term carbon sequestration - Muzzi_PWB_D2 | ecosystem: Environmental > Aquatic > Marine > Wetlands ... | reverse complement strand
CGCCGTCAACATCATATGCAACATAAAAATACTGGCATCAAGACGCAGCAGTTGTGTATTTTTGAATACATTCAGGAAATAGGCCGGTACCGATTCGGCGTCGCGGTGAAAACGGCTTTTTTCAGGATCAGGAACCGCTATCCTCAATACTATTATCCCTGAAATAGCCAGCACGGCGGTCAACCAGAATATCCCGGGCACACCAATCCAGCCGTTGAGTAACGGACCTAATACCATAGAAGCCGCAAATGAAAACCCGATAGTTACACCAATCATCGCCATCGCCTTGGTACGGTGTTCTTCGCGAGTCAGGTCGGCAGCAAGTGCCATCAAAGCTGCTGCGATTGCACCACTGCCCTGCATGGCACGCCCGATGATGACGCCAATGATGCTGTCTGCATTGGCGGCAATGACACTACCTGCGGCAAATATCAAAAGCCCCAGTGTTATTATACGTTTGCGGCCGAAACGATCGGACAACATACCGAATGGAATCTGCAGCAGGGCCTGAGAAAGGCCGTAGACGCCGATAGCTAGTCCGATTAAAAACGGTGTGGTATGACTGAGGGTGTCAGCGTAAAGCGAGAATACCGGCAGTATCAAAAATAAGCCCATCATTCGTAAGGAATAAATCCCGGAGATGGAAATGGCTGCACGTCGTTCAAAGGGCGTCATTATCTGTGGCTGCATGGTTATTGTCTTTCTTGGTGTTTGGCGCGAATTAGACAAAAGGAGTATATTAACAGGTTTACCTTTACAGTAGGAACCTTGTATGGACACGATACGCATCAAAGGTGCGCGTACCCATAATCTGCAAAATATCGATATCGATCTTCCCAGGGATAAACTTGTTGTTATCACCGGGTTGTCGGGTTCCGGTAAATCATCATTGGCTTTTGACACTATCTATGCAGAAGGACAACGGCGTTATGTCGAATCCCTGTCCAGCTACGCCCGTCAATTTCTTTCAATGATGGAAAAACCGGACGTCGACCATATTGAAGGTCTTTCACCCGCGATCTCCATAGAACAAAAATCAATATCGCATAACCCACGCTCCACCGTGGGGACCATCACGGAAATCCACGATTATTTACGTCTGTTGTTTGCCCGTGTCGGGGAGCCACGCTGTCCCGAACACGACCTCATCCTGGAAGCACAGACGGTCAGCCAGATGGTCGATCATATTTTAAGCCTGCCTTCCGAGACCAAACTGATGTTACTGGCCCCGGTAGTCTCGGATCGTAAAGGGGAACATATTCAGCTTCTGGATGATCTGCGAACACAAGGTTACATCAGGGCAAGAATCGACGGCAAAATCATGGAACTCGATCAGGTACCCAAACTTGACCTGCGAAAAAAACACACCATAGAAGTCATTATCGACCGTTTCAAGGTCCGTCCGGACCTGCAGCAACGGATTGCAGAATCTATTGAAACGACCCTGCATTTGACCGATGGTATTGTCAAAGTCGCCTTTATGGAATCACCCCGGGATAATGAATTGATATTTTCCGCCAAATTCGCCTGCCCTCATTGTGGTTACAGTCTGACGGAACTTGAGCCGCGCCTTTTTTCATTCAACAACCCTGCCGGTGCATGCCCATCCTGCGATGGACTCGGGACAATCCAGTTCTTTGACGAGGATCGGGTTGTATCACACCCTGAATTAAGCCTGCCTGCCGGTGCTGTCCGTGGCTGGGACAGCCGCAATAGTTATTACTCACAGTTGTTGCATTCCCTGGCTGATCACTACCGGGTCGACCTGGATACATCATTCAGGGATCTTCCTGAAAATATCCAGAAAATCATCCTCTATGGCAGCGGTAAGGAAAAAATAAAATTCACGTATCACAACGAGCGTGGCAGCAACATGCAACGGAGTCATCCCTTTGAGGGCGTCATTCCTAATATGCAGCGTCGTTATCTGGAAACGGGCTCTAACGTCGTCAGGGATGAAATAAGTAAATATATCAGCCATAAAACTTGTCCGGAATGCCAGGGTACACGTTTACGTAACGAGGCCAGGTTTGTCTTCATTGCAGGCCATTCGCTTCCAGATATTGCCGCGATTCCCATTGGCCGGGCTTTTGAATTTTTCTCAACATTAAAGTTACCTGGAAAACGTGGAGAAATTGCCGACAAGATTGTCAAAGAGATATGTCAGCGCCTGGAGTTTCTCGTCAATGTTGGACTGGATTATCTTACTCTCGAGCGTACAGCCAACACATTGTCCGGCGGGGAAACCCAGCGTATTCGTTTGGCAAGCCAGATTGGCGCCGGCCTGGTAGGGGTTATGTACATCCTGGATGAGCCCTCTATCGGCTTGCATCAACGCGATAATGCACGGCTTATTAATACACTTAACTACCTGCGTGATCTTGGCAATACTGTCATTGTGGTTGAACACGATGAAGAGGCCATTCGCGCGGCAGATCATGTGATTGATATCGGACCGGGAGCCGGCATCCACGGTGGAAAAATTATTGTCCAGGGAACTGTTGATGACATAGAAAACAATCCGTATTCCCTGACCGGTCAATATCTTTCAGGACGAAAAATGATCGATGTTCCGGTACACCGTATCCCCAGCAATCCTGTTCGCCAATGCCGCATACGTGGTGCCTCCGGAAACAACCTCAAAGGTGTCAACGTCGATATACCCGTTGGTTTAATGACAAGCATTACCGGTGTTTCCGGATCAGGCAAATCCACCCTGATCAACGATACCCTATACCGCCATGCCGCGCTTGCTCTTATCGGCACCGGCGAGGACCCGGCACCCTGTGCAGAAATTCTGGGCCTTGATTTTTTCGACAAGGTTATAAATATTGATCAAAGTCCCATAGGACGGACGCCACGCTCCAATCCCGCAACATATACAGGACTGTTTACACCGATCCGGGAACTCTTTGCTGGCACTCAGGAAGCACGTGCGCGCGGGTATACTCCCGGGCGCTTCAGTTTTAATGTCAAAGGCGGGCGTTGTGAGGCTTGCCAGGGAGATGGAGTTATCAAGGTCGAAATGCATTTTTTACCTGATATCTATGTCCCATGTGATATTTGCAAAGGCAAACGTTATAATCGCGAGACGCTGGAAGTTAGTTACAAGGGAAAAAATATCCATGAAATACTGGATATGCCCGTTGAAGAGGCCTTTGATTTTTTTAACGCGGTGCCGGCCATTGCCCGCAAACTTCAAACCCTGCTGGACGTAGGACTTTCCTATATCAAGCTTGGCCAGAATGCAACGACTCTATCCGGAGGTGAAGCCCAACGTATAAAACTTTCCCGTGAACTTTCAAAACGTGATACGGGAAATACTCTCTATATCCTTGACGAGCCCACAACAGGTCTCCATTTTCATGACATTAATCAATTACTCATTGTATTACACCGCTTGCGCGACGAAGGAAATACCATTGTTGTGATTGAACATAATCTCGATGTCATCAAAACTTCAGACTGGATCATCGACCTTGGCCCGGAAGGCGGTGATAAAGGGGGTGAAATAATTGTCAGCGGAACACCTGAGGTTGTTGCTGAACACCCCTATTCCTATACCGGAAAACACCTTAAACCGGTCCTGGAACGCAGCATTGTTTCGACACCCAAATTATCCAAACGGGCACAAAATTCATAGCATTCTATTATTACGAATAACTTGAACCGGCTTACAAAAATATTTCTCGTCCTGGCACTCATGATCAATGTGTGTACTGCATCTGTTCGTGCTGTTGAACTGCCCAGCATTGGTGATTCATCCGGGAGGTTCTTGTCGACAGAAGAAGAACAACGTCTGGGTGATGCCTTTATGCGTAATATCCGTCAGACACTCACGATTAATGATGATCCTGAAATCAATGAATATATTCAATCGCTTGGTTATCGCCTGCTGGCAAATACTGACACCGGCGGCAGGAAATTTACTTTCTTCGTGGTGGAGGATCCCAGCATCAACGCGTTTGCCGGTCCAGGTGGGTACATCGGTATCAATACCGGCCTGATATTAATTACAGAAAACGAAAGCGAGCTGGCGTCTGTAACCGCACACGAAATCGCCCATGTCACTCAACGTCATCTGGCACGCGCCTTCGAGGCAGCATCCAAAATGAGTGTCCCCGCAACAGCTGCGATACTGGCTGCACTTATCCTGGGAAACAAAGACGGACAGCTGGGAGAAGCTGCAATCGCGGCAACGGTAGCGGGAAGTGCACAAAGCCAGATTAATTTTACCCGCGCAAATGAAGAAGAAGCAGACCGTATGGGAATACAGGTTTTGGCCAAATCAGGTTTCGATCCGCGCAGTATGCCTAGATTTTTTGAACGGTTACAGCAATCAACCCGGTATTATGACAATCAACAAATGGAATTTTTACGTACTCACCCCGTGACGGTATCGCGAATTGCAGATACCACCAACCGCGCAGAACAGCTGTCATATCAACCCAAACAGGACAATAGCAACTATGCATTAATAAAAACCAGGTTACTGGTGGACAATAAAAATAATACATTAAACGGCGTTGAATTTTTTGCCAAATCGTTAAGCGATGCCAACACCAAAGATGAATATGCACTGCGCTATGGTTACGCGCTGGCATTACTTGCTGACAATAAATTCGACGATGCCCGCAAGCAGATTTCACAATTGATAAAAAAAGACCCCGAAAGACTTGCATATCAACTTGTATTGGCAAAGGTGGAAATGGCTGATGGCAATATAAACAAGGCGTTAAAAATTTATTCGGAAAATTTCAAACTATACCCGCATAATTATCCACTCACTATTCTTTATGCAAGCGCGTTGATACAAAGTGGCCAGTCAGAAAATGCAGTAAACCTGCTGCAGGAGCATCTTCGTCAAAAGATTTCAACCCCAAGAATTTATAATTTGCTCGCCCAGGCTGAAACAGAGGCCGGCCACCTTGTTGAAGCACATCAGGCCCTGGCTGAGTATCATTATCTTAATGGTCAAACACGCACCGCAATCGAGCAGCTGAAAATCGCTCTCAACAAGGCCGGTGAAAATGATTCGACACGTAAGGCACGCATCCAGGCGCGCCTCACACAGCTCCAGGATGAGATCAAGCAGTCAGTGAGCCAGTAATACCAGGCGTATCTCAATAGTAGCAGGGATCTGGTGTTGGATAGATCAGCGTAAGTATGCTGATTGTGCAATGATGCGCATTTTTAAGATAGCGCCAAATGTAATATACACCATAAGCATTACAAATAACCCGTAATCGCTACCACCGCCACCACCGGAACTGCTAACACCAACCACCTGACTTGATGCAGTGATCACTGTCTGTTCAGAGTCAATATTATTGCTTGTATCGGGATCAGATTCTCCCGATGTGACATTAACCGAGTTGGTGATCGTTTGAGATGCCGTTACATCCATAGTAACTATAGCGCTCTCACCGCCAGCCAACACACCTATATTGCATGCGATTGTTGATACCCCAGAACAAGTGCCTTGTGTGCTTGTGGCGGACACAAAACTCATGCCCGCAGGTAATATATCTGTCAACGTCGTATTACTTGCTGTATCCGGGCCATTATTCGTGACGATAACTGTATAGCTGAAATCGCTATTGGCATCTACCGGATCGATGGAATCAACCATCGTTACCCAGAGATCGGTAACTGCGCTGATTTTTGCAACAAAAATATCCGTACTACCGGACAAACTTGCCTGTAACGGAGATGATGTCGGAAAATCCATTGACACAGTATTGCCGGTGACATAAACATTTCCAGATGCATCTATATCTAATCCACTTGCCGTATCACCACCACTTCCACCTAGAAATGTTGAGTAATCAAGTGCTGTCCCATTGGTGTTCAACCTGACAATAAAGGCATCGTTTACCCCGCCATGTAACGGCTGTATAGCAGATTTGGAAGGGAAATTCGCGGAACCTGTATAACCGCTGATATAAGCACTGCCAGCGGCACTCACGGCAATAGCAGTGGCAAAATCGTCAGCGCTTCCACCAATATAGGTGGAATATGACAGCGCCGAACCATCTGTCGTAATTTTTGCCACGAATGCATCATAATTATTGCCATCACAACTCCCATCAGTGCCACATGCCGAATCATAGCTGCTATAAACGACGGGGAAATTAGCTGATGTCGTTGAACCGGTGATGTAAATATTTTCATTGCTGTCCACGCCGATGCCATTTGCAACCTCATTACCGCTTCCGCCCAGATAGGTTGCATACAACACACTTGATCCCAGGGGATGAATTTTGGCAACAAATATATCAGAAGCACCTCCGCCATATGTTTGTTGTAGCGGTGAAACTGTCGGGAAAGTGGTCGCGGCAGTTTTACCAGTTACATAGGCATTATCATTATCATCCGCGGCAATTGCATAACCAAAATCATCCCCATTGCCATTACTACCACCCAGATAGCTTGAATAGATGAATGCTGATCCGGCTGCATTGATTTTTGATATATAGGCATCAACCGCTGAAGATTTGGTCATTTGAAATCCGGAGTTCACGGGGAAATCCGATGAACTCGTGGATCCAGTAGTATAAACCTCACCATTCACATTGAAGGTGATAGCACGTGCTTCGTCATTACCCGCACCTCCTATATATGTGGAATAAACAATAGCACTTCCTGCAGAGTTTAACTTCGTTACAAAAGCATCACTGGATCCACCGTAACTTGATTGAATAGCAGCTACAGTGGGAAAATCTGCTGACGCGGTTGTACCAGTGACAGCGACTGCACCAGTACTGTCAACAGCAATTCCATAACCCCAATCATCACCGCTTCCGCCCAGATAAGTCGAATAGGCAAGCGATGATCCATCGGCATTTATTTTGGATACAAAGATATCAACACCACCTGACGTAGAGGAATTCAGCGCTGATACCGTATTATAATCTGTAGACAAGGTGTATCCGGTTATATACGCGTTTCCAGAATCGTCAACCGTGATTCCAGTAACCGTATCAGCCAATGAACCACCCAGATATGTCGAATAGGCCAATACCGGATCGATAATTAATGTCTGCGAGGTATCATATGCCCCGACCCGAAAGCCTATTTTGTTTTTACTTTGCAAAACATAACTGGCATTGACCCGGACCTCATTGCCATTCACAACCTGGTAGGCATATGGTGTATGTTGTATCAGATCGCCCATGCGGTTATGCAGTATCAGATTACCATCTTCATCGATACTTATTCCTTCCGCTCCTTGGTAATCAAGCATGATTGCCTTATGGCTGGCGCCCGGCTTTATGATGAAGTCATATTCGATCTTGTCTTGATTACCATAAAAAACAAGATCGATGTCCGGATATATATTCTCGTATTTGGCATTTTTATACTGCTTGATTCCGCTAAACCAGTTATGTGGATCATTGCTGACAAAATAATTGCTGCTGCCAGGAAGCTGGTCACCTCCGGTAATTTGCGCATCAGGGTTTGCACCCGGAAAATTTATACGTAATCGTTGCACTAACGGATCTTGAAGTGATTCTTTACCTGACTGGATGGATGACTGGTACAACATCGCTGTGACATTCGATGCTGCGAGATATAGATTATAGCCCTTGCCACGTGTCATAAACTTGATATCCGGATCCAACTGGCCTTGATTGGCTTCAAATACCAATGGAAAATTGCCATATCCATCTGCAATTATCGGCATGACGGCATGAGGAGCGCTATGTCGGCAATTTTTTTGATCATGCACATCATTTATATCGCAACCACCATGCTTAAGTGCAAATACCGGTGTTACGAATAAGACAAGTACTGGCAATAACAGGACCTTGACAAGTCCCGCCCTATTTTTTATCGATCGAATTGTTATAACTCTATGTGTCATCATGTGATCGTCTATCGCACTGTTATCTGGGTATCCTGCATGCTGATTAATATCCCGGTTATCAGCACCTTAAATACGCATGTCACCATTATTGTTATCGGCATGCGCAGCAATCATCTTAAACATCAATAATTTATATTTTTCAGGTGGTTACAGGATGTGTGGCCGAAATTAGCTCGTAGTATATCGAGGTGAACGATCGACAATTTAATTAATCGACTGATCTATCGAATAATTCAGTCATTTTTTTTGAAAAAAAGCCGTGTCTTGAAATATAACCTTTGTTTACTGCCATGAATTCTTTGGTATATATCCTGCATGTACAGCCTGAAGAACACTCATTTACGGGGATCTCATGAATCGCTACGAGTTTCTGGTCATAGGGAGTGGACCGGCCGGACAAAGGGCCGCCATTCAAGCGGCAAAACTTGGGAAAAAGGTTGCCATTATCGAACGCAAAACTGCGATTGGTGGTGTTTCCGTTCACACGGGGACAATTCCCAGCAAGACCCTGCGCCAGGCCGTGCTCTATCTGACGGGTTGGGACCAACGTGGTTTATACGGCCAGGGCTACCGGCTTAAAAAAAATCTGACCATTGATGATTTGATGCAACGGGTACATATCACCCTGCAGCACGAAATCGAGGTCATGCAGCACCAACTGGCCCGGAATGGTGTCAATATTATTGAAGGTAGCGCTTCATTTATCGATGCTAACCGATTGCAGGTTGAATCTGCACAAGGTGATATACAGGAATTTTATGGTGAAAAAATCCTGATAGCTGTCGGCACCCGGCCAATTCGCTCCCCGGACATATCCTTCGATAATGAAACAATCATCGATAGCGATGGCATCCTGAACCTGAAACGTATACCACGCAGCATGACTATCATCGGCGCAGGAGTCATCGGTGCAGAATATGCATCCATATTTAATACTATGGATATCAAGGTCACGCTGGTTGATGGGCGGGCAACCTTATTGGATTTTCTCGACCGTGAACTTGTAGATGAATTTCTTCATCATCTAAGGGATAACGGCACAATGATAAGACTCAATGAAAAGGTAGCCAAAGTGGAGCATAACGATAACGGCCAGGTCCTTACATGGCTGGAAAGCGGTAAGTGCCTGCGTTCCGATATCGTAATGTTTGCTGCGGGACGCATGGGTTGTACCTACTCGCTTAAACTTGAAAACGCCGGACTTGAATCCGATGAACGCAGGCGACTCAAGGTAAACCAGAATTTCCAGACAAAAATACCGCATATCTATGCGGCAGGCGATGTTATAGGTTTCCCAAGCCTTGCTTCAACCTCTATGGAACAAGGACGGTTGGCAGCCTGTCACGCATTCAATCATCCGGCAAGCAGCCAACCCGGACACTTTCCTTTTGGAGTCTATGCAGTACCCGAAATGAGCATGGTAGGCATGACCGAACAGGAATTGACTGCCGATAAAATTCCCTATGAAGTAGGCATTGCCCGGTTACGTGAAACCGCTCGCGGCCAAATCATGGGGCTGAGTGAGGGAATATTAAAAATATTATTTTCACTTAAAGATCGCCGCGTACTGGGTGTACATATACTGGGAGAAGGGGCCACTGAATTGATCCATATTGGTCAGGCCACATTGGTGCTGGGCGGAACCCTTGATTACTTTATTGAAAATGTTTTTAATTATCCCACCCTGGCCGAAGCATATAAAGTCGCGGCACTTGACGCATGGAACCGGATGGCCACCTGAATTGCGCTCGCCACAATGGCAGTACAAATCTGCATACCTGTAATCCCTGCAGGCTATTTTAAATTTCGCATAGTCCCTATATAATAGAAAACAGTAGTTATACTGCTCAATATCCACTCATTCAGTGATATCTCATCACGCCGCATTACACTCAACGTGACATTCTTGAGAGTGGTGAATTACTTAAATTATGGCTACGCATTATTGTCATTAAACTTTCTTGAAACATTACATTCAACCTTTATAAAAAAACAGGAGCAAAAACTATGTCGAAATCCGAAGCATGTACACGAGGGATTCGCGTAATGGTACAGTCCCAATATGTTCCGGAACGTTCATCTCCAGAAGCCAATCAATGGTTTTATGCCTATACCGTTCAGATTCATAATGAAGGAGCCGAGGTCGTAAAACTCGTAAGCAGGCACTGGATAATTACGGATGCAAACGGCCAGATCCAGGAAGTAAAGGGTGAAGGGGTAGTTGGAGAACAGCCTGTACTTGCGCCTGGAGAAAGTTTTCAATACACATCGGCATGCCCGCTCAATACATCATTTGGTACCATGCACGGATCCTATCAAATGGCCAAACAAAACGGCGGCGATTTTGAGGTGGAAATTGCACCTTTTTCACTGACCCAGCCCTACACCATACACTAGAACCGGTTAACACGAGCAGTGCCTGGCAATACAGTGTTCACACCTCACAAAGGAAGATACTGAATAAATATGATTCAGAATTCGGATTGAGCAGACTTCATCACCAAATCAAGTTCGGTCAATAGATCTTTATAGTCAAAATTCTTATAGATATTACTCAGTAATGCCTCATTCTGCTCTGTGATCCCTTTATGACGCATAAACAATTCATCCATACCTTCACCCAGCCATATACCCCTGGTATTAGGATAATATGAAATTCGATAGCGCGGATGTACGGTGTTAAACAAGACGACCGTGGGAACATTAAAACAATCAGCAATATGATAGGTTGAGGTATCAACGGTGATTACCGCGTCCATCTGTGAAATTATATTGATAAAGTCGTCTAAATTTTTCGAATAGCGCGATATATCAAGGTAGCGGTCGTGTGTATATGAATACGCAACCGCGCTTACCAGAATAAAGTCGGTACTCCCGATTAAAAAATCAATCAACTGCGATATATATATATCCGGAACAGAACGGATCGCGTCACTGGCAACCGGATGAACAAGAAGCAATTTATTTCCCGCGCTTTTATGTGTCAGCAACAGATTATCAATGGTTTTATCGACATTCTTCCCGGGTCTTAAAAAGCCCGGAGACATATTACGTTTTTCAGTATCAGCAACGGTTGTCGGATCCAAGCCCAGCTTTGCCAAAAAATAATCGATCATGGGCATTGAGTTAAATTCCTGCGTAATTGTAAAGGCTTCCAGGGACATGAAATAATCGTAGCCCAGTAATTTCGCAAGAGTTTGCGGCATGTCATAGGACTTGTTGACTGACTTGCTGGATTGATAAATGGGTCGTAATTCGGGTTTAATTCTCTGATACATATCAATTGAAATATTGGAATAATTCGCCTGAATTTGTTTGTAAAATATATCTAATGCCCGCAATCCGACAATTGAATCACCAATACCGACACCCATCCCATTAATCACTGCTATTTTTACAGAGCCGGCGCTTTGACAAAATATTTCGTTCAGTTCTCCGGACTGATAAAAGATGATCTGCCTTGGGAAGTCGTCTCTATTAAGGATCATATCAACCGCCAAATCATCAAATACTCTAACAATCAAATGCGCATCAGGAATAGATTTGATTAGCCGTTCAAACTGTGCACGTGTAGTAAAATAAATGTGTCTGGAAGGTATATGCTGCGATTGAATATCAGCTGGACGGGGTGATTTGAATTGAATGGCATGCCGGGTACCTCGAGAGGTGACCTGGACATTTTTTAGGACATAGAAAAAAATCATCTAAGGAATCTTGATTGGTTATGTCTAAGATGATCAGCCAGACAGTGCCTTGGGTCAAACAACAGGATTAGCGTAATATAGGTGGTATTATATGGTGGGCCGTGTAGGATTCGAACCTACGACCAATTGGTTAAAAGCCAACTGCTCTACCGACTGAGCTAACG
>Ga0055480_10000867_pt1 | contig 11752 bp, 9 predicted proteins | sample Muzzi_PWB_D2_FD_57935 | JGI IMG/M metagenome (GOLD analysis project Ga0055480, IMG submission 57935) | Wetland microbial communities from San Francisco Bay, California, USA, that impact long-term carbon sequestration - Muzzi_PWB_D2 | ecosystem: Environmental > Aquatic > Marine > Wetlands ... | reverse complement strand
CCACCGTCGCGACGCCGAGGAGGAAGGCGTAGGCACCGATCGGGAACAGCGGCCAGGCGTACCGGACCCCGATGACGCCGACCGCGATCAGCAAGGCGATGTAGGTAGCCGAGAGGATGAGGGCGAACGAAGCCCGGGATCTCTTGGCCCAGGTGACCCCACCGATGAGGGCCAGGGCCGCGGCGACGATATGGTAGACGGCGTTCGGCGCCTTCCCGGCAAAGGGATACAGATGGCTCGTGAAGATGGCGAGGCGATAATACCAGACGTTCCGGGCCAGGAGCGCCCACAGGGTCGTGGGAGTGTCGATCAGGGGCACGATTTCCGGGGGCGCGGGCGGGTAGGTTCCCACGCCGAGGACCTTGTACTGCACCAGGAAGGTCAAGGCGAAGATTGGCAGGAACACCAGTGGCCACCACCCCGTGCGTCGTCGATGCACGAGGAAATAGAGGAACCCAGCCGGGACGATGGCGACCGCGACGAGGCGGTAGGCCAAGGCTACGATCCCGACCACCGTGAAGAGCGCGGCGCGTTGCCAGCGCCATCCGTCCGGCTGGTCGGCCAGGAGGATGAGCCCCCAACAAAGTGCCGCGAACATCAAGTCCGAACCGAGGTAGTTGGGGGCGAGCGATAGGAGCAGGCTCGTCCCGGCCATGAGGGTGCCACCGGCGGCGATGATGGAGTCGTCCATCGTGAGCCGCCGCCCGGCGAGGACGAGGAACACCGCGAGGGAGAGAAACGTCAGGGCCTTGAATGCCACGAGCGTTGGGCCAAAAATGGCGAGGAGCGGAACGAGGGTGAGCGGCAGACCGGGAGAGGCGATCGGCGGTCCGGCAAAGGGTCGGTACGGGGTGAAGAGGTATCCGGTGTCCGCGTACGGGCGCCCCGCGAGGATGGCCTGAGCGTGCCTCAGGTACTGTCCATAGTCGTCGAGGAACAACGGGATCGGCCTGGACCAAGTCGCGAGGCCGAGGCCGAGCACTATCAACGCCGTGATTCCCCACACGATCCTGGTTCGAGAACCCATGCCCCTCACCGTAGTTGGGTGACTAGACGCGGCACGGATGCAGGAATTGCACCATGGAGGAGGGAACCCGGCACGGGTCCTGCCGTTGGGGATGACGGACCAGAACACGCATGTTTCCGTATTCTCTTGGGCAGTCGAGGAGCCCTCCATGCCGACTCACGCCACGCACGCTACTCCTGATCCGGGGCCACGCGGGTGACGGCCGACGCCCGGGCCTGGACCGCTCCCCCCGTCGAAGGGGAGCCCGCATCGCTGTCCGTTGTGATACCGTCCGTCAATGGGTGGGGCGATCTCGACCCGTGCCTCGCGTGCCTCGAGCGGGAACGCGAGACCGTCGCCCTCGAAGTCCTCGTGGTCGACCGGTTGGGGGACGGGATCCGACGCCGGGTGGCCGAGGCATACCCCTGGGTCACGATCCTCCCTGCGACCCCCGGGACGACGATCCCCGAGCTCCGGGCCATGGCCTTTCGGGCCGCCACCGGGACGGCGGTGGCGGTCATCGAAGACCACGTTCACGTCCCGGTGGGGTGGGCCCGGCACATGCTCGACGCCCTCGGTGGCGAAGACCGCGTGGTGGGCGGCGCCGTCGAGAACGCGGCGACTGAGCGGTTCGTGGACTGGGCGGCCTTCTTCTGCGAGTACAGTCATTTGATCCCCCCGCTCCGCGCGGGGGTGGTCGATGGTGTCACGGGCAACAACGTGATCTACCCTCGCCCACTCCTGGAGCGCTGGCGCGAGGCCTGGGAGATGGGGCGGTGGGAGGACCATCTGCACCGGACGTTCCGTGAGGCGGGTATCCCCCTCGTCTGCCATCCGGAGATCGTCGTTGGCCACAAGAAGCACTTCGGCATCGGAGAATACTGCTCCCAGCGCTATCACTACTCGCGCTCGTTTGCCGGGGCACGCCTGGCCGGCGCGCCCACCGCCCGGCGGCTCGTCTACGCCCTGGCGGCGTGCGCCCTCCCGCCGGTGCTCCTCTGGCGGATCGTCTCCGGAGTCTGGCGCAAGCGCTATCGACGGGGCCTGCTTCTGGCCTCGCTCCCCCTGTTGGTGCTGTTCGTGATGGCGTGGGCCGCCGGGGAAGCGGTCGGGGCGGTCTTCGGCCCAGGCGATAGCCTCGGCCGGGTCCGCTGAATGGGAGCCGGCGGCGGGGGCACCGACTATGTCGACGGACTCGTCGTCGGGGGCGGTTTCTTCGGCGCGTCGCTGGCCGTGGCGCTGGCGCGTCTGGGCGAACGCGTGGCGGTGATCGAGCGGGGCCGGGCCCTCCTGTTGGGCGCGTCGTCGATCAACCAAGCGCGCATTCACCGGGGGTATCACTATCCGCGGAGTGTCCTCACGGCGCTTCGGTCGCGGATCAACGCGCCGCGCTTCGCGGCCGACCATGCCGACTGCGTTGTCGACGACTTCGAACACTACTATGCCATCGCCCGTCCCTTCTCGAAGGTGACCGCCCATCAGTTTCAGACGTTCTGCGCGCGCATTGGCGCTCCATTGACGCAGGCCCCCGACGAGGTCCGCCGGTTGTTTCACCCCGATCTCATCGAGGAGGTCTTCGTGGTGCGGGAAGGAGCGTTTGACGCCAACCGCCTCCGTCGGCAGTTGATCGGCGACCTCGACGTCCTCGGCGTGAGCGTGCGGCTCGAGACCACCGCCCTTCGCCTGGCCCGGCGGCCCGCCGGAGGGTACCGCGTGGCGTTGGATGGCCCCGGTGGCGGGGAGATCGTCGCCGATCGGGTCTACAATTGTACCTACGCCCATCTCAACGCCTTGCTGGCGGCCTCCGGCGTTCCGCGCGTTCCTCTGCGCCACGAGCTCACCGAGTTGGCCTTGGTCGAGCCGCCGCCGCGTCTCGCTCGGGCGGCTGTCACCGTCATGTGCGGGCCGTTCTTCTCCTGCATGCCCTTCCCGTCCCGTGGGCTCTACTCCCTCAGCCACGTCCGCTATACCCCGCACGGAACATGGGACGATCGGCCGGACGGCCCCTACGCCGATCCCGAAGCGATGGCCGCCCGGATTCCAAGGCGGAGTCGGTTTGCGCATATGGTCCGGGATGCCGCCCGCTACCTTCCCCTGATGCGGGAGTGCCGCTATGTGGAATCGTTGTGGGCGGTGAAGACCATTCTCCCACGGAGCGCAGTTGACGATAGTCGCCCGATCCTGGTCCACACCGATGCGGCTTGGCCGGGGCTCGCTTGCATCATTGGTGGAAAGCTCGATAACGTCTACGATATGTTGGAGAGTCGCGACCTCCTTCCGGCCAAGGCCTGATCCGATGCTCCAGGATGTGTTCGTCTCCGTCGTAGCCCCGCTCAAGAATGATGAGGACATCATCGTCGACGTCGTCCGGGACCTCGTGGCGGTGCTGCACGCCCACTACCGCAACTACGAGATCCTCCTGGTCGACGACGGGTCGACCGATGCGACCGTGACCCGGGTCGAGACCCTGATCCCGGACGCGCCCGGCCTCCGGATCATCCGGCTGTCCCGCGCGTTTGGGCCCGAGATCGCCATCGCGGCGGGGCTGGACTCCGCCATCGGTGACTTTGTCGCCGTCCTCCTCCCGGCTACGGACCCGCCGGAGATCGTCCCGGAGATGGTCGATCGGTGCCGTGCGGGCGCCGGCATCGTCTTTGGGGTTCGCGAGGATCGCGCGGGCGAACCGTGGCTGCAGCGCGCCGGCGCCGCCGGCTTCTACTGGCTGGCCAATCGGCTCCTTCGCCTCCGCATGCCGGAGAACTCGACCCACCTCCGGGTGATGAGCCGCCAGGCGGTCAACGCCGTCACCCGGATTCGCGACCGGTTCCGGTACTTACGGACCCTCACCGACTATGTGGGGTACGAGGCGCAGAGCGTCCGCTACCGGCTGCAGCATCGGCGGGCTCGGCCGCGCCGAAAGAGCCTCGTCTCCGCGATCGTGCTCGCCGTCCGGATTCTGGTCTCGACCTCGGTGCAGCCCCTCGTCCTCGCCAGCTGGCTCGCCTTCCTGGGCGCCCTGGGGACGGTGGCGTACCTGGGCTACGTGGTCGCCATCTATCTCCTCAAGGACCGGGTGGCGGAAGGGTGGACCACGGAGTCGTTGGTGATGACCACGATGTTCGGACTGCTCGCCCTCCTCTTGGGCGTCATCGCCGCCTATCTGGCTCGGCTGCTGGACGAGACGCAGGACCGCCCTCTGTACTTCGTCATGGAGGAGCAGGGTGGGACGTTGCCGTTGATCGAGGCCGAACGAAAGAACGTCGTCACCGAGTCGACGGATGTCTGACGGCGCCGCGCCCCAAGGCATCCCGGCGCACGAGACGCTGGTGGCAGCTCCGCGACGGCACCCCTTCTGCTGCGTCGTCTTCGTTCTCAACGAAGGCGAGCGCTTGCATCGGCAGCTCGACCGGATGCGGGCGCACGCGGTCGGGGTGGACATCATCGTGGCCGACGGCGGGAGCACCGATGGATCCGTGTCGCTCGAGCGATTGGCCCCTGCCGGCGTCCGGGCGGTCCTGATCAAGCGCGGGCCGGGGCGGCTGAGCGCGCAGATGCGGATGGCCTTCGCCTTCGCACTGGCGGAGGGGTACGAGGGCATCATCGTCATGGACGGGAACAACAAGGACGACCCCGACGCTCTCCCGCGGTTCGTCGAGGCCCTCTCGAGCGGCTACGACCACGTGCAGGGCTCGCGGTTCATCCCGGGTGGAGTGGCGGAGCACACGCCCTGGAGCCGCCTCGCCGCCGTCCGCCTGATCCATGCACCCGCCATCCGGTGGGCCGCCGGATATCCCTATACCGATACCACCAATGGGTTCCGAGGCTACAGTCCCCGGTTGTTGCGCGATCCGCGCGTGCAACCGTTTCGGGATGTCTTCCAGGGCTACGAGCTGCACTACTACCTGGCCATCCGCGCAGCGCGCCTCGGGTTCCGCGTCACCGAGATTCCGGTGACGCGATGCTATCCCAGGCGCGGACCGGTTCCTACTAAGATCAGTCCCCTGGCCGGCAATCTCCGTGTCCTCCGGACCCTGGCGCAGGCCTGCCGTCATCGGTTCGATCCGCCCACGCCGCCGGGAGGATGGGAAGAGCACCCGGCATGACCCGTGCGCTCATCGGCTCGACCGGGTTCGTCGGGGGAACCCTCCTCCGCCAGACCGCCTTCGAACGGGGCTACCACTCCACGGACATCGAGCAGATTCGGGGCGAGGCCTTCGATATGGTCGTCTGCGCCGGGGCCTCGGCAGTCAAATGGCAGGCGAATCGCCAACCGGAGGCGGATTGGGCGAGCCTTCAGCGCCTCATGAACGCGCTGGCGGAGGTGACAGCAGGCCATCTGGTGCTGATTTCCACCATCGATGTGTACGCCGATCCGGTGGGGGTTGACGAGGCGAGTGCGCCGGACCCTACAGCGGGGTCGGCGTACGGGCGACACCGCCTGGCCCTCGAGGACTTCGTGCGGCGCCAATTCCCGTCGCACACCATTCTCCGCCTACCGGGGGTGTTCGGTCCGGGCCTCAAGAAGAACGTGATCTACGACCTCCTTCACGACCACCGGGTTGAGGCCATCAGCCTCGAGGCTCAGTTCCAGTGGTATCCGCTCGATCGGCTCTGGCGCGACTGCGAGACCGCCCGCGCCCACCGGCTTCCGCTGGTGCACCTCCCGAGCGAGCCCCTCGCCGTGCGGGATCTCGTCACCGAGATCTTCCACGCGGACCCGGGGCGCTGCCGGGGGACCGACACCATCCGATACGACATGCGGAGCCGCCACGCCGCCGTGTTTGGTGGCCGGGACGGGTATGTAGTGCGTCGCCCGGAGCTGCTGCGCGCCCTGGAGGCCTTCGTGGCGGAGGCCCGGAGAGGATGAAACTGGCCGTATCCAACATCGCCTGGTCGCCCAACGACGAGTCCACCGTGGCGCGCGCAATGGACCGTCTGGGGATCGCCGGGGTCGAGATCGCTCCCACCACACTCTGGAAGGACCCACTTGAGGCCTCGGCATCGACGGTCGCGGCCGTTCGGACCGCGTGGCAAGACCGGGGGCGAAGCGTCGTGGCCCTCCAGGCGCTCCTGTACGGCCGGCCGGAGCTGACCATCTTCGACGACGGCGCCACACGGGGGCGGACCCTGGCATACCTGAGCCGGGTGATCCAGCTGGGTGGGGCGCTCGGCGCCGGAGCGTTGGTGTTCGGGTCCCCGAAGAACCGCCGGGTCGGCACCCGGTCCCCGGACGAGGCCTGGAACATCGCCTGTGAGTTCTTTCGGGCGGCGGCCGCCGTGGCCCATGAGGCGGGAACCGTCCTCTGCATCGAACCGAATCCGCCCGAATATGGATGCGACTTCATCACCGGGAGCGCCGAGGCGGTCGCGCTGGTGGAGGCGGTCGGCCACCCCGGATTCGGACTTCACCTCGATGCCGCGGCCCTGACCCTGGCCGGGGAGGCGCCGGTGGAGGCGATCGGCCGCGGTGCACGGTGGCTCCGTCATTTCCACGCCAGCGAGCCGTACCTGGCGCCACTGGGCCACGGTGCCTCGGACCACGAGGCGTGCGCCCGGGCCCTCCTTGCAGCTGGGTATCGCGGATGGACCTCCCTCGAAATGAAGCGACCCTCTCCGCCGGACGATCCCCTTGCCACCTTGATCTCCTCGCTCGAGGGCCTGGTCGCTGCCTATGGGGAGGCAGCATGACCACTTCGCTCCCGACGCCGGCACCCGCCCACCCGGCGATCCCTCCCTCATCCCGCTATCCCTGACCGCTTTTCCACGAACCGCCGGAAGGGCTCAAATCTTGCCCTTCCAGCCGCATCATCTCGCTCGACCGACCGGCGCCACTTGATCTCCCCGCCTGCGCGCGAACTGCGGTGGGAGCGGGTCGGCGCCCGGCCAGTGGATGTTGTGACCTCGCAACAGTTTGTCGCGGGTGCCCTGTCTCAGCGAGAAGTCCTGCAAGGAGTGGCATTGACCCTGGCACAACCCAAGATCGAGAAGCCCGGATGACCGAGGAGCCCAAGCGGCGGTCGGCCGCCCCCCTGGGGGCGGAGGACCACACGGTCGTGATTGGCGCCGGCCCGGCCGGCCTCACGGCTGCCTATCTGTTGGCCAAGGGCGGCTACCGCGTCACGGTGTTGGAGGCCGACGATATGGTCGGCGGAATCTCTCGCACCGCCCGGTACCGCGGGTATCGGTTCGACATCGGCGGGCATCGCTTCTTCACCAAGATCCAGCCGGTCGAAGACCTCTGGCACGAGATCCTGGGACAGGAGTTCGTCGAGGTTCCGCGGCTCTCCCGAATCCACTACAACGGGAAGTACTTCGACTATCCGCTCAAGGCGATGAATGCGCTCCGCGGGCTCGGGATCTGGAACGCCGTGCTGATCGTGCTGAGCTACCTCTACGCCCGGGTCCGCCCGTCGCCGGTGGAGGAGACGTTCGAGCAGTGGGTCTCGAATCGGTTCGGAAAGCGGCTCTACTCGATCTTCTTCAAGACCTACACCGAAAAGGTCTGGGGGATCCCGTGTACCGAGATTCGTGCCGAGTGGGCGGCCCAACGGATCCAGGGACTATCATTGGCGCGAGCCATCCTTTCCGCAGCCTCGCTCAACAAGCGATCCACCAAGATCAAGAGCCTCATCAACTACTTCCACTATCCCCGCTTGGGACCGGGGCAGATGTGGGAGTGTTGCCGGGACAAGGTCCGAGCCCTCGGGGGTGAGGTCCGCATGAACCATCGGGTAACGGCGATCGAGGTCCAGGGGGACCGGGCGGTCGCCGTCCGGGTCGACGGTCCCGAAGGGGAGGTCCGCCTGGAGGCCGATCACGTCATCTCAACGATGCCCTTACGGACGCTGACTGAGGCCGTGACGCCGGCCCTGCCGGCCCCGGCGCTGCGCGGCGCCGCGGGCCTGCGGTACCGAGACTTCCTCGTTGTGGCGTTGATGGTCCAGCAGGCGGACCTCTTCCCCGACAATTGGATCTATGTCCACACGCCGGGCGTCAAGGTGGGGAGGATTCAGAACTTCAATAACTGGAGTCCGGCCATGGTCCCGGACCCTGGGGTCACGTGTCTCGGGCTCGAGTATTTCTGCTTCGAGGGCGACGGGTTGTGGACGACAGCCGACACCGACCTCGTCCGGTTGGCGACGGCGGAGCTGGGAGCGCTGGGGCTCGTCGACCCGACGCTCGTCACGGACGGTACCGTGATCCGGATGCCGAAGGCCTACCCGATCTACGACGCCGCGTACCGGGACAACCTCGATCTGGTCCGGGCCGATCTCGATCCGATTGCCAACCTCCATACGGTCGGTCGGAACGGCATGCACAAGTACAACAACCAGGACCATTCGATGCTGACCGCCATGCTCACGCTCGAAAACATGGCGGGGGCCGGACACGATGTCTGGGCCGTGAACACAGACTTCGAGTACCACGAGGAGCAACGGCTCGAGCCGTCGCGCGATCGGCTGGCGCCGGCGGGCACCTGAATGCGGATTGGCGTGGACATCACCTGCTGGGCGAATGGGCGGGGCTACGGCCGGTTCACCCGGGAGCTTGTCCCGACGATGGCCCGGCTGGCGCCGGCTGACACATTTGTCTGGATCGCGGATCCCCTCGCGGCGTCACGGGTCGGCGCCACACCCACCAATGTCGAACTGATCGTGGTCCCCCTCGGTCGCGCCCCGACCGAGGCCGCGGCGGCCGACGACTACCGCTCGCCGGTGGACATGCTGCGGCTGACGCGCGCCGTCCGGCGACTCCGCCTCGATGCGTTCTTCTCCCCGTCGGTCTACTCCTACTTTCCGCTCCCGTGGGGCCTCCCGGCCGTCGTGACGATCCATGACGCCATCGCCGAGCGGTTCCCCGAGTTGACGCTCCCCACCGCCCGGGCCCGCTTGTTCTGGCGTGCCAAGGTTTGGCTCGCCCTTCGGCAGGCGGACGCCGTCCTGACCGTCTCCCCCTACGCCGCGCGCGAGATCACGGCCGTCCTCGGCGTCCCCTCGGCACGGGTGCGAGTGGCGGAGGAGGCCCCGGCCGCGGCGTACTTCCCGGCGCCTCCGGACGAGGTCGCCGCGGCTCGGACCCGCGCCGACCTCCCCGTCGACGCCACGTGGTTCACCTATGTCGGCGGCTTCAATCCGCACAAGAATGTGGACGTCCTCCTCCGAGCCCATGCTGCGCTCGCAGACGACGGCGGCGCGGCGCCGCATCTGCTGCTCGTCGGGACGGTGTCCGATGACGTCTTTCACGGCAATGTCGCGGAGCTCCAATCGTTGCCGGCACAATTGGGAACGGAACACCTGGTTCATTGGCTCGGCTTCGTGCCCGACGAGACCCTCCGGGCCCTGCACACCGCCGCCCTCGGCTTGGTGCTCGCGTCTACCTCCGAGGGATTCGGACTCCCGGCGGTCGAGGCGGCGGCGTGTGGCGCGCCCGTGGTGGCGACGACGGAGAGCCCGCTCCCCGAGCTGTTGGCAGGCGGGGGCCTGTTCGTGGCGCCGCGGGATCCCACCGCACTGACCGACGCCCTGCGACGGTTGGCAACCTCGCCGGACCTGCGGCGGACCCTCGGCGAACGAGGTCGAAGCCGGGCCACGGCCCTTCGCTGGGAGCACGGAGCCGAGGCCGCCCTGGCCGCCGTGCGGGACGTGGTGTCATGAGGCCGGTCCGGTTTGCGTTCCCAACCACCTTCTACCCACCGTATCACTTCGGTGGAGACGCGATCGGCATCCAACGATTGGCGCACGCCCTGGTGCGCCGCGGACACGAAGTCACCGTGGTGCACGACGTGGACGCCTACCGGCTGCTGGCCGGAGGGCGCGAGCCGACCGTAGCGCCGTCCCCCCCCGGACTCACCGTGGTCCGCCTCGAGAGCGGCGTCGGCGCCCTGTCCCCCCTCACCGTCCAACAGCTGGGCCGGCCGGTCTTCACGCGACCGCGGCTCCGGTCCCTCCTCGATCGGGGCGGTTTCGACGTCGTGAACTTCCACAACGTCTCCCTGATCGGTGGCCCCGGCCTCCTGGGTTACGGCGGCGGCGCGATTCGGGTCTACATGGCGCACGAACACTGGCTGGTCTGTCCCAGCCACGTGCTCTGGCGTCACGGACGCGAGCGATGCACCGGCCGCCAGTGCCTCCGGTGCGTGCTGCACTACCGGCGGCCTCCACAGCTCTGGCGCTATACCGGGTCCCTCGAGCGGCAGTTGCGCAAGATGGACCTGATCATCGCCATGAGCGAATTCAGCCGCGACAAGCACCGTGAGTTTGGCCTCCAGCAGCCGATGGAGGTGCTTCCCTACTTCCTCCCGGATGGCGAGGCGACCGTCTCGAAGGCACCTCCATCACCGCATCCGCGACCGTATTTCCTCTTTGTGGGCCGGCTGGAGAAGATCAAGGGGCTCGACGACGTGATTCCGCTCTTCCGGGACTACCCAGACGCCGATCTGCTCATCGCCGGGGACGGGGAGTACCGCGGGGCGTTGGAGGCGACAGCCGCCGGGCTCGAGCGCGTCCGGTTCCTCGGCCGGGTCGACGCCGAGGCACTGGAGGCCTACTACCGCAACGCAGTGGCACTGATTGTGCCCTCGGTCTGTTTCGAGACGTTCGGGATCATCCTGATTGAAGCGTTCCGATTTGGAACGCCAGTAATAGCCCGTCGATTGGGGCCTTTTCCGGAGATCGTGACCGCATCCGGGGCCGGCGCTCTCTTCGAAACCCCGGTGGAGTTGCGACAGTCCATGGCTGAGATGCAACGGGATCCGACCCTTCGGGCCACGCTAGGGGCGGCCGGTCGTCAGGCCTTCCAGGACCGGTGGGCCGAATCGGTCGTGGTGCCGCGGTACCTGGAGATGGTGGCCGGGGCGGCGGAGGCACGGGGGCGGGGGGAGTTGGCGGACCGACTACGGAGTCAGGAGGCGGCGTGAAGGTCTTCATTACCGGTGGGGCGGGGTTCATCGGGTCGCACATGGCCACGCGTTTGATCGAACGCGGGGATTCGGTCCTGGTGCTGGATGATCTCTCGACCGGAGAGATGGACAACATCGCCCACCTGGTGGAGCATCCGCGCTTCGACTACCGGATCGGGACCGCGACGGACGTTCCGCTCGTCACGGAGCTGGTCGATCGCTGTGATGTGACGATCCACCTCGCCGCGGCGGTTGGCGTCAAGCTGATCGTGGAGCGGCCGGTACACACCATTGAGACCAACGTCCGCGCCACGGAGGTGGTCTTAGGGGCGGCGGCCAAGAAGCGGAAGACGGTGCTCATCGCTTCGACCTCGGAGGTCTACGGCAAGGGGACGCGGATACCGTTTCGGGAGGAAGACGATCTCGCGCTCGGGGCGACCAGTCACTCCCGGTGGGCCTACGCGTGCTCCAAGGCCCTCGACGAATGGCTGGGGCTTGCCTACTGGCGGGAGAAGCGAGTGCCCGTCATTGTCACTCGGTTTTTCAACACTGTTGGTCCGCGCCAAACGGGGCGGTATGGGATGGTCGTCCCGACCTTTGCCGGTCAGGCGGTCGCCGGGGAGCCGATCACGGTCTATGGCTCCGGCGAGCAATCCCGCTGCTTCGGCCATGTGCGTGATGCCGTCGAGGCGGTGCTGCGCCTGATCGAGACGCCGACTGCGGTCGGTCAGGTCTTCAACGTGGGGTCGGACGAGGAGGTGACGATCCGGCAGCTGGCGGAAGCCGTCCGCGCTGCCGCCGGAAGCGCGTCACCGATCGTCCATGTGCCCTATTCCGAGGCGTATGCC
>Ga0055480_10000866_pt1 | contig 11754 bp, 11 predicted proteins | sample Muzzi_PWB_D2_FD_57935 | JGI IMG/M metagenome (GOLD analysis project Ga0055480, IMG submission 57935) | Wetland microbial communities from San Francisco Bay, California, USA, that impact long-term carbon sequestration - Muzzi_PWB_D2 | ecosystem: Environmental > Aquatic > Marine > Wetlands ... | reverse complement strand
CGCGGCTGAATCGCGTGCACGTCTCGCAATCACACGCGGGATCGAGCGGCACATCCGCCGAGCGGTGCGCCGCCCCCCGAACGTTGACCCGACCGGTGCTCGTCCAGGCGCTGCCATGCCGGCCGTTCCGGGTCGCGGCCACGCAATCGAACAGATCCACCCCCCGCGCGATCCCCTCGAGGAGATCGGGCGGAAACCCTACTCCCATAAGATAACGCGGGATTCCCGCCGGCAGCACCGGCCCCAGATCCTCCAAGACCCGGCGCATGACCTCCTTCGGCTCTCCCACCGAGAGTCCGCCGATGGCGATTCCCGTCCACGGCCCGGCCGCCAGGGTAGCGTCCGCCGACCGCCGCCGGAGGTCCGGGAAGGTCCCCCCTTGAATGATCGGCCACAAGACCTGCCGATCGGGGCCCTCCCGGGAGAGCGCTTCGTGCCGGCCCCGGCACCGGTCCAACCAACGGAGGGTCCGGTCCACGGCCTCCTCCGCCAGCGCCCGCGGGGCCTGGCCCGGCGGCACGTGGTCGAAGGCCATCGCGACGTCCGCGCCGAGCCGCCACTGGATCTCCATCGACCGCTCCGGCGTGATGGTCCGGAGCGAGCCGTCGATGTGGCTCCGGAACTCCACCCCCTCCTCGTCGATCCGGCGGAGCCCGTCGAGCGAAAATACCTGAAAGCCTCCCGAGTCGGTCAGCATCGGCCCCTCCCACGTCGTGAACCGATGGAGACCGCCGAGGGAGGCGATGATGTCTTCGCCCGGGCGGAGGTGCAGATGGTAGGTGTTGCCCAGGATGATCTGCCCGCCGGCGCGAGCGACCTCCAGGGGGTGGAGGCCGCGGACGGCCCCCAGTGTGCCCACGGGCATGAAGGTGGGCGTGAGCACCTGGCCGTGGGGGAGGTCCAGAATCCCGGTCCGTGCCGGCCCGTCGGTGGCTAGACAGGTGAAGGTTGCCATGGGCCGCGCTACGCTGCGGCGCGGGACGTCACGGCCATGGCGTCGCCATACGAGTAGAATCGGTACCCGCGCGCGACGGCGTGCCGATAGGCCGTCATGACCGTCTCGTACCCCCCAAAGGCACACACCAGCATCAGGAGGGTCGAGCGGGGGAGGTGGAAGTTGGTGAGGAGTGCGTCAACGACACTAAAGGAATAGCCGGGGACGATCAGGAGGCGCGTTTCCCGTGTCCCCGCCAGAAGGGTGTCCCCGTCGGCGGCGCTTTCGAGCGCCCGCACGACCGTAGTCCCGACAGCCCAAATGCGCCCGCCGGCTTGGCGGGCGCGGGCGATGGCGGCCACCGTCGCCTCCGGGATCGTGTAGCGTTCGGGATGCATCGGGTGACGGGTGGGCTCGTCCGCCTCGACCGGCTTGAAGGTCCCCGGCCCCACTTCCAGATCCAGGTCCGCGATGGCGGCCCCTTGCCGGGTTACCGCCTCCAAGAGCTCGGTGGTGAAGTGGAGCCCTGCGGTCGGTGCCGCCACGCTCCCTTCCCGCTCGGCGTAAATGGTTTGGTAGCGCACTTCGTCTCTGGCGTCCGGTTCCCGCGAGACGTAGGGCGGGAGGGGGAGCCGCCCATGCCGCCGGATGGCGTCGTCGGCCGTCCCGCCGACGAAGCGGATCACCCGTTCGCCGCCATCCAGGAGGGCCACCGTCTCGACCGCGAGCGCGTCGTCGAGCGCGATCTGCTTGCCGGGCCGCAGTGCGCTCCCCGGCTTTCCGATGGCGATCCACGTCTGGTCGGCACCCGGATGGAGCAGGAGCACCTCCGCCGGGCGGCCGGACGGGCGACGGCCGAGGAGCCGGGCGTGGCGGACCCGCGTCGTGTTGCGCACCAAGAGGTCACCGGGCGCGAGGAGTTCAGGGAAGCCCGCAAAGGTCGCGTCATCGAGCCGCGCCTCCGTGGGTGCCTCGGGCCGGACCACCAAGAGTCGGCTGGCGCCCCGCTCGCGCGTGGGCGTCTGGGCGATGAGCGACTCGGGCAGCGGGTAGGCGAAGTCGCCGGTGCGGTACCGGGACGGGAGGCTAGGCGTCAAAGATCGTCGGTTGGCTCGCGGGCGGCTGGTATCCAAACCGCTGGTAGGCGAGCGCGGTGGCGCATCGGCCCCGGGGCGTGCGTTCCAACAGGCCCTGCTGGATGAGGTAGGGCTCGTACACGTCTTCGATGGTGCCGGGGTCCTCCCCCAGTGCCACCGCCACCGTGTTGACCCCCACGGGTCCGCCGCTGAACTTCTCGATGATGGTGCGGACGATCCGTGCGTCCATGTCGTCGAGGCCAAACTCGTCGACGTTGAGCCGGGCCAGGGCGTCGCGTGCGACCTCCGTGGTGATCGCGCCCGCCGCCCGCACCTCCGCATAATCGCGGACGCGACGGAGGAGGCGATTGGCCACGCGGGGCGTACCTCGACTCCGGCGCGCGATCTCGCGGGCGCCGTCCGCATCCGTCGGGACGGTAAGGATCTTCGCCGACCGCCGGACGATGACCGCCAACTCCTCCTCCGTATAGAAGTGGAGTCGTTCCACCATCCCGAAACGGGCCCGCATAGGTGGGGTGAGGAGCCCGAATCGCGTGGTCGCGCCGACCAGCGTGAACCGCTCGAGCGTCATCGGGATCGTCTGGGCGTTGGGACCATCCGCGATCCGCACGTCCACTCGGAAATCCTCCATTGCGGGGTAGAGGAACTCCTCCAACACCGGGCGCAGGCGGTGGATTTCGTCGATGAACAGGATGTCCCCCGGACCCAGCCCGGTGAGGAGGCCGACCAGGTCGCCCGGCTTCTCGAGAACCGGGCCCGAGGTCGTGCGCAGCTGCACCCCCATCTCCCGTGCCATGAGCGACGCCAGCGTGGTCTTCCCGAGGCCGGGTGGGCCGAAGAACAACGTGTGGTCCAGCGGCTCCCGCCGCGCCCGCGCCGCCTCGATCGCGATGGCCAGCGAGGCCCGCACCTGTTCCTGCCCCACAAACTCCTCCAGCCGGGAGGGCCGGAGGGTGGACTCGGCGCTCCGCTCCTCGGGGAGGATGTCCGGCGTGGTGACGTGGAGGCGGGTCATCAACCGGCCAACGTGGCGTCCCAACGCACCGGACGCTGCCCCGGGCGGATCAGGTGACGGGCCTTACATGACAGGCACACGTCGATGAACTCTCCGGTCCCACGGGGCACCAGTTTGCGGTTGGTCGTGGAGCAGCGGGTGCAATTCCACTCCGCAGTCTCCCCCTGGACGGTCATGAACGGGCGCCTCCTTGGGTGGTGGTGATCAATTGCAGCGCACGGCGGACGATCGCGGCCGTATCGTCACCGCCTCCATCCGCCAGCGCCGTCCGCACGGCGTCTTCCGCGGCGGCGGTGGTATAGCCGAGCGCGGTGAGGGCGCGCACGGCTTGATCGCCGACCGCGGGTCGGGGGAGCGAGGTGGCAACGTTGAAGTCGCGGAACTTGTCCTGGAGTTCCACCACGAGTCGCTCGGCCTTCTTCTTCCCGATCCCGCTTACTGTGCTGAGTGCTGCGATGTCGCGGTCCTGGATACTGATCACGGTGCGTTCCGGCCCCAGGGACGACAGGAGCGCGAGGGCCAGCCGCGGCCCGAAGCCGCTCGCCTCGAGCAGCCGGCGGAAGACCAGGCGTTCCTCCGGCCGGTCGAACCCATAGAGGAACCAGCCGTCCTCCCGCACGACCAACTCCGTGTAGAGCGTCAGACGCTGTCCCAGCTCCGGCAGCCGCTCGCTCACGCCGAGGGGAACCGTGACGGCGTACCCCACACCGCCGTCCGTGTGCACGACGATGGTGTCCCCGGTGCGCTCGGCGTAGACCCCGGTCAGGGTGGCGATCATCGGGCGTGGATCCTCGGTCGCCGCAGCGCTCCGCGGAGGAGATGGGTCAGCGCCACCGCCACGCCATCGGCCGCGTCGGCCGGCGTCGGCGCGGCGCGGAGTCGAAGGAGCTGGGCCACCATGTAGCCGACCTGCCGCTTGGCCGCGCCTCCCCGACCCACGACCGTCTTCTTGATGACCGCCGGAGAGTATTCCGCCACTGGGATACCGGCCTCGGCCGCGCTCAACAGGATGACACCGCGGGCGTGCCCCAGCACCACGGTCGTCCGGACGTTCTTGCCATAGAAGATCTGCTCGACGGCGACCGCGTCGGGCTGATGCCGTTCGAGGAGGGTGGCCATCCCCTCGTGGATGGTCCGGAGCCGGTCGGGAAACTCGGCTGCGGCTTCGGTGCGGAGCACCCCGCATTCCACGAGCCGCGGGGTCTCTCCGGTCCCGCCGCTCACCACGCCGTATCCCACGACCGCGGACCCGGGGTCGACCCCCAAGACCTTCAGCTCGTCACCTCCGCCAGAGTCGCGCTGTCGATATCGAAGTTCGAGAAGACCTTGGAGACATCGTCCAATGTCTCGAGGGCCTCGATGAGCCGGAGGATCTGCTCGGCGTCTTTCCCCTTGAGCTCCACCGTGTTCTTGGGGACCATCTCGAGGTCGGCCGAATCGATCAGGAGGCCGCGGCCCTTGAGGCGCTCGAGGACCGGATGGAAGTCGCCTGGGGCCGTCGTGACGATGAACGTGTCGCCGTCACGCTCGAAATCTTCGGCTCCGGTCTCGAGGGCCGCTTCCAGCGTCCGATCCTCGTCCAACCCGCCGGCGTCGAGGTAGACCCGGCCCTTCTTGTCGAACATCCACGCCACGGAGTTCTGCGTGCCCAGATTGCCGCCATTCCGGTTGAACGCGTGTCGGATCTCCGCCACCGTCCGATTGGCGTTGTCGGTTGTCCCTTCGATGTAAATGGCGGCGCCCCCGGGCCCGTACCCCTCGTAGGTGACTTCGTCGTAGTGGCTCCCCTCCAGCTCCCCCGTCCCCTTCTTGACGGCTCGGTCGATGTTCTCATTGGGCATATTGACGGCACGAGCCGCCTCGATGGCCGTGCGGAGCCGGGGGTTCCCGTCGGGGTCGCCGCCCCCGGCGCGGGCAGCCACCGTGATCTCGCGGATGACCTTGGTCCATGCCTGCGCCCGCTTGGCGTCGGTTGCGGCCTTCTTGTGCTTGATCTGCTTCCACTTGCTGTGGCCTGCCATGGCCCAACTCCTTGCCACCCATATGCTTTGACGGGGAGTGCCCGGCGCGCGAGCGGATCCGTGCACGCCGCCTGAAGAATAGCCGACCGCTTCCCGAGCGGCAACGCGATGGGTTGACGGTATGCGGTGCCCCGGCTACTCTCACCGGTCTATGTCCCGCCACCGCAGCATGCGTTTCTCGTGGATCGGCGTGGCCGCAGCCGTGGTCATCGGCAGCGCGTCGTGTCGGTCAGAGCCACGGGCCGACCTCCCTGAGGTGGGCGACGTCCTCCCGCTGCTCCCGCTCCCACCGGATGCGACGGGGGTGACGCGCAGCGGATCGGAGGACGCCCTCCAACTCACCATCCAGACCAGCCGCGACGTCGACGAGATGGTCGGCTACTACCGGCATGTGTTCTCCGAAGAGCCGTGGGTCCTCATCAGTGACACCAAGGCGCCCGACGGCGCCAACGTCCTCTATGCCGAGGCTGATCGCCGGCCGATCTGGGTACGCATCGAGCGAAGCACGGGGGCCAGCGGGTCCACCGTCCAGCTGAGCGGCGCCATTGTGGCCGAGGTGGATACCACCGCGGCAGATACGACCGGGCCCTAGCCGTTAGCGCCGCCTGCCTTCGCCCTCGAACACGGCCCCGGTCTCCGGGGCCGTGTTCTTGACCGCGGCAACGGCCGTCGCGATCGCCTTCGCGGCCTCCGCCCCGGCATTGTCTGCCGCAGGTGCGACGAGCTGGTCGAGCGCCAGCGCCAGGTCTGCGCGACCGCCGTCCCGCAGGGCCGCGACCGCTCCGTGGAGCGCGCGACGGAGGGACGGTGCCAGCGACAGAGAAGACAGACGCCGCTCCAGAGCGGCCACATGCCGTTTTCTCGCGCGCTCCACCCGCGCCGGGTCCACCGCCGGCTGGAGATAGAAGAGCATCGTCCGCACCACCAACCAGAGGGCGAACAGGCCGCTCCGCTTGGGACCGCGCGCGGCTCCCGGCATGAGCCGGAGGAGTACATCCTCGGCCGGCGTCATAGGTATTCCCGGATCGCCGCCAGGACCTCGTCCACGCCGATGTCGCGGAGACAGCGGTGGTGTCCGAGCGGGCACCGCGGCCCGCCCATCTTGCTGCAGGGCCGGCAGGGGAGGTCCTGTTGGAGCACCACAGCCTCGGCCCGGTATGGAAAGAAGCCGAACGGTTCCACCGTCGGGCCAAAGAGCGCCACCACCGGACGGCCAAGGCCCGTCGACATGTGCATCACCCCGGTGTCGCCCGCCGCCACCACCGCCGCGCGACGAATCAGCGCCGCGGTCCCCTGGAGATCGAAGGCGCCGGCGGCGCTCCTGGCCCGCCCGCCGCTCCGGGCGATCGCATTGCACGTCGCTTCGTCACCTGGCCCCCCGAGGACGACCACATCCGCGTCGCGTTCGGTGAGCCGCCTCACCGCCTCGGCCCACGACTCGGCTGGCCATCGCTTGGTGGCGTGAGCCGCCATCGGGGCAACCGCCACCAGGGGACGGTCCCCCCCCAGGCCCGCAGCCGCCAACCATCCGCGCGCGCCCTCGTCGGTGTCCGGATGAACGAATACCTCCGCGGGAGCGCCGTCGGGTGTCACGTCGAGGTCGGCGGCGGCGGCAAAGTAGCGCTCCGGCACGGGGGGCGTGCCCGGCGGATAGCGGTTCTTCTTGAAGCGGATGAGGGCGGTCCGCGCCACTCGGTGCTTAGGGTAGCCGCGCCATGCGCCCGGCACGAGCAGACGCAGGAGACGGCTGCGGAGGCTTCCGTGGAGGTCCAGATGATGGTCAAAGCGTCCTGCCCGGATCTCCGCCGCCAACGCGCCGAGCGAGGTCTGTGGGGACCAGGCGATGACGCGATCCACATGCGGATTGTCGCGCAGAAGCGGCGCGAACGCCGCCTTGGTAAGCACCGCCAGATAGGCGGAGGGGTGCCGCCGCTTGAGGGCCCGGAGGAGGGGCGTCGTCAGAATGATGTCCCCGATGGCGCTGAAGCGCACCGCGAGGATGCGTGGGGCGGCGGCATACGACACGCCGGGAATCTATCCGCCGGTTCCGAGGAGAGCCACACGACTCGCCACGGAGCCGCCTGGTCCACCCCCCACGCCGATTGCTCGGCGATGCCGGGCCCGGTAGGTTTCGCCTATGGCACGGCCGAAGAGCATCCTCTGGGTGGACGACGAGGTCGAGAGCCTCACGTCCCATATCCTGTTCCTCCAAGAACAGGGGTTCCGGGTCGAGCCGACGGCCCACGGGGACGACGCGCTGGCCCTCCTCCAGCGGCAGCCCTACGGTGTCGTCCTCCTCGACGAACAGATGCCCGGCCGCCGAGGGCTGGAGTTGTTCCACGCCATCCGAGCGATCGACCGCGCCATGCCCGTGGTCATGGTCACCAAGAGCGAGGAACCGGAGACGCTCAAGGAGGCGATCGGTTCCGAGATGTCGGACTACCTCGTGAAGCCGGTCAACCCTCGCCAGATCCTCTCGGTGGTCACCCGCCTCCTCGAGGGTGACCGGATCCGCCAGCAGCGGCTCCTCCGGGATTTCACCAATCGCTTCCGTGAGCTCGAAGGCCGGCGCGGCCCCGGGATGGCCTGGCGGGAGTGGATCGAGCTCGTGGTGGAGCTGGCCGAATGGGAAGTCCGGTTGTCGGGGAGCGACGAACCCGGTCTCGAGGATGCACTCCGCACGCTTCAGGCCGGTGTCCGCCAGGACTTTGCCCGTTTCCTCGCCGGATCCTATCCCGATTGGCTCCACGACTCCGAGAGCGACCGCCCGCCGCTCTCCGTCGACATCGGGGCGGAGTTTCTCAGTCCCGTGCTCGAGCAGGAGGGGAAGGCTCTCTTCGTGGTGGTGGATTGCCTTCGGCTGGACCAATGGGCGGTCCTCCGGCCGCTCGTGAGTGACATCTTCGACATCGAGACGGCCTACTACTTCTCCATCCTCCCGACAGCGACCCCCTACGCCCGGAACGCGATCTTCTCCGGGCTCTTCCCGGCGGAGTTGGCCGCCCGGTACCCCGACTGGTGGCGCGACCGCGAGGAGTCCGGCCTGAATGCGCAGGAAGAGAAGCTCCTGGCCGAGCAGGTCAAGGAGCTCACCGGCGAGCGCATCCCCGTCCGCTACGAGAAGGTCTTCACCGCCTCGGACGGCGAGGCGCTGCTCCGGCGGCTGCCGGCCCATTTGGCGCAAGACGGCGTCACGGCGCTGGTCTTCAACTTCATCGACCAACTCACGCATGGGCGAACGGAGAACTCGACGCTCTTCGAGGTAGCTCGAGACACCCCGGCGCTCCGCAACCTCACCCGGACCTGGTTCGAGCGCTCGGCCTTGTGGGAGGCGCTCCGGGAGGCCGGTCGGCGTCGCGTCCCGGTGCTCCTCACGACCGATCATGGCTCGATCCATTGTCACACCCCGGCGACGGTCTTTGCCAAGCGGGACGCGACCAGCCACCTCCGCTACAAGTTCGGGGAGGATATCAAGACCGAGGATCCGGACGCCGCCATCCTGGTGGAGGATCTCGCCACCTACGGGCTCCCATCACGCGGGCCGAAGACCCGCTTGGTCATGGCGACGGGTGATCGGTTCTTCGTCTATCCCACTAAACTTCGCGAGTATCAGGCGCGTTACCGGGGCGCCTTCCTCCACGGCGGCGTGTCGCCGGAGGAGGTGGTCCTCCCGATCGCCCTCCTCACCCCGCGGCGCGGTTGAGGGATGAGCCCCACGCGGCGCCTCATCGGCGCGCTCCTCCCCTACCGGCTGGGCTATGCCGCGAGCCTCGGCGCCTCGTTCCTGGCGTCGGTCATGGACGGCCTCACGCTGGTCCTCCTGATCCCGCTCCTCCGCACCCTCTTCGGCACGGCCGGGTCCCTCGGCCAGGCAGGCGCAACCCGACTCGAGGCGTTCATCAACTGGCTGGTGGCCCCGATCATTCGCGGGGTCACCCCCGGGACAGCCGCCGTGCGGATCCTGGGGCTGTTGCTCCTCGCCATGGTGCTCAAGAACGCTCTCGCGTATGTCGCCGCACTCCTCCGGGTGCTGATCGAGGAAGGCGTCGTGCGAGACCTGCGGGGCGCCGTCTTCGATCACATCCTCCGTTTGGACCTGAACTACTTCCAGACCACCAAACAGGGACTGGTAATCGCGGCGCTGCTGTCGGATGTCGAGGATATGAAGACGGTGGTCTCCACCTCACTCGCGCGGTTGTTCCAGAACGCCTTCCTGATCCTGGTGAGCCTGGTCGCGCTCACCCAGATCTCCCTACGGCTCACCGCGGTGACGGTGGCAGCCGCGCCGGTGCTGGTGCTCGGCATCCGGCAACTACTCAAGCGCCTGCGGCAACACGCGCGCGACCGAGCCGAGGAACGGGGTGACCTGACCGCCACGGTGGCCGAGCGCGTCGCGGCCATCAAGCTGATCCGGGCCTACGGGGAGGAGGAGCGGGAGGGGAGGGATTTCCGCCGGCAGTCGAACAGCTACCGGAAGAAGGTCATCCGAACCCAGCGGTTCCTCCTGGTCATGAGCCCGGTGAGTGAGTTGTTCGGGGGGGCGGTGCTCGTGCTGCTCATCTTGGCGGGGACCCGTCCCGAGATCGTCGGGACCTCGCTCGGTCCGGAAGTGGTGGTGGTGTTCCTGGTGGCCGCGCTCCGGATGATGTCACCCATCAAGCAGCTGTCGCAGTTCCCCGCGGAGTTGGGGATCGCCTTGGCCGGCGCGGACCGTGTGTACCGCCTCTTGGACCTGCCGCCCACCGATATCGATCTCCCGCACGAACGGCCGGCGCGGTTCGAGTCCTCGATCACGTACGAGCACGTCCGTTTCCGCTATGGGACGGATACGCCGGTGCTGCACGATGTCTCGTTTGTCGTGCCGAAGGGGCGGGTGGTGGCGATCGTTGGACCGTCTGGCGCCGGGAAGACGACTCTGGTGGACCTCCTCCCCCGCTTCCGCGACCCGACGGAGGGGCGCGTCCTCCTCGACGGCACCCCCCTCACCGAACTCACCAGGTCGTCCATCCGGAGCCTCCTCGGCGTGGTCAGTCAGGAGACGGTGCTCCTCAACGACACGGTTTACGCCAACATCCGGATCGGCGACCAACGCGCCGAACCCAAGTCCGTGGAGCGGGCCGCGCAGGCCGCCAACGCCCACGAGTTCATCCTGGGGCTGCCACACGGGTACGATACCCTCTTGGGCGAGCGCGGCACGCGGCTCTCCGGCGGGCAGCGGCAGCGGATCGCTATCGCCCGGGCGCTCCTTCGTGACCCACCGATCCTGATTCTGGACGAAGCGACGAGCGCGCTAGACACTCACTCCGAGCGGCTGGTGCAGCAGGCGATTGACCGCTTGATGAAGGACCGGACGGTCCTGGTGATCGCCCACCGCCTCGCGACGGTGCGCCATGCGGACGAAATCCTCGTGCTGGAGGACGGCCGGCTCGTGGAGCAGGGGAGCCACGAGGCGCTCTACGCCGCCGCCGGCGTCTATCGCCACCTCTATGACCTACAATTCCGGACGGATGAGATTGTGGCAGAGGCGGCGGGTGCAGCGGAGGGCGGTGCCGGTCCGCCGCGGTAGACTCAGGTGGTCCCAGCGCTTTCAGTCCGGCAAGTCCGACACCGAGAAGGCGACGGACCACCCGCATCGTCTGGTCCACTCCACCGCCGCCTCCGCTGCCCTGCTTACAGCCCCCCGCCGTCGCCCGCTGCCCCAGGGTCCACGAGCTTGGCCGTGATCGCGTAGGTGGGACAGTTGCGCACGTAATCGCCGTCCCCCGGTGACCATATCTGGAGGCTGTGCCGAACGGCGGCCTTGCCGTCCTCGTCGAGCACAAACACCCCGGGCGCACGCATCATGCAGGCTCCGCACCCGATGCAGCGATCGCGGTCCACCTCCACCTGAACGACCCGCTGTGGGTAGATCCCCGGGCTCCCCGAGAACAGGGGTTCCATGTACTGGTCGAGGGCCTCGCTCGTGGCACGATGGCCCTCCTCGATCATCTCCCGTGTATGTTCAAACGAGAACATCGAGACGTGTTCCACCCGCGGCTCGACCAACAGCACGGCCTGTCCCTCCCACCGGCGCATCGCATACTCCTGCATGGTCTGCATGACGATCTCGAGTCCCCGCACATAGGTGGCCGCAAACCCGCTCTGCTCCACGGAGGCGCGAAGCGCGGTGGTTGCGCCCACATCGACCGCAATCACCGGGACACGGCCGAGGGCGAGCGCCACCCGGACCGGGAGATTGGAGACCACCGCGCCGTCGCAGAAGTACCGGCCCCGGATCTCCCGGGGCGGGAAGATCCCGGGGAGGGCGCAAGAGGCGAACACGGCGTCCCCCACGGGCACGTCCCTGAGGCCGGGTGCCCCCCACAGCACCTGCATCCCGGAGTTGACGTCCACGGTGTTGATGATCAGGCGGCGGGGGAGATCGTCGAAGGTGTGGCGCCCGACGAGATCGTCGATCAAGAGATCGAGCGGCTCACGCCGGTAGATCGCCGGCGCGAGCATGCGGCGAAATGCCATGTCTGCGTGCGCCACCCGAAAGACGTCCTTCCGGTGCACCAGCATCGCGCGGGCACGCATGGCCTCCACCGACATCCCGGAGGCCCACGCTGCGGCCACCAGGGAGCCCATGCTGCTCCCGACCACCAGGTCCGGTGTGAGGCCACGCTCCGCCAGCGCCTGGAACACCCC
>Ga0055480_10000865_pt1 | contig 11758 bp, 10 predicted proteins | sample Muzzi_PWB_D2_FD_57935 | JGI IMG/M metagenome (GOLD analysis project Ga0055480, IMG submission 57935) | Wetland microbial communities from San Francisco Bay, California, USA, that impact long-term carbon sequestration - Muzzi_PWB_D2 | ecosystem: Environmental > Aquatic > Marine > Wetlands ... | reverse complement strand
ACGGCTCAGGGAAGAGCACCCTGGCCCAGGTCCTCGCCGGCCATGAGGCCTACGAAGTGACCGAGGGCACCATCCGTTATCAGGGGAAGGACCTCCTGGAGATGGAGCCCGAGGAACGGGCTCAGGCCGGACTGTTTCTGGCGTTCCAGTACCCCGTCGAAATCGCTGGGGTGACCAACGCCTATTTCCTCCGCGCGGCTTACAACGCCATCCGCGCGGCCAAAGGACTGGACGAGGCCGACCCGATCGATTTCATGGACCTCCTGGAGGAGAAGCTGAAGGTGGTCAACTGGAAGGCCGACATCCTCGAGCGGCCGGTCAACGCGGGCTTCTCTGGCGGGGAGAAGAAGCGAAACGAGATCCTCCAGCTCGCGGTGCTGGAACCGACGCTAGCGGTCCTGGACGAGACCGATTCCGGACTCGACATCGACGCCCTCCGTGTCGTGGCGGATGGCGTCAACCGACTCCGGCGTCCCGACAACGCCACGATCGTGGTAACCCACTACCAGCGGCTCCTCAACTACATCGTGCCGGATTACGTCCACGTACTCGTGGATGGACGGATCGCGCGGTCGGGGGGGAAGGACTTGGCGCTGGAGCTCGAAGCGCGCGGTTACGAGGGCCTGGTCCCAGCCGTGGCGGGAGCGACATCGTGACCACTGCGGGCTACGTGCAGGACTTCGACCGCTTCAGCCACAATGGCGGCGGACGGCCCGAGTGGCTCCTCCCCCTCCGCCGGGAGGCCATCGGCCAGTTCGAGACCACGGGCTTCCCCACCTCCAAGAACGAGGACTGGCGCTTCACCAACCTGGCGCCCTTGGCTCAGGGCCACTTTCCGGACCTCCCGGCCGCCACCGCCCTCCCGACGCCCTCGGCCGTCGCGCCACACCTGATCGATCCCGAATGGCCGGTTGTGGTGTTGGTCAACGGCCGCGTAGCACCGTCGCTGTCCCGGGTCAGCGGCCTTCCGGCGGGCGTCCGGGTGGAGAGCCTGGCCGATGCGTGGGCCTCCAGCCCGGATATCGTAGCGGCTCACCTTGGCAAGTCTGCCGACGTGACGACGAGCAGTTTCACCGCTCTCAACACGGCCTTCATGGTGGATGGAGTGTTCATCCACGTTCCCGGCCGCGTGGCCATGAAGCGGCCGATCCAACTCCTGTTCCTGACAGATGCCGAGGCCCCCGGCGCCAGCCACCCGCGGGTGCTGGTCGTCCTCGATCCGGGAGCGGAGGCGACCGTTATCGAGCACTATGCGGCGGTCCGGGGCAGGGTCTATTTCACCAACGCCGTTACCGAAATAGCCTTGGCGGACGGTGCTCGCCTGGACCACTACAAGGTCCAGCGCGAGAGCGAGGCAGCCTATCACGTCGGCACGTTCGAGGCGCGCCAGGGGCGGGACAGCCACCTGGGGTCGCTCTCCTTTGCCATGGGGGCCGCACTGTCCCGGAGCAACATCTACACGGTGCTGGCTGGCGAGGGGGCCCACGCCACCCTCAACGGTCTCTATATCGGTCATGGGTCGCAGCACGTCGATCATCAGACCCGGATCGAGCACGCCGAGCCCAACTGCACCAGCCACGAGTTGTACAAGGGGATCCTGGACGACACCGCTCACGGCGTCTTCAACGGGAAGGTCTATGTCCAGCCGATCGCCCAGAAGACCGACGGGAAGCAAACGAACCAGAACCTCCTCCTGTCGGACCGCGCGCGGGTCGACACCAAGCCGCAACTGGAGATCTACGCGGATGACGTGCGCTGCACCCACGGCGCCACGGTGGGTCAGCTGGATCCGGTCGCCCTGTTCTATTGCAAGAGCCGCGGCCTGCCGACGGCCCAGGCCCGGACGCTCCTCACCTACGGGTTTGCCGCGGACGTGATCGAGCAGATGCCTTCCCGGCCGGTGGCCCGGTATCTGGAGGACCTCCTCATGGCCCGCTTCCTCGAGCCGGCGGCCGTGCCCGCATGACCCTGGCCGGTGGGGGTGCCGGCGCGGCCATCCGGGCGATGCCGTCGGGCGCGCCCTACCCGGTGGACCGCGTTCGGGCCGACTTTCCCATCCTGGCCCGCCGGGTACACGGCCGGCCGTTGGTGTACCTCGACAACGCTGCCACCGCCCAGAAGCCGGAGACGGTCATCGAGGCGATGACGCGGTACTACCGGCATGACAATGCCAATATCCACCGGGGCGTGCACGAGTTGAGCGTGCGGGCCACGGAGGCCTACGACGCCGTGCGTGCCAAGGTGCGACGATTCATCAATGCGGCCGAGGATCGCGAGATCGTCTTCGTCCGCGGAACGACTGAGGCAATCAACTTGGTGGCCAGGAGCTTTGGCCGCGGGGCGGTCGGTCGAGGGGACGAAATCGTGGTGTCGGAGATGGAACACCACTCCAACATCGTTCCCTGGCAACTCCTGGCGGAGGAGGTCGGCGCCAGGGTCCGGCCGGCGCCTGTGACGGACCGCGGTGAGATCGACCTCGACGGTGTCCGTGACCTCCTCGGGCCGCGCACCAGACTCGTGGCGCTCACCCACGTGTCGAACGCCATCGGCACGATCAACCCGATCGAGGACCTGGTGGCCCTCGCCCACGCGCATGGGATTCCCGTCCTGGTCGACGGGGCCCAGGCGGTGCCTCATCTCCCGGTAGACGTGGGTCGGCTGGGCTGTGACTTCTACGCCTTCAGCGGCCACAAGATGTTTGGACCGACCGGGATCGGTGTGCTCTACGGGCGACGCGAGTTCCTGGAGGCGATGCCTCCCTACCAAGGTGGCGGCGGGATGATCGCAAAGGTCTCGTTCTCGGAGACGACCTTCGCCCCGATCCCGACGCGCTTCGAGGCCGGTACCCCGGCCATCGCCGAGGTGACGGGGTTGGGTGCCGCGGTCGAATACCTGGAGACCATTGGCTACGATGCCATCGGGGCCTACGAGGCCGATCTCCTGGCCTACGCCGACGAGCGGCTGGCCACCGTGTCCGGGCTCCGCGTCCTCGGCAGGGCCCAGCGCCGCGCGGCGGTCCTCAGCGTAGTGATGGATGGGATCCATCCCCACGACGTCGGCACGGTCCTCGACCAGGCCGGCGTGGCGGTACGGGCCGGTCACCACTGCTGCCAACCGCTCATGGATCGGTTCGGCGTGGACGCGACGGTGCGGGTCTCTCTGGCGCTCTACAACACCGGGGCAGAGGTCGACGCGCTGATCGACGGCCTGGCCCAGGCCCGGGAGTTGTTTGGCTGATGGCGGACCTTCGGGAACTGTATCAGAGCGTCATCCTCGACCACAACCGCTCGCCCCGGAACTTCCGGGACATCACCGGATCGTCTCGTTGGGCGGAAGGAAACAACCCGCTCTGCGGGGACCGGCTCCGTGTGAGTGTCTCACTCGCCGGCGATGTGATCGAGGATGTGGCGTTCCGGGGGAGTGGATGCGCCATCTCCAAGGCCTCCGCCTCCCTCATGACCGAGGCGGTGAAGGGGAAGACGGTGGCCGAGGCCAGCACCATGTTCGACCGATTCCACGAGATGGTGACGGGTCGGCTCGCTCCCGAGGACGCGAAGCCGGCGCTTGGCAAGCTGGCGTTGTTTGCCGGCGTCTCCGAGTTTCCGGTGCGCGTCAAGTGCGCCAGCCTCTGCTGGCATGCGCTCAAGGCCGCGCTCGAGGCGGACCAGGAGGTCGTCAGTACCGAGTAGGCAGGACACGACCGCATTCATTGATGGAAGAACGCATAGAGAGGAGTCGGAGGAGCCATGCCATACGATCCGCGATTGGTGGACCCGATGCGACAGGAGACCACCCGCATGGGGTTCCAGGAGTTGACCTCCGTGGCGGCGGTAGACGCCGCATTGGCTAACTTGACGGGGTCCGCTCTGGTATTCGTCAACTCGGTGTGCGGCTGTGCCGCCGGCAACGCACGCCCGGCGTTGCGCCTGGCCCTGCAACACGGCACGACTCCCGAGCAGTTGCTTACGGTGTTTGCCGGGCAGGACGTGGAGGCGACGGACCGGGCCCGGAGCTACTTCGGTGAGTACCAGCCGTCGTCCCCGTCGATGGCACTCCTTCGCGACGGGGAAGTGGTGTACATGCAGCACCGCCACATGATCGAAGGCCGGACTCCGGAGTCCGTGGCGGCGGACCTTACCGCCGCCTTCGACAAGCACTGCGGCACCCCGTCGGCGGCATGAGCGGTCACGTCTTTCACCACGGCCATGACGAGCTCCACGGGATTACCGTCGTGGCCCGCCATGTAGACGGCACCGTGTTCGTCGGTCGCTTCGACCAGGAAGACCAAGGGAAGATCCTCCTCCTGGATGTGTCGACCCAGCCTGCCGCGCCGGAGGGGGAAATCGCGACCTTTCTGGCGCGGACGATGAAGTTCGGGGTTCGGGTAGACCGCAAGCACCTCGCCATTCCTACCACGGAGCTCACTTCGGTCACGCCGCTCCAGGAGGCAGTTGCGGGATAGTCCTGCCTCGACCGGCGCACTGGGGACGCCCGGCGGCACGGCCGGGCGTTCCTTTTTGTGGTCCAGAGTGAAACATTCCCTGGCTGGAACCAATCCGCGGCCCCTCGCGTATGAGCGGGCACCAAAACCACGAGTGAACGGGAGTCGCGCATGAGCGATTCGGTCATCCAGTTGAACCACGTCACCAAACGGTTCTCTGGGCATACTGCTGTAAAGGATCTCTCGCTGAGCGTGCCACGCGGCGAAGTCTTTGGCCTCCTCGGCCCCAACGGCGCCGGCAAGACCACGACCATTCGGATGATCATGAACATCATCCGACCGGATGAAGGTCAGGTGACCCTGTTCGGTGGCGCGGGGACGGGGCGCGAGCTGTCCGACCGGATCGGCTTTCTCCCGGAGGAGCGGGGGCTCTATCCCAAAATGAAGGTCGCGGCCATGCTGGCGTTCCTGGGCGAGATCAAGGGCCTGGCCCATCGCGATGCCATGGCGCGCGGCCGCCGGTGGCTCGAACGCCTGGGCCTCGGGGCGTGGATGGAGAAGAGGGTGGAGGACCTGTCCAAGGGGATGCAACAGAAGGTGCAGTTCATCGGCACCCTCATGCACGACCCGGAGCTCGTCATCCTCGACGAGCCGTTCAGTGGGCTCGACCCGGTCAACAGCCAGGCGATGAAGGACGTGGTGGTGGAGTTCGCCCGTGGCGGGAAGACCGTGTTGTTCTCGACCCACATCATGGAGCAGGCCGAGCGCATGTGCGACCACATCGTGATCATCGCCCGCGGGGAGAAGGTGGTCGATGGGAAGCTCGCGGACATCAAGGCGGAGTCCGGCCGGGGGCATCTGGCCATGAGCTTCTCGAACAACCGCCAGGCGGCCACGCCGGTCCTCCAGGACCGGCGGCTCATCGCCCACGTGGACGACTACGGCGCCGCGGCGGAGGCGGAGTTGGCCTCGGGGGCCGATCCGGGGGAGGTGCTGCGGGCGTTGGTACAGGCCGGTGTGGGGCTGTCCCGTTTCGAGATCGTGGAGCCGTCGCTCCAATCGATCTTCATCGCCAAGGTCGGCCCCGGGGCCGCCACCGCCCCCGCCCAGGAGACCGTCCATGCATAAGCTGCTCGCGGTCATACGGCGGGAGTTCCTGACCCGGGTTCGGACTCGCACGTTCGTCATCGGCACCTTCCTCGGCCCGGTCCTCATCGGCGGGTTGATGCTCCTCCCGGCCTACTTTGCCGGCCGACAGGCAGGGAATCGTGTCCTGGTGATCCTCGATGAGGGTTCCAACGGATTCGCGGACCGCGTCGCCCAGACGCTGCTGCTGATGGGCGAGGGGCAGTTCGAGACCTCGGTGGTCGCGGCGGAGGGGCGGGACTCGGTGGTCCTGGACTCGCTGATCGCCATTACCGATCCAAAGGCCGAAAGGGTCGCGGGCATCGATGGGATTCTGGTGATCCCGGCCAACGCGACGACCCGGGACTCGATCCGATACCTCGGCGACAACGTCAGTAGCCTCTCGGAAATGCGTTCGATCCGCAACGCCGTCACCCAAGTGATCCGGGCGGAGCGGTTGGCCCAAGCGGGTGTGGACGCGCGCGTAGTTGCCGAAGCCAACCGGCCCATCTCGTTCACGACGGAAAAGGTCACCAACGGCACGCTCACCGGCGAATCCGGTGAGGCCTCGTTTGCCCTGGCCTACTCGATGTCCTTCATCCTGTACCTGGCCCTCCTCCTCTACGGGGTCCAGATTGTCAGCGCGGTCATCGAGGAGAAGAGCACCAGGATCAATGAAGTCCTGATCTCGAGTCTCAAGCCGTTTCAACTCCTCCTCGGGAAGATCCTCGGTGTTGGGAGCGCCGGCCTCCTGCAGCTGGGGATTTGGACCGGGACCGCGATGGTTCTCACGACCTACCGAACGGAAGTTGCAGGCCTGTTGGGGATTCCGGCCCAGACGGTCGTCGGCCTCCAACTCCCGACCGTGAGCCCTGCGTTGATGATCGTCCTCCTGTTGTTCTTCTTCCTGGGGTTCTTCCTGTATGCCTCCGCGTACGGGGCCGTCGGCGCCATGTGCAACTCCGTCCAGGAGAGCCAACAGGCCGCTATGCCGATCACGATGCTGATCGTGGTCAGCTTCATCTCCGTCTTCTCCCTCCTCAACGATCCCAATGGGACGCTGGCAAGGGTGATGAGTCTGATTCCGTTTTCGGCTCCACTGGTCGTGCCGGTCCGGTACTCCCTGAGTCCGCTTCCGCCGCTCGAGCTCCTGGCGGCTATCGTGTGCACCATCCTGGGCGTCCTGGCCGTCGCCTGGGTGGCCGGTCGCATCTATCGGGTCGGCATTCTCATGCACGGCAAGAAGGCCAAACTCGGCGAGGTCATCCGCTGGGTACGGGAGGGGTAGGCGGGGCGTCGGTGCAGGAGGAACTTCGGCGACGGGCGCCGCGGACATCAGTTCGCGGCGCCTTTCGCATCCGCGGGGGTGGGCGAACATCTCCATAGGCGCAGGCGGCCCTGTTGATCTCACGGCGCGCCGTTCGTAGGGGGAGGGGCGTTCCGTCGTCCCAATCACCTCAGGTGTCCGGTGACGAGGGTCTCGCGATTCGGGTTCGTGCTCGGTTGCCGCCTGTCCATCATCGTCCCGCGGGGAGACCGGCCGTCGTCCGGGCGGTGCCGGCCGTGAGCTTTATATTCCCCCCATGCTGGATCGCTACGATGTCATCGTCGTCGGGGGCGGCCACGCCGGAACGGAGGCCGCGACCATGGCCGCCCGCTCGGGGGCTAGGACACTCCTCGTCACTCAGAACCTCGAGACCATCGGTCAGATGTCGTGCAACCCGGCGGTCGGTGGGATCGCCAAGGGGACGGTCGTGCGCGAGGTCGATGCGATGGGCGGGGTGATGGGGCGAGCCACAGACATGGCTCGGATCCAGTTCCGTATGCTCAACCGCTCAAAGGGGCCGGCGGTATGGTCCCCGCGGGCGCAGTGCGACCGTGGTCTGTACCGGCGCGCCGTGCGATGCGTCCTCGAACGTCAGCGGAACCTCGAGCTCGTTCAGGGAACCGTGGCGGGGCTGTGCATCCATTGCCATCGGGTCGACGGCATCTCCCTGACCGACGGACGAGAGTATGGCGCCGGGGCGGTGGTACTCACGGCGGGGACCTTCCTGAGGGGGAGGATCCACCTTGGGGTAGGTACCCGTATCCCGGCAGGTAGGGCCGGGGAGTCACCGGCGATAGAGCTAGCGGAATACCTTGCTGATGAAGGACTTACAATAGAACGCTTCAAGACGGGGACACCTCCCAGGATCGATGGGAGGTCCGTAGACCTCACTCGCCTAGAGCGGCAGGATGGGGAGGAGCCGTACTGGTTCTCGTTCTATGAGCGAGGAGTTCATCCGGCACAGTTGCCGTGCTACATCACCTGGTCAGGTGCGGCACTCAGAGACATCATCGGAAGACATCTTTCGGAGTCGGCGCTGTACGGTGGGGCCATCAGTGGGAGGGGGCCCCGGTATTGTCCATCGATCGAGGACAAGATCGTCAAGTTCCCGATGGCGGAACGACACCAGATCTTCCTCGAGCCCGAGGGGCTGGATACGGTCGAGATGTACGTAAATGGCCTCTCGACGTCGCTCCCTTCAACTATCCAACTGGAGTTCCTCCGTTCGGTCCCCGGGCTGGAGCATGTCAAGATGACCCGCCCGGGTTATGCCATCGAGTACGACTACTTCCCGCCGACGCAGCTCGACTCCACTCTCGGCGTGAAGGCAATCCCGGGGCTGTACTTGGCCGGTCAGATCAATGGGACTACCGGCTACGAAGAGGCCGCTGGTCAGGGGGTGGTGGCGGGGCTCAACGCAGCGGCGGCGGCGCTCGAACGGGAGCCGGTGATCCTTCGTCGCGACCAGGCGATGATCGGGGTCCTCGTGGATGATCTGGTTAGCAGGGGTGTGGATGAGCCATATCGTCTGTTTACCAGTAGGGCGGAGTTTCGCCTACTCCTACGCCAGGACAACGCACTCCACCGACTATTCCCACTGGCATCACGCCTCGGACTCCTGTCTGACCAGGAGCGCCGGGCCGCGGAGGAGCGCATATCCAAGGAGGCCTCCTACCTGGAGATTGCTCGATCCACCACAGTGCCGGCGGCAGCGGCAAACGAGGTCCTGACTGCCGCCGGATCCACCCCGGTCGAGCATGGGAATAGGATCGCGTACCTGGCAAAGCGGCCGGGTGTGGAACTCTCGGCACTACTCACTTCCGTCGGGATTGCCTACGAACCGGAGGTGATACAATGGGCTGCGATTGAGATCCGGTACAGTGGGTACCTGGAGCGAGAGCGCCAATCCGCGGAGCGCCTGCTCGAGATGGAGGCGTTCGATCTACCTGGAGATATCCCCTATCCTGAGCTCAACGGCCTTGCGATCGAGGCTCGCCAGAAACTCGCCCGAATCCGACCACGGACGTTGGGCCACGCCAGTCGGGTCCCGGGTGTCAGCCCGAGCGACCTCCAGAGCCTGGTCTTTGAGGTGCTGAAGCGCCGCAAGAAGCTCGAATCCAACGCCTGATCCGCCGTTTCACGTGAAACGAGACGAATCGCCTCTTTTCTGGAGGGGCGGCGGTGTTTCACGTGAAACATCTGATCCTTGGAGGTTCGCGGGAATCGCCCTGCCAGCCAAGCCCTTTTGGTGGCACCAACGTCGTTTCGTGTTACCGCGATCTATCCGCCGGCTGTATATTGCGTCTGCCGAGAAAGATGGACCGGTAATCGACAGAGCTGTTGCACTATAACTTCTTATATTACATATAGATACAATTGGTCCTCAGAAAAATCATGGCCAGAATCATAGCGATTGTCAATCAAAAAGGAGGCGTCGGGAAGACCACTACGGCGGTCAACCTGGCAGCGTCCCTCGCAGCGGCGGAGAGGCGTACTCTCCTCGTCGACGCCGATCCGCAGGGGAACGCCACGAGCGGGGTAGGCATCCAGCGAGAGGAAATTCACCTCTCGCTCTATGACTCCCTGGTCGGCCAGCGCCCGCTCAGCGAGGTCATTCGGGCGCACACCTCCCTCCCGTTTCTCGATGTCGTCCCCGCAACCCAGGACTTGGTCGGCGCCGAGATCGAACTAGTTGAGCGCCCCAAGCGGGAGACGATGCTGCGACGTGCCTTCGAGGCGCAACTCGAGCCCTACGAGTACGTCCTGGTTGACTGTCCTCCCTCTCTCGGCCTCATCACACTCAACGTACTGGCGGCGTCACACGCCGTGCTGATCCCCATCCAGTGCGAGTACTATGCCTTGGAAGGGATCTCCCAACTGCTCAACACGATTCGGGTGGTGCAGCGGAACTTCAACGCCGGGCTGGCAATCGACGGTGTACTCCTGACGATGCATGACTCCAGACTCAACCTCAGCCGTCAAGTGGCCGACGACGCCAAGGAATACTTCGGCCCCAAGGTCTTCCGCACCACGATCCCGCGGAACGTGCGACTGGCCGAGGCGCCGTCGTTCGGGAAGCCGATCCTTTTGTACGACGTGCAATCCGTGGGAGCCAAGAGCTACATGGCCCTCGCCCAGGAGCTCTTCAAACGTTACGCCGCGATGAGCGCCGAGGAGGCGCGCCGGCCCATTCCGGAGCCGTTGACATGAGCGAGCGCCGACTCGGACGTGGTCTCGAGGCCCTCTTGGGGCCGATCAGCCGGGAGGAGGCGGTTCGGGATGGCGAGCTGCGCCATCTGGCCGTCGAGCAGATCCGGCCCAACCCGTATCAGCCTCGGCAGTCGTTCGACGACGATGCCCTTGGCGAGCTGGCCGACTCGATTCAATCCTCGGGGATGCTCCAACCGGTCGTGGTCCGCCAGACGTCGAGTGGATTCCAGCTGATTGCCGGCGAGCGGCGCTGGCGCGCCGTGCAGCGCCTGGGATGGCGCCAGGTGCCGGCAGTCGTTCGCGAAGTCGACGACCAGACCCTCCTGACCTTGGCCCTGATCGAGAACCTGCAGCGGGACGATCTCAACGCGATCGACGAGGCCCGCGGATACCAACGCCTCATTGATGAGTTCAAGTTGGCGCCGCTGGACGTCGCCAAACTCGTCGGGCGCGATCGCTCCACCGTCAGCAATACGCTGCGCCTCCTCGGCCTCCCCGAGGAGGTCCAGGGCCAGATCGCCAGCGGCACTCTGAGCCCGGGCCATGCGCGCGCCCTTCTGGCGCTCCCGGCGCCGGACGCGATGGTGCGGCTCGGCCGGCAAGCCGTGGCGCAGGGATGGTCGGTGCGGGAGACGGAGGCGCAGGTCCGAAACGGGTCGCCGCGGACGCGGCGACGCGGCACCACGGGACCGCAACCCGCCTCCGTCGAGGCGCGCCGGATCGAGGAAGCGCTCCGTCGCCGCCTCGGGACCGACGTCCGGCTCACTGCCAAGCGCCGCGGGCGCGGTCTCCTCAGCATCAGCTACTACTCCAACGATGATCTGGCCCGGGTGCTCGAGCTGATTCTCGGCCAGCCCTTCGAGGGATGAGCGACGGGCCGCGGGGTTTTACCCTCGTCGTCCACCGCGACGGTGCGCTCGACTCCCACACCCTCCGCATCCCCGGATGGTGGGTCCGGATGGGCGTGAGTCTCGCTGCCATCTTCCTCGTCGGCCAGCTTGGCCTTCTCCTGTTCTACGGGCCCATCGTCCGGGCGGCCGCCAGCGTGCCGGGCCTCAAGAGCGATATCGCCCGACTCGAGGCCGACAATGCCAAGGTCCGCGAATTGGCGGACGCGCTTGACCGGGCCGAGGGCCGGTACGCCCAGTTGCGCGAAATGCTCGGCGGCGACATCGTCCCGGACCAGCGGTTCAACCAATCGATCCTCCCGATCGCCCCGGCCGTCGCGGCACGCCCAGGCACTGGGCCCAGCTACGAGGCGGGTGCCTCGCCGCCGTCGCACTGGCCGCTGGACGTTGACGGTTACATCACTCGGGGACAGATCGGGACCGAGACGCGCGACGAGGCCCACCCCGGCATCGACGTCGCCGTCCCGATCGGGAGCGTTGTCCGGGCCGCCGGCGGCGGCCGGGTCGTGGACGGGGGCTCCGATGCCGAGTACGGCCAGTTCGTATTGCTGGAGCATCCCGGCGGCTACCGTACGATGTATGGTCACTTGTCACGGTCGACGGTGACCGTCGGGCAGTACGTTGGAGCCGGTGAGGTGATCGGCCTCTCCGGAAACAGCGGTCGGTCCAGCGCGCCACATCTTCACTTCGAGATCCGCCGCCAGGGCCGATCTCTCGATCCCCTGCAATTCGTCCAAGAGGGCGTAC
>Ga0055480_10000863_pt1 | contig 11762 bp, 5 predicted proteins | sample Muzzi_PWB_D2_FD_57935 | JGI IMG/M metagenome (GOLD analysis project Ga0055480, IMG submission 57935) | Wetland microbial communities from San Francisco Bay, California, USA, that impact long-term carbon sequestration - Muzzi_PWB_D2 | ecosystem: Environmental > Aquatic > Marine > Wetlands ... | reverse complement strand
GAGTCTCTAAACCCCAGTTGGTCTCCTGCCACTTGGGAGACTTTTCAATTCGTCTGTCGTGTTCATGGGATAGCTCAATTACTACACGAAAAACTCGGGGGCGTCGATTGGATGGATGATGCGTTGCAAGGTTGGCTCGTGGAACAATATGCCTTCAACGCTCAACGAATTGCGAAAATGCACAATGAACTCAAAGAGATTTTGGCATTATTCGGCCAAAATAATATCCGGGTGATGCCACTCAAAGGGTCAATCTTATCGACGAATTTTTACAAAAACCCTGCCTGGCGTCCAATGGCCGATATAGATTTACTCATCCAACCTGAGGATTTTGCAGCCAGCACAGACTTGCTTGCCCGGCTTGGTTATGAACGGGATGTAGCGCATTGGAAACATACAGAGTTCAACAAGCCCGACAATCGCCAGATTATCTCCAAAACTACTGAGCATCCAGAGAATCCACGCAAGCTGGAAGTCCATCTCCAATGTCGGGAGACATTTGGCGGCCCTACCATAAATCTGACTGAACTGATGTGGGCTAACTCAAGGCAAGGAGAGTTATTGGGAGAGTCCGTCATTATCCCTAATCCAGATGTTTTGTGGCTGCATTTAGTGGTTCACAGTACCTATCATATATGGCAGGGTAGAGGCCGTCTCATCCAATTGGTCGATTTAGCTCAAATAACACCCCAACTTAATAATCAGTTTTTATTATTAGACTCAATCGATGCCCGTTTTACCTATCCTAGCCTAGCTTTGCTAAAAAAGTATTTTCCCGCTGCTGCTATAGAAGACTCGCTCTTGGCAACCCAACGGGAGCGTATATCGCCTGCATTTAAGGGCTGGGTTGCTTCGTTAGATCTGGTTAATACCTCGTATCTCAATCCCAAACCAGCAGGCCCCTATTTGTTTAAGGCGTTCAAATTTACCGAGGGCCGTCTCCAAGAAGTTATACAAGCCCTGCGTTTTGCGTTTTGGCCTAAGCTAGAAGAAATTGCTCTGGATCATCCCAAACTGGCTAAGTCGAAAGTACCTTGGTTAGGCTACTTTTTATTGCCGCTAGACTGGACCAAACGCTTGATTGCCGGACGAAAATCTTAGATCGATTAGCTCTCAATACGCCCATAGTAATTTATCACCATTGCCAATTGGCTAGAACTTATGTTACAATCTAGGTAAAATCACAATTATGTCGCGTTATTAATCATGACACCTGAAATTCTTATTAACTTTATAGCCGTAATAGTCTTTGGTCTATTACTTGTAATATCCGCGTTCCGTTTACGGTTTAAGGAAGCGGCGGTTCTCCATTTAACGCTTTTTATTGCTTTAGGATTCTTTTCAAATCTATCACAGCTTACCTATACCTTGGGAATTACTCCTCTAACCGGCACCTCATTTAATCCACTAACCGAACTCTTACTTTTGGCTATGATTTTAGTCTTTGGCGCACTGACCCTAAGTTTCCTCAAAAAGCACCGGGGGATTTTAATTGGTTATTGGGGTGTCTCAGTCATTATCCTGGCCCTCTGGACTATTTTCACGCCCCAGGTGAGGATTTGGGGTGATATTCCGATAAGCCCAGATGCTAATAGCGTCTTGATTGTTGCTGAATTTGATTGGGTGATGCCCATTGTTGTAGCTCTCATCGCCTTGAGTATAGAATTTAGACATCAACAATCGGCCAAACACCTGAACCGGCTACGCTATTGGCTCATTGCCACAACCCTTTTGGCTATGAGCGGGCTGGCCTTCTTCATCAACCCCACTAATTTCTATTGGTCTGGTCTGCCCTTGGCTCTGGTTGGGAGCGTAATAGCCAGTTATATCATTCTGAGCTACCACACCGCAGACTTAAATCTGTTTATTGGCAGAGTAATACATTATGTTAGTGTAACAGGTGTATTGGCCGTTATTTTTTATCTAAGCCTGGTTATAACTGTTATTGTTAGCCGAAGTACTTTTAATCCTGGTAACGTTTTCTTTTGGTCCGTAGCTTTGGCGATTGTTTTAGCCATTGTTATCCCCCTCTTATGGAGAAACGCCAATCGATTTTCAAATAGAATCATCTTTGGCAATAAAAATCGTGATGAACGGCAAGTTATCAAGCATTACAGCCAAAGTGTCAGCGGTACTTTAGACATGGACCGGCTAGCAAATATTATTATTAATCTAATGATAGAAACTCTGGGCATTGAGCAAGGGGTTGTTCTGGTGAATGATCGAACCGGAGCCAGTGGAGTCTCGCTACGGCCATTGGCTTCCATCGGCGTGACTAATCTAAAGACGGGTCGCTTTAACGCTAATAGTCCATTTGTTAGCCATTTCCGTAATAATCATAAGTATCTTCATCAATATGATGTTGATGTACTGCCCGAATACAGTTCAATGCGCGACGAAGAGCGGACATGGCTTTCCTCTATGGGTATGGAGCTTCATGTGCCAATTATGCGCAGCCGCGATATCATAGGGATGTTGTGCTTTGGCCCCCAGGCTAGCGGAACCGCCTATTACGAAGAAGATATAGAATTAATGATTGACTTAGCCGATCAGTCATCTCTGGCTATAGATAGCGCCCAACTCTTTGAACAACTGGCCTCGGTAAATCGACAAGTTGGTCTACTGAGTGAGAGATTAGAAGGACTAGACCAAGACAAAGCCGATTTTCTATCTATTGCCTCGCATGAACTACGTACGCCGTTAACTCAGATTTTGGGGTATTCACAAATGTTGTTGGACTTAACGGAAGAAGAGCTTAGTGACCCCAATTTCATTAAGACCATGACCGAAGGCATTGCCAAAGGCAGCGAACGCATGAAGGATGTCATTGATGTGATGTTCGATGTTACCGAGGCCCACATAGGCGAGATGAGCCTCTTCTCTGGTCCGGTTGATTTAGCTGAAGTGATTGACCAGGCCAGCCGTCCGTTTTTATCGGCCTTGGACGAGCGGCGCATTGCTTTTGGCACAAACGGATTTGATGATTTACCAACCATTGAAGCGGATGGTACCCGGCTGGTGCAGGCGCTAGAAAATCTAATTAGCAATGCGATTAAATATACCCCAGATGGAGGAGTGGTTAGGGTTGAGGGTCGCCCCACGGTGATGGGCGATTCCACCCCAGCCGTTGAGCTTCTTATAATCGATAACGGTATCGGGATTGACCCCCGATACCATGACCGTATCTTTGAGAAGGTCTTTCGAATTGATGATGCCGACCATCACAGTACGGGAAAAACCAAATTCAAGGGTGGTGGCCCTGGCCTGGGCCTGGCCTTAGTTAAAGCAATTGCCGAGACCCATGGCGGGCAAGTTTGGGTTGAAAGCCCAGGTTATGATGAGGTTAACCGTCCTGGAAGCAAATTCTTCTTTGTCATTCCAATGAAGCCCATAAAAATCGAGCAAAAAGAGGGTCAGAAACAATCTCAGATTGAAACAATCCATTGGCGCAGCAAAGATCTAAAGCCAACAAACAACTGAGCTAACCAACTTAACTCAAGTTGTGACTCGTTCTATTTTCAAGAGGAGTCGAGGCTTTAGCCGGACGTAGGCCTAATTTTTACCGGCTAAAGCCTCGACTCCAACAACTAAGGCCACAATTATCCTTAAAGAAAATCGCCACGGCATCAATGCCGTGGCGATTTTTGTATCTCGTTGTAACCCACATCATCAAGGGTAAGAAACCGGCCCGATAGAATTGTCATCCTTGCTAGAAGGTTGCCGAGCAAAGGTAAATGTTGCATAGGCGTTACCATCCATATACGTTTTCAGGGTGAGGTCTGTGCCGTCAATATTTATCCAATACAATCCTGCCATCAATCCGGCAAAATCACAAGACCCTGGCCCCTTAGCACCCGTAACACATTTGGCCTTATACCCACCCCCTTCACTTTCTATATTGACCCATAAGCCAGATGCCGGGGTGTGAACTAATATATTTGACCAACCTCCAACATTTTCGTGGGGGCGACTTGGGTTATCCCAAGCAGCCAAGACCCAACCATCGGGCGAGGCGAACGTTGGCCCACTAAAGGAAACCCCTTTGCGGAAAGCAACCTCGACCCGTCTACCAGGTTCCACTTTGACATGAGCCTTATCAGAAGGCATATCAGGATCATCAATCCAAACATCATAATCCCCAGGTGAAATATATCTGAAAGCCAGACGAAATCTGTCAACCCCAAATTCTGGGACTAAGCCAAGCTCTCCATGAAGCTCAATGTCACCGCTTCGTGCCCTGACCATCCGCTGTACATCTTTTTCAACCGTATTAATAATCAATGTTGTGATGCCGTTGGGGTCATCAAAAGGTTGTATAACATCAGGTACCCAGGTTGAACCCCCATTGACAACCACTTCAATGGGATGATCAGCTTCCGGCAACAATGGCAAAGCCGCCTCAGGCTGAAATTCGGGCGCGTCTGGAACGTTGCCGGATGAAGAAGCGGCTGGTTCAACCGCATATTCTTGATACGATGGGGCCGGAGGAGGCGCTGCATACGCCGGTAAAGGAGGGTTACCATTATACCCATAATCATGGGCAGGTGCAGGCGCAGAGTAGCTGGCAGCCGGCGCTGGTTGATAGCCGGGAATATAAAGTCGCTCTCCAATTCTGATGAAGCCATCGCTATTGAGGTTATTCGACTGTATGATATCGAGGTAGTTTACCCCGTAAAGATCGGCAATAGTACCCACCGTTTCACCAGCCCCTACCGTGTGATAATAACCAGTTTGTGGCAGGTTGTACCCTTGCTGAAAACTTGCCGTTTGAGGTACATAGCCCCTTTGAACGCCAGGTGGTAAGCACACTCTCTGCCCCACATAGACCATGTTACTATTGTATAGATCATTATAGTTCAGCATTTCTTGGAGAGTGACACCATAACTAAAAGCAATCCCCGAAAGGGTCTCACCGGCGACAACCGTATGAGCGTTGGCGCAACCGAAGGCATTAGAGCCAAAGGTATTTGATGGCGCGTAATAATTGGTTGGATTGTTAAAACCACCTGGAATGCCCAGAGGTTGCCCCACATAAATTAAATCCGGGTTAGTTAGGCCATTGTACCTTAAGATATCATCAACAGTAACCCCATATTGAGCGGCAATACTGTAAAGGGTTTCACCAAAGGTCACATAATGAATATTTCCACCTCTTTGCAACCCTGGCGCGGCGCTCACCAGGCTAATTGTGGCGATACCCAGGATGATCGCCAATACAAACGCTACCAAATATTTCTTCATGCTTGCCTCCTATAACCCCAATATATAGGGGAATGTGGACGTCACCCCACAATATATGGACACTATACCGTATAGTACTATACATAATACTTCAATTGTAAGAATATGTCAAGTAATTTTAAGTCTTTCATGGGGTATCTGATATTTTGTGCCAAGGTGCTGTTATGATAAGATGCCTTCAATGTTAGGCTACCGTTCACCCGCAATAAAATTCCGGTTAAGTGATATTTTTCTTACCCTTATTATACTGATGGGGTTTGCCATCCGCCTCTATAAATTGGGCGAGCAAAGCCTCTGGTATGATGAGACGGTTAGCGCCTTTTTAGCCAGCCAATCCCCATCCGAACTGATTGCACACACAGCTAGAGACATTCATCCCCCTGGATATTACCTACTGCTCCATTATTGGGCCGTCGCTGCCGGAAATAGCGAGTTTGCTCTAGCTTTTTTCTCGGTTGTTTTTGGGGTTTTACTCATCCCCCTCACCTATTCCCTGGCCCAATACTTGATTAATCGGGATGTTGCCCTGTGGGCTGCTTTACTCGTTGCTGTCTCGCCCTTTAATATTTGGTACTCTCAAGAAGTTCGGATGTACACTCTGGGCGCAGCCTTGGGCTTGATCGCTACGCATTGTGCTTTATCTGCTTGTGCAGCTTCATCATCCATCGCCCGCCGATATTGGGCCGGATATCTTGTCGCAGGTGCGGCAGGATTATATGCTTTATATTATTTTACCTTCCTGCTACTGGTCGTCAACCTGCTCCTTTTTGTTTATATGCTCTATCCAAAATTTAATCTTACGATGCTAAAATGGTGGCTGATTGCTAACACTTTACTTCTGGTCGCCTATCTCCCCTGGATACCTATCGCCTGGCGACAGGCTACTAATCCACCTGTGCCTCCCTGGCGCTCTTTGCCACCCTTTTGGTCTGTAATTCTGGAAAGCTGGTCGGCGCTTTCGTTAGGCCAATCCGTCGAACCGGCTACAGTTTGGCCGGTATTGTTACTGACCTTAATCCTGTTTGGCCTGGGGCTATATCATCTCAGCAGCTATCCTTCTCGGCCCGCCCCACTTTTGGTGATATATACCTTTGGTCCGCTACTCCTTATCTATGTTCTGTCTTTCATCACGCCACTTTATCATGTGCGCTATATATTTACCTACTCTCCCCCTTTTTACATTCTGCTTGGAGTCGGGCTTGGCTGGCTAGCCACTCGAACCCGGCTCTGGGTTGCTCTACTCACCATAAGCATCTTAATTATTGCTTTTCTATACTCTATTTATGAATTCCATTTCAATCCTCGATACCAGGCAGACGATTATCGGGCTGCGGTTAACTTTATCGAGAGCCACTGGCAGCCCGGCGATATCATTCTGGTCAATGCCGGTTACACCTACCCGGCCTTTCAATATTATGCTCACCTGCCCGGGTTGGAACGCCGGAGACTAATCCCTTACCAAGACCTGGAGAATACCAACCAACCTCTCCTCTTACAAACGGGTACAATTGACGGCGACCCCCAACTCGGCTGGGGCGACCCTCGTGCCGACTTCTATGCTATGAGCGCTACCGAAACCGTAGCCGCCCTGGAGCATATTTCAAACAACTTTTCCCGCTTATGGATGTTGCGGGCTTACGACACCGTCACCGACCCTACCGGCCTCATCCGAACCTGGCTGAATGAGCATACCATTCCTCTGGAAGATCAGCCTTTCTCCGGGGAAAGCAATATTAGGGTGCAGGGATTTCTATTGACTGGGTCTCCTCAACCGGAAGGTCAGTCTATTTCATTCGAGGATGGTATGGTCCTGATGGGCTGGTATCTACCCAACCAGATATGGCAGGCAGGTCAGACCATTCATATAAAATTATGGTGGATGACCACAGCCCCCCCAGGCGCAGATTACAAAATGTCGCTAAAGCTGTGGACTCCTGACGGAGAGTTAGCCGCTCAAGGTCAAGATGAATGGCCGGTGGGAACTCTCTACCGGGCAACTGATTGGCCTGTTAGGCAAACTGTCTACCAACCCACCAGCTTGACCCTCCCCCCCGACTTACCGCCCGGCCAATATTGGCTCAATGTGGAGTTGTACCACCCCGAAACCATTCAACCCCTCTCCCGACAGGATAATGGTAAGGTTTTTGTTACATTAGGACCGGTGAACGTTGTGGCGACACCTGATTGACCAACAGATTTAATCAAACACATGCTACGTTACCATTCGACAATTTGCATTGACACCCATATCACCTTATATTATACTGAATGACGATAATAATATTGCCGACTCTACATGGGAGGCGGCATTTTTTTAAAGAGGTAAGCCATGCGATTCTCTAAACTCTTTGGTCGAACTCTGCGGGATGACCCTGCCGAGGCGGAAATTATCAGTCACCGTTTGTTGCAACGGGCCGGATTTATCAAACCGTTGGCTTCGGGTATTTATACCCAATTGCCGCTGGGCTGGCGGGTGTCGAAAAAAATCATGGACATCTTTCGCTTAGAGATGGATGCTTTGGGCTGCCAGGAAATGGCGATGCCCGTCCTTAACCCGGCTGAAATTTGGAAAGAAAGTGGTCGCTGGGATAGCGTCGGTCCAGCCCTGGTCAAGTGGAAAGACCGCAATGACCGAGATATGGCCCTATCCATGACTCACGAAGAGACACTAACCGATATTCTCAAAACAGAATTAGAGTCTTACAAACAACTCCCTATCCTGGTCTATCATATTCAGACCAAGGTGCGGGATGAGCCGCGTCCCCGGGGTGGTCTCATTCGAGTACGAGAATTTCTTATGAAGGATGCCTACTCTGTCCATACCGACGAAGCCGATATTGACCACTTTTATCCTGATATGATACAGGCCTATCGCAATATCTATGCGGCCTGCGACGTGGAAACGGTTGAGGTCTATGCCGACTCCGGGATGATGGGCGGTAATGCCTCACACGAGTTTATGGTGTTAAGCCCCAGCGGTGAGGACACCGTCTTCCTCAGCAGCGATGGCGCTTATGCGGCCAACGCCGAGCGAGCCGAGTTTGATAAGGGCACGCCGCCACAAGAAGAGTTACTTGAAATCGAGGAGGTTTATACACCCGACTGCAAAACCATTGCTCAAGTAGCCGATTTTTTGGGCGTACCCCAAACCCGAACAGTCAAGGCTGTTTTCTATATCGCCGAAAATGAAGCACAGGATTTCATTTTTGCGGTTATTCGAGGTGATTTGCAGGTAAATGAAGTGAAACTATACAATGCGCTGCAAGGCATGAACTATCGACCAGCCACTGAGGAAGAGATCGAAGCGGTAGGCGCTGTACCCGGATATGGAACACCGATTGGTCTCAATAAGGATTTGGGCAATGGCCGCAAACTCATCATTGTGGCGGATGATTCTGTGATGAACTTCCCCAACCTGGTGAGTGGAGCCAATAAGGTCGAGTATCACTTTAAGAATACGAATCCCCATCGTGACTACGAACCGGATATTGTAACCGATATTGCCCTGGCTCAAGATGGTGATAAAATCGTTGGCAGCGATGATACGTTGAAGCTACACCGGGGTATTGAGGTCGGCCACTGTTTTAAGTTGGGCCGAACCTACAGCACGGCTATGAATGTCACCTTTTTGGATGAAAATGGCAAAGCCCAGATACCCGTCATGGGCAGCTACGGTATCGGAGTGGGTCGCTTGATGGCTGCCATTGTCGAGCAGCACCACGACGAGCATGGCATCATCTGGCCGGAGACGGTGGCTCCGTTTGACGTTCATCTGGTTTCGCTGGCTAAAAAGGCCGACGACGATGTAGGCGAACAAGCCGAGGAGCTATACGAAGCCTTGGAAGATGCCGGGTTTGAAGTCCTCTTTGATGACCGCAAAGAGAGTCCCGGCGTGAAGTTCGCCGACGCGGACCTGATTGGTATCCCCTGGCGGCTTACCATCAGTGACCGCAGCTTGAAAAACGGCGGCGTTGAAATCAAACGGCGCAACGAGTCGGAGCGAGAGATTATGGGGGTGGATGACGTGGTAGATTTTTTGTTGGATGAGATTTGGGGGTAGATCGCGAGCACTATCGTATGCCAGTACTAACCTATTTTTTGGATGATGAGCCGACTTCTCATCTCAATAACCAATGAAACCAATCCTTACTCACGAACAAGAAGCATTACTCAAACAAGAGCGCCAGTGGCTGATTGACCTGCAGGTCGTTCTGGCTAAATTGGGCGCAACGGCAGAAGACCAGACCACCCTCAGCCGCTCCATTCAGCAGTTGGATGAGTTGTTTCTGCTGGTGGTGGTCGGCGAGTTCAACGCTGGGAAGAGCGCCTTTATCAATGCCATTTTGGGCCAGCCACTGCTCAAAGAGGGCGTTACCCCGACCACTTCCCAGGTCAATATCCTGAAATTTGGCGAGACCAGCCAGCGCCAGATTCAGGAGGCTCATTTACACCTCCTCCAGGAGCCAATCGAGCTACTACGGCGTATCCATATTGTCGATACCCCCGGTACCAACGCCGTTATCCGGGAGCATGAGGCCATCACCGAGGAGTTTGTCCCTCGCTCCGATTTGGTCCTTTTCATTACCTCCGCCGACCGGCCCTTCACCGAAAGCGAGCGTACCTTTTTGTCGCAGATTAAGGCCTGGGGCAAAAAGGTGGTGCTGGTTATCAACAAAATCGACATTTTTGAAACTGAAGCCGAAGTGAGTCAGGTAGTGGAATTTGTGCGCGAGAACGCTACGGTTTTACTCGGCACCACTCCGGAAATTTTCTCGATTAGCGCCCGGAGGGCACTCCGAGCCAAGCAAGGCCAGCCTGAGCAGTGGTCTGGCAGTGGCTTTGAGTCACTGGAGGGTTATATCCATGATACATTGGACGATACCAGCCGGGTGCGCTTGAAGTTCTTGAATCCTTTGGGGGTTGGCGACCGGCTAGTCGGCAAATATGCCGAGATTACCGGTAACCGGCTGGCCCTCCTGGCCGAAGATTCTGAAACCCTGGCTAATCTGGCCCGCCAACTCGACCTGTACCGCGATGATATGGAGCGCGACTTTAAGTTTCGTATGTCCGATATCGAAAATCTTTTGTACGATATGGAAAAGCGGGGCAATGTTTACTTTGACGAAATGATGCGCATGGGCCGGATTTTCGATTTAATCAACAAGGAGCGAATTCAGCGAGGCTTTCAGACCCAGGTAGTCGCCGATTTGCCGCGCTCAATTGAGACAAAAGTGAACGAGTTAATCGATTGGCTGGTCAATGCCGACCTTAAGCAGTGGCATGGGGTGATGGACTATCTGAGCCAGCGTAAGCAAGAATACGAGGATCTCATCGTTGGCGATGTGGGGGGCAACTTCCGCTATGACCGCGAGCATTTAATCGACTCGGTGGGCAAATCGACCCAGCGGGTGGTCGAGACTTATGATGCAGCTAAGGAGGCGGAGAAAATTGCGGCTCGCGCCCAGATGGCCGTTGCCGAAACCGCCGCCGCCGAAGCCGGAGCCATTGGCTTGGGTGCGATCATCACCGCTCTGGCAACCACAGTTGCGCTTGATATAACCGGCATCCTGGCGGCCAGTGTTATTGCGGCCTTGGGTTTTTTCGTTATTCCAGCCCGGCGGCGGGCCGCCAAAAAAGAAATGGGTGAAAGAGTAACGGCTCTGCGAACCCAATTATCAACCTCCTTAAAGGCCCAGTTCGATAAGGAACTTAATGGTAGTTTGCAACGTATCAACGAAGCCACAGCCCCTTATACTCGCTTTGTCCGGGCCGAGCAGGACAAGCTACAACAAACTCAAACAGAATTAACCGAAGCCAAGAAGATACAGGGACGAATTCGGGCCGAAATTGAGGAGATGGTGTAAGGGGCAAATGTCCTGCTCCTGCTAGGTTCAGTTCAGAACTTCCCCTGAAGGACGACTTCTAAAGGCAAATACAATTCGATGAATAGCTTGCCGGAAATCTGGCAGGTCTTTGATGAATCATAACATGAAACGAAAAATCTTACTGGTTACAGGTAGTAGTGGCTATGTTGGCCGACATTTAAGCACCAAAGCGGCTGAAATTTTTGACCTCTACGCAACCTATAATTCTCGTGCCGAAGAAATCAAAGCGGGTCAACCCTTATCTCTCAACTTGACCAATCGGGTCGATGTTCTTCATCTTGTCAGAGAGTTGAAGCCCGAAGCAATTATCCATACCGCAGCGATTAATCCCGGTGCGGGTAGTGAGCAGGAAATGATGGATATCAATGCACAGGGGTCTCGCTATATAGCCGAGGCTGCCGTTGCTAATAAAGCACGCTTGATTCACCTATCCTCGGACATGATATTCGATGGCAAACAGGCTCCTTATCATGATGATGCACCCCCTTCTCCCCTGAATGCTTATGGCCGCTCCAAAGCCGCTGCCGAGGCTGCTGTATCAGAAGTTGACCCACGGGCCGCAATTGTACGTACCTCACTCATTTATGGTTTCGCGGAAATGGATCGGGGAACGGCAGGCTTTGTCGAACGCCTCAA
>Ga0055480_10000858_pt1 | contig 11782 bp, 9 predicted proteins | sample Muzzi_PWB_D2_FD_57935 | JGI IMG/M metagenome (GOLD analysis project Ga0055480, IMG submission 57935) | Wetland microbial communities from San Francisco Bay, California, USA, that impact long-term carbon sequestration - Muzzi_PWB_D2 | ecosystem: Environmental > Aquatic > Marine > Wetlands ... | reverse complement strand
CCAGCGCCGGCAACGTACCCGACCAACTCACCCCAAGCCCACACCGAGACGAACACCGCCAGATACGGAAGGGATCTCAGAAGGTGCCGGGTGTGGCGCCTCCTCGAATGGATTTGCGACACCGTCCGGTAGAAGAGCACTGGAGGAAGTACCAAGGTGCCGATGGCGAAAGCGGCCCGCTTCACCGGAGATGCCCCCTCGATCCGAGCTCCCGCGTACGACCGGGAGTACTGATACCTGAGGGACAGATACTCAAGGAGCGTGAAGTGCTTCTTGTGATCCACAATCAGCCCAGGTCGACAGATCAACGGCGTGCCGCCTTCGCGGATCGCTTCGTGCAGGCGGTTTTCCCACTTGTGCTCGGCGATGACCGACCCGTGAGCGTCCAGGATCCTCCTCGTGTAGGCAATGTTGTTCCCTGGAAGCTCAACGACCTCCCCCGCCGGAAGCGGCGGAAGGCAATGGCTGTATTCGCATAAGAAGGCCGCCCAATCCATCACCGTGTCGGTAGCGGCGTTTTCGATGGGGCCACCCACAACGTCCGCCCCTTCTGCGATGGTCTCCAACACCTCTCTGGCCCACCCCCTACGCACGATCACGTGATCCTCGATTACTCCAATGACTGGCGCCGTTGCTGCAGAGAAGCCGATCCTGCGCATCTCCGGAATCGACATCGTGCGCTCGACGTCCACGACCCGGGCCCATGGGAAGCTCTCCCGAACTCTGGAGCGGAGCGGCTCCCCGAGCCGGTCCACCACGACCGCTTCAACGTCGGCGTCCTTCCGCTGGTCCTCGATGGCGCGCAGGCAGCCCTCCAGGTCCTCGAACCCATTGACCGAGGGGATGACGATGGAAAGATCGGGCATGAGGTCTCGTGCTTGGGATCGGCGCGGGTCGGGACGTGATGAAACGCGGGGCAGCAGGTTACCTTCGTTTCGGCCTGGCCGCCCCAAGACCCGAACCCTCCGGAAGAGATGATGAGAGTCGCCGTTCTCGGTGCAGGTGTCATAGGAAAGTTGCGTTGCACGACTGTGGTGAACAACCTCAAAACCGAACTGGTGGCGGTGGCCGACGTCGACGAAGAACGCGCCCGTGCGGCAGGTGCGGGCAGCGTTGCTCGTGTTTCGAGGGATTACCGCGAGGTATTCGACCGCGCCGGCGTCGATGCGACCATCGTCTGCTCTCCCATTCACCTCCACGAAGAGATGTGCCTCGCGGCGATCGAGGCGGGGTGCCACGTCCTCTGCGAAAAGCCTCTTTCAAACTCCCTCGAGTCCTGCCGCCGCATCGAGGATGCCGCCGCCTCAGCCGGTGTGACGCTGGCCGTCGGATTCAACCATCGATACTACCCTTCGGTGAAGTACCTGACCGATGTCCTCGACTCTGGTGGGATCGGTGAGTTGGACCACCTGCGGGTGTTCGGGGGGCACGACGGGACCGGGAGCTTCCGGGAGGAGTGGATGTTCCAGGGTCCGATCTCGGGCGGTGGAACCATGATGGACGTGGGCATCCACATGACGGACCTGGTCAACTACGTGGCCGGCGAAGTAGTTGAGGTCAGCGGGATCGCGACCGGCGGCGTATGGAAGGTGGAGGGTTCCGAGGACAACGCCATGGCACTGATGCGCACCCAACGGGGCGTGCCGGTCATCTTTCAAGCGACGTGGACCGAGTGGAAGGGCTACAAGATCTTCTTGGAGGCATACGGTGACCGGGGAATGATCCGGGCCCATTACGCCCCGATGTTCAACCTCCTCATCACCCAGGAGAAGGCTGGTGCGCGGCGGAAGCGGAGCTTCAAGTTCTACCCTGAGATCATCGTGCGAGAAAAGCTCCGGGGATGGGAGTCGACGACCCGGCGCACGTTTGCCGAGGAGCTCGACGACTTCCTGAAAATGGTCGGAGGGGAGCGCGTTCCCCTCGCCGACGGACGCGCCGGCGTACATGCCGTGGAGGTGGCCGAGGCCGTGTACCGGTCCACGCGCGAGCACCGGACGATCAACCTACCCTTCGATTGAATCACCCTCGTTACAGGGCCACGGCGGATGCCTGAGACGCCCGGGGACCGAGGGGCCCAGGACGGAGGGCCAGTACGGCTCTCCGTGCTGGTCACCATCGTCGACGGCGGCGAGACGCTCAGGCGCTGCTTGGATGCCCTAACGAAACAGGAGGCGCCCCCTCCGCTGGAGGTGATCGTCCCGTACGACGCGTCTCTGCCTTGGGCGCCGAGTATGGCGAACGAGTATCCGGAGTTCAGGTTCCTGGACATTGGCCAGGTCCGCCCGGAGCGCCCGATCTCTACCCCGGCCGGACAGCACGAGCTGTACGACCGGCGGCGGGCGGCCGGCCTCGCGGCCGCGACAGGGCGACTGATCGGCATGCTGGAAGACCGAGGCGTCCCCGATCCGGAATGGGCGGCCACCGTGGATCGAGTGCACCGTCGTCTCTCCTACGCAGTCGTCGGTGGCGCCGTGGAGCCCGGAGCCCACTCCACCCTCGCTTGGGCAGTCTACTTCTGCGACTTCTCGCGCTACCAACTTCCGCTAGAGCCCGGTCCACGGGAGTACGTGACAGACGTGAACATCACCTACAAGCGTGAGGCTTTGGAGCGCACGAGAGAGCTCTGGAAGGATAGGTATCACGAGACCACCGTCCATTGGGCTCTGGCCCGTGCTGGAGACATGCTCTACCTGACCCCGGAGTTTGTCGTTCGACAGATGCGGACGGGCCTGCGGCTCGGCAGCGTCCTGCGAGAACGCTACGATTGGGGGCGGCTCTTTGCCTATACGAGGGCTCGGGAGAGCTCTCGCTCGAAGAGGATCGTGCTTGCGGTGCTCTCCCCGGCCCTGCCCCTCGCGCTCTTCCTGCGGCTCCTCGGAACGCAATGGCGCAAGCGGACCCACTTCGGGCGATTCCTACAGGTGGCCCCCGCCGTGGCGATCCTCCTGGCGGCGTGGAGCCTCGGCGAGCTGGCCGGATACCTGACGGGTCGGACGTGACGCCTATCGGGGACGGACCATCCCACCAAGGGCCACGAGTTCGAGAACGCCGTCGCGTTCGAAGGCGACAATTGCCACTGCGTACAGGCCCGCGACTGCCGCCGTCGCCAGGAGTGCCGACCCTGGCGACCACAGATGCACGAGTGCCATTGCGGCTACCGTGAACGCCAAGGGACGGGCAAGCCCGGCGAAGGCCGGGACCGTGGGAACGGATCGCTTGAGGAATGCGGCGGCGGCCAGGAACGTGATCGTTTCTGCCCCGACGAAGATCCACGCCGCGTTCCACGGCGTCAGGCGAGAGCCGAACGCGAAGCACATGACGACCGAAACGATGGCGCCAATCACGCTCGCCCAGAACTCCTGCCGCTGGAGCGACAGGGCGATCAAACTGAACCGGTGATGTCCTGAGACGAACGCGGCGGCCAGCATCCACACCATCACCCCGAAAGGAGCGCTGGCCGGAGCGAGGTTGTCCCCGTACACGAGCGGGATCAGCGCGGGCGCTGACAGGGACCCAAGAGACGCCCCGCACAAAGCGATCCAGCCCACAAGTCGCATTGACGTCGTGAACACGTACCGGAACTGCGAAAGCCCCTCTTCGGTGCCGAGCCGCGATAGCGTGGGAAGAAGATTGAAGAAGTAGAGCCAGACGAACGTGTGGACGGCGATCACGAGGCGATGCCCGGCGCCGAAGATCCCGACCTCCATCGAGCTTCGCAGAACCCCGAGGGCCAAGAGAGGCGTGAACAGGCGGATCGCCCAGACAACGGAGGACCCGGCGAGAGGTGCACTCTCCACGATCACGAGCTTGAGCCCCGACGTGGCCCGAGACAGATGGAGGGCCCCGCCGGACCTCCGGTAGAGCAGGACCTGGAGGGCCACCGCGGCTCCGAGGCCCACGGTGTCCCAGACCGGAACCAGCCACACATCGGGCGGCTGGTGCACAAAGAGGAGAACGCCGGCGGCCAAGAGGACCTGTCGGATGACCGAGGCGGCGGCCACCACGTGCATCTGGTCCCTGGCCTGGAACACCCAGGTGAGGATGAATGGGGCGGGCAGGAGGACGAGTCCCTGAAGCACGATCAGTGCCCTTGCCAGCGGGTCGCGGGGGAGCGCCAGCGCGATGGTCGCCAGCAGCAGCAACGCGATGCCGACCAACACCGCACGGACGATCCCAACCTGTCCGACGAGGCGGTCGGTCTCTCCAGGGCGCTTCGCCGCCTCTCGGGCGCCATAGTGGCCGAGTCCCGCGTCAATGACGAGGTTGAGGAGGAAGAGGATCCCCAGTGCGAACTCGAGATCCCCGTACCGGGCCGTGAGAAGCTCCCTCGCGAGGTACCCGAAGACCACCAGGCCAAGTAGCTTGCCCACCATCTCTGCCCCGTAGAGGAGCACGAGGTTGCGTCTTAGTTGAGCGAACATGGCCAAGCCGTTCCGGCGTCGCGGTTGAGCACGGAAAGAGGGGATCCGGAGACCCTGGTGGACTTTCCCGAGCGACGATAGAACATTGACTGCCGGTTGGGAACATCCCCAGCCATCGGAACGGCGATAGGGGAGGCGAGGTAGTCGGACGCTCGTGCCGCTATTAGAATCGCCAGGCGCTGGTTGCGCGTCCGGCGACCTGCCTGCCGGAGCAGAGCCCGATGGGCGTCCGGAAACAGACACCTCCTACCGAATGCCACGAGATCCCGAGATTGACGAGCGGACGCCGCTGTCTGGTTACGGGTGCGAACGGGTTCCTTGGCCGTCACCTGTGCGACCATCTCGCCGACTGCGGCTGGGACGTCCGCGGTCTCGTACGGGACGTCTCACGGTACCCCTTCGATACGCCCGGAATCGAGCTCCTCGAGGGTGACCTGCCCGACCGAGTGGACGTGGCCGCCTTCTCGGGTATCGATGTCGTGGTCCACTGCGCCTACATGAGCCGGCACACCACCCTTGCCGAGGCGCGCCGGGTGAACGAGGAAGGCACCGAGAAGGTGCTGGCGCTCACCCGTTCGCGGGGAGCCCAGTTCGTGTTCATCTCTTCGACCGGGGCCCACTCGGAGGCACTCTCGTACTATGGCCAGAGCAAGCTCGCCATCGAGGAGTGTCTGGACCTTGGGCGGGATCTCGTGATCCGCCCCGGATTGATCCTCGGCAACGGTGGGCTTTTTCAGCGCATTTCCGGGTCGCTGTCGCGTTTCGGCTTCGTCCCTGTGTTCGAGGGCGGCCGTCAGACGATCCAGACTGTTCACGTCGAAGACCTGTCGCACGCAGTCGTCCGGGCCATCGAGCAAGGCCTCGTCGGGCGTTTCGTGGTAGCCGAACCCGAGGGTTTGGAGCTGAGAGACCTCTTCCGCCAGATAGCCGACCGCATGGGGACCCGGGTCAGGCTGGTACCGTTGCCGGCGGCTCCCCTGCTCTTCCTTCTCCGGCTCGCCGAGCGCCTGAGGCTTCGGCTCCCCCTGACTTCAGAGAACGTGCTCGGGGCGCAGAGCCTCCGCACGCAGCCCTCGGCGGCTGATCTCCAGGCCATCGGGGTGACGGTGCGAAGCACCCCCGAGAGCCTTGACGATTTGATCCTGCGGCGGGCCTGACATGATTCCTGACCGGGGTCGAGCACCGAACGGAGGGAGGGGCCAAAGGTCCGACGGGGACACGGCTGTGCGCGTCTTTCTCAGCCTCTGGATCATCTTCTCGCTGTACTGGGCAACGGACTTCGTGCGGGAGCATTTCCTGGTCCTCACGATCGTCGACCGGCACAGCTTCGCGCTGGACGGCTTCGAAGATCTCCATCCCGACATCTTCGTCCATACTGACGGTCACGCGTACCACGGCGCGAACCCCGGCATCTCCATGCTAGGAGCCATTCCCTACTTCATCTTCTCGCCGGTGGTTGACCGGGTGGCAGCACGCGAGTTGGCGGCAAGGTCAACCGAGGAGGAGCAGGAAGCGAGCTATAACGACCCGCGCCGCGCAAGGCAGGTCTTTTACGAAAGGGTACGGGCGCGGGGTCTCGACGTGCGCTTCGGCCTCTTGGGTCTAGTTACGGAAGTGTTTGCCATGGCGCCGCTCTCCGCATTGGGCGGCATGGTGTTTTTCCTGGTGCTGGCCGGTGCCGGGGTGGGTAGGCGGGCCGCTCTGGGCGCCACGCTGATCTATGCGCTGGGGACTCCAGTCTTCTTGCGCTCAGCCTACCTGAATCAGAATCTAGCCGTGGGGGTTTTCGGATTCACGGGATTCGGCCTCCTGTGGAATCCTGGTGGGTGGTGCTCCTGGTCGCGAAGGACCAGGCTCGCGGTGGCCGGCCTCTGTGGCGGCCTCGCTCTCCTCTGCGACTACAGCGGCGGCCTGATGACGGCCCTCTTGGGGCTGTATGCCGTGGTGAGCCTCCGCGATGAGGAGGCTTGGCCCGAAGTGATCAGAGGCTCTCTCTGGTACGTGGCCGGCTCGGTCGGCCCGATCCTAATCCTCTGGTATTACCAATGGGCCGCGTTTGGATTCCCCTTCTACCCCCCCCAGCACTACATGCCACCGGTGGAATGGAGCGATCTCGGATATCAGGGGGTCTCGCGTCCACAGCTGGATCTGTTGCTGATGCTCCTTTTCGACGTCAGGTTCGGCCTCGTCGTGAACGCCCCCGTCGTCCTCCTTGCCCTGGTGGCACCTATCCTGGCTCGGCGGCAGCCCTCGATCCTGCAGCGGCGGGAGACGTGGCTGGCTCTCGGGGTGGGGGCGGCGTATCTCGTCTTCTTTAGCATGGTGAACTACACGCGGCTCCAGTACATCACGGGCATCCGCTACATGGTGCCCGTCCTACCCTTCCTCGTGCTGGCCGCTGTTCCGGCTCTCCTAAGTCTCCCCCGCATCGTCACATACTTGTTGGCTTTCGTCTCCATTCTGATCAACTGGGGCCTGGCAATGGGGCGGTTCCAGGAGCAAGAGTCCAGCATTCTCGAGACGCTCGGCCGCGTCTACCTTGGGGGGCTGCAGCTACCTGCACTGAACACGCTCTCGAAGATGTCCGCCCAGTACCTCCCAGAAGGCTCTCAGATCTCCGCCGGGCCCGTGCTTCTCGTCGCTGCCGTCGTGCTCTGGGCGGTGTGGAGGATCGAAAGCCCTTGGTCGCCCGTAACGGCGGAAGAATCCTAAGGCGACGAGCGGCGGAGCTGCGAAGATCTCCTAGAACGCCTGCCGGGCGATCCGCACCGCGTTGGCCATGAGCGTGAAGGTGAGGTTCTTGGCCGGAAGGAAGGGGAAGGTTGCCCCGTCGGCGATGTGGAGGTTCCGAAAGTCCCGACTCGACCCGTCGGGACGGGTTGTCCACGACCCGTCCCGCGAGGTCATCGGAAGCGTGCCGGCATAGTGAACGCTCGCGCCCATGGGTCGCACGTGGGCCATCCCGGGCGGGACCACACACCCCAACTTCCACAACCCCGCCCGCAAGGTACGGATAGCCGCATCGATCCGCCTGGACTCGTCGGCCTCCGGCTCGTAGGCGATGGAGAGGGTAGAGGGGCCCCCGCAGCCCCTGGGCGCCAGCCACACCTCGTTCTCGTCTCGTCGCGTGTCTCGGAAGTTGAGGTTCACCAACCCGAGGGTCGCGTGCATCGCCCGGGTAATGTACATGGAGGTCCCCAGATCGAATGGAAGCTGTTGGGCGATCGGGTGGGCAAGCGCGGTCGTGAGGGTGGTTGCCAAGCCATGGACGTAGTCGGCCGCCTTTGGCCGAATGAGTCCCAGACAGAGCTGGTTGTACTGGTAGCTCCGGGGTTCGAAGCTCCGCCCGAGCATCCGCAGATTGCTGAACGGTACAAGCGCCTGTCGGTTGTCCATGAGGCCACCTAGCCGGACGATGTCACCCGTGGCGCCGTAGACCGACTCGAGTACGATCTTGGTGGTGGCCAGAGCGCCGGCCGCCAGGACCAGGTGCCCGACCTCAAGCTCGACCTTCTCTCCACCGTCGATGGGCGAAGCCGAGAGAGCGCTGATCCTGCGGTCCTCGTCGTATGTGAAGTGTGTGACAAGCAGCCCGGGCCGGTACTCGAAGCCCGAGTAGGCCTTGCACTCGGCCAGGGTCAAGGAAGGGGTGTAGAGAGACGCAGTCGGACATCCCCAGAGGCACCGGCCGAGGTAGGTGCAGGGCTCCCTTTCCCCAAGCTTCCGCGTGAGGGTCGCGATGCGGGAACGTCCTAGGTAGAAGCCCAGCTTTCCGTTCAGGTGGCGCTTCTTGCGCTCATAGGCGGCCAGGATGGACGTGGCGCTGGCGTCGGTCTCCACCGGCGGCTGACTCTCTCGCTGGAAGGGCATGAATTGGCTGAGATCATCGTCGAGCCCCGAGAGACCGATGCGCCGGGCAACCTCCTCGTAGAACGGTGCCAGCTCTCCGTACGAAAAGGGGAAGCCCTCGAGCTCCCCATCGTTGAACGGGTAGCACCCACCGGTCCATGCCTCGGCCAGCCCGCCCTGCGCAAACGAGAAGAGGGGAGCGAACCCCGTCGCGGCGTATTTCCAGTCGACCGGCGGTTCGAAGATGTACTGCTTGTGCGGCGGGATGCCGTAGTACTCCTCGGAGCTGCTAGGCAGCTGGACTCCCTCGAACCTTTCACCCAGAAAGTAGGCTGCCGGATCGTCCAATCGTTCCTTGAGGTCCTCCCATGAGGCTTCCGGGAGGACCGGCTCCGGCGGCGGACGGCCGCCGTCCACCATGGTCACGGGGATGCCCTTTTGCAGAAGAGTCAGGGCGAAGTGGACGCCGCTTGGGCCCGAACCCACCACGACGACGGACATCTACGTGGCGTCAGGGCGCTCTGCCAGGACCCAGCGGAGAGGCGCGAGGAAGACTGTTCCCACGAACAACGCCGTTACGGCGAGTGCGGTCCTAAGCCCGAGGACGAGGATCAACCACGCCGCATGCCGACTCGGAGCCCTGTTCAGGACCCGCGACGAAGGCGGCACGGTCTCCAGTATCGACAAAAGGACCACGAGCTTGTTCTGGAGCACGGTCGTCGGGGCGTGGAAGCGGGCGAAGGCGGTGGCCGGCCACCTCAGCAAAGCCGGGCCCCGAGCCAGGCCCACGAGGATCGTGTCGAAGCGTCCGGCCGGTTCCAGCGTTTCGAGGGCGTCGTGGGCGGCCGCATACTTGGCAATCACGTACTCCGTCGCTTCAACTCCAGCGAGGTGGCGGGTGAAGGCTCGGCATTCTCCCTCGAGCCCCGCTCGGTCCGCCCTCAAGGCCCGGTGCCGACCGTATACGACCTCGCGTCGGGAGGCCTCAGCTCCGTCCGGGTCAAGACTCCCTGGAGTCCATCCCCTATCGTCTCCTCGATGACGTACATGGGCCGCGGCTTGATCTCGTTGAAGATGCGCCCCAGGTACTCGCCGATGATCCCGAGACAGATGAGCTGTACCCCGCCCAGAAAGAGCATACCCACCATCGTGGTCGCCCACCCCTGCACGGTGAACCCGAAGAACCTCTGACCGAAAACGTACGCGAGGTAGACGAAGGCAAAGAGCGAGGCCGCGTACCCGAGCCAGGTCGCGAGCTTGAGCGGGAGTGTGGAGAAGGACGTCACACCGTCCAATGCGAACTGCAGCATCTTCCGGTACGGATATTTCGTCTCTCCGGCATATCGGGAGTCGCGCTCGTACTCGACCCCGATCTGCCGGAACCCGATCCACGATACGAGCCCACGCACGAAGCGATCCTTCTCCCGAAGCTTTCTGAGTTCATCGGCCGCGCGCCGGCTCATGAGACGGAAATCGCCCACGTCCACCGGGATTTCGATCTTCACGAGCCCTCGGAGGAGACGGTAATAGAGGGCGGCAGTGAGCAGTTTCAGCCGGCTTTCGCCCTTTCGGGATCGCCGGACGCCGTAGACCACGTCGTAGCCCTCCCTCCACCTATCCGTCATCTCAGCAATGACCTCGGGGGGATCTTGCAGGTCGGCATCGATCACCACGACACAGTCTCCTCGGGCCAGGTCGATCCCGGCCGAAATGGCGATCTGATGGCCGAAGTTCCGCGAGAACTTGACGACCTTCACATGCGAATCTTTCCTCGCCAGCTCGGCGAGCTGCTCCTGCGAGTCATCGCGGCTCCCGTCGTTCACGAAGATCAGCTCGTACTCGAAGCCGGGGATTACCCCCAGCGCCTCGGTCGCCCGATCGTAGAACGCTCCGATCACCTCGGACTCGTTGAAGACCGGAACCGCCACGGAGATCAGTTTGGTATCGGTCATCGTCACTCACCTCGTACGCCCGGAATGGCGTCGCGTGCGGCGCACTGACCAGGTGTGGGTATACTTCAGGAAGGGGAGGCCCCCCCGGAAACACTGTCGCGGTCCGACAATCGCTTGAACTCGGCTGGCGTCAATGGAAAAACCGATCCTGTCGGCAACGTCAATTCTGCTATTAATTTGAGTGGGGAGCCGCGCTCAACAAGATTCCCGTTGGGAGTGGGCCCCCGCTGGAGGGCTCGGATGGCTCATCGCGTGGACCGTTCAAGCCCTCCCGCCCGTCCACCGAATCGGTGCTCTCCATCCATTTTCTGCATAAATGCCGAAGCCCTTGCGACCCAACTCCTTGAGTCTTTCGTGGGCGCTCCGTCCCGCGCTCGGACCTAGTCAGATGCAGTACCGAGGCAAGGTGGCAGTCCGGATTCCCAGGGAAGTGAGGCAATGACCGCCACAGCTCGCCCACCCGAGCCCTTCGAGATCGACAGCCCGAAGCGCGAACTCGTACCTTCAGTCTCCGTCGTCGTTCCGGCCTTCAACGAGGCTGGACACATCGCTGAGGGTCTCGTGGCCCTGCGCAGTGCTCTGGAGGGATCGGGCTGGCAGTTCGAGATCCTAGTGATCGACGACGGATCCGAGGACGGCACGGGAGAGGCTGCGGCCAGTTCGGGGACGGGAGCGAGGATCGTACGGCATCGAAGGAACCGCGGCTACGGCGCCGCGCTCAAGACGGGCATCGACGCTGCACGATTCGACTGGGTGCTCATCACCGACGCCGACGGAACGTACCCGACCGAACCAATCCCCGAACTGTTGCGGCGCGGCGCGTCCAACGACATGGTCGTCGCCGCTCGGACCGGGAAGGCAGTCCGGATTCCCCTTGTCCGCCGACCGGCCAAGTGGGTTCTTCGCATCCTGGCCAGCTATCTGGCGGGGAGGAGTCTCCCGGACATCAACTCCGGAATGCGCCTCATGCGCAAGGACCTGGTCGAGCGCTACCGGCACCTACTCCCGTCCGGATTCTCCTTCACGACCACAATCACCCTGGCAGCGGCCTGCAACGATCACGACGTGGACTACGTGAGCATCGATTACAACGCACGGCTGGGACAGTCCAAGATCCGGGCGTGGCATGCATACGAGTTCACCCTGCTGATCCTGAGGACCGTCGTCTTCTTCAACCCACTCAAGGTCTTCATACCGCTCGGGTCGGTCGCGGCGATGGCAGGGCTGGCGAAGTTCGCCTATGATGTCACCCAGAACAACCTTTCAGAAAGCGCGATCTTCGGTCTGCTGACCGCGATGCTCCTCTGGGGTGTTGGACTCCTCGCGGACCAGAACTCGCGCATCGCGATGAACCGCTGAAACGCAGCTCCATCGCTGGTCAACCCTCTGGGGCCACCGAGGCCCCTTGGGTGAGACCTGGAAGGAGTGAGAAAGAGACGGCCCGCCCCGGCGGAGGGCAGACCGTCTCTTCTCAGCTGACTACGCCTGGGGTGACGCAGCTGATCTAGGCTTCGTTCTCGTCCTCCTCCAGCACGTCCCCCTTTCGGCGACGCGAGCGCA
>Ga0055480_10000856_pt1 | contig 11786 bp, 5 predicted proteins | sample Muzzi_PWB_D2_FD_57935 | JGI IMG/M metagenome (GOLD analysis project Ga0055480, IMG submission 57935) | Wetland microbial communities from San Francisco Bay, California, USA, that impact long-term carbon sequestration - Muzzi_PWB_D2 | ecosystem: Environmental > Aquatic > Marine > Wetlands ... | reverse complement strand
GACGCCCAGCGGCACGGTGATACCATTTGCGGTGTCATTCGGGGCATCGGTCTATCCAACGACATGCGTGGCAACCTGTTGGCCCCGGAAAGCGACGGCCAACTCAGGGCCATGCGGGCGGCTTACCAGCAAGCCGGCTGGCAGCCGCAGGATGTCGATCATATCGAATGCCATGGGACCGGCACGCCTGTGGGCGATGCCACTGAGCTGCAAAGCCTGCGCACCCTGTGGGGCCATGGCGATTGGCAAAAGGGACAATGCGCTATTGGTTCCATTAAATCCATGATCGGTCATCTGCTCACAGCGGCCGGCGCCGCCGGCATGATCAAAACATTGCTGGCGCTTTCCAGCCAGACGCTTCCACCATCTTTGAAGTTTGAGGGCCCCAAACCTGAGAGCCCGCTGATCGACAGCCCTTTTCGCGTCCAAACCGAGCCGGAGCCCTGGAAGCAAAGAGATGCCTTGACTCCAAGGCGCGCTGCCGTCAGTGCTTTTGGATTTGGCGGTATCAATGCCCATGTATTGATTGAAGAGCACCGTTCCAGTAACGATGGGCCAAGCGGTAGAAGCGCCGCCATTGAAGTCTGCCATCATCCATCCAAGCCGCCGGCAAAAGACCCCGTCGCAATTGTCGGTATGGCACTCAACCTGGGCACGCTTAAAACCTTGCAAAGTTTTCAACAAGCGGTACTCAACGGCCAAACAGGCATTGGCCCCGCTCCGTCGGAACGTTGGAGAGCACCGGAATATGTCCGCCGGCAGTTTGGTGACCATTTAGCGGGCAATTTCATCGATGCCATTTCCGTGGAGATCGGCGAGTACCAGATTCCTCCGGGAGAAATACCCGACATCCTGCCGCAGCAACTACTCATGCTCAAAGTCGCGGCCAATGCCATGACAGATGCCGGGCTTCCGCTGCGCCAGGCCCGCGACAGAATGGGCGCCATCATCGGTATCGGATTCGACTACCAAGCCACCAACTTTCATCTGCGCTGGGCGTTGCCGAAACTGGCCGAAGCATGGACCTCAACATTGGGTATCACCCTGGAGGCCGAGGCCCTCGAGCAATGGCTCATGATGGCCAGAGACAAATGTGGCCCCCCCTTGAACGCCACCCGAACACTGGGAGCCTTGGGCGGGATTGTGGCCAGCCGTATTGCGCGTGAATTTCGGTTTGGCGGCCCTTCTTTCGTGGTTTCCGCGGAAGAGGCTTCCGGCTTGCAGGCCATAGAGATCGCCAGGCAGATGCTGCAATCCCGAGAGGTGGATGCCATGCTGGTGGGCGCCGTGGACCTGAATGGTGACGAGCGCAACATGGCGACCCTCTACGATCGCCTTGGACTCAGTGCCAATCGGGAGATCCGCCCCTTCGATATCCAGGCCGACGGAACGCTCCCGGGCGAAGGCGCGGTGGCATTGGTGCTCAAAAGGATAACAGATGCACAAGCGGCGGGTGACCGCATCTATGCAGTCATTGAGGGCATGGGCAGCGCCCAGTGCTTGGGCGATGAAAGCTTATTGGGCAACGCATCCGGTTATTGCAAATCGCTTGAGGACGCCTTCACAGACGCCCGGGTTGTGCCCAAGGGGATTGACCTCCTGGAAACCCATGGCAGCGGCATTGTTCGCCAGGATCGTATAGAAACCGAGGCATTGCATCGGTTCTTTGGTGATGATGAATCCACGCCCCGGGATGACCGCATTGCCATCGGCACCCTTCAGCCCGTCTGCGGCCACACAGGTGCCGCATCGGGCCTGGCTTCCCTGGCCAAGACCGCGCTGTGCCTGTTCCAACAAATCATTCCACCGCTGCGCGGGTTTGAAATACCCTCCCAACAGCAATGGTACCAAGGCCCCTTCCACTTGCCCATTAAGCCAGCCTACTGGGCCCGCAACCGGTCGAAGGGCCCGCGAAAAGCGTGCGTGGCATCCATGACCTCCGGGGGCCAATGCATGCATGCGGTGTTAAGTGAGACGTCTCAGGGCCATCGGCCTTCTCTCGTGGTCGACGCCGGTCGACGGCGGCCTCTGGGTGTCCTTGGGAATGGTTTGTTCTTGATTCATGCTGAAAACCAAGACCAATTGGTAGCGAACTTGTCTGATCTGGCCGAAATGGCCGCCCATGCCAAGGATCATCCGCGAACACCGGTAGAGTCCATAGCCCGTCATTGGAGTATTCGTGCATCACGCCAACGGCCAACGAACAAGGGTTGCTCGCTTGCCATAGTGGCCGGGACATCCGAAGAACTGGCCAACCATCTGACCCAGGCCCGCCATACTGTAGAGCAGCATGGCAAGCTGCAATTCAATGCACGCGGCGGCGTATGCTATTTCCCTGAGCGTTCGGAACTTCAAGGACAAATGGCATTCATCTATCCGGGATCCGGCAATCATTACATCGGCATGGGGAGAACCTTGGGCGTGCATTGGCCTGAAGTGCTTCGTGAAATGGACGCCGCCACCCCGCGCTTCAAATCCCAGTTATTGCCGCAGTGGTACGATCCATGGCGCGTGGATTGGCCCTCGCGATGGTCGCAGCAAGCCTATAAAAACCTGGTTGCCGACCCCCTGCGCACCATTTTCGGCCAGGTGCTCTTTGGCGGACAGCTCACCGGCCTGCTGCAAAAATTCAATCTCCATCCGGAAACGGTGATCGGTTACAGCCTGGGGGAATCGGCAGGCCTCTTTGCCATGGGCGCTTGGCCGGACCGCGGCCGGATGCTGGAGCGGCTGGAAAGCTCGGACCTGTTTAAGACCCAGTTGGCCGGACCGTGTGAAGCCGTTCGCAAGGCATGGCAGATCCCTGCCGATGCGCCCATCCATTGGAAGGTTGCCGCGGTCAACCGTGACCCGCAAACCGTTGACCTGGCCATTGGCGGCCTGCCCTGGGTAAAGCGCCTCATCGTGAACACGCCGAACCAGTGCGTTATCGGAGGCCTTGAGCGCCAGGTGGCCGCGGCCATCAAGCAAATGCAATGTACGGCCGTCTATCTGGACGGTGTGATCGCCGTGCATTGCGATGCTGCTGCGCCGGCTGCCAAAGCATATAAGGACTTGCACCGCTTTGATACGACACCGGTTGAAAATGTCCGCTTTTACAGTTGCGCCTTTCAAAAGGAGCTCGACCTCGACGCTGAATCAGCGGCCGAATCCATTGCCCGCCAGGCCATGGATGGTTTTGATTTTCCGCAAACTATTGAACACGCCTATGCAGATGGTGTGCGCATTTTCTTGGAGGTGGGCCCCCATTGTTCGTGCACCCGTATGATCGACCAAATTCTTGAGAACAAACCTCACTTGGCCATCAACGCCAACCACCGCAACGAAAATGAACCCCTGACCCTGCTGAAGTGTTTGGGCACCATGGCCGCGGCTGGCATGGCAATCGATCTGGATTCACTCTACGGCGATGCGGCCAATCACATCGAACCTTTATCGGCGAAAGAGCAAAATACAATAACCGTTCCATTGGGCGGCCCCCCTTTGAAACTTGACCTGCCTGAAGCGCCGACCATGGCCGCCAATCCGGATCCTCAGGAAATTGGCCAGATGCCCTCCCACCCCGGCCCGAGCCCGTCATCGGCCGGAGCAGCAGAAGATACTGTAACAAATCCATTGATGGACCTTAAGGATATCATCGACCAGCTCAATGAGAATGTGGCAGCCACAGCCAAAGCGCATGAACAATTCCTGCAATTGTCACGGGAACTGACGACTCAATATGGTCAAACCGTGGATTGGCAAAATCGATTGCTGACATCCCTGGATGCCGGGGGCACTATCACGGCTTCACCTGAAATGCCCTCCGCCTCCCGCAAGCCGGATGGCAGAAGACCGGTCCCCGCACCCGTGGCCTTTGACCGTGATCAGTGCATGGAGTTTGCCATCGGTTCAGTGGGCAACATGTTGGGGCCGGAATTCGTAATCGTGGACGGTTACCAGGCCCGGGTGCGGTTGCCTGATGAGCCCTTAATGCTGGTGGATCGCATTTTGTCGGTGGAAGGCGAAGCGCTCAGCCTGGGTTCCGGACAGGTGGTCACCGAGCACGACGTCCTGCCGGACGCCTGGTACCTGGATGGCAATCGCGCACCGGTATGCATCTCGGTGGAGGCCGGCCAGGCGGATCTGTTTTTATGTTCCTTTCTGGGTATCGACCACCAGGTCAAGGGTCAACGCACCTACCGGTTGCTGGATGCCAAAATCCGCTTTCATCGCGGCCTGCCCCGCCCCGGTGAAACCATACGCTACGACATTCGCATCGATAAATTTGTACGCCAGGAAGAGACCTACCTCTTCTTTTTCAGGTTTGAGGGATATATCGGCGAGGAACACCTGATCACTATGACCGACGGCTGCGCGGGCTTCTTCACCGACGAGGAGGTACGCAAGTCCGGTGGCATCATGCTCACCCAAGAGGATCAAACTACAGATATTGTCATAGGGGGTGATCCGTTTACCCCTTGGATCGATTCGGGGGCAGCACTCTACAGTGACACGCAGATCGACGCTCTTCGCCATGGGGATGCAGGGGGATGTTTCGGCACCCGCTTCAGCGGTATCCAATTGCCCGAGGCGCTGCGCCTGCCCGGAGACCGCATGCGGCTTATCCATCGCATCGTCCGTCTGGAACCCGCGGGGGGCCGCTTCGGCAAAGGTCTCATCCAGGCCGAAGCCGATATCCATCCTGATGATTGGTTTCTCACCTGCCATTTTGTGGATGACATGGTGATGCCCGGGACCTTGATGTATGAGTGCTGCGCCCATACCTTGCGCGTGCTGTTGTTGCATCTGGGCTGGATGGCCGACAAACCCGATCTGTGCTACGAACCGGTCAAAGGTGTGGATTGCCGCCTCAAATGCCGGGGGCCGGTCACGCCGGCAACGCGCCATGTCCACTACGTCGTGGAAATCAAAGAGATCGGTTATCATCCTGAGCCCTATGTGCTTGCCGATGCCCACATGTATGCCGACGATCACTACATCGTCTTCTTTAAAGACATGTCCATGCAAATGACCGGGGTCTTGCAGCAGGACATTCACAACTTCTGGAAAAAACACGATGGCGGCGCATCGCAAACAGTGGAAACCGCTCAACCACCACATACCGCCCCCCTGTTCGACCGCGACCAAATTCTGGAATTTGCCATCGGCCGCCCATCAAAGGCCTTTGGTCCGCCCTACGCGGTATTCGACCATGAGCGCAAAATCGCGCGCCTGCCCGGACCGCCTTATTGTTTCATGGACCGTGTCACCGCCATCGAACCCCAGCCTTGGGTGCTGGCAGCCGATGGCTGGGTGCAGGCCGAGTATGATGTTCCCCGGAGCGGCTGGTACTTTTCGGCAGACCGCAGCGGTACGATGCCTTTCTGTGTCCTGCTGGAAATCGCCCTGCAGCCCTGCGGCTGGCTGGCCGCCTATGCGGGTTCGGCCCTGAAAAGCGACAATGATCTCAAATTCCGCAACCTGGGCGGCAAAGCCACCCTGCATACCAATATTCAGCCGGAAAATCAGACCTTGACCATGCGTACGCGCATCACCAAGGTGTCCGAAGCCGCCGACATGATCATTGAGCACTTCGACTTTCAGGTTCTGGCGGATGGTGCTCCTGTATACACCGGCACAACCTATTTCGGTTTCTTCGCCGCCGAAGCGCTCGCGCAACAAGTGGGGCTGCGTGAACCGGTTTACACGCCCTCTCAAGACGAACTGGCCCGCGCCATAGCGCATACAATTAAGCAATCGGCTCCTGTCCTCCCGGATGATGCCCCCCAGGATTCGGTTTTCAGTCCCCTGGGGTTGGTGCTGCCATCCACAGCGCTCAGCATGATCGACGGTATTGATCTATACAGCCCTGCAGGGGGTCCCAAAGGATTGGGCTACATCCGCGGATACAAAATCGTGGATCCCCAGGAGTGGTTTTTTGAGGCCCATTTTTACCAGGACCCGGTCTGCCCGGGTTCCCTGGGGATCGAATCGTTCCTGCAGTTGATCAAGTATGCGGCCCTGAAACGGTGGCCGCATTTGGCGCCTACCCACCGCTTTGAAATTGTCAGGCATCATGAACACCAGTGGTCATATCGCGGACAGGTGGTCCCATCCAACCAAAAGGTTGTGGTGGAAGCAACCATCACCCATGTGGAGGATGACCCAAGCCCTTTGATTCTGGCCGATGGATGTTTGCAAGTGGATGGAATTTATATATACAAGATGGAAGGGTTTGGGTTCCGACTGGTTCCCATCTGAAATAAATATGGTTTGGACAGTATTCGACGATGCGTTACGCTAATGTAAATATCTCCGCTTTCGGCTATGAGTTGGCACCCCATATCATCGCTTCCGAAGACTTGGAAGCCAGGCTGGCAACGGTCTATGAGAAACTTCATCTGCAAATCGGGCAACTGGAAGCTTTAACCGGCATTGCTGAACGCCGTTACTGGGATAAGGGTTTCAACCTGTCGCAAGGCGCCATTGGTGCCGGAAGACGGGCATTGGCCCATGCCAACCTCTCACCGGACCAATTTGGCATGCTGATATATGGCGGTGTGTGCAGGGAGAATCTTGAACCGGCCACGGCTTGTGCCGTGGCCCATGGACTGGGACTGGGGCCTGACACTCAAATCTATGACGTTTCCAATGCCTGCCTGGGCGTATTGAACGGCATGGTGCAGATTGCCAACGCCATTGAATTGGGCCAGATCCAGGCGGGCATGGTGGTCTCCTGCGAATCCGCGCGACAAATCGTGGATATGACCATCAAACGCATCCTCGCATCACAGGATATGTCAATTTTCAGAGAAACCGTCGCAACGCTTACCGGCGGGTCCGGTGCCGTGGCGGTGGTATTGTGTCATGCCGACCTGGCGCCCAAAGGCCACCGACTCACCGGCGCTGTGGCCAAAAGCGCCACCCAGCACCACAAACTTTGCACATGGGGACCCGATACCGGCATTCCGGCCTCAGGCCCTCACATCATGCGCACCGATTCGGTCGGGGTGCTTAAGCATGGCGTCACTCTGGGCATCGATACTTTTCGTGCCTTCAGACAGGAAATGGCATGGAATGATGCTTTACCGGACAAAGTGATTTGTCACCAGGTGGGTGCCGCCCACCAGCGCACCATCCTGGAGTCCATCGGCATCGACGTGTCCAAAGACTTTTCCACCTATCGGTATCTGGGCAACATCGGCACCGTCTCTCTTCCCATCACGGCGGCCATCGCCGAAGAACGTGAATTCTTACAGCCTGGTGATCGGGTCGGATTTCTGGGCATCGGCAGCGGTTTGAATTGTATCATGCTGGGGATCGAATGGTAGCCACCATAGACCTTTCCGCCTTTCGGCACCTTTATCCGTTCCAGTCTCACTACCTGAACATTTCCGGTCTCGATTACCACTACCTGGACGAGGGACGAGGTGAACCCCTGCTGATGCTGCACGGCAATCCCACCTGGTCCTTCTACTACCGCTCGCTGGTCTTCGCCTTCCGTGATCATTATCGGGTCATTGTGCCGGATCATATGGGATGCGGCCTCTCGGACAAACCGGAAATTGATCAATACGATTATTTACTTAAAAGTCGGGTTGATAATCTATCTTTCTTAATGGATAAGCTGAATATTGATCGCCCGGTCACCCTGGTGGTCCATGACTGGGGTGGGATGATCGGGCTGGCCTGGGCTTTGGCCCAACCGGATCGTGTTGGACGCATCATCGTAATGAACACGGCGGGATTTTTCCCGCCAAAGCAGAAATCCATACCCCTGCGATTGAAACTCATTCGATCCGGTGGCCCAGTCATGCACCAAGCCGTGCTACGTCTCAACCTGTTTGCACGCGCCGCCCTTTATTTGGCCCCGCGACGCCCGTTGCCCGCCACGGTCAAGGCCGGCCTCATCGCGCCCTACAATTCGTCCCATAATCGGCTGGCCACCTTGAGATTCGTCCTCGACATCCCATTGAACCCTGATGACCCCAGCGGTCCCATGGTGGCCCAGGTGGATCGACACCTCGAAAACATCTTCGATCGCCCGGCGATCATCTTGTGGGGCGCGCATGATTTCGTATTCGATGGCGATTATTATCAAGAATGGCGTCAACGCCTGCCCCAGGTCGAAGCCTATTGGTTCGACGATGCCGGGCACTACCTGCTGGAAGACATTCCAGACCGGATTATTCTTCATATTCGGGACTTCTTGCACAAGCATCCGCTATAATGTAAAAAGAAAGACTTATGGACATCAGCGCTTCAGCTTCGCAACACCATGCAATACCTGATATCATGGTGAATGTGGCCCATTATCTGAGAACCATGGCCAGGGTCCAGCCCTACCGACGCGCCGTGGTCTCACCCGCCGCCCGGGACAGCAATGGACGGGTCGCTTACGCCCATCTAACCTTCCGTCAGTTGGACCGCGAGTCAGACTGCTTTGCCCACGGGCTGGTCAAAGCCGGAATCGGACGCGGCGTCAAAACTGTTTTAATGGTCCGGCCCAGTCTGGAGTTCTTCGCACTGACGTTTGCTCTGTTTAAAGCCGGCGCCGTGCCCGTGCTGGTGGACCCGGGAATGGGCGTGCGTCGCATGCTCTCCTGCCTGCGCGAAAGCCAGGCCCAGGCATTGGTCGGCGTTCCCCCCGCCCATATGCTCAGAACCCTTTGCCCCCGATATTTCAAAGGGATAAAAACCACAGTAACCGTTGGAAAACGCTGGTTTTGGGGCGGACCGACATTGAAGCAGATCCGCACCCTTCCTTGGCGACCTTTTCAAATTGCCGCCACTACAAAGTCCGAGTTGGCCGCCATTCTGTTTACCACCGGCAGTACAGGTCCGGCCAAAGGGGCACTCTATACCCACGGCATCTTCGATGCCCAGATCCGCTTGATCAAGGCCCAATTCGGCATATCCCCGGATGAAATCGATCTGCCCACATTTCCCTTGTTTGCGCTTTTCGCTCCGGCCCTGGGAATGACTGCCATCATCCCCGATATGGACCCTACCCGTCCGGCCAATGTGAATCCGGAAAGAATCATCGAAGCGGTGGTGAACCACGGTGTCACCAACATGTTTGCCTCGCCGGCCCTGCTCAATCGTGTGGGTCGCTATGGCAAGCGCAAGGGGATCAAGCTACCGTCACTCAAGCGGGTGATCTCAGCCGGGGCTCCGGCGGCGCCATCGAATATCGCCCAATTCTCGTCTTTGCTGTCTGAGGATGCTGAAATTCATACCGGCTACGGTGCCACCGAGGCCATGCCGGTATCTTCTTTCGGCAGCAGAGAAATTCTATCCGAAACAGCCCCATTGAGCGAAAAAGGGTTCGGCGTGTGTGTGGGCAGACCCATTCAAGGCATCGAGGTCAACATCATAAAAATCGACGACGCCCCCATAGCGCGTTGGTCCGAAAATCTGGTGATCAATGATGGCGAAATCGGTGAAATCGTGGTCAGCGGAGATATCGTTACCCAGGGATATTTCAACCGCCCCCATCAGGATCGGCTTTCAAAAATTTCAGACAACGGCCGCCGTCGGCATCGCATGGGAGACCTGGGGTGGCAGGACAACAAAGGCCGAATCTGGTTCTGCGGCCGCAAGAGCCACCGCGTGATAACTTCCGAGCAAACCTTATTCACCATTCCCTGTGAAGCGATTTTCAATAATCACCCGGCGGTATTGCGAAGCGCCCTTGTCGGAATTGGCATGGCGCCCCAGCAGCAGCCGGTCATCTGTATCGAATTGTGGCCGGAAAACAAAAACGACGACAAAGCGTTGATCACCCGGGAGCTTATGGAATTGGCACAGGACCATGCTTTGACGGAGAAACTGGACACCTTCCTGTTTCACCCCGGCTTTCCGGTGGATATACGACACAACTCGAAGATTTTCCGTGAAAAACTTGCTGTATGGGCACATAAGCGGATTAAATAATTCTAAGACAGTAAGCAACCATCCCATGTCGAAACGAAACGTATTGGTCACCGGCGGCGGCGGGTTCCTGGGCGGCGCCATTGCAAGGCTCCTGGTTTCCCGCGGGGAGACAGTGCGCAGTTTTTCCAGAGGCCACTATCCGGAGCTTGAGGCCTTGGGGGTCGAGCAGGTTCAAGGCGACCTTTCCGATACGGCGGCCGTCATCCAGGCCTGCCGGAATATGGAAGCTGTCTTCCATGTAGCGGCCAAACCCGGCGTCTGGGGAGCATACGCAGCATTTTACCGGCCCAACGTGGTGGGCACGGAAAATATCATCCAGGCCTGCAAAACATGCGGAGTTCGGCGATTGATCTACACCAGCTCGCCCAGTGTGGTTTTCGACGGATCGGATATGGAAGGAGTGGATGAACGCGTGCCGTATTCATCCGCTTATGATGCCCCCTACCCCCAAACCAAGGCTCTGGCGGAGCAAAAAGTGCTGGCGGCCGCCAGCCAAGGACTGGATGTCATAGCCCTGCGACCGCATTTGATCTGGGGGCCCGGTGACAACCATCTGGTGCCTCGCATTCTTCGGCGTGCCCGCCGCCTCAGACAGGTCGGTGACGGCACCAACAAAGTCGATACCATTTACATTGACAATGCCGCCTGGGCCCATATTCTGGCAGAACAGCAGCTTCAACGTCAGCCGGAATTATCGGGGCGTGTCTATTTCATCAGCCAGGATGACCCCATCGCACTGTGGGATATGGTCAATCGAATTCTCGCTGCCGGCGGGCAAGCGCCGGTTACGCGTACCATTTCACCTGCAATGGCAAGCTTGATCGGAGCCATCTGCGAAGCTGTGTACACACTGCTCCGAATTAAATCTGAACCACCCATGACGCGCTTTGTGGCCAAAGAGCTGGCTTCGGCGCATTGGTTCAATATCCAGGCTGCCAAAAACGATTTGGGGTATCAACCCGAAGTATCCACCGAAGAAGGATTGAAGCGATTGAGCGTTTGGCTGAGGGCGCACCCGCATCTTGGGTATTAGCAGCATTCAAAGACATCCATGCGCAGCTCCCCGTTGACAGGACATACCGAATCGTCCATATAAACATCTTTATGCCGACCCTGGCCATCTGATTAAATCAATGTGCAGGAAAAGAATACCTATGAATAAAATAATCATCTCTGTCCTGGGCAAAGACCGCCCCGGCATCATCGCCGCAGTGACCAAAGTGATGTTCGAACAGGCGTTTAATATCGAGGATGTGAGCCAGACCATTCTACAAAATCAGTTTTCAGGCATTTTTATCGCCACCGGATCGGGCAATATCCCCCCCGAAGAATTAACCCGCGCCCTGGAGACCGACACGTCGGAATTTAATCTCCATTTCCATGTCCGTGATTTGGGGACCAATAAGGTGACGTGGACTACCTGCGATTGCGAACCCTTTATCATTACCACCCGCGGACCGGACCGCAAAGGCCTGGTGGCCGGCATCACGGCTTTGCTGGCCGCCCATAACGTGAATGTCACCCAACTTCAGGCGGCCTTTCGCGGTGGCGATGATCCCAACAAGAATATCATGATTTATGAGGTAGACATTCCTCTGGATATCGATCAAACCAGCCTTCGGCGGGCATTGCAGGACAAAGGCCGGGAACTTGATTTGCAAATCAACATTCAACACAAGAACATTTTCGAAGCCATCAACCGGATTTAGCTTTCCGAGTCAAGGACAAAATCAACCATGCTCACCCAAAGTGAAATCGTTTCCGTCATTGAGATGCTGCGCAACGAAAACCTGGATCTTCGCACGGTCACCCTGGGGATAAACCTCCTGGATTGCGCCAGCGATGATATTGGCCGTTTTTGTACCCGG
>Ga0055480_10000855_pt1 | contig 11796 bp, 7 predicted proteins | sample Muzzi_PWB_D2_FD_57935 | JGI IMG/M metagenome (GOLD analysis project Ga0055480, IMG submission 57935) | Wetland microbial communities from San Francisco Bay, California, USA, that impact long-term carbon sequestration - Muzzi_PWB_D2 | ecosystem: Environmental > Aquatic > Marine > Wetlands ... | reverse complement strand
TTTTGCTTTGCTTGCCACCATAATTCCTTCGTTGTTTCTGGGCATGCTGTCCTATCTTCAGAGCAGCGAACTTCTGCGTGGGCGCATTTCCCATGTATTGCGCAATACCGGTGTGCAAGCCTCCGGCAAGCTCGATCTGTGGCTGAAAGAGCGCCTCTACGATTTGAGGGTATTTTCCACATCCTATCTCATTTCGGAAAATCTGAGCCGCATCACGGGACAACAGCAGTCCGATATTGACACACTGGTGGCTGAAGGACACATCAAAGCATATCTCAAATCGGTCAAGAATAAATTCAACGTTTATGAAGAGCTGATACTGATCTCCCCGTCCGGTCAACCTTTGGTGACCAGCGCAGAGGCATCATCCAACGAACTTTTTCCCGATGAATGGCTGGCGCAACTTCAAACCCATCCATTGATCAGGGGAAAATCCCATTTCGATCCTTATGTAGGCCAGCAATCCATATTTATCGCCGAAGGCGTCAAGGCGTCCGACGGCCGTACTTTGGGCATTCTGGCGGCAAAAATCGATCTGCTGGCCATCGGTGCAATCTTGAAAAGGCAGACTTCCAGCGGCATCGATGAAATCTATCTCATCAATGCCAACGGAAAGGTGGTGGTAAGCTCCCGCCCCCCCGTTGATCAGTCGACGGTCGACTTAAAAAGGGCCACCGAAACTAACAATACTTGGCCCGATTCGCTCCAGGAGCCAATCGAATATGTCGGTTACCATGGAAAAGCCGAGGTGGGCATGGCCGTTCCAATCCCAGCCATGGACTGGGTCATGGTTGTCGAAATGGATAAGGAAAAGGCTTACGCGGAAATCATCTCCTTGCGGCGCGTCACGGTTTTGCTGGTGGCGGGACTTATGCTCTGCATTGGTATATTCGCGTATATTTTCGGACATACCCTGGTTCGCCCGGTCCGGCGGCTGAGCAAAGGCGCGGCGCGGGTGGCCGCGGGCAACCTGGAAGTCGATATCCCGGTGACCGGCCTCAGCGAGGTAAGCTACCTGACCCAGGTATTCAATCACATGGTTGCCAGTCTGCGCCATGGCAGAGAAGAACTTTCAGCCGCCAACAACGCCTTGCGTGAAACCAACAAAGAGCTGCACCAGCTCTCCATCACCGACGGTTTGACGAGTCTTTACAACCGCATGCACATCATGGATCTTTTTGATCGTGAATTGTCCCGCGCAAAGCGCCACAACCGCAGTCTGGCCGCGCTGATGCTGGATATCGATTATTTTAAGAAAATCAACGATTCCTACGGTCACCAGGTAGGGGACAACGTGATGCGGCTGCTGGCGGAAACCCTGCTTGCATCGGTTCGGGATTGCGATTTTGTGGGGCGTTATGGCGGAGAAGAATTTTTGGTGATTTTATCCGAAAGCAGCGTTCAGGGAGCTGTGGTCACCGCTGAACGCATTCGGCAAAACGTCAGTCAGTTGGAATTCGCATCCGGCCGGGAGAAATTCTCGATGACTGTCAGCATCGGTGTTGCCGAATATCCGGGCGACGGCGATGATGCTCAATCGATCCTCAACAAAGCGGATGACGCCCTGTACCAGGCCAAAGCCAACGGCCGCAATCGGGTTGCCGTTTCTGAGAATGAAAGCACCAAAGGCTCGGCCAAAGTTCATGTATTGCCGGTTAAAAACCTACCTTGAATGGATAGCGCCGGTTATCGGGAGCCGATCAGGGATTGGTACAACCACCCGGTCTGACCGTCCTCTGTCGCCACCCGAATCCAGTCGCCCCGTCGAGAATAGCCCGTCACCGGGGTGTTCTTATCGAGTGTTCCGAGAATCTTTTGTTCTACTCCGGGTCCCTCCCGCAAATTGCTCTTCTTCAACAGCTTGAGTGGCAGGGGCTGTGCAAAAGGCGTTTCACCCTCGACGACAGCCGTCTTTGAATTGCCGCGCATATGCATATGCATTGCCCGGACCTGACCCTTGACCTGATTGGCGAGATAGAGGGCGCCGCCAAAATTCCGTGATTGGAACTCTTTAGCGCTCATCTTTAGAAGTTGATCGGCCGTGGATATCTCTTCCTGTATAACGCTATCGGAAGATGCCGCCTGTTTTTTCAATGCGTTGACGGCGATTTCGGCCTCGGCAATGGTTGAGGCTGCTTCGGCTTTGCTCTCCAGGCTGCGCAATCTGGCCTTGGTACGCACGACCTCGATGATGGCGGTATCCAGCCTTTGTTGTTGTGCATCCGCCTGACGCTGATGTTCTTTGATCAAGGCCTCGTATTCCAGGAGTTGAATCTTTAAGCCGGCGATCTCCTGCTCCAGACGCTCAACCTTGTCATCGCGGGATGCCAGCGCAGACCGAAGTTCTTTGTTCTGCTGCGCCACCACCGTAAGCCGGTCGGGCTCTCTCCGTGCATCAGCGGAGGCCGATTGTTTGCCCAGATGCAAACATCCCGAAAGCAACCAGCAAGTCAAGACACCTGCCAGAGCCAGCTTGAGCCTGATCTTCCTATTCTTCTCGGAAGCGCGCATAAGCCCCCCGCAATATTCGGATGGTTATCGATGATGGATCGCTACTCCTGAAATTATTGACACTAAGGGTTTGTCGATTGCATGTCAACGTCCGGATGATCTTTAATTTTACTGCAAAACCGGCTTCCCTGGACCGGGCGTCAGTTGGACAACCGGGCAATACAAAGCATAATCCGGCCCGCATGCATCGCTGGTCCCAAAAAGATGATCCATCCGGCGTTTAGCGCTCACCGGTCCTGAACGGCAGCTTTGGCGCCCACGCAGGGAGAGTCTGCGAACGCAGATGGCAATTATGGCATGGGGCTGGCCCACCGCCATAAACCGATTGGGCTCCAAGGCGCGCAGCTGGAACACCAGGCGTCATTCGCTTCGCCCTGCAGGTCAGGGGACGAGTGCAGCGAGTGCCCTGACGCACCGCCTGGATGAAAGCCGCATCGGGCCAGTCTGGGCAGCGTTTTCATAATTTGCGGCCGCCCCTTGATTCACGCCGTCGCGCCTAAGGCTTGGTTGTCACGCCGGCTCCGCCTGTCGATCTTCAGGCCGGCAAACCATTGCGACATAGCGTGAATATCGTCGGAGGTGATCTCGTGCCCGGCCCTAATTTCGCGCACCGTCAACTGTGCACCGCTCTGCACAAGCATGCGGATTAATTGATCGGTGCTGGCGGACGGAATCACTGCATCGAAATCACCCTTAAGCACAAGAACCACCTTGCCATCCAGATCCGGTATGGCGCGATTTTGAAGAGGCACCATGGGGCGCAGCAGTACAGCGCTGGAAAATACCTCCGGACGCAAAAGGAGCATAGCAGCCGCCATATTGGCGCCATTGGAGTATCCAACCGCTGTCAGCCGATCTGCATCCCGGCCGTACCGTATAACAGCATCCGCCAGAAAACCCGCCAGTTCGTGGGCGCGCTCAATGACATCCGCTTCATCGAATACGTTGTTGGCCAGCCGTTTGAAATAGCGCGGCATGCCTTTTTCCAAAACCCTGCCGCGGGGACTGATAATTGCCTGCACACCGCTGACTTCCCTGGCCATTTGCACTAGGTCATGTTCATTGCCGCCGGTGCCGTGCAGGGTCACGAGGGTGTGGCCGTCATCGGCCGCTGATTGTGCCGGTTCAAAAAGATGCGCAAAATACGATTCCCTCAATGCCGGCAGACGCGGCTCAATTTCCCGGCGCAAAGGCTCGTACTGGGCCGGCAGCGACAGGCCGGCGCCCAGGCGTTGGGCGGTTTCGTCAACCATAAAACCGGGTGGATTGGTGGCGATTTCGAACAGCACGCCGCCGGGAGACTGAAAGTAAATCGAACGGAAGTAATTCCGATCGCGGACACCGGTGACAGCCATTCCCGATCTTCTCAACAATGACTGCCATTGCAATTGTTCATCTTCATCGCGGACGCGAAAAGCGATGTGGTGCACGGTACCGCCCCCGGGCTGCGCTGCCCGGGCTTCAGGGGCGTGAACGATATCGTAAAAACGGCCGGGCATTTCGCCGCCTGCTGCATAACGGCTTCGGTCGTCCTGGCGTGCAACCAACGACAGACCCATCACATCGGTGAGCAACGCCTCTGCCTCGCCAACGCTGTTCAAGGTGGCCGTGGCGGAGTGAAATCCGCGCAGGGCGTGCTGCGGCTCCACGGGTCCCGCCTGCCACACCTCCGTAGCGGGTAGAACATCCAGGCCCACGATCTCAAGCGGCAGGCCGTGGCGGTCTTCGAAGCGTATCACAGGATCTCCGAAGCGCTCTTCTTCTGCAACCCCAACGCCACGGGCATTCAGCCGGGCGCTCCAGTACGCCATGGAAGACCGGTCAACGGCAAAGGCAATGGCGGTGACCATACCTGCGCCCGGCCGCCCCTTGGGTAGACGTTCCCAGGGGAAAAAAGTGAGAATCGTGCCCGGCGAGCCAGAGGCGTCGCCGAAGTAGAAATGGTAAGCATATGGATCGTCAAAATTGACCGTTCTTTTCACCAGGCGCAACCCCAATGCCTGTTCATAAAACGCCAGGTTTTGGGCAGCCGACGATGCAACGGCCGTAATGTGATGGATGCCGTAGATATGTGGTTTGGTATTCATGACACACCTCATATATATCTTGACATCAAGATATAAGGGTAAAAAATATATTGCCGCTATCCCAGTTGTTCGGCATGGCGGCCGATTTTCTTCAACAGGTGCACAAACGCAGCCCGCTCTTTTGCGCTGAAGACAGCAACCATCTTCTCGAGGTTTCGGACATGTCTGTCGTAGGCGCTTTTGATCACACGACGCCCCTTTTTGGTCAGATGGACATAAAAACAGCGGCCGTCTGAAGAATCTTGTATGCGCTGTACAAGCCCCCTTTTTTCCAGGCGATTGGCCGCCGCCGTCATGGAACCGCTGGTGAGCAGGACCTTGTCGCCGATCGTGTTAATGGGCAGCGGTCCCTTATGCAGCAGCACCTCCATAATCTGGAACTCGCTCAGGCTCAGACCGGTCTGCGCAATGCTTTTGCGGTCAACTTTTTCCACGGATTTGGCCGCCTTCCACAGAACCAACCGTATGTGGGCTGCTGTTTCCATGTAAAGACCATAGCCACCATTTATCTTGATGTCAAGATTTGCATGGGGCGTATCTGAACTGCACGATAAACGGATTTCAAAGTTTGGCGGTCGGCCGGCAGTCCGTTCAATGATCGTACAGATCATATTCCGGGTAATGTTTTTTGGCACACTCAGGGCATATGCTGTGACTGAATTCTGCCTTGGAATGGGTTTCGATATACGCCTCGACCTGATGCCAGTGCCCCCTGTCGTCCCTGATTTTTTTGCAAATCGAACAGATGGGCAACAGCCGTGACAGATGATCGATATGGTTGCGGGCGCGGATCAACTCACTCTCCATCTTGGCGACCTCGTTGAGGATGGCCAAAACCGGACGGTTTTCAATTTGAATACCCGGTTTGGTGCTCTGCCAATGCAGGTAGCCGTAGAGAAAGGGCAGCGCAGTAACCGATATCACCAGCCGATTCAGCAAGGTAGCCTTCATAATGCTCAAATACGCCGGACTCCCGGCAAATGCGCCGGTTGTGAACAAGACCCCATCGAGCCACATGACGCCCAACAAGGTCAAAAAAGTGCGCAGGCCGAGCTTGATCCCCAGATTGGGCTTGCCGAAATATTCCCAAGCCATGGCAAGAAAAAACATGTCGATCAAGGTGGTCACCACCGATGCTGTGTTCGTACGCAGGCTGGGCATGGGCACATTGGCGAGATCGGCGCCCATCTGGAAATACAGTAAAGCTGCCACCAGCGGTACCAGAATGGATACGCCGGCCACGGTGGATATGGCGATGCGGGTATCGCGCGGGCCGTCGAAGACATAAACGACAAAGACCCCCAGCAACAGGGCGGTGTAAAAGACCGCGGAACCGATCATGAAGGTCATGCCGAACACCTGGACCTTGGCGCCGGCATCCGTTAGCCAGGACATGATAACGGTGAGGCCGCCCAACAAAGCATAAAAGTGCGCATGGCCGAAGCGCTTCCGCAGGGAGTGCGCCCACAGGACAATCATATAGAAGGTAATTGACTCAGCAATCAGAATGGCAACCTGGGTGGCCATTGGATCTTTGCTCCCCAGTTTTCCGGAAGGGATTCAGATGAACGGATCGGAGGGATTTTAACGGCAACCAAACGCGCTTCCCAAGCTGAATCGCATCAGCACACGAACCGGCTCCCGGTCTGCTGGCGCTAAACCCCGTACAGGGCAGTGCGGCCGGAAAGTTTGAACCCGCTTCTATATCGAAGACGCCAAGCGTCTTGCTCGCCGGGAGCTTGCCGGTGACCGGCAACTGGCTGTGTCCTTTGCGCAACATACGCGCGCATTTGCGCCGATAGCGTGCGTACCCCACCCCCGGAGCCGCCGCCACACAATTAAGTAGCTGTATTTTTGGGATTATCATTTAAACCGAACGACAGTCAACCCAGTTTGCAGCCACCTGACATTTCGAGTATACCTGCCATAGTGTCAATATGGCAACACTTAAATCCTCATATTCTGACCCCGACGGCCGGATACCGCTGTCGTGCACACTGGGGCTATACCGTTGCCCTGGTCCGGTTTTCTTCAATTGTGATCCAGGTCACAGACAAATCCGCGCCGTTGGACTATGATTGGAACCAAAATCAGCTTGGGCGCGATCTTGTCTCAGATTTCGGTTTACCTTATCCATCCAGTCCATTCCCCTTTTGCGGTAAATGCCCCGGCCACCGCCCGGCAATGAAGACCGGGTTTATCAGGTTCAAAAAAAAGTGCTCCAGAATGACCTGTTCCTCGAAAGGAGGTGTCATGATGGATATGCAAAATATGGGTATCTATATGCCAGGATTGGCAATTGTCTTTTTGTACGCCATGAGTCAATTCAACAAAATACCGCCTGCGGGTCGCAATGCCCAACAGGAAGGGTCAACGGTATTGTCCACCGTGCGGCAATGGTTTCAATATAAGGAACTGCCCCCATTGCTCATCTCATCGCCCTTGCGCGCCAATACGACCGCCTTTAAATATTGGCTTTATCGTCTCGCTTACGCCCTGATTTGGGTGCTGGTTTATACGGCCATCATGCGGGTGCCGGGCGTCCGTGAACCCATTCCGGCCATCATCGAAGTGCTGACCGGCAACACCGTTATTTCCAAACTCAACCTCACCAATGGCGTGGTGGTCAGTTTTGTGATCATGATGCTGGTTCACCTGCCGCCTTTCCGGGGCGCGGATGCCACCATTCGCCAGGCCATGTATGAGCGGGCTTCCATACCGGCGCAACAACTTGGTTTTCAATATCTATTGCGTGGCGCCTCCTATGAGCCCGGTACATCTATCCTGCAAGACACCGGCAGGTCTTTGGTGGCCGATGGTTTCGCCGCCCGGGACATCGAACTCGACCCGGAACCCTCGACGCGGTCATTGTGGGCCAAAACCTCAGTGCTCATGAAGCACATCGAGTCATGGGGTAAATTGGACCGTTACAAAACAGCTTTGTCGCTGCTGCGCGATCCGGGCTCGGAAAAGCTGTCTGCCAACCGCGTCAGAAACGACTACGAGGCCCTCAAGAGCGATGCCCGCATCTGTCTGGCCCAACTCAGGCGCAATCCCCGGGCCACAGAGACCCGGCTGCGCGAGGAACAATTCCGTCGCGAGTGCAAAACCTTGCTGGAAGCGCTTTACAACCTTCTGACCCGTGTCGCCCTGCGGTCGCATTACAGCTATGGCGATGCCCTTAAGGCGGTCAAACAGATCGGATTTGTTATCGAGGGCTCGATTGCCCCCCTTCCGGACAAGAACGATGTGGTGGCCTTGTCCATCCTGCTTTTTTTCGTTACCACCCTTCCACTGGCCTACCGACTCGGTGTCGGGCGTGCTATCAGTATTACCGGCATCTATTTGATGGCTGTGCTGACGCCCATCTATCTGGCGGCGGAATGCCCGCGACTGCTCAGACGAAGGCCGGGCGGAATACCGCCGCTGGCCTTTCCCCTGGCCGCTGCGGCCATTGCCGGTCCACTAACCGCCGGGGTCAGCATCGCCATGGGAGGTATCTGCCCTGGCAGCGAATGCGTCCCGTGGTTCTCCATTGATGCAGGCTTGGAGCGGCTGCTCCACCGATCCTATCCATGGGTGGTCCTGGTGTGCTTCCTGACGACATTGATCTCCACCCTGATGCTCATCGGAAAGCACCCTGAACAGGGAAAGCCGGACGGGAATACCGACTTGCGCAAATGGGGCAGCATCAGGGATGCGATCATCATATCCGGCGGTGTGCTGGGATTGATGGCACTGTTTGTGGTGCCTGAACTGCACCGACTGGTACCGGAGCGTTTCCCCGAAGCATTTTTCTGGCGCGCACCCGGCTTGACCCTCAAACCGGTATTGACCTCTTTCTTCATCGGTTTCCTAGTACCTGCCTGGTACCGTGGCAATATGATGCGCATCCGCGAAGACCGGATGTCACAGTATATTGCCAAGCAAACCTTAATTCAGGATGCACCAGCTGCGCCTTAAGGCGTAGCGCGACAACGTAAACTTTGACTTCAAAGGTTTGGGATAAAAATGCTTCTTATCGCTATTGCGCTCAGCAGCAAACGATCATACCAAGGAGGTTGCCATGCCGTTGGATAGCTATGGCGTACTTAAAGGACGCCCCATCGACCGGCGTCTCGGTTCCGGCAGTTCGCCTCATTACCAGGTTCATCTGGTGGATGAGGATCACGATTACCGCATCGCCGTGAATGTCAAATCCAAACAGGCCCCTTCGGAGCTGCTCTACCTGATCGACGAACATTATGCCCATCCCCTGGTGGATGGTTTGATATCGTTGCCGGCCGGATTTACTGCCCTGCCAAGGGCACCGGGAAGCCTCGCGCTGGACTATATTCGCGCCAACCTTTTCGATCCGGATCAGATGGTCCCTCTGCCGTTTAATGTGCCCGGGCCGGACAACGATCTCAATGAGAAGATCGACTTCCATATTCAAAAGGCACTGGCTGAAGAAGATGCCATGATCTATGCCTTTGGCGAACGCTGGGGGCCGGAACCGAGTACGCGCGACAAATATTTCGGATTCAAACCGGGCAACGGCATCCACGACATCCATATGAACCAGGGCAGCGTTGAAGCATTTGCAAAATACAATGGGGTTTGGCAGGACGGTGGTATGCTGATCCATCTGCCGTCCGACCATCGCTGGGTGGCTGTATTTCTGGCCTTTCAGTCCGAGTGTTGGCACACTAACGATGAAACCGGCAACTGCATTGGCGATGTCGATCAACCGGCTGAAGACAAAGGCGTCGTCATTATCGCCGCCACGGTCAATCCGGCCGGTCATGACCCGGGCATGGAAAGGGTGCTGGTGCTTAACACTTTGGCATCGACTGTCGATCTGAACGGCTGGGCTCTGGCGGACAAAAAAAAACGCCGTCACCACCTGGAAGGCATCGTCCTGGAGCCCGGCGCCGTAATCGCCACAACCCTGCCGGGCACAACCATTCAACTCAGCAACAAAGGGGGCATCATCACCCTGTTGAACCCCCAAGGCCTGAAGGTGCACGGCGTGCAGTACACAAAAGCGGAGGTTTCCGAACAGGGACGGACCATCGTCTTCTGAAGGGTGTCATCGGCCTTAGGCGAACGACATCGATGGCCGAGTCCTTTTTCGTCCGGGCGGGCACACAAATCTCCTGACCGGAGGATCTCTGGAAAGGTTTTGTAATGTGCCACATTTAAAAACAATGGCTTAAGGTCATCGCCTTAAGCCATTGGCAAACAGGTCTGTCGAGCGCATCAGGATTGTGCTTTGGGAACCAGAACAGCTTTGACGCCATTGTGATTGAAGGCGATCTTAAAGCCATCCCCGTTAGTATCCCAAACTTGTTGGATGGACCATGATTCCGGGGTTGCGCTGCCGTTCTGGGCCTTCAAGTTTACCAGATAATTAACCATCTCAACCTTTTCAACTGTCACAGCGTAGGTTTGGCCATCGATGGTTATCGTCTTGGCGTCGCCCACCAAATGAATTTCAACCGGAGCTTTGTTCTGACTTTCCTGCCAATTGCCACTGACATCCTTTAAAAGATCACTTTTACCGGAACATCCCGCAGTACTCAAAACGATGGTGATAACGGCCGCTAAACATAAGGAATAAAATTTCTGTGTTTTCATTGGTATTGTCTCCTCTTGATTCAGTCCTACCAGGCCGGATCTCCGATCCCCATGATCATGCTGTCCGTCATGGAAAGGTTGTTCTTTTCATGTACACCTGCATCAAGGCCATTCCAGCGACAGGGGCTCTTTGTCTCTGTGTATGGCGGTGCTGCGCTTAAATGCTTCGAACATAAAGCCGGGATAGCGTTAACAAAGAAATGATTGGTGGCTGAGATAAAGCCTTCTTGCGTGGATGGATTGGTTTGGCGACCAGGGCTCACGCATATCGGACCGGAATGAGACCTCGCTTGCCACGGCATTGGAAGGCATCAATCCATGGAAGCCATCCCTCTCTTCCTCCAGTGCACAACACAAGTACTGCGCAAGCCCGTGATCGCCTGTTACCGGTGATTCGACCTGCGCCAGTTGGACGCCGCTGGCCGGCATTTCCAGCCGGGCATTGCAGCAATGGTGCTGACCCGTCAAATGCGTAAGCCCCAAATCGGCCCGCACCATATCCATATGGCCCTGCCAGAGGCAGGTAACCGACAAAATAAGAAGGGTCGGCAAATATTTAAACCATGTACTAAACGGCCTATAATGTTTTAATAAGACCATATATTATTTTTATCTCATTATATTAAATAAATTTTATTCATTATACATAAATACGCGCAATTGTCAAACCAAATTATACACATTCCCACGGATCGCCATCCCCAACCTGTGCCGTGCAAATAGAGTGGCGGACGCCACATAAAGAACTGAGCTAATCCCCTTTAGTAGTCTGGGACAAGCAACTATCTCTTCGACTACTGCCCGGATTTTCAATATTACCGCCGTCGCCAGATCCCTCAATTGCCGGGATGACGCGCTGCAATCTTCTTGAATTCTTCCTCATGAGCCACGAAGGCGGCGTGTGCTTTATCCCTCTGCAGCTGATCCGATTTTGAATAACATTGAATTCCATGATAAAGTAGATCATCTAACTGTATGACTTTCTATTCTTATTGGATCGAGGCATTTCTTTTAAACAATGGGGCAAGCAGGAAAACATCGACGAAACATTCCAGCTCCGCTCATCGCTGTGATCCGCTGGCTCGATTCCGAAGCCGGGGCTGATGCCATTTCAGATGATGGCGATAAGAAGGTGGACTGGTTGCGGGTACTGCCCATGCTCGTCCTGCATGCTGCATGCTTGCTGGTATTCTGGGTAGGCTGGAGTCCGGTGGCGATAGCAACGGCTGTTGGGCTATACTTGATCCGGATGTTTGCCATCACCGGTTTTTATCACCGTTACTTTTCCCACAAAGCCTTCAAAACCAATCGGTTCTGGCAGTTCGTGTTTGCGGCGATTGGCAATACGGCCGTTCAGCGCGGTCCGTTGTGGTGGGCCGCCCACCATCGTCACCACCACCGCTTCGCGGATTTGCCGAACGACGTGCATTCACCCAAACAGCACGGCTTCTGGTGGAGCCACCTGGGCTGGCTCACGAGCAAGACCAATTTTCGGACCCGAAGCCATTATGTGAAAGAGTGGACCCGATTTCCCGAACTGTGTTGGATCAACCGGTTCGATACGGTTATCCCCATCCTG
>Ga0055480_10000854_pt1 | contig 11803 bp, 7 predicted proteins | sample Muzzi_PWB_D2_FD_57935 | JGI IMG/M metagenome (GOLD analysis project Ga0055480, IMG submission 57935) | Wetland microbial communities from San Francisco Bay, California, USA, that impact long-term carbon sequestration - Muzzi_PWB_D2 | ecosystem: Environmental > Aquatic > Marine > Wetlands ... | reverse complement strand
TGGCCTTTCATCGGCACGCGCGAGACAATACGATCACACAAGATGTTTACAGCAGTGGTCCGGGACGCACCCTACGGTTGATCACCCCCAAGGGGAATTGAACCCCTGTTGCCGGCATGAAAAGCCGGTGTCCTGGGCCACTAGACGATGGGGGCTTGCGGATACCGCCGGCGGCTGCCGACGACCCATTGGCTGAAGAAATCTAGCGTGCGCCCCTGGAATGTCAACCGAACGCGGCAAAAGGCCTGATTTCGACCGGGGGGCTTGTATCGGCCCCAAAGACGGATGATCCTTAGCTTGAACCGGCCCCGGACGTCCTTGATGCTGGTTTTGGTGCGGCTGCATGCCATTTTCCGTTCGGCCCGGCCGGTTCGGCTATTTGTGAGGGCTTTTGAGATGATAACGCATCAAGTAGTCGGTTCAGCTCATTCCCAGATTCGCGTTATTTCTTTGATTCTAGCGGTGCTTCTCGGAGTTACGGGCTGTCGGCATGGTAGCGATAAGACCCAGCCGACAACGGATGTCGTCACGGTGTATTGCAGCGTGGACGAGGGCTTCGCCCGTGAAATCCTCGATCGCTATGCGGCCAAGACTGGAGTGGATGTGCAAGTCGTCTTCGACTCCGAAGCCGGTAAGACTACCGGCCTGGTCAATCGGATTATGCACGAGGCGGACGCTGGGAGACCGCGCGCCGACGTCTTCTGGTCCAGCGAGTTGTTCAACACCATCCTGCTGGCGCGGCGCGGGTTGCTGGCCAAGTATGATACGCCGGCGGCGACGGATATTCCGCCGCGCTACCGCGATCCGGGTCGGCGCTGGACGGCGCTGGCGGTGCGGGGACGGGTGGTCGCGTTTCGGACCAATGCCCACGACTCCGCCTTGCTCCCGACAAAGTGGGAGGACCTGGCGCGACCGGAATTTGCCCCGCGCACCGCATTGGCCAATCCCTTATTTGGCACGACGCGAGGGCATGTGGCCGCCATGTTCGCACTTTGGGGGCCGGAGCGCGGCAAGGCGTTTCTGACCGGTTTGCGAGAGAATGGCGCCCAAATCGTGGACGGCAACAGCACGGCCGTCCGGCGGCTGCTTTCCGGCGGATGTGCGATCGCCGCGACGGATACGGACGACGTGTGGGTGGCTCAACGGCGCGAGGCAAAGTCCGCAGACGGCCTATCGATCGATTTACGCTATCTCGACATGGGCGACGGCGGCACACTGCTGATACCTTGCTCGGTCGCGGTGGTCGAGGGCGGTCCGCACGCGATGGCGGCTCGTCGGCTCGTCGACTACCTCGTCTCCGCGGAGGTCGAGCGAGCCCTGGCGCGGAGCGACTCGCGCAACGTGCCGGTGCGAAAGTCGCTACGGGAGGAATTAGGGATGGAGTGGCCGCCGGAATCCAAGGTTTCGTTCGATGCGATCGCCGACGCGATGGATGAGGCCGTCGCCGCCGCCCGGGAAATCCTGCTCCGCTGATGATTCGATATGCCACCGCCATTTCGATTTGGCTCTGCCGGCTGGTGTTTGTGCTGGCGATCGTCTGGCCCACACTGGCGCTGCTTCGCAAGTGTGTATCGCAGGGCGCTGCGCCCAGCGATGGGTTCACCTTCACGAGCCGTCAATGGCTTTTGTTGCTTCGCAGTGTGTGGATGGCATCCGTCGCCACTGTTGGTGCGATGGTCTTGGCCCTTCCGGCGGCGCGGGTATTGGGTCGATTGGGGACGCTGCGCCGCGGAACCATCTACGTCAGCGCGTTACTCCTCTTGCTATTGTGTCCTCCGACGGTCTACGCATTCGGCTGGGAGCGTTTGCTCCCTGCCGAATTCAACCCGTATGTGCGCTGCATCGGGGTGTGGATGCTGTGGAGTTGGCCGGTGCCGGCTGTGATTCTGGGGCTCGGCTGGGCACGGAGCGGAAAAGCGGCGTACGAGGCGGCGCTGCTCGATACGACCGGCGCCAGCGCTTTCATGACCACTGCCCTGCCGGTCATGGGCAAGTACCTGGCGTTGAGCGCGGCGGTGCTGTTCCTCTTCCTCCTCGGTGAGTATGGCGTGCCCCATGCTTGTGCGTTGCAGGTGTTCGCGACGGAGCTTCTCGGATGGGCGGCGAGTAGCGGACGAGCGATCGACGTGGTCTGGCCGGCACTCTCGATCTTGGTTGTCACGATGGCGGCGCTGCTCATCGTGCTCACCCTCTGGCGTCGCTGTGCAGCGGATGAGCCTGTGGATGCCGGCGAGCGGCCGCCGTCCGGTCGGGCGCCGATTGCGGTGGCGTACACCTTGATCCTATTCGGGGCCGGCTGGGGTGTCCCGCTGGCGTCACTGGTCGCGAGGATGGGTGGGCCGGCGGCGTTGGGTGCGGCATTCACGGTGTACGGTCGGGATCTGGCATGGTCGCTCGGCGTGGCCAGTGCTTCGGCGATCATCGCGGTGGCCATGGGCGTGGCGCTGGCGATGTCGAGAGGGTGGCGATCGGTCGGGTTGTTCTGGAGCCTGGCGTTCGGCATGCTGCCCGGGGCGCTGGTGGGAGAGGCGTTGATCGCCGCGTACAACAAGGACGCGCTCTGGTGGTTGTATGACTACGCGCCGATCGTGGGGATCGGCTACTTGGCGCGGTTCGGCTGGGTCGGGGTGCTGGTCGGCTACGCCATCGTTCGCGGGTCGCCGCGACATTTGTCGGACCAGGCGCGCGTCGACGGGGCGACCAAAACACAGGTCACGATCTGGGTGCAAGTTCCGCTCCATCTGAGCCTTCTGCTCGGGGGCGCAGCGGTTGTCGTCGCACTGTCGATGGCCGAAATCGCGACCACATCCCTCGTGCGCGTGCCGGGCTATGCCCCCATCAGCTTGGTGCTCGTGGAGAAATTCCACCGTTTCGAAGATGGCATGCTGGCGTCACTGAGCCTCTGGCTGGTAGCCTGCTGCCTTCCCGGCGTGGTATTCGTTCTTGCGGGCCTAAGACGATCGCGGTCCTGACTTCGACACGGGGTGGTCGTTTCCAAGGCAGGCCCTCTACATTCAAGCCGGATACCATAAAGGAACCCGCGTTTCTGGGGCCGAGAGTGTGCTTTTCACGCCTACACACGGGGGGCGATCCGTGTACAGTGGCCGCCCGCCAATTCGGCAGATTGGAGACGTCGCTGCGCCGGCCGACCGGTCCAGTGGGCGGATGGGATGACACGTGGCCCGTCAGACGGTTAATATTCTCTGAACACGATAGAATCCGTTACCCTCCTCGTCTGGCATCGCAGCGCAAACTACAGATTGCCCGGTTTGTATCCGTGCCAGAACGGTTCGTAGTACCACCACCAGATGAAGTACTGGTGTCCGGTACCGCCACCGGAAGCTTGGTAGCGGTGATTGTGAAAATCGTACACACATGCCGCGACCGACACCAGCAGACCAGCAGCCAGCAGGATGGCTGACCACCGCAATTTGCGCATGTGCCCGAGAACGATCGCCGTCACGAAGATGGCGGTGATCCCAATGTACGGGAGCGCAAATCGGACATAGATTGCCGGGGAGTTGGACACCAGCATGTAGGTGGTCGTGATATAAAGACCCAGGCAATAATGAGCGACTGCCAGGTATCCCAAAACGAGAACAACGATCCGCGCATTTCGAGGACGAGGGGGCATGGTTTTATCGACGCCAAATTTGATTCATTGGCAGATCTCCGTCCTCGATGAAAACGCATCCTCAAGTGTTAGCGAGAGGGAAGCTTCTGGCGACGATGCGGGGATCATCCGAATGAATCAAGGTTCCGCGGGTCCGTGTTGAAACTCGGGGCGGAGTTCCGTCAAACCGACACGTTGCCTAAAGGCCTTGAGCTCAACTTCCAACGATTCTTCACTAGCGAACGTCTGGTCAATATGCTGCCACTCCGCAAACAAGATGAGTGCCAAGAGTTCCGGGCTGAACTCGGGTCCGGTCACGAAACTCACGTGAATGGAGACCTTGTTCTCTACAAGTATACGCGATCCAACAATTCCTTGGCGGTCGGCCCAGTGGTTGACCTGCACGGTGCCAAATAGAGTAGATTGGCGGGCCAAGTGTGAGTCGTACCAAGTCACACATTCCTCCGCTTGCTGATCATCCGCGTCGTACAGCAGCCAGTCAAGTCCCTGGTTGATTCTGATCTGTTCCGCCGAGTCAGGATTCACCGCCTTTTGTCGAAACTGAAGGCCCAGGGCCTGGCGGCAAGCTGCCGACGTGCATGGGCCTATGAAGTACACGGTGATGAACGTAATGATGGTAATGACAACGAGGACCCCGATGAGCGTCCAACGAGCTCCTTCGCCGATTGCACCGTCTCGGACGGTCCCGTCAAGCGTAGGCGGAAACATGCCATCCACGCTGCTCCGAAGAACCTCCATCGCTGAACCGAGCAGTGCCAACGGGTTTCTGTCAGGATTTGGGGCTGCGGAAGCACCGGAACATACGCCGCATCCTGGATCGCAGGTCGTTCCGGGGCCGGTGGGACATCCGGCTGCGTAGTCCGTCAGGTCAACATCTCCATCCCCGTTGCAGTCAAACACCAGGCACTCTTGCACCGCAGTAGCACCGTCCCCCGAGAGGCAGCCTTGTAACGCCGCAAAATCACTCATGTCTACATCGGAATCGCAGTCGGAATCAAGGAAGCACCCGGTGCCCATCGGCTCGAAGACCACGCGGATCACGAAATCGCCCAACATTCCGAATGCACACGGGTCGATCCACTGAACAGTCGCGGAATTGTAGATCAGGTTCTTGCCGGGTTGGCATCCGTCGGCATCCGTGGTCAGGTGCCCACTCGATGTGTCGACCGGCTGCCCCAAATCATTGATGTACTCGATTCCAATCGTGAAGGGGCTCTGATTCACGGTCCAACCCTGCCCGGGCACGCTAAACTCGTTCATGTACCCGGCTGTCATGAGCGCTCCCTCGCCAGTGAACAAGGGCGACCCCGGAACTGGCGCTCCGCTTCCGTACACATGAACGTGCGTCATGACCTGCGTAGTCGGGCCGACCTGCGATCGCCATAAGACCTGCACTTTTTTGATCTGCAACGGCAGCATGCCGCACGGCACATCGAAGACCGCGGCCCCGATGTCGCCACTGGCAAAGCCAGTCTGGATCGTCCCGTCTTGGCCTGCAGCAGCGGTGTCATTCTGCCACGTGACCTGTTGCGCCTGCAACACGTCAGCGAACAGCAAGAAAACGACGAGGAAGCAGCACTGGAGACGCATCATCGTTCCCCACCATGTCTTTGCTTCCCAAGACTTCCCTCGTGGCTGTGTTGTCGAATTGCAGGAATTCTCGCGTTTCATGGCATATCTCGTCAAAGAAGAACTTGGGCAGATGCCTGCCGGTCACATTGGCAACGTTGGCACCCAACTAGCAATTATCCCCTGCCTAACACTACCGCATCCAAGACCAACGCTCCCCGTTAGGGACAAGCAAGGCAAGGGTACGGAACTGATTGGAAGGCCTTGATGGCAGCGCTCGTGTCGTTCGTGTTGATGATTCGATCCGCCGAAAAGCACCCCATCATGATGGGGAGGGCCAGGTCCGCTCCAGCGAACGTGGCGTTGTCAAAGTTACCGCCGAAGGCGAGAATGACGAGCTGCACGTCAAGGAAACTCGCTGAACCGTCATTGTTCACGTCGCCCCAGAGCCAGGTCGTGCCCGTTCCAGTCGCGGAAACGACTCCTTCGGTCGATTCCGTTTGCACGTCGTAGGTGGTTGACGGCGTGATTGTGATGCCGGTGATGTTAACCGTCCCGCCCCACTGCGCGGGCGTGAGAAAGGCCGCATCATTCGGATCGTCCACCAGGTATGTGAAGAACCCGTGTGGGCTGATTTCCGTGGGTGATCCAGCATACTGTGGTACCCCTCCCTGACAGGACGGTGTCACTAGCAAGGCAACCGGATCCTGTCCTGTCGGTGGTGTTACAGCCAGGTATCGAGCGCCCACACCATCTACGGTGGGCGGCGGTGCCATGACCGCGAAACTGTACGTTCCGCCGGACAGCTCGCCGGTATCCGCCCGCCAGACCGTGACTGGTTCGTCAATGGCCGAACCGAAACCGAAACTCACAATTGCCCCCATGTCCGAGTGGGTTTGAGTGGGGTTAACCACATCAAGAGTTTAGCTGCCAACCTCGGTGGGAAGGACGATATCGAGGCTACCGACATGAACGGATCCTTGCGCGGCGAGATGCAACATAGACGGATCGGGCGATGTGCTCGTACTGGCGAGAGCGGGCCACGGCAAAGCGGACCACGCAAAGTACCCTGTTGTGGGAACAAAGTCGAATGTGGACGGCAGAGCTATGTCCGGGAGTTGGTCGCCGTCGACCACTGCGAACGCATCAACGGTTGCATTCATGCCGCCGGCCACATCGAACCATTCGGTACCGTCCCACCTTGCGATATACGAATGCGATTCCCCGCCGGCCGATTCGAACTCGCCGCCGGCGTAAAGAGACTGTCCGGTTCCATCGTCGTAGGCAGCGAGTGCATTTACCGGTGCGTCAGTACCTGCACCCAAGGGAGCCCATGATACACCGTCCCATTGCGCAATGTTGTTGGCCACGACTCCCCCCGCCTGCGAAAAATCACCGCCGACCACAAGCATGTCTCCGGCGGGTGTGGAGAAAACGGTGGACGCCCGCACGGAAGTTCCGCTGATCCCTGATCCCAGGGGTACCCAGAAGTCGCCGTCCAGCCTGGCGATTCGATTGAGTGGCTGGGTCCCGGAATCCGAGAACTTACCGCCTGCGTACAGCGCTTCGCCTCCTCCATCATCATACACGACGAGCGCATTTACATCCTGGAGCAATTCATCGCCAACCGAATCGAATGCGGATCCATCCCAATTCGCAACACTGTGCATGGGTTCGTAATACGCATGCCAGAAATCACCTCCGAGGTAGAGCGACGGATTGACGCTAGCAGTATGCACTGCAAATGTACGAACTGTCGAATTCAATCCATAACCGACCGCCTGCCATTCGACGCCATCCCACTTTGCGGTTCGAAAGGAGTAATTGCCTCCCCACGCAATGAAATCGCCCCCCGCGTACAGCGCAGGCCCTGAGCCATCGTCATGTACGACGAGCGCACGAACTGCTCCGTTTAAACCGTCCCCCAGCTTGTGCCACGACGATCCATCCCACTTGGCAATGTGGCGGGCATCGACGGACGGGCATGCACCGCAATCGTACACAAACTCGAAGGTGCCGCCAAAATAGCGCGCTGCCCCGGTTCCGTCGTCAAACTGCGCGATCGCCAAGACCGTTTGATCTGTGCCGCTTTCGTCGGCACCGATGGGTATCCACAGTCCGTCTGCAAATTCGGCTATTCGCTGCGCATTCGCAGTTCCGGCTTGTGTAAAGGCTCCGGCAGCGATTAGTCGTTGTTTGAATCTCAACTCCGATCGTATGTCCAACTGAACATAACGAAGGTCGTGCGAGACAACATCATTACTGCGCAACCAAACATCGACAGTTAACGATTCGCCGCCTAGATACGGTGGTGGTGAGTGAGGGACGATCTCGATAGTAGCAAGCTCGCCGGCCCCAAAGGTGATTGAAGGTAAAAGGACAGCAAGGAGTACGTGTGCTGTTAATGGGCGCATGCTCGGTTCCCTTCAATTGAATCCGGACATTGGTGAGGCACCTGAATAAGGTTTATTCCATTGCCAAAACAAGCGTACATGAGTCACTCTTGGGGCTGCGGAATGCCGGGACGCCCGCACGTGTTTGCACAAGAAAGAGAACAGAGTATCTCGCCATGACTGTCGAAGGACACTACTGCCACTACTTCATTTCGCTCGGTACAACGCGCGTGCCTCGGCGACACACGAACATCTTTCGCCGCCACTCGAAGTTCGTGTCGCTCACAAGTATGTTTCCAATGCCATCGAATCGCCCACCGAGCCCGTGCAAATCCGCAACCCATCGCGGCGTTACGCCCCTACCGTCGCTACCACGTCCGCAGCGGCTTTTTCACCCGCGTGGCTGGCAAATACCAAGTCCTTGTCTTCTAGCCGGTCGGCCAGTGCCGCTAGCTCCGCGTCATTGAACACGCCGAGGCAGTAATACGTCAATGCGTGGACGACCTCGAAGAACTCATCGCGGGATTGCGCGTCCACGGAATCGAATGCCGTGACGAAGAGGACGAAAGCATCCGCCAATTCTCGGTTCTCTTGCGCCGTATCCACGACCCTCGCCACGTCGTCCGGCTCGGTCAATTCCGCGCTCGTCGTGCCGCCGCCCATCGCCGATTGTGGGTTACAGTGATCGTTGTCAAGCGTACCCCCGAGCCAGGCAACGTACGCGCCCGCACCGTTCAGCAAGTCGATGAGCCGCAAGATGTCCTGCGAGTTGGTATATCCTGAATGATCGATGCCGGTGCTGTATGCCCCCCACGGCGGCTGTTGCGCCTGGTTGATGTAGTTGATCAAACTCGTAATATCGCCCGAATTGCTTACCTCATCGCCGTTGGCATTCGCAGGCAACGAACCATAGGTGACCACGCGACCTTCTTCACCCAGATAGGTGATGGTCGTCCACTCGCCACCGGATATCGGCCTGTTGAGACGAATTTCATAGACCCCGGTGCTCGTTTCCGTCACATCCTCGACGAAGTTGCCGGTGAGCGGTGGGGTCGGCGTACCCGGGTCCACCGGCTCGATGCCCGTCTCGACGAGCGACCAACATTCGAGCTTGTCGGCCCCGGCAACGCCCAAGTCCACCACAATGGGCTCTTGGTCCTCTCGTTCGCCGTTGGGACTACCGATTCCCTGGCGCGCGCCCAGGCTATTGTTGTTTATCGGGTGCGGCTGGCGCGCGTCCCGGGTGCAGTCCAGTGGGCTTACGTCGAAAGTCAGCGGGACCGGACAGCTTGCCAATTCGTACGCGCCCAAGTCGATCACGCCGTCAAATCGAGGGTTGCCGTCGAGATCGATCGCGATCGAAGCCGGAAAAGACGCGTCGTCCCCGATGTCATGCACCGGCGACGAAGGCTTTAGGCGCAAGTCGTCCGGCGCACTCACGAAAGCCGGATCGTCGTCCACGTTATTGCCGTCGGGAAGCGAATGCCCTTGCCAGTCCGTATAGTCGATGTCCGCGATTGAGCCCGGGAGCAGTACAATCTGGTTGGCTTCCGTGGTACCTCCGCCTGTGTTTTCCCAGAAAATGCAGTTTCGTACCACGGGTGCGCCGCCAATATCTACGCCAAGGCCGGCCCCTTCTCCGACATGCTGCGATTCGGGGTCTGGATTGTGCACGTCGTTTTCCGCAAACGTGCAGTTCGTCACGACGGGTTGAGCGCCGATGACAGAAAGGCCTCCACCGTTGAATGTGGCCACGTTGTTTCGGAAAACACAATTGGTAAGCGTACAAGGCGACCCCGAAAAACCAACGAGATGCACGCCGCCGCCGCTTGAATTGAGCTCCGCTGCTATGTTATTCTCTACGATGCAGTTTCTAACGGTCGGTGCACCGACTGCCACCCTTATGCCCGCGGACGTGGCGGCAGAAATCGTGAACCCGTCGAGCACTGCGGAATCCGCCCTTCCGTCACCTATGATTACGCGTTGACTGTTGTCGTCAATGTTCAGTTCCTCGAGCGTGACCTTTCCGTCGTTGTCCATGTCAAAGTCCGGTACCGACGGGGCGGGGCCGTCGCAGCCCGGCGGCAGAACGCACGGCGAGGAAAAACCTTGGCAATCATCTCCGGTGTAGCACTTCAGACCTTCCGCGAGATTGGGGATGTCATTGTCGAGCAGGTCGCCGCTGAGGATCGTAGGATGGTTGGCCAGATCGCGCAAATCGGGACCCGGTTCACCATAGCCGGCAAAGCCGCCGATCACGGCGATATGGTCCCGCAACTCGAAGGCGGACCCCACATCCCCTTCGAGCCCGGGGTTCCCCTCGTAGTCGTCAGGGTGGTAGGTCCCTTGTGCGACCCAGATCTCTGCCGAATCCGTCTCACAAATGGGATCGATGTTGGCCAGGGCATCCTGCAGATATTTGTACGCGGTCTCCCAACTCAGCCCGTCGCCGCCCAATGGCCGATCCGCGTCCACGTAGAGACGCGGGCACGACACATAATCGAAGGCGATCGCCGCGACGGTATGACCGATGCAATCATCCACGTTGACCGACTTGAAACCAACGGAGGTATCCCCCTGCTCCATGAAACCCTCGTAGAAACCACCGTATTGGGCTAAGAAGTCCCGGGCCTCTCCGTGATCGTAAAAATACAACTCCATCGAATGTGTCGGTCCCAGCGCTCCACACCAAACGCCCGACCCAAAACAGCTGAGAGGATTGAGGAACCCGCCGTACCTCTCCTGCGTTCTTTGGTTGACGACAGAGAATTCGTTGAAGCCCTTTTCGCCGTCCAGTACGTTCATGAACAGGTGGACGGGGCCGTGGCCCTCCAAATAGGGCACGAGCCGCGGTTCGACGCTGCCGTCGTAGAACTGTAGCATGGCCGTAGCTTCAATGGAGTCGCCGTCCGTCTGAATCAAACCGAAATACACGTTGACCAGCCGAAGTGGAAGACTCGGCTCTTCGTAGACCACCAGCAGCGATACGCCTTCCCCCAAGGGGCCGACTAGCTCATCATCCGTCTCAACGATATCTCTAAACGTGAAGGTCGCCTGAGTTTGCTGCCCGAATCCCTCGGCGACAATTCCCGTGACGTCGGCAAAGAAAGTCGCCGTGACCCCTTCCGTGCCGGGTCTAAACGGCAACGAACAAATGTCGTCGGTCGTTGATTGGACCATGGTGACGGCGCCATCCGGCACGGGTGTATTGTCGATTGTATTGTCGATGGTGATGCTGCGCAAGGCTGGCTCCAGCGGTGCCGTGGTGAGATACGACCAGTTGGCGAACGCCGCAACGACCGATGCACCTTGCGGAATCTGAAGTGTCAGATTCACGGGGGCGCCCGGCGCCTGCGGGGTACCCCGCGCGGAGGAGATGCTGGTACCATCCACGTCGAATCCGCCGTGGACCACGGCACTGAACACCGGTTCAGGGCCCAGTCCGGGGCTGTCCGCAACCGCTGTGACCGATAATACGCAACAAATGACAATAGCAGAGCTACCTTTGCGATACCCGTTCATCGCACAGTCTCCGTCAACAAGAGGGAAAGAAACGAAATAACGACTCGTACGTGTCCATCACGAGCCCGCGCGCCGCATGAGACACAAGCCGATACCGAGTAAGAGGAACAAGAACGATTCCGGCTCGGGAATGTAGGCCAAGCTCGTGAACCCTCCGAGACCCGTCGCACCGACACTGGAGAAGGCACCGTCGACAGGATCGATATAGAACACCAGGGACGGATCACCGTCGATATCCATGTTCACTATCAGTTTGTTTCTATCCCCGAAGGCCATTGTGGCTGCCCGGATGGGAGAGAGTAGAATCGACGAGAGCGTTGCCCCCGTTCCAGGATCAATCAGCGCCAGCGCGTCCGCATGGGGGTTTATCGTGTAAAGCGTACCGGACATATCGAACGCGAGCGTCTCGTATGCGCTGTCCAGTTCTCCAACGAAAGCGGCGGCAAGCGACACAACGTCAATCGTGTACAGTCGATCAATATTCCACCCACCCAGGTGTGCCACTGCGTACAGCGTCTTTGTCTGTGGATTCCAGCTAAGGTCATAAATCGATTCAAAGCGATCCAGCCCCGTAACCGTGCCAAGCGCGTGCGACGCGCCGCTTGCCGGATCAATCGTGGTGAAATCCCTGCCCGCCGCCCCATAGAGAATTCCATCAGCGAATTCGATCGCGAGTGCCCGACTG
>Ga0055480_10000853_pt1 | contig 11806 bp, 12 predicted proteins | sample Muzzi_PWB_D2_FD_57935 | JGI IMG/M metagenome (GOLD analysis project Ga0055480, IMG submission 57935) | Wetland microbial communities from San Francisco Bay, California, USA, that impact long-term carbon sequestration - Muzzi_PWB_D2 | ecosystem: Environmental > Aquatic > Marine > Wetlands ... | reverse complement strand
TGCGTGAGGCCAGGGGAGAAAGATTCTAGTGGGAAGTCAGCTCTACTATCTCAACGTCTCGGTCCATCTGCTCGCCGCGATGTTCTGGCTGGGCGGGATGTTCTTCTTCGCCATCGTCGGAGCTCCCGCCCTGCGTCGCGTGGATCCTCCGACACTGCGGGCCGCCCTCTTCGAACAGCTGGGAGAGCGCTTTCGCACGGCGGGCTGGATTGCGATTGGGCTTCTGCTGCTCACCGGGACCTTCAACCTGTGGTTTCGCGGGATGCTTTCCGACGACGTGCTCGGCCGGGCCGGCTTCTGGTCGACACCGTTCGGCCGAACGCTGGGCTGGAAGCTGGTCGCCGTGACGGCCATGCTCGCGGTGAGCGCCGTGCACGACTTCGCACTCGGCCCGGCCGCCTCGCGTCACCCGCCGGGATCGCCGGAGGCGCTGCGTGCCCGCCGTAGCGCGGCCGTCATCGCGAGGGTCAACGCGCTGCTCGGCGTCATGGTAGTCCTCCTCGCGGTGCGGCTGGCGCGCGGCGGTTGAGCGCGACCTTGACGGGTCCGGCCCGGCCCCCGACGATCTTCGGATGAACGAATCGTCGAGCGATCCCTTCCTGCGTGCCGCGATCGAAGAAGCAGAACTCGGTCTGGCCGAGGGCGGGATTCCGATTGGTTCGGTGCTCGTGCAGGCCGGGCAGATCATCGGCCGGGGCCACAATCGACGCGTCCAGCAGGGAAGTGTCGTGCTGCACGGCGAGATGGATGCGCTCGAAAACGCGGGCCGCCGCCCGGCCGCCGTCTACCGGAAGTGCACGCTGTACACGACTCTCTCCCCGTGTCCGATGTGCAGCGGCGCGATCCTGCTCTATGGCATCCCGCGCGTGATCGTCGGCGAGAACCGGACGTTCGTCGGAGACGAAGACCTGCTGCGCCGCCGCGGTGTCGAGGTGGACGTGCGCGACGACGAACGTTGCGTGGAATTGATGCACCGATTCGTCGCTGCGCATCCGGAGTTGTGGAACGAGGACATTGGCGACTGAGGTCCCGCCGCCGGGCACGCGTCGCGCGTCGGTACTATGTTTGGCGTTACGATGGACATCTGGGGTCGGATATACCGTGATCAGTGGGAGGGTGATCCTCACCCCCACGTGGTCGAGCGCGACGACGGTCGCAGGGACGAGATCGAGTCGGCAGCCCATTATTTCGAAGCCCCCCGGCTGGATGCCGAGACGAAGGCGTTCCTGGGCCTCGCGGGACCCGCGCTCGACGTGGCCGCCGGGCCCGGGTCTTACGCTCTGCACCTGCAGAACCACGGTTTGACCGCCGTGGCGATCGATTCGTCGCCCCTCGCCATCAAGATCGCCCGCTTGCGGGGCTGCCTCGATGCGCAGGTCATGGACCTCCGGGAGCTGGAGTTCCTGCCCACGAGCTTCGAATCGATCATCGTCATGGGGAACAGCTTCGGGGCCTACCAGACACCAGAGTCGCTGCCTGGCTACTTGGCCCGCCTGCGTAGTCTCACTCACGACGGCGGTGTCCTGTTGACGACGACGACCGATCCCCTCGACACGGAAGATGCCGGACATCTGCGGTACCATCAGCGGAACCGCGAAAGAGGCCGTCCTCCGGGCCTCACCAAGATCCGCCTCCGCTATCGGGAACAGGTGTCGGACTGGCTTCATCTCTGGCATACGACGCGCGACGAGGTGGAGCCGATCGCGGCAACGGCGGGCTGGAACCTGGAGGACGAGGTCGCCGAAGGTTCGTGGCGGGTCCGGCGGTTCCAGGCCGTACCTCCGGTGGGTTGACCCAGGGCCGCCGGGTCGGAATGAGCCTCCGACCGCAGGACTGCAAGATGTAGCGGGCGCAACGCCGGCTCCGAAGCCGTTCCCCCCGTCGCAACGGCCTCCGCGTCGCGGCGTGATTTCTGCAGAGATTGCTCGGCCAAACCCGCTTACGGAGGGCAGGCATGGCGCGAAGCACCGAGCCGTATTACACCGACTCGACGTGGCTGACGCTCGGCCTCGTCGGGACCCTGGCCGCATTCGTCGTCCTGTCGGAGTTCAGCATCTGGGCGACCTTCCTCGAAGTCGATCTGTTGCAGCAGGCTCGCACCGCGGGCGTCGTGCTCGACAGCGCCCTGGCGGCCAACGACCGTAGGCAGGCCCTCGTCGGCGGCCTGCAGCTGCTGGCATTCGTGGCATCGGCCGGCCTGTTCCTGCGCTGGCTGACGCGGATGAACCGGAACGCGCGCGCCCTGTCCGCACGCGGGATGACCTACGGCCCCATCGCCGCGGCCGCCTGGTTCGCCGTACCTGTGTTCCAGGCCTGGAAGCCTTTTGAAGTGCTGCGCGAACTCTACCAGGCCAGCCACCCCGACCACATCGACGACTGGAATCGAGCGCCGGTTCCTCACCTGCTGACCCTGTGGTGGACGCTCTGGCTGCTGTTCCAGGGCACGGTCGCGCTTGCCCTGCTGGCCGACCTGTCGGCCCAGTCGATCGCCCAGATGTACACGGCCGCATGGGGTGGGGCGGTGGTCGGCGTGGTCGCGGCCCCGCTCGGCGTCGCCGCGGCAATCGGGGCGTGGCGTCTGCACGCGCTGCAGCGTCGACGCTTCCACTGTACGGCGCCGCTGCGGGTTCGCCATCCCTGGCCGACCCGTGCGACGGACGAGGTGGAAACGGCCTCCTCCTGACGGTCGTGAGCCCCGCGTGTGGCGGGCGCGGCGGAGGTTTCGCTAGCTTCCCTCCCGACGCCGGAGAGATCGCGTGACGGTAAACGGGGGGAGCAAGCGTTGGGCATTCATGAATGGAGACTGTTTCACGTTCTGTCGGTCGTCCTGTTCCTGGGGAACCTGATCACGGGCCTGTTCTGGGCCGCTCACGCCACGCGCACGCGTGAGCTCGCCGTAATCAGCCACACGTTCGTGGGCATCCGGCGCGCCGATCGATGGTTCACGATTCCCGGCGGGATCGGCATTCTCATCGGCGGTATCGCCGCGGCCATTCGCGTCGAGCAGCCGATTTTCGGCACGGGCTGGATCATCTGGGCCATCGCGCTCCTCGGGATTGCGGCCGTGGTGTTGGCCTCGGTCCGCTCCGGGCTGCAACGCGACCTGCAGGAGATGACAGCCACCGGCACGGCGGACGAAGTGTCGTGGAAGGAGTACGATCTGCTGTACGGCTACTGGCGTACCTGGACGCTGATCGTGATCGCCGCTCCGCTGCTGGCCGTAGTTCTGATGGTCTACCGCCCGTCGTTGCCCGCATTTTGAGCACGACATCTGAACGAGCGTGATGGCTGAGACCCTGACCGCTGATCCGGTGGCCGACGAGCAGCCGACCACCGCCCGCTTCGGCACGTTCGCCGGAGTCTTCACGCCCAACGTCCTCACCATCCTCGGGATCATCCTGTTCCTGCGGACCGGGTGGGTCGTGGGCCAGGCGGGGTTCTACGGAGCGCTGGCCATCATCCTCCTGGCCAACGCCATCTCGTTCATGACGGGCCTCTCGTTGTCGGCGATCGCCACGTCGATGGACGTGAAGGCGGGCGGAAACTACTACCTGATCTCCCGCTCGCTGGGCCTCGAGATCGGCGGGGCGATCGGGATCCCGCTCTACATGTCGCAGGCGATCTCCGTCGCCTTCTACATCATCGGCTTCACCGAAGCCATGCGGATTCTTCCGTTCGCGGCTGGACTCGACCCGCGCATCATCGCGACGGTCGTCGCTCTCGTGTTCGTGGTGATCGCCTACGTGGGCGCCGACTTCGCCCTCAAAATCCAGTACTTCGTGCTGGCGGTCCTCGTCCTGGCGCTGATTTCGTTCTTCACCGGCGGGTGGGGCGAGACGATTCGGCCGAACCTGGTTCCACAGTATTCCGACGGTGTCAGTTTCTGGATCGTGTTCGCGGTGTTCTTCCCCGCGGTCACCGGCATCGAGGTCGGCATCAGCCTGTCGGGCGATCTGAAGGATCCGAGCCACAGCATTCCACTGGGCACGATCACCTCGATCGTCTTGACCGCGTTCGTCTACATCGGCGCGGCCCTGTGGTTCGCTTATCAGCTCCCCGCGGACGAGTTGATCGCCAACCCTTATGCCATGCGGGAGGTCGCGAGCGTGCCGGCGCTGATCCTCGCCGGCGTAGCGGCTTCGACCCTGTCGTCCGCGCTCGGCAGCGTGCTGGCGGCGCCGCGAACCCTCCAGGCCGTGTCGAAGGACCGTGTGGTTCCCCGCTGGATCGCGTCGAACCTCGGGAGCCCGACCGAGCCCCGCATGGCCGTGCTGATCACCGGTGCGATCGCGGTCGGCGTCATTTGGATGGGCGACCTCGACTTCGTCGCGCCGATTATCACGATGTTCTTCCTGAACACGTACGGGATGGTCAACCTCGTCGGAGCCATCGAACGGATGGTGGGGAACCCCAGCTTCCGTCCACGGTTCCGCGTGCCCCTCTGGGTTTCGATCTTTGGGGCGCTCGGCTGCTACGGCGCGATGTTCCTCATCAACGCGCCGGCCACGATCGCGGCGATCCTCGTCTCCTACGGGATCTTCTTCGCCCTCAGCCGGCGAAGCATGGGAAGCTCGTGGGGCGACGTGCGGCGGGGCATCTGGACGTCTTTGGCCCGCTACTCGATGCTGAATCTCGAGCGGCAGCGGGGGACGACGGACGTGCGCAACTGGCGTCCAAACCTCATGGTGTTCACGGGGCAGCCGCACAACCGGGAGCAGCTCGTGAGCCTGGCCGAGTGGCTGGGACACGGCCGTGGAATCGTGACGTTCTCCCAGCTCATCACCGGCGCCGTCGACCAGCCCAACAAGCCGATGCTGCGCGAGACGGCCCGCGAGCGGATCCGTACCTACATCCGCGACCGCCGCATGGCCGCGTTCGCCGAGGCGCAGATCGTGCCCGATTTCGCGAACGGGGCCGTATCGGTCGCGCAGGCCCACGGCATCGGTCGGCTCGAGGTGAACAACGTGTTGATGGGATGGAGCCGGTCGCCCGAGGGTCGTGCGATGCTCCTCCGGGTGATGTGCGACATGACCGACCTCCGCAAGTCGACGATGTTCCTGCACGTCGATCCGGAGCGCGGCTTCGGCGACCACGAGACCGTCGACGTCTGGTGGGGCGGGCGCGGAGGCAACGCCGACCTCATGCTCCTGCTCGCCCATCTCATCCGCCTCAACGGCGCGTGGGGGAGGACCGAACTCCGGGTCCTGCGGATCGTGGAGTCCGCCCAGGGCGTCGAGCCTTCACGGCAGCACATGGCGGAGCTGCTGGAAGACGTGCGCGTGGACGCGACGCCGGAAATCATCGTGCGAGAGGATCCCGATCGTCCTCTGGCCGACCTCATCTCGGCGCACAGTCGCGGCACGGACCTGACCCTGATCGGGATGCAGAAGCCCGATCGCGATGCAGTGGATGTTTATGGCGACCGACTGTCGGTGCTCGTCGAGGCGGTCGGTACGGTGCTGCTGGTCCACAACGCCCGCCCGCGCGAGGATCTCCTGCGCGTCGACTGACCGTCCCGGTCCGGTTCCCGCCGTTTCCCAACGACTTGCCGATTCTTCCCGATTCCACCAGACTGTCATGACGTTATACAAACACTAGACACTATGAACTCTGGGGGGCGGACGCATGTCGGAGCCCGTCACATACCTAATCCTCGGCGCATCCGGCGGGATCGGCTCGGCGTTGACGCGTCGCCTGGCGAAGTCGGGCGCACGGGTCGTGCTCGCCGCCCGGGATGAGCAGCGGCTCGCAGACCTCGCCGATTCGCTCCCCGAGGGATCGAGCGCCGCCGTCCGGGGCGTCGACGCGACGGACGCAGAGGCGGTCAGCGCGCTCATCGAGTCAGAAGCCCAGGGTGCCCGGCTCACCGGTGTGGCGAACTGCGTCGGCTCCATTCTCCTCAAGCCCGCGCACATGACGCGTCCCGCGGAACTCCAGGAGACGTTGGTTCTGAATCTCGGCACGGCCTTCAACGTAGTGCGGGCCGCCGCGAAGCCCCTGCACGAGGCCGGCGGAGGATCGATCGTCCTGTTCGGATCGGCAGCCGGCGAGACGGGCATGCCGAACCACGAGGCGATCGCGGCGGCTAAGGCGAGCGTGGCCGGCCTGGCCCGTGCCGCCGCTTCGACGTACGCCCGCTGGAACGTTCGGGTGAACTGCATCGCGCCCGGTCTCGTCGACACGCCGATGAGCGAGCGCATCACCTCGAATGAACGGGCGAGGGAGAAGTCGGCAGCCATGCACCCGCTCGGACGCATCGGCAAGCCGGAGGATGTCGCTTCACTGGCCGCGTGGCTGCTGTCTCCGGAGGCCACGTGGGTGACCGGCCAGGTCTTCGGCGTCGATGGAGGCCTCGCGGCGCTACGCACCGGATGATCCCGGGTCGCCTCCGGGTGCTTCAGTGGCGCGGCGTCACCACGAAGTCGCGGTGACGGTAGCCGCGGGACTCCAGCGTGAAGAACATCTCGTCCTTCAGGTCCTCGCTCACATCGGGATCCCGAACGAGGAGCCAGCCGTACTTTCGGTCGGGCGTCCCGACGACGGCGTACTCGTAGTCGTCGCCGAGCCCGATGATCCAGTAGTCGCCCCAGAATAGCTGCAGGCCGAAGAGCCGTACGAAGCTGACCTTGAGCTTCGCGTTCGTGATCTCGTCTACGACCCGCGCGATTCCCACCGCCTCGTCCATACCGTCGGCCGTCTCGCACCGGTTCGTGACCTCCACGCGCCCGTCGTCGAGAAGCCGGTACTCGGCCGTCGTGTTGCCCGTACACTGCGACTGAAATCGGTTCGGCAGCCGGGCGAACTCGTGCCAGAGTCCCATGTATCGTTCGAGGTCGATTTGCGCGACCGTCTCCGGGATCGTGCCGGGGCCATTCTGCGCCATCGTGACCTCCGGGAAGGTGGCTGCGAGGAACGCCGCCAGGAGAGGAGCGAGCGACCGCGGGAACAGCGCTCGACCATCCGATCGATACGAGATTCCGTGATTCTGATTCATGGGTCCTACACTGAGACAGGCTGGGCCCGGAGGGAAGACCGGTGTGCCGCCGAATGGACGGTGCGCACCCGGCAGCCTAAGCTCGGCGCATGCAAATGCACAACCACAAGCTCGGAGTGGCGGTGGCCTCGAGCATTCGACTGGCGGCGGACGCCGGCGCGGATGTCGCCCGGGCGGGCGGCAACGCCGTCGACGCCGCGATCGCGGCCGCCTGGGTCGGAGCCATCGCCGAGCCGGGTATCTGCGCACCTGGCTGCGGTGGCTTCGCAACGATCTGGCCGCCGGACGGGGATCCGGTGACCGTCGACGGCTACATCGAAATGCCCGGCCGCGGCCTGCCGCCCGCCCGCTTCGGATCGGGCACCACGGAGGTGTCGATCGAGTATGGAGGCGGGGTCTCCATGCACGTCGGGCACGGCTCCGTCGGCACGCCCGGGGGACCCGCCGCCCTCTCGCTCGCGTCCGAGCTCTTCGGCCGTCTGCCCTGGCGCGTAGCGCTCGAGCCGGCCCTCCACCTCGCACGGGACGGCTTCCCGTTGTCGGCCCCGGCACGGCACTACCTCGAGTTCTCCGGCGGGCCCGTGTTCGGCTGGCAGGCAGAAAGTCGCGCGGCCCTCCATCACCCGGACGGCCGCCTGAAGCAGGAGGGCGAGACGATATTCGTGGAGCACCTCGCCGACAGCCTCGAGCGGCTCGCGCGCCACGGTGCCGAGGATCTCTATACCGGGGAGATCGCCGGCCGGATTGCGGACGACATGGCGACCAACGGAGGACTGATCACCCGCGAGGACCTGGCCGCATATCGGCCCGTCGTCCGTCCCGCGCTTCGGGGCGGTCTGCCGGGCTGGTCGGTCGCGACCAACCCGCCGCCGGCGATCGGCGGTGTGACGCTGGGTGCGATGCTCCGACTTATGGACGGCCGGCCCACAGGACCGTGGACCGAGGACGACGTGGCGCTGCTCATCGACGTGCAGGCGCGCGTACTCGGCTTCCGGCGCGATCACGTGGACCTCCGCGAGGATATACTGGCGGCGATCGAAGAGTTGCGGGCCGCCTTCACCTCTCCGTCCACCGTGCACACGTCGGCGGTTGACGACGACGGGCTCGCCTGTGCGATCACCCTCTCCGCCGGCTACGGGTCCGGCGTGATCGTCCCGGGCACCGGGCTGTGGCTGAACAACTGCCTGGGTGAGGTCGAACTGAACCGTCGCGGCCTGCACGCCTGGCCGGTCGGAGCGCGGCTCGTGTCGAACATGGCACCCACGGTCGCCCGCTCGGCCGAGGGTGAAGCGCTGGCGATCGGCTCGCCGGGCGCCGACCGGATCACGACCGCCATCCTGCAGGCCTTCATGAACCACGCGAACGCCGGCATGCCGCTCGCGGAGGCGATCGCACATCCCCGGCTGCACCTCGAGGCGACGGACGAGGGCCCGAGAGTGGCCGCGGAGCCCGGACTGCCCCGGCCGGCGGGAGAGCTACCCTGGCGGGTGCTCAGCGGGCCGTCGATGTACTTCGGGGGGGTCGGGGCCGTCTGCTGGTCGGCGTCCGGCGGCTTCGTGGCCGCCGCCGACCCACGGCGGGACGGGGCGACGGCCGTCGTGTCGGCCTAGCAGCCTGGCCGCTCACCGCGCCGGCCCGCCGAGCTCGGCATGCCGGAAGCAGGTCACGACGTGGTCGTTGACCATGCCCGCCGCCTGCATGAAAGCGTAACAGATCGTCGAGCCGACGAACTTGAAGCCCTCGGCCTTGAGAGCGCGGCTCATCTCGTCGGACTCCGGCGCGGTGGCCGGCACCCGCTCTCCGCGCGTCCATGCGTTGTGGATCGTCCTGCCTCCTGTGAACTGCCATATCCAGGCGTCGAACGAGCCATGGAGCCCCTGGAGGCGCAGGAATTCGCAAGCGTTGCCGATCGTCGCGTCGATCTTCTGCCGGTTGCGCACGATCCCGGCATCGCCGAGCAGGCGCTCGCGTTCCGCGGCGCCGTATCGAGCCACCTTCGCCGGGTCGAACCCGTCGAACGCCTGCCGGAAGTTCTTGCGCTTGTGCAGGATCGTTCGCCAGCTCAGGCCGGCCTGGAATGCGTCGAGCACGAAGAACTCGAACAGCTTGCGGTCGTCGTGGACAGGGACGCCCCACTCCTCGTCGTGATAGGCGATCATCAGGGAATCGTCGGCCGGCCAGGCACATCGTTTCATGGTCGTCGCTCGCTCCCGGGATAGTTATCGTTCGTGGCCCGGCTCGTGCAGGCCGAATGCGGGTAGGATGGCGGACGATACCGATCTGCGACAGGGGTTCTCGATGACACGTGGTCGCGCGCTTACGTGGACGCTCGTGACGGTCTGGGTGATGGTCGCCGTCGCCACCACGAGTGCAGGCCTCCGTTATTATCGGCTTCCGATGCTGGCCCGTATCGACTCGCCGTTTCACGAGCTCCTCCGCCCCGCCGGGTCCGTCGGGCACCTGTATGGAATCATCGGAACCGTGATGATGACGGTGGGGGTGCTGGGGTATTCGCTGCGGCGTCGCGTCGGCTGGCTCACAGGGGCCGGCCGGCTGAGCAACTGGCTGCAGGTACACATCTTTCTTTGCACACTCGGGCCGTTTCTCATCGTGCTCCACACGACGCTCAAGCTCGGCGGCATCGTATCGATCGCGTTCTGGAGCATGACGATCGTCGTCCTGAGCGGGTTCTTCGGCCGCTACGTCTACGCCCGGATTCCGCACGGTGTGGAAGGCAACGTGCGCGACCTGGTGGACCTGGCGGAGGAGGGCCGGGCGCTGGAGGCGCGGCTCCGCGCCGACGCGGCGATTCCCGAGGAAGGACTCGCGGATCTGCTTTTGGTGCCACGAACCCCGGAACCGCGCGGTGCGCTGCACGCTCTCGCACTCTCCTTCGCTGGCGGAGCCGCCGACCGTTTCCACCGCCGCCGGGCGCGGGCGTTCCTCGAGCGACGGAATGTCCCGCGCGGTCATCAGCGCGAGGTGCTCGATCTCGTGCAGCGTCGGCGTCGATTGCTGCGGGCAGGCACCCTGTCGCGGTCTTTCCGGCGGATGTTTGGGTCGTGGCACCTTCTGCATCTGCCACTGGCCATTCTGCTGGCGATCGTGACGATTTTGCACATCGCCGTCGCCTACATGTTTGGGTACGTCTGAGGTTCATTTCTTGCAGAAATGACCCGGATACTATGAGACCGATCCGGGTTCCGAGGCCCGTCGAGGCCGTAATCGCGCTGTTTCTGCTGCTCCTGGTTCCGGGGGCGGTTACGGCACAATTGATCTCACCCGGAAAATTGTCCTCGGAGCATGCAGAACTCGAGGGCATGACGCGCTGCACGGAGTGCCACGAACTCCGGACGCGGGGGATCGCTCCTGAGCGCTGCATGTCCTGTCATGAGCCGCTCGCCGCCCGAGTCGCCGTCGGGTCCGGGTTGCATGCGGGCGGCGACTACGCGGCGTGTGCGTCGTGCCACCGCGAGCACCTCGGCCGGGACTATTCGCTGATTCGATGGGAACCGGAGGCTTTCGACCATGCTTCGGTGGGCTTCGAGCTCGAGGACTCGCATGCAGAACTCGGATGCCGCGACTGCCACACTTCCAGACGCGTCCGCGACGTGCAGGTGCGAACGTCGAAGGTGCCGTATGCGGCCCTGAACCGGACGTACCTCGGCCTCGGGACCGCCTGCGTCGACTGCCACGAGATGGACGATCCGCACGAAGGCGGCTTCTCGCCCCGCCCGTGTTCCGACTGCCACGACCAGGTCGACTGGGAGGCCGCGTCGACCGCGTTCGATCACGACCAGACGCGCTATCCGCTCACCGGCCAGCATCGCTCGGTGGGGTGCAACGACTGCCATCGCGGCGATTCCTTCACAGGGCTGCGATTCTCCGCCTGCACGGGCTGCCATGCCGACCCGCACGAGGGCGGCATGCAGGCGGTGTGCACGTCCTGCCATACAACGACTGGTTGGCAAAACGTGAGCCGCGAGGCCGTGGAATCCGGATTCGATCACGACCGGGTGTTCCCCCTCGAGGCCACCCACGCGGCCGCGGACTGCTCGTCGTGTCACGAGCCGGGGCCGGAGCTCGCGGCAACGATCCGCATCGTCTTCCGTCCCGAAACCATGGGTCGCAGCTGGCCGGCGCCCCGGACCGGGGCCGGATGCGCCTCGTGCCACGTCGACCTGCATCGCGGCGAGCTCGACCGCGGGGCCGCCGCGGCTCGCTGTTCGGATTGCCACACGCAGGCCGCCTGGTATCCCTCGACCTTCGACGTCGCGCGCCACGGCGAGGAGACGGAGTTTCCCCTGGAGGGTGCGCATGCGGCCACGCCCTGCGCGGCCTGCCACGACGCGCCGCTCGGCGAGGGACAGTTCACGACCGCTCGGCCGGACACGTGCGCCGACTGCCACGGCACCACCCAGCCGCACGGGAATCAGTTCGAGGGGCGCGCCTGCGACAGCTGTCACGGCACGGGCTCGTTCCGCATTCCCGACTTCGACCATTCGGCCACGGCGTTCACGCTCGAAGGAGCGCACGAAGCCGTGGCCTGTTCAAGCTGCCACCAGGACGAGCCCCGTCCCGGTGGCGGCACTTTCGTTCGCTACCGCCCACTGGCCGCGGACGGCTGCAGTGACTGTCACGGAGACGACTCATGAGCGAGAATCGACGTCGCGAGATCCCCGGGCGCGGAGCGCTGGTCGCGGTCCTCGTCCTGGCGGGTGCCGCGGCGGCGCCCCTCGGCGCACAGGAGAGTCCGCATGGCGACACGCGGCAGCCGCTGAACTGCGTGGACTGCCACACGCAAACGGCCTG
>Ga0055480_10000852_pt1 | contig 11810 bp, 5 predicted proteins | sample Muzzi_PWB_D2_FD_57935 | JGI IMG/M metagenome (GOLD analysis project Ga0055480, IMG submission 57935) | Wetland microbial communities from San Francisco Bay, California, USA, that impact long-term carbon sequestration - Muzzi_PWB_D2 | ecosystem: Environmental > Aquatic > Marine > Wetlands ... | reverse complement strand
AACCGACCCACAGCGTGTCGCCGCATGACGAATTCAGGTGTCAAAAGATATCTGTGCCCGTCCATCCCTTGAAACTGATTTTATTCTTGACAGTGCGTGTTTTGTGGTGTACGTTGATGATAACGCGGTCATTTCTTTACCCCTGAACTCACTGGGGTAGGTGTTCAGTCCGGCGAGTCTTGCGCCGGGCCCAATTTCATATGAGACCGACGATCGCTCGCCTCAGGGGGCGGGGGCGAGTGCTCTCGCCATGTACGAGAGGCTTGCATGCTTTCTCGACGTAGGATCGCCCTAGGTGTTCTCTTTCTGCTGGAAAGTGGCAGTGTGCCAGGCCTGGCAGGCATCGTTCGCGTCGCATCGCGCAATACGGTCAACGTAATCCCCGCGAAGCCTGATCCATCGTGGGTTCAAAGCCATCATCACCCTTCTTTCAGTTCGCCAAACTACGGTGTATCAGTCGCCACCAACACGCCGGGATGTACCGTGGAGGGTATGAAGTCGGCCCCGATCATCAGCTTTGCGGAGGAGTACCCTGACAACCTGCAACCTATCGACATGACCATGCCCGCTTCGGCCGACAACGGCATCTTTGACTTTGGCGCGTACACTCTGGCTTTACCGTCGTACCCGTGCGGACCGCTCGAGCGGATGTCGGAATTCGGTTCGATCCTCCACGACCATGCGACGCATGCCGGATTTCAGCCCGGCCCTGCTGATCGTCTCGGATTGCTCCCGACCTTTGGAGTGTGTCATCATGGCATTCCAATATGGAGTGTCGAGCCAAATTTCTCGAGGATTGGCGACGAGCTCATCACCTCACTTCCCGATGTGTCGCTTGCAGCGAAACGAGACTCGGGCCCGTATCATGCGCGTCCGCAGACGAAAATAGGAACTCTTCGCGTCGCTTCCTCAGAAACATCCACAACAGGTGCGGTATCCCTGATTGCGGAATTCGCAGAATTCATCGCGTCTCCCTTGCAGTGGCACTCGTTCACCGTGGGCGTGCCTGTTTTGGCATCTCGTCGCAATGACACACCATGGCATGTGCCGTACCCTGGAATCGTCGGGGCGGAAACCGGACATGTCTTTTGCGTGGAAGTGGAGGTCTACACGGAAGTCGCCGGATTCCCATCCTCGGCGGATGCTATCGTGGGCCACGTCAATCTATCGGAAAGCGCCGCTGATGATGACTGCCTGCGCCTGCGACTGACCGTTCATCGTTCAGGGGAATACTTGGCTCCCATCCAACGCCGTGGGCCGGTGTTCCCGCCGGATCATCGGTCAGTACGCATTGGAGACCCGCCCGGGACGGTCGCGCTATTGCCAACCGCAACGTTGGCTCACGCTGAGAACCACTTGGAAGAGCCGAATTCACCTACAGCCGATATCAGCGGATCACGGGCGGGTGTTGTCCCGGAGCCGGCGACACTGATGCTGATGGTCGGTGGAGCGGCGATCGTCGTCGGCCGCTCGATCGCCCGGTATAAGGGAGTCGGACCGAGACGGCAGGCCCACATGTTCTTGGGAAGCTGCTCTCGGTGGGTCGCACAGTCCGCCTGTACTTTGCGTCGGCACCGGAGGAAGAACGAGAGACTACGAACCACATGAAAGGACATGAATGGTCAGACGAACACGCCCGTTCACGGGCGTTCCCGCCGGAGGCAGTCCAGGCCGGCCGCCTTACGGCTGGGCGCTGCATCCAACAAGAACGGAACTATGCAGCGGCCTTGGGAGTATCGCCTATTGATTCAGTCGACCATTCAAAGCCAATCAGTTCGTCCGCCGCGTCACACTGACATGCTTGTTGATCACCGATCATCGGTCGAAGCGAAGATTGCCTTGTACCGATCGTTGTTTCGCGGGCGCGACGACGTCTATCCCCGACGATTCGAGAGTCGCAGGACCCGCCGGTCCGGCTACCAGCCTGCCTGCGCGAATGAATGGGTGCGGGGTGTTTGTGAGAAGCCGAGGGTCAAGTGCAAGGACTGTCCCCACAGTCGCTTTCTGCCTGTCACGGACGACGTCATCCGCCGGCACCTCGCCGGTCAGGATGACGCCGGCCGTGGTTTTGTCATGGGCATTTACCCGATGCTCCAGGACGAAACCTGCTTCTTCCTGGCCGTCGACTTTGACAAAACGGATTGGCGCGCGGACGCCGGTGCATGCTTGCAAACATGCCACGGAATGAAACTGCCGGCCGCCCTCGAGCGATCGCGCAGCGGCCACGGCGCGCACATCTGGCTGTTCTTCGATGAAGCCGTCCCGGCCGGTCTGGCACGCAAGCTCGGCGCACACATCCTGACTGAAACCATGGAACGCCGCCCGGACATCGGCTTGGATTCGTATGACCGTTTCTTCCCCAATCAAGACACGTTGCCGCAGAGTGGGTTTGGGAATCTGATCGCGTTGCCACTGCAGAAGAAGGCTCGGGAGAATGGGAATAGCGTCTTCCTCGATGACGATTTCGCTGCCCATGTCGATCAGTGGGCTTTCCTGTCGACAGTTCGCAGGATTGATCGTTGCCAGGCCGAGGGCATCGTTCATGACGCCGAAGGGAGAGGGCGTGTTGTCGGCGTACGACTTGCCCTGCCTGACGAGGACCACGAGACCCCCTGGTCGGTGCCGCCTTCACGTCGTCGGAAACAACCGCCTATTCCCGAGCCGTTGCCCGAGAACCTCGAACTCGTTCTTGGAAATGAGGTCTATATCGCCAAAGAAGCACTGTCCGCCGGTCTGCGTAATCGGCTGATCCGTCTAGCCGCCTTTCAAAACCCGGAATTCTACAGAGCACAGGCGATGCGCCTGCCGACGTACGACAAGCCCAGGATTATTGCATGTGCCGAAAATCATCCGCGTCACGTCGGCTTGCCACGCGGCTGCCTGGAGGACATACAGAGGCTCTTGGCCGACCTGAAGATCAAGCCTGTCATCCGGGACGAACGGTACAAGGGCGTTCCGCTAAAACTCACTTTCCAGGGCGAACTTCGCCCCGAGCAGCTCGAAGCAGCAGAGACCATACTCGCACGTGATACGGGAGTCTTGTCGGCCACCACTGCCTTCGGGAAAACCGTAGTCGCCGCGTGGCTCATCGCACAACGCGGTGTCAATACACTGGTTGTCGTTCACCGTCGCCAGCTCCTGGAGCAGTGGGTCGAGCGGCTGTCAATGTTCTTGGGGCTTCCTGCCAAGGCCATTGGCCGGATCGGCGGTGGGCGCAAGAAGCCTACCGGCGAACTTGACGTGGCGATCATTCAGAGCCTCGTGCGTAGAGGGGTCGTGGACGACCTCGTCGGGGAATACGGTCATGTCATCGTAGATGAGTGTCACCACCTTTCTGCCCACAGTTTTGAACAGGTGGCCCGTCGAGCGAAGGCGAAGTTTATCACAGGCCTATCTGCAACGGTGACCCGTAAGGACGGACATCATCCGATCATCTTTATGCAGTGTGGGCCAATGCGGTATCGCGTCGATGCGAAGAGACAGGCGGCGGCGCGGCCGTTTGAGCACACAGTTGTGGTCCGCCCGACAGCCTTCTGTCCAGCGCAAACGCCCGACCCGGATGCCCGGCGCCAGTTTCACGATCTTTACAGCGAACTAATGGCAGACGAGGCACGCAATCGGCTCATCTGTGAAGACGTTGTGCACGCCGTCCGGGAAGGTCGTTCGCCCATCGTGCTGACGGAACGCAACGAGCACCTCGATCGTCTGGCGGACCAGCTCTCATCTGAAGTCCGTGAGCTGATCGTGCTTAGGGGCGGGATGCGAAAGCGGGACCTCGATGCGGCAACCGCTCGGCTCGCGGCCGTTCCTGAGCCCGAGGAACGGGTTCTGCTGGCCACGGGGCGATACATTGGAGAAGGGTTTGACGATCCACGGTTGGACACGCTGTGTCTGACACTCCCAGTGTCATGGCGAGGGACGATTGCGCAATATGTCGGGCGGCTGCACCGGCTGCACGATCAAAAGCGCGAAGTGCGTGTATACGACTACGCAGACTTGAATGTACCGATGCTGGCGAGGATGTTCGATCGGCGTTGCCGCGGGTACGAGGCGGTGGGTTACAAACTGCTCCTGCCGGCGAGCGCCGTCCCGGGCTGGCCGGCCGATGTTCCCCTTCCGGTCGACCCGGTTTGGAAGCACGACTATGCGGCCAGCGTCCGCCGCCTGGTCCACGACGGCGTTGATTCACCTCTGGCGAATCTGTTTGTCCATGCATCGCACACCGTTCATCCGAGTGCGGAGGGTGCCAACCGTGCGCGTAGCGCGACAGAGGCGTTCCTGTATCGTCGGCTCGAATCCGTTCCCGAAACAACCGGGCGGTTCCGCCTGAATGCCGAGTTGCCGATTGCCTTCGACGGGTGGGGACGAATGGAAGTCGATTTGCTCTGTACGGATTTGCGAATCGTCGTCGAGCTGGACGGCGGGCAACATTTGGCCGACACCGATGCCTATCGCCGTGACCGGCGCAAAGACGCTTTACTGCAGGAGAACGGTTACTTCGTCTTGCGATTTCTTGCCGAGGACGTCGGCAAGCATCTCGACCAAGTCCTCGATGCCATCCTCAGATCGCTTTCGCACCGTCAGAGGGTGCGGTCGTGAAACTGCGGAGGTTCGGGAGGTGTCGCCCGGGCCACGGCATCCGTGAGTCGCCGACTGACTCACACGAGACTGCCCTATCAGGGCCGACTGCCTACATTCGCCCCGTTGCGTTTCGGGGCTGTGGCGGTAGGATTCTCTAGCGCGCGGGATCAGCAGTCCCACGGCGAAAAGATCGCGGCAGAATGCCGTAAGTATTTGCGATCAAAGAGCTTGCCGGAGTGGCGGAATTGGCAGACGCGCGGGATTCAAAATCCCGTCCTGGCAACAGGGTGAGGGTTCAAGTCCCTCCTCCGGCATTCGTCTTATCGGAACCCACGAGACCCCGCAGCGCCTAGGTATCGTCATGAAGACTGCCCGAATGCTTGCGTGTGTAATTGTGCTTCTCGTAGTCGCCGGCTGTTGTGAGCGCCCTGGCGACTGCCCAAATTGGCCCGGGCTCGCAAACATCTGGCCTTTGTCGCTGGTGTTTTGACTCGAATCGTTACCCCGGCGTTGGTCGCCCGTCTCAGCTATTCGCCACATGCCTCCAGGTGCGCCAATACCACGCGGATTTCCTCGTAGTCTACCTTCTCATCGAGGTCGTCGTGGATGGGTCTAAGACGCGCCGTGCCCAGTCTTTCAGCGGCTTCCGCTACTGCCTTGTATGTGGCGTCATCGATCCACGTTTCGATGGAGTCGGGTCTGCTGGCCTCGATGAAGTCGCATAGATAGCCGGCCACCGTGCTGCGAACGCGGCCGGTGGCTTGCATGACGGCGTCTATCGACTCCCTCTTCGCGAACATATCAAACGCGGCGCGCTTGGTTTGCGAGATCTTCTTGCCCGTGCGGCGTTTCGGGCGCGACGCCGGCACGATGACATCTTCGTCGTCCTCGACGTATCGCGCGCCGCTGTCATCGACGTTCATCTCCAACTGGTGCGTCTTGCAATACGATCCGACCTCCTTGGTGAACCGCCTCCCGAAGCGTTTTAGCTTGGCGTCGCCGATTCCGTGCATCTGTTTGAAAGTGCTGCTGTTGGTCGGTCGGCGGCGGGCCATGTCGCGCAGGGTGCGGTCGCTGAAGATCACGAACGCGGGTACGTGGTCCGCTTCGGCCAACTCGTGCCGCACGCTGCGCAGGTGTTCGAAAAGCCCGCGGTCCACGCCCTCCCACGACTCCGTCGCGGCGCGCGTCTTCTTGACCTGTTTGGTCACCGCGCGAATCAGCCGCACCGTGCGATTGCCACGCATGACCTCCCACGACGCCTCGTTGAGCAGCAGCACGGGATGGTCGCCGATCGTGCGCGCGAGGAGACCCTGATCCAAGAGCTGATAGACCCAGTTGAGCAGCGTCTTCTTCGGTGTGCCTTTCAGAATGCCGTACGTGCTGACCTGATCGTGTCCGCGGCGGCGGATGGCATCAGTATTCGCCCCCAGAAGCACATCCACCGTGTGTACCACGCCGAAGCCAAAACCGCTGCTGCGTTCCACTCGCGCGACGCTCGATAGGATTTGCTGCGCGATTTCCGTTGCGTCTTCCGCGCCTTCCGTCTCGTCCAGGCAGACGTCGCAGGCCTCGCAGTTGTCTTTGGGATACGATTGTCCGAAATACTCCGACAGCATACGGTGGCGGCAATGCGGCACCGTACAGAAGCGGCGCATCCCCTCGAGCAGCGCGGTCTGCGCGGCGATGACACGGTCCGGGTCCTTCGCGGCCGCGGCGCTGCGCCCGATCAGGCCCTGCCAGCGCATCGCATCAGCGGCCGAGTAGAAGAGCACGCACTCCGCTTCGAGCCCGTCGCGTCCTGCCCGCCCCGTTTCCTGTTGGTAGTGCTCGACCGACTTGGGCATAGTGGCGTGTACGACGCTCCGCACGTTGCTGCGGTCGATACCCATGCCGAACGCGACGGTGGCGGCCACCACGTTCAGCGACTCGTTCGCGAAGGCATCCTGCGTTCGGCGCCGCTCGTCGGCAGGAAGTCCGGCGTGATAGGCCCGCGCGTGTAGACCCTCACTCGTCAGTTCGCTTGCCATGGCCTCCGTATCGTTGCGGCTCAAACAGTAGATGATGACGCCCTCGTCCTTGTGGCGCCGCACCACGCCGATCACTTGGCTGTAGACATCAAGTCGAGGAACGACGCGATACGTCAGGTTCGCACGATCAAACGTTCCGACGAGCATGGCCGGACGGTTAAGGCACAGTTGCGCCGCGATGTCTTCGCGCACGCGCTCGGTCGCCGTGGCCGTATAGGCGTGGATGGCCGCCTTGGGGAATTTCTGCCTCAATGTCGCCAGTTGCCGGTACTCCGGCCGAAAGTCGTGTCCCCACTGACTAATACAGTGTGCTTCGTCGATGGCGAACGATCGCACGTCACACTGCTCGATCAGGTTCAAGAAGCCGGCCGTCAGAAGCCGCTCCGGGGACACGAAAATGAGCTTGAACTTGCCGTTTCGCAGTTCGCGCAGGGTATCGCTATTCTCTGCGTTCTGTTTGCCACTATGAACGGCGGCGGCCGGATAGCCGCAGGCGCGGAGGCCGTCGACCTGATCCTTCATGAGCGAGATGAGCGGCGACACAACGATGGCGGTGTCGCCGTCGAGCAACGGCGGCACCTGATAGCACAGTGACTTGCCGCCGCCGGTGGGCATGACCACAACGGAGTCCCGCCCTTCGAGCGTTGCGCGGATCGCCTCTTCCTGCAGCGGTCTGAGCGTGTCGAAGCCCCAGTAGGATCGCACCGGCGCGAGGATTCGTTCGAGCGTCATGTCCGGCGACAAACGGCGCTTCGCGGTGTCCGTTCGGGTCGACGGTTCTGTATGCGACGCAGATGTGTCGGCTTCAGCGCAGGTCGACCTCGCGGCCACCGCGTCAGGAGTTGACTGTGGTATCGAGAGAGCCGCCATAGACCGCAGGATAGGCTCAGCCGCGACGTACGCAAAGCGCGAATCCTGTGTTGGCGCAGGGACAGCACCAGTTTTCTTGCCGCGTTCCCGAAGAGAAGGCGAGTTGAACCCACCTCTCGACGGCATTGGGAGAATCCCAGATCCCAGCCGGCATGTTGACCGGCCGTGATGCGCGTTGAAAAGCAGAGACCCACTTGTTAGCATGTCTGCCTGAATTACGGAGTCGTTCGGGCGTATCCAGATCTTAGATCGAAGTATCGACAGATCCAGGGGACCTGTGCGCGGGGGCCGTGGGGCGGTCTGTAGCCGGTCCACTTCCCGATTGTCCTTCAAACAGGTACCCGCGATCCGGCCCGAAGAGCGTCCGGGTTAAAGTTCTAGTGTACGGAAAGTGCTCATTGCAGGGGAGAACAGATGGTTAACAAACGCTGGTTGCCACGCATGGCTATCGTACTGGGTGTCATCTTATTGGGGTCCGCTTGGGCTTGGGAATCGTCCGACCCGGCCGCCCGCGCACACTTCGGAGAGGTCGAGGCGGACATCATCGAAGCCATCCCGGAAGAGGGACTAGACGCCCGATCGCAAACCGCGAGTGCCACCGAGCAACCTTCTGACGTGAGCGACCTCGCGGCGCAAACCGACGAAGGCGATGCCGATGAGGATGAGGTCGTGGGGACCGATTTTTCCGACCCGCCTCCGGCGAGCCGCGATGCGACGACCTCGACGAACATCATGGTGTCAGAGGGCGGCATTCGCATGCAGATCGGTGCGACAGCAGATGCGGCGGTAGACAACGAGCAGCCTTCGGGTGAAGGCTCGAACAGCGACAGCGCCCGCATGATCCTCGATCCCGCCTCCAGCCGGCTCACCTTCCAGGCCTTGCTGACGGACAACAGCGGCAACCCTTTGCCGGGCAATGACGTGAAAATCGAGGCCAACATCTATGACGGCGGCGGTGGCCTGATCGAAGGACCGATCGGACCGGCCATCATCCCCATGAACAACGGTATCGTGGATTCGTCAATTCCCGCCAGTGCCAGCAGCTTTGACGGCACGGCACGGGAACTAGGTATCTCCGTCAATGGCGAACCCGAACTTTCGCCCCGCATCAAACTCGCGGCCGTTCCTTATGCGTTTCGCGTAGATCGGGTGGCCAGTGAAGAGCTTGATGACGACATCGAGTTGGGTACCGCGACTGATGACGGCGAGCTTACGCTTTGGGATGGCGCCAGCGGTGTGGAGACCGTTCGCATGAGCGGCTCGGCCAACCGCCTTTCCACATGGGGCGACGACGGCAACGAGCGCGTCCGACTTTGGGGACCGGCGTTCGGTGAGGTGCTGCTCTTCGATGGTTCGGGCAACAATCAAACCGTGCGGCTGAGTTCCGGTCCGGATATTATCATCCCGGGCTTTTCCTCGTACCACGAATTCGGCGGGCAGCTATCGCTTTCCAACGCCACCGGCGAAGACACAATCTTCCTGGGCGGCGCGTCGGCCACCGTCAACACGACGGGTGGTTTTCAACTTGTGGATTCCATCGGTTCCGGCGCGACCGTGTACGGAGATCTCGCGCTGGCCTCCGGCGGCGCACAGATCGACCTGGCGGATGAGCTCGGTACGCGGGCGTTTCTGGGTGGTGCCAGCGCGACGGCAGGCGGGTACTTGAGTCTCTACCAAAAGGACGGTGGGGTGGGGCTCGAACTCGACGGCGACGCCTCCAACAACGACGGCGGCGGCGACATCGCCGTGTACCAGGCGGACGGTGGTGTCGGCGTGTTTCTTGACGGCGACTCGTCCGGGGCGGGGTTCATCGGTGTGCGTGATGCAGGCGGTTCCAATCGCATCGCGCTTGATGGTGAGAGCACGGGGACCGGCGGGCAAATCTCAGTGTATGACGACAGCGGAACCGAAACGGTCGAGATTCTCGGGGACGAGGCCTCCGGCGGCGAAGGTAGCGGGCAGATCATACTTCGCAGCTCGACCGGTTCGGATCGAATCGAGATCGATGCGGACGGCGGCAGCGGCGGACGCCTTCGGCTTTATCAAGACGACGGTGCTTCGGCCATCATCATGGACGGCAATTCACCGGCCGGGGCCAACGGCGGCGGTCGCATTCGCGTACGAAACGCTGCCAATGTGAGTCGCGTCTTCATCGACGGCGACTACAACAACACCGGCCTGGGGCGCATACGGGCCGACATCGTCCGCGTGCAGGGGGGTGTGGATCTCGCGGAGCCCTTCAAATGCAAGGACAAAGCGACCGTCAAACCGGGCATGGTCATGAGCATCGATCCGACTACGCCGGGGAGGCTCATGGTTACGACGCAGGCCTACGATCGCAAGGTAGCGGGTATCGTCAGCGGTGCGGGTGGTGTGCAGCCGGGGATCACGCTTTCGCAGGAGGGCGTGGTGGAAGGCGATCATCTGGTCGCTCTGACCGGTCGGGTCTACTGCTGGTGCGATGCCTCCAACGGCGTCATCCAACCAGGTGACATGTTGACGACATCCAATACCCCGGGGCATGCCATGATCGCCACCGACTTCGCCAAGGCGCACGGCGCGATCATCGGCAAGGCCATGACGTCTCTCACCGACGGCAGAGGGTTGGTCCTGGTCCTGGTCCAGCCGCAGTAAGGAGGTGACGGTGATGAGAAGGGCATTGTTGTTACAAACCAGAAACGGCATCCCCATCGCCCTGATCGGCGCGTTAGCGTTCGCCGCCATCGCGGGCGATCCGTCGCTTGCTCAGCCGCCTGTCGAAGATGCCGCGCGGGCTGTGGATTATGTCGATTCGGAAGAAGAGGAAATTGAATACCCCGTGCAGCGCGAAACGCTGACGGACGTGCAGCGACGCGAGTTCGCGCTGGAGGCGGCACAGGCCCTCGATCTGCACGACACGACCGTGCAACAGGTCGATGTGATGGACGTGGCGCAGGTCAAGCGAGTCGCGATTACTTTGAACGACCGGCAGCGCGTGCTGGAGCTGTACCCGTACTCGATGCGATCCGAGGATTTCACGGTACTCGAGCAGGACGCCACCGGCGCGCTGTATGAAATCGAGCCGCCGCCGATCACCACGTTCCGTGGCTCCATCGTGGGTGACAACGTTTCCGAGGTGGCGGCTTCCGTTATTGATGGCAAGCTCAAAGCCACCATCGTGGCCCATGACGGTGATTGGGCCGTGCAGCCAGCCGGTGACGTGGACGCCCGGGCGCCGAGCAATCTACATGCCATCTACCGCGTGTCCGATGTCAATCCCCCGCCAGGCGTCTGTGGTGTCGAAGATGCCTTACACGCCATGAGCGGCGGGGACGACGCCCCACAGAGCGGGCGGTCCGAATCCCGCGGCACGGGCGGACGTACGCAGATCGCCTTTGATACCGACGTACAGTACTACCAGGCCAACGGGAGTTCCTCGACGAATACCGTGTCCGACATCGAGATGATCATGAACCAGGTCGGGCTGATCTATCAGAACGCATTCGACATTTGCTATGTACTCGAGCGCGTGATCGTTCGTACTGCGGAGCCCGACCCGTATTCCACGTCCAATTCGTCAAGCTTGCTCTGCCAGTTCCGTAATGAATGGAACGCCAACGTCACGACGACGCGCGACGTGGCCCATCTCATGACGGGCAGGAATCTCGACGGCACCACGATCGGTGTCGCCTGGGTCGGTGTGGTTTGCAATGTACAGGGCTTCTCCAGCACCATTCCCGGCTGCGGGAACACGGCGAATCTGGCGTACGGGTTATCGCAAACTTTCTTCTCGACGAATATCGTGTCGCGGACTGGTCTCACGGCCCACGAACTCGGTCATAATTGGAACTGCTGTCATTGCAATCAGAGCACCTGTACGGGTGGCAGTGCCGATGCTGATTGCGGCATCATGTGGTCGTCCGCCGGCACGCAACAGAGCACGCTGGTGTTTGGTGCACGATCGTCGAGTTCTATCGCCATTCACCGTAATAGCCGCAACTGCCTGAGCACCTGCACCGGGCTCGTATACGTGAATGGTGCCCACGTCGGCATCGAAAACGGATCGCTCGCATTCCCTTACAACACGATTAGTGAGGGGGTCGAATGGGTGGAGCTGGGCGGCACGGTGCGGATCTTCAGCGGTTCCTATCCGGGGACTCGCACGATCACGAAGTTCCTGAATCTGGAAGCCTACAACGGTGTGGTGGACATCGGTGATTAGGAGGCGTATGCCATGACTAAGAAAAAACAGACCATTTTGGTAATTGCGGCCTCCGCATCAGCCCTCATCGCCGGCGGGATCCTATTGGCCGACAACATCGTCGCACCGACAACGACGGGCGGCGCGGA
>Ga0055480_10000851_pt1 | contig 11842 bp, 5 predicted proteins | sample Muzzi_PWB_D2_FD_57935 | JGI IMG/M metagenome (GOLD analysis project Ga0055480, IMG submission 57935) | Wetland microbial communities from San Francisco Bay, California, USA, that impact long-term carbon sequestration - Muzzi_PWB_D2 | ecosystem: Environmental > Aquatic > Marine > Wetlands ... | reverse complement strand
CGAACAGCCGTCCTATTCCATCGTATCGTCCAACGCACTCTGGCGCGACCCGGAGCGCGAGGCCGAGGCGCGGGCGTTGCGCCAGGACGAGCGCGACAGCATCCGGCGTTGTCTCTATTTTCCGCAGGTGCTGCGCGACGCGCGACGCATCGGGGAGTACTACCCCGGTCTGTCTCCCACCAGTCCCGAGTGCATGGACAAGCTGGGTGTCGCGCTCGCGCACTGCGAATCCAAGTGCACGAACTTCTACGACGCGGCCGAAGTCGAGCGTGTGTACTACCCGGAGATGGAGAAGCTGCTGTTGGACTTCTTCCCGGATGCGACCGATGCGCTCGTGTACAACCACGACGTGTTCGACAAGGAATACCGTGGCGACCGCACCGAAGACCAGGACAACAAGAACCCGGGTGTGAACGCCAACTACGCGAACCTGGTGCACAACGACCTGAACGACAACAGCGGACGCGTGCGCTGCCGCGAATTGCTGACGAAGAACCTGCGCAACTTCGGTCGCGAGCAGCACTACACCGAAGCGCAGGCCGACGCCAAGATGTCGCGCCGGTTCGTGTCGATCAACCTCGCCAAGCCGATGGAGACCGTGCGCCAGAACCCGTTCGTGCTGTGCGCCTGGCCCTCGTTCGCCGACCAGCCGTACATCAACAACTACCGCGTCTACGACGACCGCGTCGGCGAGACCACCCGCTTCACCTACCGCCCCGACCACGAGTGGTACTGGTTCCCGAACCAGACCCCCACCGAAGTCTCGCTGCTCAAGTGTTACGACTCCATCACCGACGGCTCCGTATCGCGCTGGTCGTTCCACAGCTCGAGCATCGACTACACCGCGCCGGAAGATGCACCGTGCCGCAAGAACCTCGTGGTGCGATCGTACGTGTTCTTCTAGGTCCGAGTAGGTCCGAGCGTAGCGGGGGCCTTGAAGTCAGTGAACAGGTCCCGCTGATCGACACCGAACACCTTCGCACCGTCGGGCACGTCGCCGCAGCAACGCGAGCGCGGCCACCGCCGCGAGCGACGCGGCAACCGCGCCGGGTTCGGGGACGACGAAGGTGTGCTCGGCGAGGAATGCTGCGACACCGCCTTGCCGGAATGGGTTGACCGCGTCGTGGAAGAACGCGGATTCGATCACGAGCGGTGGCGCTGTCGCCTCCGAGTCCGTCACGGGGGTGATCAGCGCCCGTGACGGCTTTGCCGGCAACAGGAGCGGGACTTCGTAGGGGCCGCTGTCGACGATGGTGCGGCGATAGTCGGAGTTCGCCATCTCGAAGGGCGGGTCGTACTGGATTTCCACGTCGAACGCCGTCACGTCGACCGGCTGCCCCTGGTCGTCTTCGACCGTGAGCAGCAGCGTGCTTCCGTCGATGGCGGGTGTGTCGGGGCGGAACGTATTCTCGTCCAGCATGTCCAGTGGCCAGCGTGTGCTGCCGACGATCTCGTTGCCACCGGCCTCTTCGTCGGGTCCGTAGCGTCCATCGCCGTCGAGGTCGTGGTAGAAACCGCGGTCGATGAACAGGCAGTCGATGCCGAACAGGAACGCGCCGGTATCGATGAAATCGCACGGCAGCGTGTCGAACGGGCTCGAGATGCTGAAGTCCGACATCAGTGTGGTGTAGACCCGGTTGAAGTCGTCGAGATCGACGGCCGCACCTTCCAACGAATCGAAGATCGGCACCGTTCCGGTCGTGTCGGTGATCTGCCACAGCAGCGTCGCGATCGCGAACTCCTCACCCAGCGCGCCATGGGTCGGTTGCTCTCCGGCCGTGAACGGATCGTCGAGCTGGGCGTCACCGAACAGCAGGTCGATCTCACCCGCCTTGGTCAGCTGCACTTCCGGGCGGTTTTCTTCGTTGTAGTCCGATACCGCCGCGGCGAACCAGGTCGCAAATCCCTCCGTCCAGGCGGCGGCGGAGTTGGAGTTCGCAAGCCCACCGTGGGCGGAATTGCCGGCGCCGCGGGGTGGCAGCTCGCCGTCGCCGGCGATCGACGAGGCGCACATGAAGTGGTGACCATACTCGTGGCGCATCGCGTAGATGCGCGAATCGAGGTCGGACGCGATGATCTGGCTCCTTTCGGGCGGCATCTGGATCGCGTTTTCCGAACACAGATACGAATAGGAGAGCACCGTCGTATCGTCCCACGAGTTCACGCGCACCGGTGTAAAGCCTGCTTTGCCGAGCCCGTCGCGGACGAACCGGTAGGCGTCGAAGGCCCGCGCGTAGTGGATCGCGAGGTGTCCGAACCGATCGGGCTTGGTGTTGGTGATGCCGCGCTGGTCGTACAGCGGCGTCGGCATGACGGACATCCCCAGCAGCTCGCGCACGCAACGCACCTCTCCGATCGGTGGTGTTGCGGCCTTGTCCTCGATCGGGTCGAAATCCATCGCGCGGGCGTTGTAGCTGGTGTCGTTGCTGAAGCCGACCGCGAGATCGATGTCGATCCGCGTCTCGCCGCGGATCCCGACAGGAATCAGCTGGGTGCCGAGACAGGCCGGCGCGGTCGGGTCGTTTTCATTGTCGTAGACGGCAACACCCTTGTCCTCCGATTCGAGGATCACCACCACGACGTGATCGACCTGGATGTTGGGGATCGAGGGGTCCGGGTCCTCCCCGATGAAGATCGAGTAGTTGCCGTCGTCATCGGTGAACCCCGAAGCAATGTGACTGTAGAAGGCGTCGGTGCCTCCGAGCCGCTCGATCACGCCGACGTGTACCTCGACCTCGGGCAGCGGTGCACTGGTGACCCCTTCTGGAAGGATCTCGACCCCGTTGGCCCCCACGGTGATTCTGCCGACCACGTCCGCCGCGTGCGCGGGCAGTACCAGACCGAGCGCGAGCAGAACCGCACACGCGTAGCTGCCGATGGCGATGCGAATTTTTGAGTGACGCATCTTTCTGCTCCCATGCCGGCGCCGTGTCAGACGCAGCCGAACACACCTCGACGCGATGCGTAGCCGCCAGCGCCGATCAAGCACACGACCAACGCGACGATCCCGCCCGACGACAGCGCCGGGACCGGTGCGCCACCACCGAAGGGGCCCGAGAGCTGGACGCCGGTCACCGCACCGTCGAGCCCCGCGATCGTGAACCCGAACACGCCGCCTCCCAGGTCCGCGGGCATCACGTTTTCGTACGAGCAGTAGTCGCTTCCCTGGGTGCCGGGCAACGCGTACGTCGGCGAAGCGCTGCAGAGGCCTCCGCTGACGCCGGTCGAATCGGTGAAGCCGACGAACGAGAACGGGAACCCGTAGATCGCGACGTCGTATTCGGTGCCGTCGCTCAACCCCTGGATGTCGAACGAGCCCGAAGAGCCCGTGTCCTGAAGATCGTTGGTCGCCGAGACGTCGACGATCCCGTTCGCCGAGGTGAACACCAGGTCCACTGCGGTCGACGCGCCGGTTTCGTCCAGTAGACCCATGGCGTCGACGCCCGCATCGACGCCGTTCCACACGCTGCCGCCGCCGCTCAGCACCCCATCGGCGCCGACGTGGGTCGTGTCGTTGGGCTGATCGCCCTCGATGTCCACATTGATGACCTCGGCCGACGCGGATGCCGACAACACGAGCGCCGCCGCGACCAGGACCGCCTGCATCGTTACAAGCATTTGATTTTCCAACGTTTTATCCTCGTCAGCCGTGCCAGGTGACGCCGTCGCCGGCGACTCCCCCGCGGTCAACCGCTTCTTCTACCCTCTTCCCTTTGACCCTGAAGGGCCATTTTGGGCGTGGCAATGCCACACACCTGTTGAGAGCGGGGCTGCGATGAAGGAACCGGGCAAACGAGCCGTCGGGAACCCAGATCCGACGCTGTGGCACAGCGTCGGTTGGGCCCTGCCGCATGCCCCGCTCGTCGGTCGCGATTCCGAAGTCGAACGCCTCTCGCAGGCGCTCGGCGAAGCCGGACGGGGGCGCGGGGCGGCATTCGCGCTGGTCGGTGCTGCCGGGATCGGCAAGACGCGGCTCGCCGGCGAGATCTGCGAACTCGCTCGCGACGTCGGACTGCGGCTGGGCGTCGCTCGCTGCATGGACGTGGAGGGCGCGCCGGCCTACTGGCCGTGGATCGAGATCCTGCGCTCTCTCGCTCGCGATCACGCACCGGCTGCGCACACGGCGTCCGGATTGGAGGATCTCTACGGCCTGCTGTCGCTGTTGGGCGTAGACGTACCACCGGTTCAGGCGATGGGCGACGAGGCGCGTTTCGCGCTGCTCGACGCGGTCGTGCGCGTGCTGACACAAAGCGCATCCGACAAGCCGCTGGTGCTCTTTCTCGACGATCTCCACTGGGCGGACGCAGACTCGCTGGTGCTGCTGCGCGAACTGGCGCGGCGCTGCAACGACCACCCGCTGCTGCTGTTGGGCGCGTATCGCGACGAGGTCACCGACACGCGTCGCAACAACGCGTTGGCCGGCTACGAGCGCGCCGCACAGCGCCTGTCGCTGGCCGGGCTCGAAATCGACGGGGCGGCGCGACTGGTCGAATGGAGTACCGGCCAACAGCCGACGGCGAAACGGGTTCGGCAGTTGCTCGAGCGAAGCGATGGCAACCCGCTGTTTCTGACGGAGCTGGCTGTGCTGCCCGCCGAAACCACGCTGCCCGAATCCATCCGGCACGCGCTGGCTCCGCGCTTCGACGGGCTGTCGCCAGCGGCGCGTTCGGTACTCGCGATTGCCGCCGTGGTCGGGGCCCACTTCGATCTCGCAGCGCTGGCTCCGCTCGTGGGGGTTTCGGGTGCGGCGCTCGAGGACGCACTCGAAGAGCTCCGTCGGCGCGGACTGCTGGTGCGTACTGCGCGCGACGCGTACGCTTTCGCGCACGCATTGATCCACGAAGCCGCCTACGACGACGTCCGCGCCGTGCAGCGCGCCGAGATCCACCAGCGCATCGCTGCGTCGCTCGAAACATCCGGAGCAGCGACCGAAGCCGAACGCGCCCGACTCGCTCACCATCTTTCACAGGCCGACGACAGCGATTCGCTGGCCCGTGCCGTCGAGCACGCGACCCGAGCAGCCGAACTCGCCAGTGACGGCCTGGCGCTGCACCGCGCTGCCGATCATCTCGGCCTGGCGTTGCGTGCGCAACGCCGCCTGCAGCCCGAAACCGACGCACACCGCCGCCGCCGACTCGAACTGCTACTGACACTCGGCCGTGTGCAGGGTGCCGTCGGCACGCACGCCGATGCACGCGCCAGCTACACCGAGGCGACCGATCTGGCGCGCGCACTCGACGACGCGAGCGCACTCGGCAAGGCGGCTGCGGGCTGGGTCGGTTTCGAAGAGGCGCCGCTCGAGTTCTCGCCCGAAGCGCTCGCGCGGATCGAAGAAGCCCTCGCAGCACTCGAGGGTTCGGACGCACCCGAACGCGCCGGCCTGCTCGCGGTGTTCACGCATTTCCTGTGGTTCTGGCGGCGGTTCGATCGCTGCGAGGCCGTCGCGCGCGAGGCCGTCGCGTGTGCCGAGCGCACCGACGATCCGCTCCACCGCGTGCACGCGATGAACGCACTCCACCGGTCCCTCAACGATCCGCAGTGCGTCAACGAACGGCTCGAGCTTTCGAAGAGCGCGGTCGCGCTGGCCGCCGAACGGACACCGCGCCACGTCGAGGCGATGGCGCGGCGCCGGTTGGCGATGGACCTGTTGCAACGCGGCGACATCGCGGAAGGTCGACGCGAGCTGCTGCACGTGACGCGCATCTGGGAAGAGCTGCGCAAACCCGTGGACGGCTGGTCGATCGCGGCACTGCGCGCGACGGTCGCGCTACTCGGCGGAGACCTCGATACAGCCGAGCGGCTCATCACCGACGTGCTGCGTCTCGGAAGAGAGGTGGAAAGCCGCATTGCGCCGGTGATCTTCATCTCGCAGCTCTACCGCCTCCGAGAGCACCAGGGCCGCCTCGACGAGATCGTCGAGCTGTTGCAAAGGCAGGTCGAAGCGCACCCGGCCGTTCCCGCGCTGGCCTGGACGCTGCGCCTCGCGTGGATGCATCTCGGCCGCGACGACGAACTGCGCGAGAGTTTCGATCGCGCCGCCGCACAGGACTTCGACGACATCCCGCGCGACGAGAACTGGTCGCCGGTGCTGTGTGCCGCCGCTCAGATCGCCCACCACCTCGGCGATCGCCCGCGCGCAGCGCGCATTCGCGAACTGCTGCTGCCCTACGACGGGTTGTGTGTCGTCGTCGGCTACGGCCACTACTGGGTCGGCGCCGCAGCGCGGTACCTCGCGCTACTGGATTGGACGCTCGGCCGTGAAGAAGCGCGCGCACACTTCGCCGCCGCGATCGATTCGCATCGCCGCGCGGGTGCGCGAGCGCTGCTCGCAGAGACCGCGTTCGAGTTCGGGCGCTGGCTGGTCGAGCGGGGTGAGAACGAGCGGGCCCGTGCGTGCTTCGAAGAATCGGCCGATGGCTATCGCCGCCTGGGGCTGGAGCATTTCGCGGACCGGGTCGATGCAGCGCACGGGGCGCTGACGCTCCGTGCAAGCACCTCTTCAGGCACCTCTTCAAGCACCCCTTCAACCGCCCCTGCACGCGACTCCTTCGCGGCAGCCCCGCAGACTGCGCGTCTCGAGAAAGTCGGTGAACGCTGGCGCATCGACTTCGGAGGGACGGCGACCTACGTCACCGACCGCAAGGGCATGGCCGATCTGGCGCAACTCGTCGAATCGCCGGGGCGCGAGCTGCACGTGCTCGACCTGATGGACCGCGCACCGGTCGAGGCCGGCGGTGTGGAGCCGGGACTGCGGATCGGCAGCGGACCGAGCGGCGACAGCGTGCTCGACGCGCCCGCGCGCGCGGCCTATCGCGCGCGTCACGCCGAGCTGCGCAGCGACCTCGACGATGCCCGAAGCCGCCACGACACTGCCCGAGTGCAGGCGCTGCGCGAAGAGATCGACTGGCTCGAAGCCGAGCTGCGCGGCGCGATGCGCGGCGGCGACAGTCCCGCGTTCGTACAACGCGCACGCAAAGCGGTGTACAACCGGATCCGGAATGCCATTCGCAGCATCGAGCAGGTCCAGCCGGAGCTCGGGCGACACCTGCGCCACGGCATCCAGACGGGCGCGGTGTGTCGGTACATGCCGGAGCGGGCGTTGCGCTGGGAGGTCGACGCGGGCTGATCGGGCTCGGGTCGACGATGCGGGGCGAGCTTCTAGGCGTGCGAGGCTTCGTTCGCCTTCCATTTCCGACGCGCCAACCACGCGAGCGATGCCGCTGAAGCGGCGAGCGGCAACCAGCCCATCGGTTCGGGCAACAGCACGGTGTTCTGCTGGGTCAGCCGCTTCGCCTCGCGAATGCCCGAAAGCATCGCGCCGTGGACGGTTCCGTAGAAATCCTCGCTGGTCGCCTCTCCGGCGAACAGCACACGCCCACCAGCCGGCTGCCCGAGTTCGTCCATGTCCATCTGGGTGGCGCCCGTCGGAATGTGGGAATAGGAGCCGAGCGCGAACGGATCTCTGAGCCAGCGCGTGACCGTCAAGCTCGTGGGCGCCACTGCGGCCGCGCCAAAGATCTGCGTGAGAATGGCCATGATTCTCGTTTGCACCGTGGCGGTATCGAAACCATCCAGTGTTCGTGCAAATTGGCCGCCACAGATGCACACGAGCGTCGGCTGCCCGACATATGAAGACCAGTCGACGAACAACGGGTACTCGCCCTGGGTATCGGACAGGTAATAGAAACTGTTCCGGTTGCCTCCCCAGAAATTCACAGGAAAGCGCATAACGACCTTCTCGAGGCTGCCGACGCCGAGGGCGGCGATCCGCGTGGTATGGCTCGCCGGAAGGCCCGGGTTGAAGGCGATCGAGCCGGCCTTCAGAACGCCGAGTGGAACCGTGACGACAACATGCGAGCCGACCTGGTTGCCAGAGGTCGAGGTGACGGTGACGCCGGTCCCCGTGTAGGCGATGGAAGAAACGACCTCGTTCAGGCGGATATCTCTGACCCGGCTCGCCAGCGCGTTGACCAGACGCGTATAGCCACCGGTGATGATCTGGTCGCCACCCATGAACGACGTGTCGTTGAACGTCTGCGCGAGCGACATCTCCGCCGAGGGGCCGGCGTAGTCGAGTTCGGAAAAGTTGGATCGAAGCACGAACCCGATGAAGCGACGCTGGTCGGCTGTCAGCGTGAGGCTGTTGAGATAGGTATCGATCCCGTTCTGGACCGATCCGTTGGGATTCATGGCTCGTAGCGCGGCCAGCATCGCCGGGTCGACAAAGCCGTCTGCCACGGTGTTTCCGGCGGCAAAGTTCGCGGGCGAGACCAGGCCGCCCATCGGACCGCCCAGTTGCTGGTCGTATGCTGAAAATGTGTCGTTTTCGGGATCGGCTTCGATGAAAGGCAACCCGAACTGTGTCGCCAGCTGGGCAACGGGGTTGTTGATCGGGCCGTGAATCCAGGCAGCACCGAGATCGACGGGAACGCCGCCGACCATCTGCGTATCCATCCGGCCGCCCATTCGGTTGCGCGCCTCGAGCACGGTGACCGAAATGTTTGCATTGGTGAGCGCGTTGGCGACGGTGAGCCCGGCGAAGCCGGCCCCGACCACGATCACGCGAGTGGGGTTCCCCGTCGCTGGCGCCGGAATGGCGAGGTTGTCGGTGTAGGCCTGGGGCATGCTGCGGGCCGTGCGCGGCACAGACAGCGTTCCGGCGGCAGCCGACAACAGACCCAGTCGTTGCAGGAAGTGGCGGCGATCGAGCATCATCAGCAGACTCCTCTTCGAATGCTCGTCGCACCCGGTTCGCGACAGTAGCCCATTCTCAAAAGGAATCGTGGACGATGGGGCCGATTGCCGTGGCTCAGTCGTTCAGCAACTCGGCGGCGATTTGTCTTGCCAGGCTGCCATCGACCTTTCCCTTGTGTTCTTTCATGATCGCACCCATCACACGCCCCAGTTCCTTCGCGCTCGTCGCACCAGCGGACTCGATCGCGGCCTTCACGATGGCACGCGTTGATTGTTCGTCTGCCAGCTTCGGGAGGAACGTCTGAATCACCGCGAGTTCGGCCTTCTCGCTGGCGGCCTGCTCGGCTCTGCCGGCCGCCTCGAAGGCTTCGATGCTCTCGAAGCGCTGCTTTTCGAGCCGCCGCATCAGTTCGACGGCGACTTCATCCGGCAGGTCCTCCGAGTTGTCCTTCTTCATTTCGTTGAGCAGGACCGCGCGGATGCTGCGCAGCGCCGCCAGACGGGTCTTCTCTTTGGCCTTCATGGCCTCCTTGAGCTGATGGCTGACATCTTCCACGATCGACATCCCGGCCTCCTTCCTGGGCTCACTGTAATCGAACTGGTTTCGATTCAGCCAAGTCTGCCGCCTCTTCGAACCCGGACTCGCGTCACCGCCCGCTGAATTCACGCCCATGTGACGATCAACGGTATGTTAGTACCCCAATGAGCAACGCCTCTCTGCGGCCGCACCCCGGCGTCTACCTCGCCGTGTTCTTCGTCCTGCTGGTGGCCGCCTACCTGCCCTCGATGCAGGGCGAGTTTCTTGCGAGCGACTTTCGTACGGTCGCAAACAATCCTCAACTCACGAGCCTGCGCGGGCTGTTCAGTATCTGGTTGCTGCCACCCCCTCCAGAATACCCCGCGATGGATCAGTACCAGCCCCTGACCTACACGTTCTGGTGGATCGAACGCCACGTCTTCGGCCTCGCACCACAGCTCTACCAGATCGTCAGCGTACTCCTGCACGGGTTCAATGCGATCCTGGTCTGGCGCTTGCTGGCGCGAATCGGAGTACGAGGGGCGCCCGTTGCTGCAGCGATCTTCGCGCTGCATCCCGTACAGGTGGAGTCGGTCGCCTGGATCTACGAACAGAAGAACCCGCTTTCGGGTGTCTTCTTTCTTCTCACGCTGCACGCCTATTTGAATTACGAGCAGACGCAACGTCGCACGTGGTACCTCACGTCCCTGGCGTTGTTCGCAGCGGCGTTGCTCACCAAGGCGTCGACCGTGGTGCTGCCCGGAGTGATCGTGCTCCATCTGTGGTCGTTTCGCGAGCGGTGGAATTGGAAGACCTTCGCGCCAAGCGTTCCGTTTTTCGTGATGGGTGTACTGATGGCTGCCCTGACGATCTGGTACGAGACATCGGTCGCCGGTGCAGCCGGAGGCCACTATGCCGCGGGTCTGCTCGAGCGCGTGGTTCGTGCGGGCTGGGTGACGGGTTTCCACGCGAGCAAATTGCTGGTCCCGACGCATCTGGCCTTCTTCTATCCATACTGGACGACCGACGTCACGGATTGGATGGCGTACCTGCCAGACTTCTCGATCCTGCTCGCACTCGCAGTGTTCTGGCTTCGGCGAAAGACCTGGGGGGCGCCGGCGCTTCTGGGCACTGGCTGGTTCCTGGTGCTGATGTTTCCCGTCATGGGCTTTTTCGACATCTACTACCACCAGTTCTCGCTGCTGGCAGATCACTTCCAGTATCTGCCATCCATCGGTCTGATCGCGCTGGCGGTCCATTTCGGGGTCATCGGCATCGAGAGGGCCGGTGCAATCGCGAGCGACGTCCGACATCACCGCAGCGCCAAATTCGTCGCCGGACTGCTGCTGGTCGGGATCGTCTGGACGCTCACCTGGCAGCGCAGCCACGTCTTCGCGAACGAGGGCACCCTGTTTCGAGATTCGGCTGACAAGTACCCCACGTCGTGGCTCGCCTTTCAAAAGTCGGGAGAGTTCTCGCTCAAGCAGGTCGCGGCAAAGAAGGGGAACCCTCAAGTGCTGTTGCGACAAGCGGTTGCCGACCTGGAACACGCCGTCGCGCTTCGTCCCGACCATCCGCAGGTTCAAGATTCTCTCGGGTTGGCGTATGTCTGGAGCGGCCGGTTTTCGGAGGCCCGCACTCGGATGAAAACCGCGGTCTCTCTCGATCCGGCCAACCCCGACTACCGCGTGAATCTTGCCCACCTCTACGATCAGCTCGAAGAAACCACGTTGGCCGTCGCCGAGTACGAAACCCTGGCGAAAGCCTTTCCACAACAGCCGAAGAGGCGTTTCGATCTCGCCCGTGCGTTGGTGCGTGCGAATCGATTCTACGAAGCGATCGGGACGCTCGACAAGACCATCGAACTCGCCGGCCCGCGGGCATCCGAACCGCAAATGGCCGAACTGCTGCGCCAGGCCCGCCAGTTGCGAGAGCAGGTCGGGGCGCGCGTGAAATTCGACAGCGCAGCGCCGGCCCCGCGGACTCCCGGTGATCCACCGTGGAGCGTACTTCTCGTCACGGTGGATACACTTCGACCGGATTACCTGAGCATCAACGGCTACGACCTGCCGTCGAGCCCCTCGCTCGATGCACTGCTCGGCGAGGGAATCTATTTCGAGCAGGCGCTGGCGACCGTCCCCCGCACCACTCCCGCGCTGGCATCGCTTCTGACCGGCGCGTACCCGCACGCCACCGGCGTCCGCTCGCTTTGGGACCCACTCCCCGACGAGATGGTGACCCTGGCCGAAGCCTTCCGCACCGCAGGGCACCAGACCGTTGCCGTGGTCACGAACATGATGCTCGCGCAGGTTCGGGGATTGGACGCGGGGTTCGAGGTCTACGACGCCGCCGTCGACCTGCGAGATGCCCGCGTGACGACAGATGTCGCGTTGAGCCGGATCGAAACCTTGCCACGCGACCAGCCCGTCTTCGCCTGGGTGCACTACATCGAACCTCACGTCCCCTACCACCCAAGCCCGAGTATCGCGAAGCGCTTCGATCCGGAATACGACGGACGCTTTGCGCTGCATTTCGGTCGCCAGCCCAAGACGGGCGACCGTGCCGAACTGTTTCAAGAGTTTCCCGACGGTCTGTCCAAACCTGTGGTCACACACCGCAATCCGTTGTCGG
>Ga0055480_10000849_pt1 | contig 11847 bp, 8 predicted proteins | sample Muzzi_PWB_D2_FD_57935 | JGI IMG/M metagenome (GOLD analysis project Ga0055480, IMG submission 57935) | Wetland microbial communities from San Francisco Bay, California, USA, that impact long-term carbon sequestration - Muzzi_PWB_D2 | ecosystem: Environmental > Aquatic > Marine > Wetlands ... | reverse complement strand
GCGAGGTGTATCATGTATCAGGCGTTACCGGGCATTGCAGTCGTTTCGCTGTCGCCGGAATCCCGGTCGCCGGCGATCACCGTTGTTACCCGTTCGCTGTGGATGTCCCGGCATCCCCGGTTCGGGCAATGCGGGTCCCGGTACGGTCAGCCGCGATTCCGTGGGCAAGGAGATACGAATGAGACTATTGCTGGTGGAAGACGACCTCGAACTGGGCCGGGGAATCCAGAAAGCGCTGATGCGCGACGGCGACCACGTCGACTGGTTGACCGACGGCGCGCAAGCGCTCGATGCGATTCGCGCGGAGCGTTTCGAAGTGGTCATACTCGACCTGCAATTGCCCGGCAAGGACGGCATCGAGGTATTGCGAACCCTGCGCCGTGAGGCAAACAGCACGCCGGTGCTGATCATGACTGCACGCGACACGGTCGACGAACGCGTACTCGGACTCGACAATGGCGCCGACGATTACGTCGTCAAGCCGGTGGAGCTGAAGGAACTGCGTTCCCGCATTCGCGCGTTGAGCCGGCGCAGCCACGGTAACGCTGCCGAGGAAATCGTTCTCGGCAAGCTGCGCATCGACCGCCGTACCCAGCAAGTCTGGTATGGCGACAAAGAAGTCCAGTTGAGCCGCCGGGAATTCGTGGTGTTGTGCGAGTTCGCCAATCGGCCCGGTCAGATTCTGGCCCGCGAGAATCTCGAAATCGTCCTCTACGGCTGGGCCGACGGCGTCGAAAGCAACGCCCTCGAGGTGCATATCCATCATCTGCGCAAAAAGCTCGACAGCAAGCTGATCAAGACGGTACGCGGTATCGGTTACAAGCTGGATATCGATCATGTCTAGCGGCGCGTCGCTGCGCCGGCGGCTGACCTGGTACGTGATAGTGACCCTGGTGTTGATGACCGCCATTTCCGGTTTTGCGGTCTACAAGGGCACTCGCGGCGAGGCCGACGAGATTTTCGGTTCGGCGCTGGTACAGACCGCGCGGATTCTCGACAGCCAGGTTTCGCGCGCTTCGATCGAGTCGAATCGGAAGCAGTTACAGCAGGCGATGGAAGGTTCTCCCCAGTTCAGGGACTATGGACGAAATTTGTTTTTCGCCGTGTTCGACCCCGAGGGCGAGATGTTGCTGGGCTCGAGTACTGCGCCGAATATCAAGAACAGGGTCATCGCCAGGGGGTTTTCCGAGTTTAGTTCCAACCACAAGAAATGGTTCATTTACGCGCTCCAGTCCAGGCATGACGATTTACTGATCGTGGTCGGCGAACGCAGCAATTATCGAGACGAGATTACCGAGTATATCGGCAAGGGTCTGTTCCTGCCGCTAATCGTGCTGCTGCCATTCTTCCTGTGGATTCTCTGGCATCTTGTCGGGGTGGCATTGAAACCCCTGGAGGATGTCGCCGAGCAGGTGCGGCAACAGGATCTCAGGCAGCTCAAGACCGTAGCCGCCGACGGGGTGCCGCGCGAAATCGACTCGCTGGTCAACGCGCTCAACCGGATGATCGTCAATCTCGACGCCGCCTATGCACGCGAACGGCGTTTCGTCAGCGACGCTTCCCACGAATTGCGCAACCCGCTGGCATCGCTGCTGATCAACGTCGACAATGCCATCGAGGAGAGCAGAGACGAAGGCGCGCGCGAGTCGCTCGAAAGCATGAAGACCAGCATCCGGCGCCTGTCGCACCTGGTATCGCAATTGCTCGAGCTCAGCCATTTCGAAAACCCGCTGTCGAGCAGGACCCTGGGGCAGGTCGATCTGTGCCGGGTTTGCCGACAGGTGATCGAGTCCTTCGAGTCTCGATCCGCGCAGCGCGGCTACGATATCGAGATGCTACTGCCGAGCGAGGGCTGTGATATCAGGGGCGATGAATCGCTGCTGTCGAGTCTGGTGACCAACCTCCTCGACAATGCCGCCAAGTACGGCGGCGCGGATGTCCATATCCGGGTTCGCTGCGAGAGGCAGGCGAACGGAGTATTACTCGAAGTCGAGGATTCGGGCGCGGGTCTCGACGCGGAACAACGCGCCCAGGCGCTGGAGCGTTTTTACCGCGCCGCCGATACCAACACCGCCGGCGCCGGTCTCGGTCTGTCTATCGTCAAGACCATTGCCGACATCCACGATGCCGGGCTGGAACTCGCGGAATCCGAACTCGGCGGACTTGCAGTCAGGATTCGCTTCGACAACGACTGATAATACAACCGGATTTGGGTAGAATGCCTCGGTCGGCAACAGTCGGCCGATCGGCAACCCAGACGGACACATGCATGAGCCATAACAACCAAAGCGTTCGTGTCGGCGCAGACATCGGCGGTACCTTTACCGATGTGGTGCTCGAAACAGGCAGCGAACAGTTCAGCACCAAGGTGCTCACCAACTACTCCGAGCCCGGGCAGGCGATCATCGACGGCCTGCTCAAGGTAACCGGGATCGCCGGGGTGGACATCGATTCCATCGACCAGTTCATTCACGGCACCACGCTGGCGACCAACGCGCTGATCGAACGTCGTGGAGCGAGTACCGCGTTCGTGACCACCAGCGGATTTCGCGACGTCATCGAGATGCGCACCGAGGGACGCTTCGAACAATACGACTTGAACCTGCAATTGCCGCCGCCGCTGGTATCGCGCGAACACCGTTACGCGGTCGACGGTCGCATCGCGGCCAGCGGCCGGGAACTGGTTGCGCTCGACGAGGACGGCCTGCGCGCGGTTGCCGCGCGCATTCGCGACGGCGGCTACCGCAGCGTCGCGATAGGCTTCATCCACGCCTATGTCAACGCCGCCCACGAACGCCGCGCCCGTGAGATCATCGCCGCCGAGGCGCCCGGCGTCAGTATCTCGATTTCCAGCGAGGTGTCGCCGCAAATGCGCGAATTCGAGCGCTTCAACACGGTTTGCGCGAACGCCTTCATCAAGCCCTTGATGGCTTCCTATCTCGAACGTCTGGTGGAGCGCTTCCGCGCCGAGGGCGGGCAGTGCCCGGTTTTCATGATGCACTCGGGCGGCGGTCTGATCTCGGTCGACAGCGCGATCGAATTCCCGGTGCGGCTGCTCGAATCCGGGCCCGCGGGCGGCGCGATCTATGCCGCCGACTATGCCGCCGGGTACGGTCTCGACAAGGTGCTGTCCTACGACATGGGCGGTACCACCGCAAAGATCTGCATGATCGAAAACCGCGTACCGAAGACCGCGCGCACCTTCGAGGTCGCGCGCACCTGGCGCTTCAAAAAGGGCTCCGGCATGCCCGTATCCATCCCGGTCATAGAAATGGTCGAAATCGGCGCCGGCGGCGGCTCGTTGGGCTGGGTCGATGAAATGAACCAGATTCGCGTCGGTCCCGAAAGCGCGGGCTCCGAGCCCGGGCCCGCCAGCTACGGCCGTGGCGGACGGAAACCGGCAGTGACCGATGCCGATCTGCTGCTGGGGCGGCTCGACCCCGAGCACTTCGCGGGCGGAGATATCCGTCTCGAGACGCAAAACGCCGTGGATGCGATGCAGGCCGAGATCGGGCAGCGTCTGGACATGGATGCCGAGGTCGCTGCCATCGGTATCTGCGAGGTGGTCGACGAAAACATGGCCAACGCCGCGCGTGTGCATGCGGTCGAAAACGGCAAGGAACTGGCCGATTTCACGATGATCGCCTTTGGCGGCGCGGCGCCGCTGCACGCCAGCCGGCTGTGCGAAAAGCTCGATATCGATCGGTTGCTGATCCCGCCCGGTGCGGGCGTGGGTTCGGCGATCGGTTTCTTGCGCGCACCGTTCGGTTTCGAGGCCGTGCGCGGCGCGTTTCTGCGTCTCTCCGAGTTCGACCCCGACTGGACCAATCGCCTGATCGGCGAGCTCGACGCCGAGGCGCAGCGCTTCGCGCAGGCCGGCGGGGCGGGGCTCGAACTGGAGCGCGAAATCAAGGCTTACATGCGCTACGAGGGGCAGGGCTGGGAAATCGTCGTGCCGCTGCCCGATCGCGACTTCGGCGCCGGCGACGCCGCCGAGATTCGCCGCCGCTTCGAAGAAGAGTACCGGCGGCTGTTCGGTCGCGCGCTGGACGGGCTCGATATCGAAATCATGACCTGGTCGGTGCAGGTGCGCAGCCGGCTGCCCGCGCCGCGCCCGGTCGCGCCGGCGGACACGAAAAAGCTCCGCAGCAGCGACGAAACCCGGCGCATCTACGATGCGCGCGAACAGTGCTTCGCCGACGCCGCGGTCCACCACCGCGAGGCACTCGAGACCGGCGATTGCATAGACGGTCCCGCGGTCATCGTTGAACGCGAAACCACTACCATCGTAACCGGCCGTTACCGGGTGGTCAGGCAGTCCGACGGTTGCCTGCTACTCGAACGCAAGGAGAAATAACATGTCCGACGGTATTTCCAACGTCCACATGCAGGTGATGTGGAATCGTCTTATCGCGGTGGTCGAAGAGCAGGCGCTGACGCTGGTGCGCACCGCGTTCTCGACCTCGGTGCGCGAGGCCGGCGACGTTTCGGCCGGGGTTTTCGATCGCGAGGGCCTGATGATCGCGCAAGCCGTGACCGGGACGCCCGGCCACGTCAATGCGATGGCTGCCGCGGTGCGTAATTTTATCGACGAGATCGGCGAGGACAGGATCTTCGAGGGCGATTCGTATATCACCAACGATCCCTGGAAGGGCACCGGCCACCTGCACGATTTCACCTTCGTCAACCCGTCCTTTCGCGACGGCAGGCTGGTCGGATACTTCGCCTGCACCGCGCATGTGGTCGACGTCGGCGGCCGCGGCTTCGGTCCCGACGCGACCGAGGTTTACGAGGAGGGCATTCGCATCCCGATCATGAAGTTCGCCGAGCGCGGCGAAGTCGACCTCGGGCTGGTGAAGCTGATTCGCAACAACGTGCGCGAGTCCGGTCAGGTTATCGGCGATCTCTACTCGCTGTCGTCCTGCAACGACACCGGCCATCGCCGCCTGATGGATATGATGGACGAGTTCGGGATCGACGACCTGCAGGCGCTGCGGGATTTTATTTTCGACAACAGCCTCGCCGCGACTCTGGAACACCTGAAGGATCTGCCGGGGGGTTCCTGCGACAACGAGATGATCGTCGACGGCTACGACGAGCCGGTAACCCTGAAGCTGAAACTCCAGGTCGGCGCCGACGGCGTGCTCGCCGACTACAGCGGCACCAGCGGCCTGAGCGCGCGCGGCATCAACGTGCCGTTGATCTACACCACGGCATATACCTGCTATGCGCTGAAATGTGCGCTGGCGCCGCAAATTCCGAACAACCATGCGTCGCTGTCACCGTTTCGGGTCACCGCGCCGGAAAATTGCATCTTGAACGCGCTGCATCCGGCGCCGGTCTCGACGCGCCACATGCTGGGGCAATTCCTGCCCGACGTGGTGTTCGGCGCGTTGCACAAGATGGTGCCCGGCACGGTGCCGGCCGAGGGTTCCAGCGCGTTGTGGATCGTGCAGCTCGGTGCGTCGCCGGTCGCCGGTGGCGCTCCGGCCGAGGGCGAGTCGTTACGCAGCTCGCAGCTGCTGATGTTCAATTCCGGCGGCAGCGGCGCGAGGCCGGGGCTGGACGGCCTGTCGGCGACCGCGTTTCCGTCCGGGGTGCATAGCATGTCATCGGAGGTCATGGAGTACGCCGGACCGGTCACTATCTGGCGCAAGGAATTGCGCGAGGGTTCGGGCGGCGCCGGCGAGCGTCGCGGCGGCCTCGGCCAGGTGATCGAATTCTCGGCCAATCCCGGGCATAAAATGTATATCAATGCGATGTTCGACCGCTGTCTGAACCCGGCGCGCGGCCGCGACGGAGGACGGCCCGGCGGCGCCGGCGAGGTCGGCCTCGACGACGGCAGCCAGTTGTCTTCGAAGGGCAAGCAATGGGTGCCCGACGGCCGGCGGCTGGTGGTGAAACTGCCCGGCGGCGGCGGTTACGGCGACCCGGCGAAGCGCGACCGGGTACTGGTCGAACAGGATGTCGCGCGCGAGTACATCGACGAGCAGCAAGCCAGGGACGATTACAACTACGAGTAAGCCGCAACCGCGATTTTCCAACACCGGAAAATCGGGGTCAGATCAGAATTTCCGAGAACGCCCTGCCTAACGCCTCCGCGGGCAGGGGCAATCCTTGCCTGCGCAAGGATTGCGTCACGCTTCGATCGAAGCGTCGGTGAGCGAGGAAATTTTGCTCTGACCCCCTCAACAGCAGTCGCAATTAAATCGATGCCTGCGATGCAAGCCCGTTCGAGCGGGCTTGCCGAAGCCGACAGTTATCCGACTAGCCAACTCCGGGATACTGGTTCAGAAAACTGGAGGTTTTTCGATTGAATTGGATCTTTCCCTAAACTGGAAAAGTTATACCAGATCGTCGGCCCTCCCAAAACCTGCCAGGAACCGCTCGGAGCGACCTTCGGTCGCAGTCGGAGGAGGCGTCGGGATGCTTCGCCCTCGCCGAGGGGGACAGAGCAGGCGTCGGTACCGACGGGGCGACAGGCGAAGCGCGGCGACGCCAGGTCAGTCCCCAAGCCTCCCAAAGATGGAAATTTGACTCTGACCGAAATTTAGAGGAGTTCAGATCAGGGACTGGCGGGCGTAGTCGAGGTAGATTTCCTGCAGGCGGCGGGTCAGCGGGCCGGGTTTGCCGTCGGCGATCGTCTGCCCGTCGATATTCACCGCCGGCATGACATAGGCCGAGGCCGCGGTGACGAAGGCTTCGTCCGCCGCCAGCGCCTGTTCGAGGGTAAAGCGGGTCTCGACCAGCTCCAGGCCTTTCGATTCGCACAGCGCGATCACGGCTCGGCGCGTTATGCCGGGTAGAATGTGATTGCCTTCGAGCGGCCGCGTCCTGACGGAATCTCCGTCGATGATGAAAAAACTCATGCTGCCGCACTCGGTGACGTAGCCGTCCGCGTCGATCATTAACGCTTCGTCGGCGCCGGCCTCGTGCGCGGCATGCTTGGCCAGCACCTGGCCGAGCAGGTTTACGGTCTTGATATCGCGCCGCGCCCAGCGGATATCCGGCGTGCTGGCGAGTCGAATGCCGGCCTCGCTCGCGGTACTTTCCCCGGCGGATTTCGGCTGGGTGAACATCAACACGGTCGGCTCGATATCCGCCGGCCAGTCGAAATCGCGTTCGGCGACGCCGCGCGTGACCTGCATGTAGACCAGTCCCTCGTCCAGATCGTTGAGCTCGACCAGCCGGCGAAAGGCCTGCAGGATTTGCGCGGCATCGAGCGGCGATTCCATCTCCAGCTTTTCGAGCGAGCCGCGGTAACGTTGCATGTGGTGCTCGAAATCGACCAGCTTGCCGTCGAGTACGCCGGCGACCTCGTAGACCGCATCGCCGAAGTTGACCGCGCGGTCGAAAATCGAGATTTTCGCCTCCTCGGGCGGCAGGAATTCCCCATTCAAAAAGACGACTCGTCCCATGTTCAAGAAACCTTACTTTGATCCGGCAAAATGCTAGCATACCGCGCATGTCAGAGACAGGTCGCGAAAAACTTGCCGCCCGCTTCCGGGAATTCCTGCCCGCCGAGAGCGTCATCGATCAGCAGACTTCGCTGAGAGCCTACGAATGCGACGGCCTGTCGGCCTATCGAGAGCAGCCGCTGCTGGTGTTGCTGCCCGAAAATATCGCGCAGGTTCAGCAGATCATGCGGCTTTGCCACGAGCAGCGCCTGCCCGTGGTCAGCCGCGGCGCCGGCACCAGCCTGTCGGGCGGCGCGCTGCCGCATGCCGGGGGCGTGGTGCTGTCACTGGCGAAAATGAATCGCATCCTCAAGATCGACCAGTTGTCGCGCCTCGCGGTGGTCGAGCCCGGGGTGCGCAACCTGGCGATCTCGGAAGCGGTGCGGGACAGGGGACTTTATTATGCCCCGGACCCATCCTCGCAAATCGCCTGTTCGATCGGCGGCAATGTCGCCGAGAACGCCGGCGGCGTGCATTGCCTCAAGTACGGCCTGACGCTGCACAACATACTCGCGCTCAAGGTGGTCGCCGCGGACGGCTCGATATTCGAGATCGACCAGCGCGCGCTGCAGCGCGACGGTTATGACCTGATGCCTCTGCTGGTCGGTTCCGAGGGTATGCTCGGTATCGTTGTCGAAGTCACGGTCAAGCTGCTGCCGATACCGCGCTGCGCGCGCGTGGTCATGGGCGTGTTCGATTCGATCGAAAAGGCCGGCGACAGCGTCGCCGCGATCATCGGCGAGGGCATCATTCCCGCGGGCATCGAAATGATGGACAACCCGGCGATTCGCGCCGCCGAGGATTTCGTCCACGCAGGCTACCCGGTGGAGGCCGAAGCGATCCTGATCTGCGAACTCGACGGCACCGAGGAAGAGGTGCAGGCGCAGATCACGCTGGTCGAGCAGGTGCTGACCAGGGGCGGGGCGGTCGAAACCCGCCTGGCCCGCGACGAGGCCGAGCGCCTGTTGTTCTGGTCGGGGCGCAAGGCGGCGTTCCCGGCGGTCGGCCGGATCTCGCCCGATTACTACTGCATCGACGGCACTATTCCGCGTAAATCGCTGGCCGCGGTACTCGCCGGCGTACGCTCGCTTTCCGAGGAATACGGCCTGCCGGTGGCCAACGTTTTCCACGCCGGCGACGGCAACCTGCACCCGCTGATTCTCTACGACGCCAACAACGAGGGCGAACTCGAGAAAACCGAGGAACTCGGCAGCCGAATCCTGCAGCTGTGCATCCATCACGGCGGCACGATCACCGGCGAGCACGGCGTCGGCGTCGAAAAGCTCGGCGAGATGTGCGTGCAGTTCAGCGAGCCCGAACGCAACCAGTTCCACGCCGTACGTGAATGCTTCGACCCGCTCAAGATACTCAACCCAGGCAAGGCGATTCCGACGCTGGCGCGCTGCGCCGAGTTCAACGCCATGCATGTCCACGACGGAGAAGTGCCGTTCCCGGAACTGGACCGGTTCTAATGGCCGAAATCGTCGATCTTAGCATCGAGGACGAACTGAAGGCGCAGGTCAGGGCGGTCGCCGCCGGCGGCGGTCAGATCGAGATCATCGGTGGCGGCAGCAAGCGTTTCTACGGCGAAACCATCGAGGCCTTGCCGATCGACGTCAGCGCGCACAGCGGGGTCGTCGATTACGATCCCGCCGAACTCGTCATCACCCTGCGCGCCGGTTGCGGCCTGGCCGATGTCCAGTCACTGCTCGCCGGGCAGCGCCAGATGTTCGGATTCGAACCCCCGCTGTTCGGCGCTGAGTCGACCATCGGCGGCATGGTGGCCGCGGGTATCGCCGGACCCCGACGCGCTTTCGCCGGCGGCATTCGCGATTTCGTGCTCGGCGTTAAAATGCTCGACGGGCGCGGCCAGGTGCTGAATTTCGGCGGCCGTGTAATCAAGAACGTGGCCGGTTTCGACCTCGCGCGAGTCATGGTCGGATCGCAGGGAACGCTGGGCGTAATTCTCGAGGTTTCGATTCGTGTGGTGCCGATCCCGGAAGCGGAAACGACCCTGGATTTCGAGCATAAATCGGCCGGCGAACATATTCGCTGGATCAACGGCCTCGGCTCGCATCCCTGGCCGATATCGGCATCGCAATGGGCAGCCGGCCAGAGCCGCCTGCGCCTGTCGGGTAGCGAGCAAGGCCTGCGCGAGGCCTCATCGCAGCTCGGCGGCGAGCAAATCGACTATGCCTGGGACGATCTCAGGGAACAGCGGCTCGAGTTTTTCGATCCCGATCAGCCCCTGACCCGGATCACCCTGCCGCCCGCGCATGCGGATCTGCCGATCGATCTGCCTCAACTGATCGAATGGGGCGGGGCGCTGCGCTGGTTCAGCGGCGCCGGCAATATCGCCGACATGCGCGCCGGTCTCGAGGGCGCGGGCGCCAGCGTGTGCGCCTATCGAGGCCACGACGCCGGGGTCGGCGTGTTTCACCCGTTGCCCGAGCCGATGCTGCGACTGCACCGCAGCCTCAAGTCCAGCTTCGATCCGGCGGGTATCTTCAATCCCGGCAAAATCTATCCCGGCCTTTAGGCATGCAGACCAATCTCGCCTCAAGATTCAAGCAGCAGGAACAGGCCGGGGAGATCGACTCGATCCTGCGCAAGTGCGTGCATTGCGGGTTCTGCAATGCGACCTGCCCGACCTACCAGTTGCTCGGCGACGAGCTCGACGGGCCGCGCGGGCGCATCTACCAGATGAAACAGTTTCTCGAGGGCGAACCCGCGAATGCGGAAATGCTCAAGCACCTGGACCGCTGCCTGACCTGCCGTGCCTGCGAAACCACCTGCCCGTCTGGCGTCAGGTACAGCCACCTGCTGGAGTTCGGCAAGCACGCGATCGAGGCGGAGCTGCCCCGCCCGGGCTGGGACCGCTGGCGCCGGCGCGCGATCGTCCGCTTCATCAATTCGGGATGGTTGTTTTCCTCGGCACTCGGTGTCGGCCGGATTCTGAAGCCCCTGCTGCCGGGGCGGTTCGGCCGCGCGGTACCGGCGCGGCAGAAACCGGTTGCGCGCACTCGCTCGAGCCACGCGCGCAAGGTATTGATGCTGGCCGGTTGTGTGCAGCCGGCACTCGCGCCGAATACCAACAATCATGCGATCAACCTGCTCGGCAAGCTCGGCATCGAAGTCGTCGAGTTATCCGCACGCCTGTGCTGCGGCGCCGCGGCGATGCATACCTCGGAGCCCGAGTATGCGATGCGCCAGATGAAACGGCTGATCGACGCCTGGTGGCCGCATGTCGAGGCCGGGGTCGAGGCGATCGTGATCACCGCCACCGGCTGCGGAGTCAGCGTCGCGGATTACGGGCGCCTGCTGGCCGGGGATCCAGATTACGCCGACAAGGCGTCACGGATCTCCGCGCTTTATTGCGATCTGGTCGAAATCGTCGAGACCGGGATAGAGTCGCTGTCACCGCCGCAAAATTCGGGCAAGCGCGTCGCCGTACACACGCCCTGCACCATGCAGCACGGCCTGGGCCTCGCCGGCCGGGTCGAGCGCCTGCTCGAGAAGCGGGGTTACGAAATCTGTGCCGTCGAGGATGCCCACCTGTGCTGCGGCTCGGCCGGTACCTACTCGATGCTGCAGCCGGCTCTCTCCACGCGCCTGCGCACCAATAAGATCAGGGCGCTGTCGATCGATCACCCCGATATCGTCGTCACCGCCAACATCGGCTGCCAGGTGCACCTTGCCGAGGATGGCAGCCTGCCGCTGCGCCACTGGATCGAATTGCTGTAAAACCCGCAGCGTTTCAGTCAGTTAACTCCAACCGCGGGAATCCGCCGCGAGCGCGCTAACGTGTAACCTGGCGGTAACATTCGGCGGCGATAATCCTTACTCGTTGCGGGGCGATTGATTATTCCCCTAAGGTAGGTTAGTTTTAGCTGCCCGGTGCTTACCGGGTGAGCGATCGACAGCAATTCAGATACCAATAAATTAACAAGGGCTCTTGAGGACACTTCCAATGAAAATATTCCGATACTTGATGACTGTCGGCCTGATGGTCGCTGCCGGTTCCGCGCTGGGCGCGGGCTGCCCGGCGATTACCGTCGACGACATGCAGGGCGTTCCCGCCGGCAAATACCCGCAACAATACGACCTGGCCGAGTTCGAAAAGCTCGCCGGATGCAAAATGGCCTTCCACGACAATCCGGACATAGCCAAGCTCAACGGCCGCATCCGCGGCAACCCGGCGAAATTGCCCCCGGTGGCTGAGCGGATTCCCGAGGAGGCCCTCGTGGTCGCCCCGTATCGCAGCATCGGCAAGTACGGCGGCACATTCGACATGATGTCGAACGCGACCGAAGCCGGCACCTCGGACTTCCTCGCCATTCGCCACGTCAACCTGGTGCGCTATTCCGACGATTTGCAGACCATCGTGCCG
>Ga0055480_10000847_pt1 | contig 11858 bp, 8 predicted proteins | sample Muzzi_PWB_D2_FD_57935 | JGI IMG/M metagenome (GOLD analysis project Ga0055480, IMG submission 57935) | Wetland microbial communities from San Francisco Bay, California, USA, that impact long-term carbon sequestration - Muzzi_PWB_D2 | ecosystem: Environmental > Aquatic > Marine > Wetlands ... | reverse complement strand
TCTGGTCATAGGTGTTTGCGCCATTCCCCCCGTGGCCAAGCAACGCGAGGAAACCTTCCTGCCAAGCGAACCCTCGTCCAAAAGCTCCGGTAAAGGTCTCCTCGACCTCTTCAACGCTGAACGGATCGAAAAGTTGGTTCGCGACATCTGGAAGCCCAATGACAAGGAGGCGGAAGTAAAAGAAAAACACGCAAAGAATGCGGGCCGCAAACCCCCGGGAATTTTCAAAATCTGCGCCCAGAGCGTGGCGATCATGGAGAACGAAATCAACGCCTTGCGCCTGGCCCGCAACGAGATCGACATCCTGATTCGGCCGGACCTCAACGGCATTACCCTGTTGGAGTTTCATCGTGCGGAGGAATCGATTCAGGCCGGGGAACGGGCTGCCCGGGGCATGGTCGCCAAAATCCGTGCGCTGATAGCAGGCGATTGCAACGCTTAGCCCTTATGATAATATTTAACCTCCTAAAATAACTAACCTTACCGGAGGAGACCATGTTCGATTTAATAGAAAAAACCCTGCTGGCGGGCATCGGAGCCTTGTCCCTGACCCAGAAGAAGGCGGAAGAGCTGGCCAAAGAATTTCAACAGCAGTTGAACCTGAGTGAAGAAAAAGGCAAGGAACTGCTGGCCAAGGTGCGCAAGGCCGCCGAAGAGAACCAAACAAAACTTGAGGAATTGGCCAAGGAGGAAGTCAAGCGTGCCTGTGAACGAATGGGACTGATAAATCGGGAGGAGTTCACCAAACTCCAGAAGAAGGTTGCCGCCCTCGAGAAAAAGGTCAAGGGCCTCTCGGCCTGAGAGCTTCAGGGCCCGGACCATTAACCGATGCTGACCTTCGCCCGGATCAACCGGAATATCCGATCCATCCGCCGTTACCGTGCCGTTCTCGGCGTCCTCATCAAATACGGTTTCGGTCATGTCATTGAGCAGCTCAACATCAATTACTATCTTGAACTCGGTCGTCGGATCGTTACTTTCAACAGCGCCCCCAAGGAAATTCAGCGGCTGAGCCAACCGGAAAGACTGCGTCTGGCCATGGAGGAGCTCGGTCCCACCTTCATCAAGCTGGGCCAACTTCTTTCCACCCGACCCGATCTCATCCCCAGGGAATACGTTCAGGAATTCGGCAAGCTTCAGGACGAGGTGGCCCCGATATCTCTTGATGCCGTCCGGGAAGAGATCCTCCGGGAGTTGGGCTACCCAACGGACAAGCTCTTTGCTTTCTTTGATGACGTTCCACTCGCCGCCGCATCTATCGCCCAGGTGCACCGCGCCCGGCTGCCATCGGGTGAAGACGTCGCGGTCAAGATTCGTCGCCCCGGCATTCAGAAGATTATCGAAACCGATCTTGATATTCTCATGGGGCTTGCCTACCTGTTCGAACACCACCTGCCCGGTGGCGACCTGTTCGATCCTATCGCCATCGTCAAGGAGTTTCGCCGCACCATCCGCCGGGAACTCGATTTCTCCCGTGAAGGGCACACCATAGACCGCTTTGCGGCGAATTTCGCCGATGATGACACAGTTAAGGTGCCGAAGGTCTTCTGGGATCACACCTCCGAGCGAGTGTTGACCATGGAATTTGTGGCCGGCACCAAGGTGTCGGATAACGATCAGTTAAAAACCATCGATTTTGACCCGAAACTCGTCGCCCGGCGCGGTGCCGACGCTTTCCTGAAGCAGGTCCTGGTCCACGGCCTGTTTCATGGCGACCCCCATCCGGGAAATTTCTTCATTCTCCAAGGGAATGTCATCTGTCTTCTCGATTACGGCATGGTGGGGCACCTTGGTGAGGACCTGAAATTCAAACTTTCCGACCTGCTGATGGCGGTCCTGGATCGGGACGTAGACCGAATCATCAACAATCTTCTTTACTCCGGAGAGTTGACTGACGAAGTCCATGTCAATCAGTTGAAGCGGGACCTTTCCGAATTCATTGACGATTATTACGAAATCCCCTTGCAGGAGATAAACACCGGGGAACTCCTCACCGATTTCGTCGAAATCATGACGCATTACCGGATCAAATTTCCTCCCGACCTGATGTTGCTGGCCAAGGCCCTCCTAACCATGGAAGGGATCGGTCGGGAATTGGATCCCGATTTCAACATGGTTTCCCATCTCAAGCCGTTCATGGAAGATTTGCTGCGCGACCGGCTGGCTCCGGGCACCCTTTCCAAGGAAATGTGGAAAATGGCTCAAGCCTATGGGAACCTGGCTAAAAACCTCCCCCGGGATTTCAAGGAATTCATCAACCGGGTCAACCGGAACAAGTTCAAGATCGACCTTGAACACCGGGGTCTTGAAAAAATCCTCCAAGACCTCGATAAGGCCAGCAACCGTCTTTCTTTCAGCCTGTTGATCGCCGCCCTGATCATCGGTTCCTCATTGATCATGCAGACCAGCAAAGGGCCGATGCTGTTCGGTTTTCCAATCCTGGGGTTTCTCGGCTATTCGATCGCCGGATTCCTAGGCCTATGGCTCGCCATTGCCATCCTTCGCTCGGGCCGACTTTAATTCTTGCAGTGTAGCAGAAATGCCACACAACAGTCTTTCATGGTACATTCGGAACAACTCGACCGGCCTTGCAAAGTCGACCCTCCAGCGTTTTCAGGCGGTTAAAGATTCTGTTCCCCTGGCACGCTGCTTGCTCTTTTTTTTAAATTCTCAACTTAATTGACACCGGGTACGGGAAGGTCCTGTCCATGATTTTTGAGAGCACGATTGCCAACTCGGTTTCTCTGAGCGGAATCGGCCTGCACACTGGGGCTCAAACCACTATGGTTTTGCGTCCCGCTCCTGCCGACACCGGCATTGTGTTTCGCCGGCGGGAACAGGAGCGCATCGTCTCGATTCCCGCAAACGCTGCCAATGTCGTCAATACCAGGTTCGCCACGGTTTTGGGCCACCAGGGTTTGACCGTCTCCACCGTCGAACATTTCCTCGCCGCCCTGGCCGGATGTCGGGTAGACAATCTATGGGTTGATATCGACGGACCGGAAATCCCAGTCCAGGACGGAAGCGCGCTCCCTTTCGTCAAGCTTCTGCAAACCGCCGGCCTCAAACGGCTGCATGCCCCCCGGAAATATCTTTCGATTACGAGGCATATTTCCGTTGTCGATGAGGGAAGAAGGGTCTCCATCGTTCCGTCCCGGTTTTTTCGCCTCTCCTATGATATTGCCTTCAACCACCCGGCTATCCCTCCGCAACATCTCTCAATTAAATTTTCAACCGGGCTGTTTCAAAAGGAGATCGCACCGGCGAGAACCTTCGGGTTTCTCCACGAAGTTGAAAAACTTAAGGAGCTGGGATTGGCCCGAGGCGGCACATTGGATAATGCCATCGTCTTTGATGGCCGGGGTGTGATCAATCCCGCCGGGTTGCGGTTTCCCGATGAAATCGTTCGGCACAAAATCCTGGATGCCATTGGCGATTTCCGACTTCTAGGCTATCCCATTCTGGGCCACATCCGAGCCTTTAAAGCCGGTCATGAAATAAATCAACGGCTGGTGAATAAAATCCTCGCCTTACCCGAATGTTGGAAATTGGTGGAAGTCGCCAACGAGGACTCACAGCGGGGAGCAGTGCCTTCTCCGGCCCTGGTTTCCAATTTTCTTTAATTCGTTATCTATTTGCCTGCGTCCAAGGTTCCCCTGCAAAGGCAGCCCAACCGGCTGCCTTTGCAGGTTTTTGCCTGCGTGCTGGAAGATGTTATGACTCCCGTTTTTCCCCGGTTAAAAATACCATCAGCCCCTGATCAGAAAATTTCCGGGGGACGTTTCTTGTCATTTTGGAAAAATCGGCGGCCGAAAGAGATTTGCGCCGTCGCCCTGTTTTCCGCAAAGCATGGTCGGTTTGTTCGCAGTCTGAAGTCGGCGCCCTGAGAACCCCGGTTGTTTTCTTGAAATAGGTCCGGATATTTCGTGCCTGGAGCATAGCTTGCAATGCTTCCTAATTTGCCCCTAAAATATTTTGATTTGCCCCTTGCAAGGCGTTAGATAACCGCATGGCCGTCAAGGATAAAGATCTCAAAAAACCGTTTAAGTATCGCCGCGAATGGCTGATCCTGGGACTGATCACAGTCCTTGCTCTGCTGCTCATTCAGTTTGAATCGAGGCTGATCAACTTTACCGGCGAGCTTCCTTTTTCCAACAGCATCCTGGTTCTGGGCCTGATCAATTTTAATATTCTCCTTATTGTCCTTTTTATCTTTCTGCTGTTCCGTAATCTTTTCAAACTGATCCTTGATCGCCGCCGCAACATTCCGGGCGCCATGCTGAGAACCAAGCTGGTGGTGGCGTTTATCGCTCTTTCCCTGATCCCAACCATGATGCTCTTTTTCGTCTCAGCGGGATTCATCACCAATACCATTGAAAACTGGTTTAATGAGCAGATCGAGGCGTCTCTGCAAGAATCCCTGGAAGTCGCACAGACCTATTACAAGAATTCGGCGGCCAACGCTCTCTATTACGGGGAACAGATCGCCCGCATCGTTAAAGAGCAGAAACTCCTGAACGAAGGGAATCTGCCTCAGTTAAGGGATTTGATCCATCAGAAGCAGCAAGAATACAATCTGGGGATTGTGGAGGTTTTCTCCGCCACCAATGAAGAATTGGTGCGGGCCGCGAACCTCCAGGTACCGGTTGCCGAGATTACCGATCCCGGGTCGGATATCATTCGGGAGGCCTTGCAGGACAACCGGTTTACCCGCATCACTCCCGTCGGGAAAGCCGATCTGATACGGGGTTTCGTCCCGGTTTATTCCAATTGGAACCCAACGGATGTTGTCGGCGTAGTGGTCGTCAATTATTACGTCCCCTACTCCCTGGTCAATAAGATGAAGGAGATTTCCTCTTCTTTTGAACAGTACAAAAGCACGAAATTGCTCAAAGGGAAAATTCAAAAAGGATATATCGTCCTGCTGTTGCTGATCGCGCTGGTAATCGTCTTCCTGGCCACGTGGTTCGGTTTTCATCTGGCTCGTGGGATCACCGGACCGATCCAGGAATTGGCTGAAGCCACCGGCAAGGTGGCGGAGGGTGACCTCGAAGTGCACATTGAACGAAACACTGACGATGAAATCGGTATTCTGGTCGACGCCTTCAATAAAATGACCGGAGATCTTCGCCGCAGCCAGCAGAAAATCCACGAAGCGAATGTGGAACTTCAAGCGTCCAACCTGGAATTGGAACAGCGTCGCCGTTATATGGAAATCGTCCTTCGCAACGTCACCGCCGGGGTCATCTCCGTCGACAGCGAGGGGACCATCAGCACCATTAATAAATCGGCGGAAAAATTACTGAAAATCAAGGCGGAAAAGGTTTTGGGACGGAATTACCGTGAAGTCGTTGGACCGGAACATAAGGCGCTGATCAAAGAGTTTCTGCGGGACCTGACCAATTCGGGAAAGGACTCCATCCGCAAACAAACGACTCTGAAACTTCGCGACCACAAGTTGACTATGCTGATCAATGTCACGACTCTGCGGGATGAAAACGACGAATTCATGGGTACGGTCCTGGTCTTTGACGATCTGTCCCAGCTGCTAAAAGCCCAACGCATGGAAGCCTGGCGTGAAGTGGCGCGCCGCATAGCTCACGAGATCAAGAATCCGCTGACCCCGATTCAATTGTCGGCCCAACGTTTGCGGCGACGGTACATGGACCAGTTTCAGGAGGGGGATGCGGTCTTTGACGAATGTACCAGAATGATTATCCAGCAGGTTGAGGAGTTAAAAAACCTGGTCAATGAGTTCCATAATTTCGCCCGAATGCCAGCCAGTAATCCGACGCCAAATAATCTGAACGAACTTCTCAATGAAGCCTTAATCCTTTATCAGGAAGGACATAAAGAGATTGAGTTCTCTTTTCATCCCGACCCCGACCTCCCCACCTTTCGGTTGGACCGGGACCAGATCAAGCGGGTGGTGATCAATTTACTCGACAATGCTGTCGGCGCTATTGATGGGGAAGGTGCCGTCGAGGTGGAAAGCCACTACAATCCGAAACTTCAGATCGCCAGTTTCTCAGTAGCCGATACCGGGTGCGGTATTCCGCCCGATGACAAGCCACGTCTTTTCGAACCCTATTTCTCCACCAAAAAATCTGGAACGGGCCTGGGGCTGGCTATTGTGTCCACCGTCATCGCCGACCACAACGGATATATTCGGGTCAAGGACAACTACCCGAAGGGAACTCGATTTATTATCGAACTTCCGGTCACCAGCAGTACCGCGGCCGCCTGACCCATAGGCAGATCGCCAAACGGGAACTTATTATCATTATGAAAAACATTCTGATCGTTGACGACGAGCAAAGTATTCGCGAGAGCCTGACTGGCATTCTTCAGGACGAAAAATTTCGGACTTTACTCGCCACCACCGGAGAAGAAGCCTTGGCGATACTCAAGTCGGAAAACCCCGATCTGATCCTCCTCGATATCTGGATGCCCGGCATGGATGGTCTGGAAACCCTGGAACAAATTCGTGAGATCTATCCGGAGCAGATGGTGGTCATGATGAGCGGCCACGGTACTATCGAAACGGCCGTAAAAGCGACCAAACTTGGAGCTTACGACTTTATTGAAAAACCGTTATCGCTGGAAAAGGTTCTTCTCTGCATCCAGAATGCCTTTAAAGTTGGGGAGTTGCTGGTCGAAAATCGGACCCTTAAGGCAAAACTTGCCAGGGAGCATGAAATGATCGGGGACAGTCCGGTTATTCGCCAGTTAAAACAACAGATCGAGGTGGCCGCACCGACTTCCGGATGGGTTTTGATCACGGGGGAGAATGGGACCGGAAAGGAGTTGGTGGCCCGGGCTATTCACTTTCTGTCACGCCGAAAACACAAGATGTTTGTCGAAGTCAACTGTGCAGCCATTCCCGAAGAATTGATCGAATCAGAATTATTCGGCCATGAAAAAGGAGCATTCACCGGGGCGACCAATCCGCGCAAAGGGAAATTCGACCAGGCACATGAAGGGACCCTGTTCCTGGACGAGATCGGCGATATGAGCCTCAAGACCCAAGCTAAAATCCTGCGCATTCTGCAGGAGAAGAAATTCGAACGGGTCGGGGGCAACCGGACCATCGAGGTCGATGTGCGGGTCATTGCAGCTACCAACAAAGATCTACAGGCAGAAATCCGTGCGGGCAACTTTCGCGAGGATCTCTTCTACCGACTCAATGTCTTGCCGTTCAATGTTCCTTCCCTGCGAGAGCGTCGCGAAGACATCCCGATGCTGGCAAACCACTTTCTTGAACTCTTTTGCCGCCAGGAAAGCCGTGATATTAAATTTCTGACCGAAAATTCCCTCGATGCTCTTGTCCGCTATTCCTGGCCCGGAAACGTACGGGAGTTGAAGAACATTATCGAGCGGCTGGCGATCATGATCCCCCGGCGGGAGATCGGAATCGGTGATCTTCCCGAGTCCATTCGAGATGATCGCCAGGAAAATGCAGGAAAACCGTTTACCGCCATCGACTCTGACAATTACCGGGAGGCCAGGGAGGAATTCGAGCGGCAATTCCTCCTTCAGAAGCTCGAGGAAAACGACTGGAATGTCTCCCGCACCGCTGAAGTTATTGACATGGAACGTTCCAACCTTCACCGAAAAATAAAGCCTATGGCATTGAACCGAAGAAATAGGGTCTGTCCTTGACTACCTGACTGGATTTAGGGTAAATTTCTACTCACGGAACGAAGGGGGCATTTTCCAAATCGGCAAAAAACGAAACCGCATCAACTGCAGAGGAGCAGCCGGTGCGGTTCTTCACTTTTGGGAGTTCTTAACTATTTACCCGCCATGACGACTTGCCGAAGGACAATCAAAAGCCGTGTCTGCTTTTTGCTGGCATTGGCCCTTATTTGGGCTCTCCTCGCCCCTATTGCCGGTGGAACCGAGGAAACCCGCCTGCGGCCTGAGACATGGGGTCGCAAGGTCCTCTCCGAGCACCTTGACAACTGGTACCAGGTGGATCCTCTGCTCTTCCGCAGTGAGCAACCAGACCAAGACGGCATGAGAGAAATTGCCGCCTTCGGCATCAAGCGCGTCCTCAACTTGCGCTGGCTCCACGACGATGAGGACGAGGCGGAAGGGACCGGATTAAAACTCTATCACGTGCCGATGCTGGCCGAGGCTGTGAACGAAGACCTGATCGTCGAAGCGTTAAGGATCATCGGTGCCTCCAGCGATCCGATTCTCGTGCATTGCCAGCACGGCTCTGACCGAACCGGGATTGTTTCAGCCATGTATCGGATCATTTATCAGGGCTGGTCGAAAACCGAGGCAATTAATGAAATGCGGCAGGGCGGTTACGGCTTTCACGCCATTTTCAACAATCTCCCCCGTTTCATCGAGAATGCCGACATCAAGGCGATCCGCAAAAAGCTTGCGGAGGATGGAAAGGAACTGGGTCTCAAGCCTTTCACCTCCGACGGCTGCTCGGCCTTCCCGGACGGAACCTTGGCGCAACCCGAAAAGTGGCGCCATTGTTGCCTGAACCATGACCTGGCCTACTGGAAGGGGGGGACTTATGAAGAGCGATTGGCTGCCGACCAAGCCCTGAGGGCCTGCGTCACAGAAATCGGCGAACCGAAACTAGCCGAGCTGATGCTGCAGGGGATTCGGCTTGGCGGTTCTCCTTATCTTCCGACCAATTTCCGCTGGGGATACGGATGGTCCGAATTCAGGGGGTATCAGCCGCTGACCGAAAATGAAAAAACCTCCATAAAAAGGTTCGCACCGGAAAATCCGGCTGAAAAAACCGGCTATTTAAAATAATTCGATAGATCATTCCCGGAGGTCACATGAATTTCGAGGAGGAAACCAATGCCCCGCCTCGACAGAAGAATTTCTTGCCGGACGGCGCAGAAAATTTTCCAGTCCGGTTTGGTATGGTGGCGGTTCACCTCGGATTTATTTCGGCCGAGGAACTCAAAATGGCTCTGATTGAGCAGGTTGAGGACGATCTTGCCGAACGTCGCCATCGAACGATCGGGATCATCCTTTACGATCGAGGCCTCATGACCATGGCCGAACTTCATCATACGGTATCTGAAATGGAGAGGCGCCTCAAGGAACGGGAAAGGGACTCTCCCTGAAACAATTTATTCCTCTGGTCATCTACTTTTCCTGGACAATCTGCCATTTGCTGGGTTCCCCCATCCCGGCCCGGGCTGCAGAACCTTCTTTTGAAGCTCGGAAAGCGTCCCGAATCGCCCAGTGCGAAGCAATTCCAGCGAACCAATACCGCGCCGGCCTGCTTTTCAATCCTCCCGGTTACCAGACTTTTTTTATCCGATCCGAATGTTTTCAGAAACTGGCCGTGGAGGAACGGGACTTGAATTTTTGCGGCCGGGTCCGGGAGCGGGACTCCTGGTTTTTTGAAGGTTGGTTTATCTCGCCGCAGAATTGCCGAAAACTGGTGGTAAAACGCCAGGAGCAGGACGATCAGGAGTTTGCAAGTCTTGATCCACGAAAAATTTCCCGCCTGGCGGGCTTGGATATCCGCCGCGACGGTAATGGTCGGGACTTCGACCTTCTGGTCACCACGGAAGGAAAGTTTTCCGGCCAATATCTGTTGGAAATTTTTCTGGATCGGGCAGGTGACCAACCGGCTCTTTTGTATCGCGAATCAGTTCAAAGTGGCCTTCTGAATGGAACCAGATTTCTGCTCCTCCGCAACAAAGCATTGACCGAAGCCCTGGCTGGAAGATCTCCCCAAGGCACATACACCATCCGGGGTGAACTCGGATTGGTGTTGACGGATGGAAACCGGTTTTATTACCACCGCCTTCCTCTGGACCGCTTGACCAGCACTCAATCCCTATCCGTTGATTTTGCTAAACTCCCCCCATGGCAACCGGATTCGCTAAACTGAAGCCTGTGGTTCAAGGGCATCCTAATCCAGCCCGCATGGCCTGTTTTCAGTTCCGAAAAATCCCGGCCTCGTCCCTGTCCCACAACCTTTATCCTCTGCCTGGTTGTCCTCATTAGGGAAATTACCGGTTGGGCGGACATCCCAGGCGACATTATTGCAGCTACGGTTATCCAAAATTTCCTGATAACAACTTCTCTGGTAAGATTCAACTGGACCGCAATCTATGAAAATTTTCAGGATATTTTAAATATGAACCGTTCCTCTTCAATATCCGGATTCCCCCTTCTGGTCTGGTTATGTCTGGTTTTTTGCCCCTTGCAAAATCTCATGGCCGAATGGAATGAGCCGCCCCGGGAACCCGGGTACGAAACTGCCGGCATACTGCGGATCAATATGGATTTCTTTGAGCTGGCGGCGGCAACGGGAGGGGATTTTTACTTTTGGGCGCCCGGTGAATTCGGGTCTGCCGACATTCCATTTTCCCCGGCCTCGGATCCAATTTTCTTGGCATACGGTAAAGACGGTGGTCCTCCGGGACAGATGGATATCGCCGTGGACTCGGCGATTACCAGTCTCCAGATTTTCATCGGCGCGCAGCGTCTTGTTCAGGCTCAGCTTTACCGACCGGACGGTACCCTGGCTGTCGATGGCGCTTCGGGCCTCCGGGTAAGGAGGTTCAAGCATATGCTGATCGCCTCAATTACGGATCCGGAGCCGGGAATCTGGGTCATCGAAGTGGTTGGATCGGGTGCATTCGCCGCATCGGCCCGTTATTTGTCCTCTAGCCGCAAACTCAAAGAAATAGGGGCCGAGGCCATCGATCTTCTTGATTTTGATTTTGTGGAACTGAGGGGCCGGCCCGGACATGAGGGGTATTTCCCTCTTAAAGAGATACCCAAGGGAGGAACGGAACAGCTTTGCCGGGTGGAGATGTCCGGGGAGGGCCGACTTGAATCATTGGAGCTCACTGGTGAGGGAGGAGAGCCTCTTCTGCTCTTCAAACTCGCCGATTCCAACCAGGAGATAAACACCATGGATTTCGATGAGGCACGTTTGTTTCCCTGCCGGATTCCGGATGTTCCCTTCCGAGGCAAAGTAAGAGGCACTGATCGGGAAGGGTATGGATTCGCCCGCATGACCTCCGGGCTGATCACTCCCGGGAAGTAGCCGTAAAGAGGGATACTTGGTACCCTTTCTGGACAGAAATTGGTGCGGTCTTTCAGCACTTGCGCTGCTGGCTCTTTTTTTATCGTTCAGCCTCGCCGAGGCATTTGACAACATACTCTTCACGAATTGGTGGCGGCAGAACATCCACTTGTTCACCCCGCTTCTGATCGCACCCTTTTTAATTGCAAGCCGTCTCAGACGGGAGAACACCTGGATTCTGTTTACCATTCTGATCCTGTTGGCAATCCACTATTATTTTCTCTGGGCGATTTACGAAATCGGCAAGGCCGGTGCGGCCGTTTTTCGACTGCTTTAAGTATTTCGTGCCCCCACCTCGGAGTGAAAACAAAAAAAAGCCCGCCTCAAAAGAGGCGGGCTTTCTAAATAATTCCGGCGGCGACCTACTTTCCCACACCGTCGCCAGTGCAGTATCATCGGCGCTGAAGGGCTTAACTTCTGTGTTCGAGATGGGAACAGGTGTGGCCCCTTCGCTATAGCCACCGAAAACCGTAAAACTGATTTTCGACAACCGCTACGACCAACAATTATGACACTCGGGTGATTCGCTTCTTTATCGAAGGTCGGGGGGAGGAAACCTCCCCCCTTCCTTCCTAAAAAACTTTTTATGGTCAAGCCTCACGGTCGATTAGTACCGGTTAGCTGAACACATTGCTGTGCGTACACATCCGGCCTATCAACGTCGTAGTCTCCGACGGACCTTTAGGGGATTTCTCCCAGGGAGATCTAATCTTGAGGGGGGCTTCCCGCTTAGATGCTTTCAGCGGTTATCCTTTCCGAACATAGCTAC
>Ga0055480_10000843_pt1 | contig 11874 bp, 11 predicted proteins | sample Muzzi_PWB_D2_FD_57935 | JGI IMG/M metagenome (GOLD analysis project Ga0055480, IMG submission 57935) | Wetland microbial communities from San Francisco Bay, California, USA, that impact long-term carbon sequestration - Muzzi_PWB_D2 | ecosystem: Environmental > Aquatic > Marine > Wetlands ... | reverse complement strand
GGCTCTGTGGTGGATGAGGACAAGGTGCGCGGACACTTCCTGTTCACCACCGATCCCGAACGAGGAGCGCTCCGTACGATCGCGGAGGCCGAAGGGATTCCCACGCTGGCGGTTCCGCCCAACGTGGGTGGCCGGTTCAGCGTGCTGTCTTCCGTGGGCCTCCTGCCCGCGGCCGCTTGCGGCGTCGACGTCGAAGAGCTCCTGCGGGGAGCGGCCGAGATGGAGCAACGCTGCAGGGTGCAGGATCTCGCGAAGAACCCGGCGGGGCTCCTCGCCACACTGCTCCACGCGGCGGACACCGAGCTCGGTCGCAACATCCACGTGCTCATGCCCTATGCGGACCGTCTGCGCAGCTTCGGCCTGTGGTTCCAGCAACTCTGGGCCGAGTCCCTCGGAAAGGAACGGGTAACGGAAGGGCGGGTCGAGAACGTCGGGCCGACTCCGCTACCGGCGGTCGGCGCGGTTGACCAGCACTCCCAGGTGCAGCTCTTCATGGAGGGCCCGAGGGACAAGGTCGTGCTGTTCGTGCGGGTGCTCGATCCCGGTTCCGAGGTCGAGATCCCCGAGCTCCATCCCGAGATCGACGGTCTCTCGTACCTGGGTGGGCACACACTCGCGGAGCTCCTCGATGCGGAGCGGGCCGCGACCACCGAGGCCCTCCGGCAGCGGGGCCGACCCAGCATGACGATCGAGATCCAGCATCCCGACGCCAGGGCGATCGGCTCCCTCGTGATGTTGTTCGAGGTAGCCACCGTCCTGGCCGGGGCCCTCTACGGCGTCGATCCTCTGAACCAGCCGGGGGTCGAGCTCGGGAAGCGCCTCACGTACGGTCTTCTCGGCCGTTCCGGCTTCGAGCCCCCCGAGCTTGCGGAGGACGCCGAAGCGAGTGCTTCTTCTCCATGGCGGGTATGACCTTCCGGCAACGCACCCGGTCATCCGACCCGGTTGAATCGACCCGGCCGGCCGGATAACTTCGAGGGGCCAGGGGGATCCCGGGTTCCGGTCCGGGGGGGGATTCTCCACTACCGAGGAGGCGCGCATGCGGGATCAGGACGAGGGACCCTACATCGTCATCGAGAGAGAGTCCGGTGGCGGGCTCGGATCCTTCATTCTCGGCGCGTTGGTCGGAGCCGGTCTCGCTCTCCTGTTCGCTCCCCAGTCGGGGGAGGAAACCCAGGAGGAGCTCAAGGAGCGGGCCCGTCAGCTCAGGAGCGCCGCCGAGGGCAGAGTCCGTGACGCACAACGGACACTCGAAGACCGCATGGACGTCGCGCGAGAGGGCGTTCGCGAGCGGGTTGAGACCGTGAAGGACGCCGTGGACGCGGGCCGGCAGGCTGCGCGCGACGCACGGGCGGACCTGGAGCGGAAACTCGAGCAGTCCAAGGCGGCGTATCGCGCCGGTGTCGATGCGGCGAGGGGAGCGGTCACCGAAGATCAGGGAGCCGAGGGGACCACCGAGACGTGAGTTCCCCGCAGCCCCCGCTCCGGGAGCTGTGACGACGACGCCCGCGACGACCTCGGTCCCGGGGGGGCGCCCGCCTCCGGGTCCGGGCCGCCGCCTTCTCGGCTTTCTCCGTCGGCTGTACCACAAGGCCGCGGACGACCACATCTTCTTCATGGCGGGGGCCATCAGCTTCAACGTGCTGGTGGGTCTCGTGCCCCTCCTGCTCTTCGCGGTCGGCGTCGCGGGCATGGTCCTCAGCTCGCGTTTCGCCGACCCGGCGACCGCCCTCATCAGCCTTCTGGTCGAGAACCTCCCGGCCATCGGTGGGGACATCGACCTCGTGTTGACGGTCGAACGGGAGGTTCGCGCCATCGTGGAGGACCGCGCGAGCCTCACGATCGTGGGTGCCGCGCTCCTCATATGGTTTTCGACCCGGTTGGTGGGGACGCTACGGACCGCCCTGCGCGAGATCTTCGACATCGGAGAGAGCCGGGGCATCGTCGGGGGGAAGATCTTCGACGTGAAGGTCGTGGTCGTCGGCGGGCTCCTTTTCATCCTCAACATCGGTATCACGGCGGCGGTCGCGGCCGCCCGTGACTACGGGATCGACATCCTGGGTCTCGAAGGCCAGGCGGTCGATCACCTACAGCGCACCGTCGCCTTTCTGCTAGCGTTCACGTCGATCTGGATCCTCTTCCTGGGGACATACCGATTCCTTCCCGCGCGTTCCATCCCATGGAGAACCGCGATCTTCGCGGCGACGTTCGCGGCCGCCTTTCACGAGGTCCTCAAGCTCGCGTTCGGGTGGTACGCGACGGATATCGCGAACTACCGTACGGCATACGGAAACCTTGTGACCGTGGCCGTTCTCCTCTTATGGATATATTACGAGGCCCTGGTCTTCATCCTAGGCGGTGAAATCGCCCAGCTCTTCGCCATGCGAAGCGTGCGGCGGGCCCGGCCAACCACCTTCCCGAAGGAAACCGTCGACCGTTCATGAAGAAGACGATACGCATCCTCCTCAGTCTGACAGCCCTGGGTCTCGTCGTGGGGCCGAGGTCCGTCCAGGCCCAGGCTGCGTTCCTGGCGCCCGACGACCACGAAGTCGTCTTCCGAGCCCGGATCCTCGAGCGGGACGTTTCCGCGGGGACTCCCCTCATCGAGGGCGTCGACAGGTATATCGTCGTCCACCTTTCGGAGAACCGGGTCTTTGTCTTCGAGGGGGACCAGGCCATCTGGTCGGCGCCGGCAGCCACGGGGACGGGATTCCAACTGGAGACGGCGGAGCACCATTGGAGGTTCTCGACACCCCGCGGTATCATGAGGGTGCTCCGGATGGAGAAGAACCCGGTGTGGGTCGCGCCGGACTGGCACTTCGTCGAGAAGGGTCTCCCGGTACCTCCACCCAACAGCCCCTCGCGCCGGATCCGTGGTGGGATGGGGACCACGGCCCTGTACCTCGGAGATGGCATCGCCATCCACGGCACGGGGAGCCCGCAACTGGTGCTGAACCCGGATCCCGAGGCTCGAAAGGTGAGCCACGGCTGCATCCGACTCACGAACGAGGCGGCCCGGGAGCTCATGCACATGGTCGACGTGGGAACCCCGGTCCTCATCTTCTGAGGACGGCCGTAGCACCGAGTGGATTTCCGGTCCCCACCGACGGTTTGGCGACGAGGCTGACATGACCTCCGAAGACGGTCGCAAGCTCGTAGCCACCAACCGCAAGGCTCGCCACGAGTACGAGATCCTCGAGACGGTCGAGGCCGGGATCGTGCTTCGTGGTCCCGAAGTGAAGTCCGTACGGGCCGGAAAAGTCGGGTTTCAGGACGCGTTCGCCCGCCTCGAGCGCGGCGAGGCTTTCCTCTACAGTCTCCACATCAGCGCGTACGATCAGGCCAACCGCTTCAACGACGATCCTCTGCGCACCCGCAAGCTCCTCCTTCGCAGACAGGAGCTCAGGAAGCTCGCCGGGAGAGTGGAGGAAAAGGGTTTGACCCTCGTCCCCCTGGAGTTGTACTTCCGGCGTGGGTATGCCAAAGTGCTTCTCGGTCTCGCGCGAGGTCGGAAGTTCTACGACAAGCGGGAGAAGCTGAAACAACGGACCCAGGAAAGGGAGGCGCAGCGCGCGATGGACGCGGCCCGATGATCGCGAGTCGGCTCGGCGGTGCGCTCGTGCTCGTCCTCACGCTCCTGCCGGCTTCCGCCGGGGGCCAGGAACCCGCGTCGATCCGCGTAGTCGGTCCCGGATCGAGCGTCCGGACACTCGAGGCCTCCCGCGCCCGGGGCTATCTGTCGGTCCCGCTCTCCGCGATGGAGGGACTGGGCTGGGTCGTGGAGCGTGGAGGCGGTGAATGGCGCGTCGTTCATCCTGACGGGTCGACCGTCCGCCTCATGCCGGAAGAGCCGTTGTTCCGCTGGAATGACCGCCTCTTGCAGTTGGTGGACGTCCCCTACCTGCAGGACGACGATCTCTGGGTTCCGGCGCAGCTCTTGTTCGACTTTCTCCCTTACCAACTTCCGGACGAGTATGGGTACGCGATCGGGCCTGAGGGCCCCGAGCTCCGTGTGGGCAGGATCGACGCGGAGGCCCCTCCCGCCCTTCCCGCCGCTCCCCGCTCCCGGGTGGTTGTCATCGATCCGGGCCATGGGGGCGAGGACCTGGGCGCCGTCGGTCTCGGGGGGACCTACGAGAAGAATGTGGCGCTCGCGATCGCGAGCGCGCTCGCCCGGGCTCTGGAGGAGTATCCGGAGTTCGACGTTCGCCTTACCAGGGACTCGGATGAGCTGGTTCCGCTCTGGCGGAGGGGAGAGTGGGCGACCGAGGTCAAGGGAGATCGCCCGGGGGTCTTCATGTCGATCCACGCCAACGCCCTCTCGGACCGAACGTCCCGGGGGTTCGAGACGTACTTCCTGTCGGAAGCTCGCACCGAGCACGAGCGTCGCGTGGCCGCGATGGAGAACGCGCCCGCCCACCTCGATGACGGGGAGGCTCTCCATCCTGATTCGGATCTCGGAGGGATCCTCAACGAGCTCAGGAATCTGGACCATCAGCACTGGTCGTCCCTTCTGGCCGAGTTGACCCAGGAGCGGCTGGCGCCCGTCCATCCCGGGCCCGACCGTGGGGTCAAGCAGGGTCCGTTCGCCGTGATCACCAATGCGTTGATGCCCGCGGTCCTCGTCGAGGTGGGGTTCATGTCGCAACGGGACGAGGAGCAACTGCTGGCGAGCAAGGAATTCCAGCACGACGTCGGCGTCGCCCTTTCGGAAGCCGTGGTCGAGTTCTTCAAGCGCTATCCACCAGGGAACGGCGCGCAGGTCGGCACCACCGAGTCGGCACCCGGATTGCGACCGTGAGGGTGGCGGCCGTCGCGGTCCTGGCGGCGGTCCTCTCCGGTTGTGTCTATCTGAACCTGTTCTTCAACGCCCGCCGCCTGTTCGAAGAGGCGGAACAGGAGCGTTGGGACGGCCGGGAGACCGAGGCCCAGACGCTCTACGATTCGGTGGTGGCGAAGGCGGCTCGCAGCTATCGGGCCGAGCCGGACGGGGAGTGGGCGGACGACGCGCTGTACCTCCTGGGGCGGGCCTACCTTCGCAGGGGTGAGCTCGCGGAGGCCTCGGCGGCGCTGGGACGGACGCTGGAGATCACCCACGATCCGAGGATCCGCGCCGGTGCGCTGCTCCACCTCGGAGTGGCGGCGATCTCGACGGGCGAGCGGGGGCGGGGACTAACCTTGCTCAACGACGCGCTTCGGGTGCTCGAGCCCGGGGCTCTCAGGGCCGAAGGTCACTTCTGGCGGGGAAAGATCCTTCTGGATACCGACGAGTCGAACGCGGGGTGGTGGGATCTCGACCGAGCCGCCGAGGCGGACTCTCGGTACCGGGTGGCCGCGGGTCTCGAGCGGCTGCGATGGGGCGTTCAGAACGAGGACTCCGTCCGAGTTGGGGAAGGAGTCACGACCCTGCTCATGCTTCCGGAAGCGAGGGTGCGCGAGGACTCGCTGCTGGCCATGGTGCGACAGTCGGCGAAGCTGTGGGGTGGGGAATTCGGTGCCAGTCTTCTCGTGGACGCTCCCCGGGCGGCGTGGCCCCAAGCCGCGCGCGATCGACTGACCCTCGCTCGAGCCCGGCTACGACTCGAGGCCGGGATGGCCGCGCCGGCGGAAGCCGACGCCATGGCGGTCGCCGACCGTGTGGGACCGGAAGCGACCGAGGCGCGTTTGTTCCTGGCCCGGATGAGGCTGGCGGGGGTGAGGGATGTCGTCGACCTCGAGTCCGTGCGGGCGGTCCTCCTACCCTCCGTCGCGGACGCGAGGGTCCTCGACCTGCTCGAGACGATCCGCATGGTGGAGGTCCTCACCGACGCGGCGGGAGAAGAAACCCCGGGCGAGGCCCTTTTCGCGGGCGCCGAACTGGCGAGAGACGAGCTCGGCGCCCCCGCGCTGGCGCGGCAGCTCCTGCTCCGCTATGCGGAGATCGGGACCCGATGGAGGGGCAAAGCCCTTCTTGCCGCCCTGCAGTTGGCCGAAGATCCCGAGGGTCGGTCTCGGGTCCTGGAGATGTTGGTCCGGATGCCGCGGGATCCATACGTAAGGGCGTCCCTGGGCGGGAACTCTCCGTCTCCCGCCTTGGCCGAGCTGGAGGTCTTGCTGGAAGAAACGATCCAGGGTGTCCTCGCCGAGGCCGAGACGCGGGTACGCGGCCTCGATGTCTTGGCGAGGGAACGCGCCGGTGCGAGCGCCATCCGGTGACCCGGACCCGCGCGAGGAAGCTTCGGTGCGACGCGGGACCTCCCGGAGCGCACCGGGTATGAGCGACCGATCATGAGCCTTACGGTCCATTTCTTCGGTGCGTCATTCCAGAATCCCGTCCTGCTGGCCGCCGGCACCTGCGGCTTCGGCCGGGAAGTGGCCGACGTCATCGACATCGAGGCCTTGGGGGGTCTGGTCACCAAGTCCGTGACGCTGGAACCGCGCGTGGGCAACCCGCCCCCTCGCGTGACCGAGCTGCCCGGGGGGATGCTCAACTCGGTGGGGCTCGCCAACCCCGGAGTGGTGGCCGTGCGGCGCGACTACCTTCCGTGGCTGAGGGAGCACCTGGTCGAGGCTCGCGTTCTGGTGAGCCTGGCCGGCCACACTCCAGACGAGTATCGCCAGCTCATCACCGAGTTGGACGAATCGGAGGGTTTCCTCGGGTATGAGCTCAATCTCTCGTGCCCGAACGACCTGGACCGGGGGGGAGCCCCGTTCGCTCTCGATCCGAGGGCGGTCTCCGAGGTGGTGGGCCTGTGTCGTGCGACGACGGTGCGCCCGTTCTCCGTGAAGCTCGCCCCGAACGACCCCGACCTCCCGACGACGGTCCAGGCGGCGACGGATGCGGGTGCAGACGCATTGACGCTCGTAAACACCCTGCCAGGACTGGATCTGGATCCGGATTCCACGCATCCGGTCCTGGGTGCGGGGGCGGGGGGGGTGAGTGGGCCCGCGCTGCGCGCAGTCGGGGTGCGTGCGATCGCCGAGGCCCGCGACGCGACGGATCTGCCGTTGATCGGGGTGGGAGGGATCCTCACGACGGAGGACGCGATCCAATACCTCGTCGCGGGGGCTTCCCTGGTCCAGGTCGGGACGGCCTCGTTCGCCCGGCCGAGGGCCGCCGAGACGATCGTCCGTCAGCTCCCAACCGCATTGCGCCGCCTGGGGGTGTTCTCCCTGGAGGCGTGGAGGGGTGACCCGTCCGACGTGGTTTCCATCGGCGGAGGGGCCGCGTGACGACCCAGCCGTCCGCAGAGGTGGCGATCGCGTTGGACGTTCCGTCGCTCGACGAAGCCGTGGCGCTCGTCGACCGATTGGGCCCCCGCGCGACCTTCTACAAGGTCGGTCTACAGCTCTTCTCGAACGTGGGCCCTCGGGTGACGGACGTTCTGCGGGAGCGGGGCAAGCGGGTCTTCCTGGATCTCAAGCTCCACGACATCCCCAACACGGTCGCGGGTGCGGTTGCGGCCGCTGCCGACGCGGGCGTCCAGCTCCTGACGGTCCACGTGTCAGGAGGGCGGCGGATGCTGGAGGTCGCGGCCCGTACCAGGGACGCGGTGGGGGCAGCCGATCTCCGGATCGTCGGCGTCACGGTTCTGACGTCCCTCTCCCGTGAGGAGCTGGAGGAAGTCCGAGGCCGCCCCGTTCCCGACTTCGGGGAGGAGGTGGTTCGACTCGCGAAGGTGGCGGTCGAGAGCGGTCTCGATGGAGTGGTCGCGTCGGTCCTCGAGGTGGCGGCCATCCGACGCGCCGTGGGCCGGGAGCCCTTCGTGGTCACCCCCGGGATCCGGCTTCCGGGTGGAGCCACCCATGATCAGGCGCGGACCGCGAGCCCGGCCGAGGCCGTGAGGAGAGGTGCGGACTGTCTCGTCGTGGGTCGGGCGATCACGGCGGCCCCCGATCCTGCAGCGGCGCTCGACACCGTGCTCGCCGAACTCGAAGCACCGGATCTCGAAGCGGGCGCCTAGCGGCCCGCGACACCAAGGAAGGGAATCCTTTTCGCATGACCCTCACGCTCTACAACACGCTGACTCGCGCCCCGGAGCCCTTCGAGCCTCTGGAGCCCGGGAAGGTGCGCGTCTACGGCTGCGGGCCGACGATCTACGATCACGCCCACATCGGCAACTTCCGCAGCTTCATGACCTATGACCTGCTCCATCGCTATCTGGAGTGGACGGGGCACGAGGTTCGATTCGTGATGAACCTCACCGACGTGGACGACCGGACGATCGACCGGGCGGCGGAGGCTGGGGTCTCGATCTTCGAGCACACCGAGCCCTACGCCGACTCGTTTCTGAGCGGACTTCGGACGCTCGGAATCCTCGAGGCGGACGTCTACCCGCGGGCCACCGACTACATCACGGGGATGGTCGATCTGGTCCGCGCCCTCGTCGAGAAGAAGCACGCGTATGTGGCCGACGACGGCTCGGTGTACTTCTCGATCGGCTCCTTCTCCGACTACGGGAAGCTGTCTCGCTTGGACCTGGACCAGGTGAAGCCGGGAGCTCGGGTGGCCGCCGACGACTACGGCAAGGACGACGTCAGGGACTTCGCACTGTGGAAGGCCGCCAAGGACAAGGACGAGAAGGTCGGAGCCGCGTGGGACTCCCCCTGGGGCAGGGGACGTCCCGGTTGGCACCTGGAGTGCTCCGTGATGAGCCTGACGGAGCTGGGCGAGACGCTGGACATCCACCTCGGAGGCGAGGATCTGGTCTTTCCCCACCACGAGGACGAGATCGCGCAGTCGGAGGCCGTGACGGGGAAGCCCTTCGCGCGGTGGTGGGTCCACGTCAAGCATCTGCGCATCGACGATCGCAAGATGGCGAAGTCGCTCGGCAACTTCTTGGTACTGAAGGAGTTGATCGATGCGGGACACGAGCCCGCGGCCATTCGGCACCTTCTCCTTTCGGCGCACTACCGGGCCGAGCTGAACTTCACGCTCGAAGGGCTCGAGGCTTCGGCCAATGCGGTCCAGCGGCTGCTGGACTTCGACCGGCGGCTCGAGGATCTGGTCGTGGACGAGTCGGCCCCTCCCACCGGGCTCGCGGACCTCGCGGCCCGCGCCCTGTCGGACTTCAGGGCGGCGATGGACAACGACCTCAATTCAGCGGAGGCGCTGGGCGCCGTGTTCGGGTATGTCGGGAGGGTCAACGCCCTACTGGACGACACCGATGCGGTCCCACTCGCGGACCGAGAGGCGGTTCTGGAGGCCCACCGTTCGATGGACCGGGTCCTCGGGATCGTCGAGGTCGCTCGGAGCGGTCGCTCGGTGGACGCGGACACGACGAGTTGGGTCGAGTCCCTGATCGAGGAGCGAAAAGAGGCGCGTGCCAGACGGGACTTCAGCCGGGCCGACGCGATCCGGGACGAATTGCTCCAACGAGGTATCGTCCTCGAGGACACACCCGGCGGGACCCGGTGGAAGGTGACGTACGGGGGGAAGGGGGGCTAGACCGAATACCCCTTCAGGCTGATCTGCCCCGTCATCGGGTTCACCGCTCCGACGGCCCAGATCGCGAGGTTGTTCACCCATTCGTATTCCGCGTGGGCGGTCGACATGACCGCGTGCTCCCGCAACTCGAGATGGCCGTCCTCGTGGGGCAGGGCGAGACCGCCTGCGAAGAAGGAGATGTTGGCCCCGTCGGCGGTGGTCAACGTTCCGTGAATGTGCAGTTCGGCTCGGCCGTCCGCGCGAATCGCGATGTAGTCGACGCCCGACACAGTCCCGTTCAGCCGCTCGCCGGAGATTGAACCCGCGAACGCGATGTCGATCCGCATGCCCTGGGGTGGCGGGGCTGCCTGACCCGTAAGGAAGTCCTCCATCGAGACACCGAACTCCGTCACGCCCGTGAAGGTCGCGGACACTTCATAGACCAGTTCTTTGGGTTCGATTCCGGTGACACTCATGTCTTCCTCCGGGTGGGGGCTGGGGTGTCGTGATCGGCCCCGGGGACGAGGCGGGTGGCGGGTCCGTCCCAACGTAGGTCGGTGCCCTTGGCACGGCCAATCACGGTTCCCGTCCCGCTAGCTCAGGGGCTTCTCTCCGAGCTTCGACACATCGATGCGGAAGAGCGAGGCCGCCGTCCTCCAGGCGATGTTCTCCCAGGCCTCGTCGTCGAACTCGAGCGTGTCCAGGAACTTCACGTAGGGCCCCATCTCCACCAGCGGCCAGTCACTCCCGTACATGAGCTGCCGGCCGGGATCGCCCATATAGGCGATCATGTCCTTCACGCGGGTGACGAGATAGCGCTCGAATTCGTACGTGAAGTCGCCGAGGATGAGGCCCGAAATGTCCGCGTAGACATTGTCGTTCTTGTAGAGGACCTCCGCCGTGTCCTGGAACCACGGATTGCCGAGGTGGCAGATCACGAACCGGACATCCGGGTAGTCCACCGCTACGTCGTCCACCAATAGAGGGTGCGCCATCCGCACCTTGGCGTCCCGCGCGAACGTGTCCCCGCAGTGGATCATGACGGGCACGTCGTACTTGCCGGCGAGGCGGAAGACCGACTCGAGGGACGGGTCGTTGATGGGGTATTTGTCGTACCCGGGATAGAGCTTGATCCCCTTCACCAAGCCGTCGCGGATGCGCTCCTCCATGTGGAAGAGGTCCGAACGGGAATCACCTCGCCACCGGAGTCCCTCGATGACGGTCGTCCTCGGGTCAGCCGCCAGGATCTCCAGGACATGCTCGACGCTGGGCCGGTCGACGTTGACCTTGTAGGACGTGAGAACGACGGAGTGGTCGACCCCGTTCGCGGCCATGGCGTCGAAGAGGCGCTGGACGTTCTCCTCGGTGGGACGCGCGGTTTCGCCCTCCTGAGTGTAGTAGTTGTTCAGGTGGACGTGGCAGTCGATGAGCATCGTGGGCGGATTCCCCGAAATTTGCGGGTCGAAGGTTATGGCCGAGAGCGATAGAACTGCCGGGCTCGCTTCGAACGTACGCCTGCGGGATTTCGAGAAAAAGGTCCGGCTCCGGCAGTTGACCGCCGAAGACTACCCGGCGCTGGTGACCATGCAGGAGCGCTGCTTCCCCGGAATGCAGCCGTGGGGCCTCGATCAGATCGAGAGTCAGCTTCTCCTCTTTCCCGAGGGGCAGATCTGTTTGGAGGTCGGCGGACGGCTCGTGGCGTCGTCGACCTCGCTCGTCGTGGACTACGACCGCTACGAGGAGTGGCACGATTGGAAGCGGGTCTCCGACGCGGGCTACATCGGCAACCACACCTCGTCCGGGGACACGCTGTACGGCATCGAGATGATGGTCGATCCCGACTTCCGTGGAATGCACCTCGCTCGGCGCCTCTACGACGCGCGCAAGGAGCTCTGTCGCCGGCTCAACCTGGAACGCATCGTCATCGGCGGGCGCATTCCCGGCTTCGGCGCCCAGGCAGAGGAGATGACCGCACGGGAATATGTCGAAAAGGTCATCGGGCGGGGCTTGTACGACCCGGTGCTCACCACGCAGGTCGCCAACGGTTTCGTGCTCGTCGAGCTGATCGCCGACTACTTCCCGTCGGATGTCGCATCTCGTGGCTATGCCACGCATCTGGAGTGGACGAATTTCGACTACGTTCGCGATCCTCAGCGGAGGCGGCTGCGGGTATCCAGCGTCCGGCTCTGCGCCGTACAGTATCAAATGCGGGCCATCGACGCCTGGGAAGAATTCGAGGCGCAGTGCTCGTTCTTCGTGGACGCCGCTGCACAGAGCAAAGCCGACTTCGTGCTCTTCCCGGAGCTGATCACGAATCAGCTCATGGGCCTCAAGGGTGGACGCCGTCCGGCCGACGCGGTGCGAGCGCTCGCGGAGCTCACCCCCCGGTACCTGGACTACTTCTCGCGCGCCGCGGTGAAGCACAACATCAACATCGTCGGTGGTTCACAGTTCACGATGATCGACGG
>Ga0055480_10000837_pt1 | contig 11916 bp, 8 predicted proteins | sample Muzzi_PWB_D2_FD_57935 | JGI IMG/M metagenome (GOLD analysis project Ga0055480, IMG submission 57935) | Wetland microbial communities from San Francisco Bay, California, USA, that impact long-term carbon sequestration - Muzzi_PWB_D2 | ecosystem: Environmental > Aquatic > Marine > Wetlands ... | reverse complement strand
TTTCTCACCTATCAGTTCAGCGTGGAAATGCTCGACCAGCCGATAACGTCGATAACCATCGAGGGTTCATTCGAGCGTGTCAGCGCATTGCAGATCGAGGAAGCAATCAGCGACGAACTCGAAACCGGCTTCTTCAGTGCAAACCTGGCCACGATCCAGAATCGAATTGTCGATCTCGAATGGATCGACCAGGCCACGGTTGCACGTCGTTGGCCAGGTTCGCTCGTCATTGGCGTAACCGAGCAGGTACCGGCAGCCATCTGGGGAGAGCGCGGACTGCTCAATACCCGCGGCGAGCTGTTTGTCCGTGATGCACGACACGTGCCGGCGGAGTTGCCACGGTTGAGTGGACCCGACGGCCAGTCATCTGTCGTCGCAGAGCGATATCTCACAATGCGCGAGAAACTGATTCCTTTCGGACTGGACCTGCGACAGGTTCACCTCGACGCGCGCGGCGCATGGCAAATGAAACTGGGCAACGGCGTCGATATCAGGCTGGGTCGTCGCGATGTCGATGCACGCGCAGCCCTTTTCCTTGATGTTGCCGCAAAAATTATTTCCAGCCGGGAAGCGGAAATCGATTTTGTCGATATGCGTTATACCAACGGCTTCACGATTGGCTGGAAGAACGGCTCACGTTCTCCGAACACAGAGTCCGGGACAGAAGACGCCGGGATGGTCGCAGGGTTGTGAACAAAAAGAGCGAAAAAAACATGATCGTCGGCCTCGACATTGGAACGTCGAAGGTCGTGGCGATTGTCGGCGAAGTCAGCGAGGACGGTACGATCGAGGTCATCGGTATCGGCTCACATCCATCCCGCGGCCTCAAGAAAGGCGTCGTGGTCAATATTGAGTCGACCGTGCATTCCATTCAGCGTGCAGTCGAAGAAGCCGAGCTGATGGCCGGCTGTGACATTAATTCAGTCTACGCCGGCATCGCCGGCAGCCATGTGCGGAGTCTCAATTCACACGGCATTGTCGCAATTCGCGACAAGGAGGTGAGCGTCGGCGATCTTGATCGCGTCATCGACGCCGCCGGCGCTGTAGCGATCCCTGCAGACCAGAGAATCCTCCACATTTTGCCGCAGGAGTTCCTGATTGATAACCAGGAAGGAATTCGCGATCCGATCGGCATGTCCGGTGTACGGCTGGAAGCAAAGGTACACATGGTGACCGGGGCTGTGAGCGCTGCACAAAACATCGTGAAGTGCGTGCAGCGGTGTGGCCTGGAGGTCGACGACATCGTCCTCGAGCAACTGGCGTCCAGTTATTCAGTGTTGACCGAAGACGAAAAAGAGCTGGGCGCCTGCATTGTCGATATCGGGGGCGGTACCACTGACATCGCCGTCTTTCTTGGCGGAGCCATTCAACACACTGCGGTCATCCCGATTGCCGGTGACCAGGTGACCAATGACATTGCCGTTTCGATGCGCACGCCATTGCAGTATGCGGAGGAGATCAAGATCAAGTATGCCTGCGCGTTATCGCAGCTGGCCAATTCGGACGAGACGATCGAAGTGCCGAGTGTCGGCGATCGGCCGCCGCGGAGGCTTGCAAGGCAGACACTTGCGGAAATCGTCGAGCCACGCTTCGAAGAGCTATTCGGCCTGGTACGAGATGAGCTTCGGCGCAGCGGATTCGAAGAGCTCATTGCAGCGGGCGTCGTCATTACAGGTGGCAGCGCAAAAATGGAAGGTGCCGTGGAACTGGCAGAGGAGGTTTTCCATATACCGGTTCGGCTTGGTTCACCGCAATACGTCGACGGTTTGACGGAAGTCGTGCGCAACCCGATCTATGCCACGGGAGTCGGTCTGCTGCTTTACGGCTACGAGACGATTTTGCGCCAGGGACAACGGACGACACCTGTCGGCGGCAGCATTGGCGATTTGTTGAGCCGCATGAAATCGTGGTTCCAGGGACAATTTTGAGTGAGCGCTCCGGTTTACCGGAGCGGGTAATAACGAGTGAGTTTGAAAGACAAATATTGAGCGGAGGTACACATGTTTGAGTTAATGGATGCGCACAGTCAGAGCGCGGTCATCAAAGTGATCGGCGTTGGTGGCGGCGGTGGGAACGCTGTTGCCCACATGGTGAATGCAGGTATAGAAGGAGTGGATTTCATCTGCGCCAACACGGACGCACAGGCGCTCAACAGCGCCCGTGTACGAACGGCGTTGCAGATTGGCTGCAATATTACGAAAGGCCTGGGAGCCGGCGCTAACCCGGATATTGGTCGGCAGGCCGGAATGGAAGATCGCGACCGCATTCAGGAAGTCATCGAAGGTGCAGACATGCTGTTCATCACTGCCGGGATGGGTGGCGGTACAGGCACCGGCGCCACACCTGTGGTTGCCCAGGTGGCGAAAGAGCTGGGTATCCTGACGGTCGCCGTGGTAACGAAGCCGTTCATAATGGAAGGTGGCAAGCGAATGATGATCGCCGAACATGGCATTTCGGAACTCGGTAAATATGTTGATTCGCTGATCACGATACCGAACGAGAAACTGCTGACGGTACTGGGAGGAGAGACCACGTTGCTGGACGCTTTTCGTGCAGCCAACGAAGTTTTGCAGGGTGCGGTTCAGGGCATCGCCGAACTCATCACCCGGCCCGGCCTGATCAACGTCGACTTTGCGGACGTCAAGACCGTAATGGCCGAGATGGGCATGGCGATGATGGGATCCGGCACCTCGTCCGGTGAGGATCGCGCACGCGAAGCTGCCGAATCGGCTATCTCGAGTCCGCTGCTGGAAGATATCAACCTGGCGGGCGCAAATGGCATCCTCGTCAACGTAACAGCCGGCATGGATCTTTCCATTGGCGAATTCCAGGAAGTTGGCAACACGATCAAGGAGTTTGCGTCGGACGATGCGACTGTCGTTGTTGGCACCGTTATCGATCCGGATATGAAGGACATGATCAGGGTGACCGTTGTAGCGACCGGGCTGGGACATCAGGCGGCGCAGGCAGGTTCGCCAATTCGTGTCGTCAAACGCCCGCCGGCAGCCGGAATCGAGCCGAACTATCAGCAGCTGGACAAGCCCACCGTGCAGCGCAAACGAGCCGTGGGAGACGGGCTGGATGACGGCAGCCTGCAGGAAGAATTGCTGGATATTCCCGCATTTCTGAGGCGCCAGGCGGACTGAGCGAGCGGCGCTGTGACCGCGCCTCACTCACTCGTCGTGGTCAAAATGAGCGCCACCCACCTCCGCTCCGGCCGGACAAGCGGCATCTTGCCCGCTTGTCCGGCCCGCTTGCCGGGCCCGGGTTCTTTGCTGTGGTTTCTGTCGATATGATAGGATCTCGCGCTGAATTCTTCGAAACAAAGCCCGTAAGCCCTTGAATACCTGCCAGGTTCTTCAACCATGTTGAAACAACGAACGCTGAAAACCGCAATCCGGGCAACCGGTGTCGGGCTTCATACCGGCGAAAAAGTCTATATGACAATTCGCCCGGCAGCAGAGAACGCGGGTATTACATTTCGACGTGTCGATCTCGATGAACCGGTGGATATCCCGGCGGATGCCCGGCTGGTGGGCGAGACGATGCTCGGCACGACGTTGATACGAGACGGTGTCAAAGTTGCGACGGTCGAACACCTGATGTCGGCGGCTGCCGGCCTCGGCATTGATAACATGCATGTCGATTTATCGGCGCCCGAAGTCCCGATCATGGACGGGAGTGCGGGGCCGTTCGTGTTTCTGTTGCAGTCAGCCGGAATCGAAGAGCAAAACACGGCAAAGAAATTCATCCGCATAAAGAAGAAAATTCGCGTTGAAGATGGTGACAAGTGGGCAGAGTTCACTCCGTTCAACGGCTTCAAAGTCAATTTCAGAATTGCCTTCAATCATCCGGTTTTCAATAAATTGAGTCAGGATGCCTCGATCGATTTTTCCTCCACTTCGTTTCTGAAGGAAGTCAGTCGGGCAAGAACCTTCTGTTTCCTCCGCGACGTTGAAGCGCTACGGGCACGCAATCTGACGCTTGGTGGCAGTATGGACAATGCCATCGTGCTCGATGACTTTCGCATTCTCAATGAAGACGGCCTGCGTTACGCCAACGAGTTCGTGATACACAAGATTCTCGATGCTATTGGCGATATTTACCTGTTGGGACACAGCCTCATTGGCGAGTTCTCAGCACACAAATCCGGTCATGACCTTAATAACAAGTTGCTTCGCGCCGTGCTTGAAGACCAATCGGCGTGGGACGAGGTTACGTTCAACGACCACAAGAAGGCACCCATTTCTTACGCGGCGCCGGCATACGCGTGAGCACGTTTTCGTACCCGATCCATTGATGAGTGCTTCGGTCGCCTCGAGGTGAATGAGGACTCGGGCCGTGGCATGACGATGCAACGACTGGCTAAAGGCGCGCTTCAACTTCTGATCATATCGCTGTTTGTCGCAGCCATCGTGTACTTCATGCGCAAGTACTCGGCGGATGTGTCAAGTGTCAGGCAGTTGTCATGGCAAAGCATCGCGCAAATCGGCGCCTGGTCATTTGCGTCATACACGACCTACGCGTACGCAGTCTATGTCGTGCTGATCGAACTCGGACTGAAAAACCTGCGGCCTGCTGGCTGGATCAGGATCTACTTCCTCTCGCGGCTCGTCAACTTTTTCGTCATCCAGGGCGGTAATCTCTATCGACTCCTCATTCTTAAGAAGAAGTATGGATTCTCGTATACGAATTCCATTGGTGTAACGGTATTTCTCATCTGGATTAACGTCATCGTGGCGCTGCTGACTTCGGTGGTGGCACTGGCGACATTCGACCGGGCCTTTGATCTTTTCGGAATTTCGCTGCTCACCTGGTGCGTGCTTCTGCTGGCAATTGCAGGAACCATTCCGTACTTCGCTGTCATCTCTGCGCGAGCGCTGGGCACAACGGCATTCGAATCGTCCCGCATTGTACAACCGCTGATCGGTATTGCCGGATTTTTCGTCGACATGCTCAACAATGGTGGCTTTTTTGCAAAGGTCTCGGCGTTGAGTGCCGCACATTTTTATCTGTTCGTTGGCGTAAACTACGTTAGCTTCCATTCAATCGGCATACCTCTCGAACTCCCAGTGGTTTGCCTTTATACGACCGCGTTCGTTTTTTCCCGCTATATCAATGTGGTACCTGGGAACCTCGGCGTATCCGAGTTGATCGGTGGACTGATTTCTGAACAAATGGGCGTTGGCTTTGGCAATGGCCTGCTCGTGGCCGGAATCGTCAGGGTCGTCGAAGTGATGATGATCCTGCTGGCGGGCCTGATCTACGGAAAGTTCGCAATATTCGAGTATTTTTCGAATCGCCATACACCAGGATGACATTGGGTATGAAGTATCTCAAACACAGGATGAGAGTCCGGCTATGTACCGCGATCAGGGTTAGCAGCCCACTCTGCCGATCAACCTCCATGATGGTTTCGTACTGCAGACCTGAGGTTTGAACTTGGACAGTAAATCCAGGCTTGGAGAGGAAGAACGTAAGGCACTGCACGGTGAGGCCTATGCCGAACGATTCGAGTTTGCCCAGCCGATTGAAAGGATCACCCGCCTCGCGCCCCTCATGTCCCTGACCGGTGCCGAGAATGTTGTCGACATCGGTTGTGGCAACGCGTTATCGATGACTGCACTCGAGGGCAAATACCGTTCCTATACTGGCATCGACTTCTCGGCACCCTTTATCAAGGCGGCAATCGCGCGGGCTGAGACTCACGGCGTCGCGAATGCAGATTTTTATTGTGGGTCAGCCGAAGACTTTGCGGCAGACAACCCGAATTGTTTCGATGCGGCGCTGGCGCTGGACATCTCCGAACACGTCTACGACGATGAGTGGGTTAGCATATTGAAGGCGATCCGTCGGATGTTGCGGCCGGGTGGCCGGTTATTTTTGCACACGCCGAACCTCGAATTCTTCGTTGAAAGAATGAAGGACAGTAATTTCCTGTTGAAGCAGTTTCCGGAACATATCGCGGTGCGGAATATGGGCAGCAACGTTCACCTGTTGATGGATGCCGGTCTGGATGTCGTTCGGTCACGCAAGTTGCCGCACTACAATTGGTTATCAGTGCTTCACCCACTGTCGAGAATGCCGGCGATCGGTGACTATTTCGCCGCCCGACTTTTTATCGAGGCAGTCAAACCGGCAGATGCCTGATCAGCGGGCGCGCCCGCCTGCGATCTCCTCGAACAGGCTTGAAAAAGCTGTTGCGGCACGCGCCCTCGTAAATCGCGCTTCTGCGCGAGTCCTGGCAGCCTCGCCCATGCGCTGCGCTAATTCCTGGTCCGACAACAACCCGAGAACCGCGCGGGCGAAGTCCTGAGGATCATTCTCGGCAACCAGGACACCGGTGTCACCATCAATAACGATGTCGGCAATTCCGCCGCTCCTTGTCGCGACGGTCGGCAGGCCGGCGAGCGCCGCCTCGACGAATACCAGCCCAAACGCCTCTGTTTCGCCGCCGGGACCACGAGCTGGCGAGGCGACAAAAAGGTCTGCAGCGCGGTAAAGCGATATCAATTCGTCTCTTCCAAGCCAGCCGGTGAATTCAATCCGTTCCGCAATGCCGGACTCCGCAGCGGCCCGCTCCAGCGATCTTCGCTCCGGTCCGTCGCCAGCGATGAGCAATCGCGCGTCGCTGCGCGTGCCTGCGATTATTTTCATCGCGGCAAGCAAATGGTCACAACCTTTTTGCGGTATCAGGCGACCGACAAACAACAGCAGGACTTCGTCCGTGCGGGCATACCGATCCCGCACGGACCTGACTATTTCCGCTGCGGCAGGCGGCAACGGTTCTGCACCCGGTGGAATACGTTCGATGCGCAGCGACGACGGCGCCAGGGCGCGCACTGCGGCTTCAGTGACACTGCTGTTGACGGTGCAGGCACTGCACTTTTTCAGTGCCAATCTCTTGGCCTGCAGGAAAGGAGCGGACGTCAGCCCCAGCACATCGCCGCCATGAACTGTGGCGACATGTGGAAGTCCGGACAGGCGAGAAACGATCGACGCGGCGAGGCCTTGGGGTACCAGCCAATGACTGTTGATGACAGCCGTTTGCCGCTGTTTGGTCAGCCGATGTAATGCGATTAGCTGGCCGAGAAAAAAGAAAGGAAGCTTGAGTGCATTCCAGGGTTTTCTGCGTAGCGCCTGGATTGCGCCTCCCTCGCCATATGCCAGTGTTTCCAGTGCAGCAGGCCACAAATATCGAAAGCGGGTGACGTTGACGCCGTCCATTTCTTCCCGCGCAAGCGCGCCATCGCAATGCGGCGCCAGTACATCAACCTGCCAGCCTTTTTGCACCAGGTCTGTTGCCATATCCAATACGAAATGCGGAACCGTGTCATCGCTCCAGCGCGGAAAAGTCGAGGTCACCATGCAAATCCTGTTTGCATGGTTGAGTGCCCGACTCGTTGTACTCGCTGCCGTCATGTGCTCCCTGCCAGGTCTCGGTGTGACGTTCTGCAACGCACAAACCTCTCCGCATTCATCGTCAATCAGTATACTGGTATTGCCAGTACCCATCCGTGAATCGTAGCCACGGAACAAAGCCAAAGGAAACGCGCCGAAGATGGAACTCTTGACATTGATACCGGTAATCGGGCTCACGCTGGGGTGGCAGCACTGGCAGCGAACGACGGCATCAGCCGCCATGCTGCATACTGTGTCGGCGATGGTCCTGTTGCTTTTCGTCGCGTCGTTGATTGGCCTGCTGATGCCGGCAACCGTCTTGCTGGTCGTGTCCGGCACCGTGGTTGCCGCGATCGAAGGACGGCGCCATATCCGGGAACAGATCACGCTGCCGGTGCCCATCGGCATTTTCGCGATTCTGGGCGTTGCCTACTGGTTCGTCCACTCGGGCTCCGCACTGTTTTTTTACGACGAGTATTCTCACTGGGGTGTCTATCTGAAGGAGATGCTTGCGCATGATGAGCTGTGGGGCGCGAACACAAACGCCATGCACCCTCGATACCTGCCGGGCGCTCCCTTGTGGCAGTATTTTTTTGCTGTGTTTTCAGGCCGACCGGAAGGGGCTGCCTACCTTGCGCAGTTTGCCTTGCTCATAACGCCGCTACTCGTCTTGTGGGAGAATACGCAATGGCGACACATGCTGTGGCACGTCGTTATTCTGCTCCTGATTATTGTCGCAGTTTCAAACTTTGGTAACGGGTTTACGAGTCTATATGTGGATCATCTGCTGAGTACCTGGTTCGTTGGGGTACCCTTGAACTACTTGCTTGAGATGAACAGTCGTTCTCCACGCCAGAGGTTAAGCTATTTGCTGCCACTGGCACTTATTGTGCTGATCAAGACGACAGGCATGTTCTTCGCCCTTTCTGTCGCCGGCATAATCGGCCTTCTCCTGTTCTTTGATTCCGGAAATGACACCGGTAACGAGCGACGATCCGCGATTTGTGCGCGCGCCATCATGTTTCCGGCCTTAACGGTCATTCTTTGTTTGTCAATCCTGTCTGTGTGGAACCTAAACCGAGACTCAATGCAGGTCGGCGCAGGCGGCGTATCAGCCAGTGAAATTATCGGTAACCTTGCTGCTGGCGAAAGTATTTTTGATGAAGCGCAACAGGCTGAACTGACGCGGCGTTTCATCGACGTTGTGCTACACCAACAAATCAGCAAGGATGAAGTTTCCGCCGAATTCAACGCATTTAGCTATCCGACCATGGAGTATTATAAAGATAACTATCGACTGACAACGGCGTCGTTGCTCGGCATATCTTTGGTCGCATTGATTCTTTTATGGAGGACAATCGTCCCCCACGAGATCCGTATGCAATGGACGATTGTTGCGGGATGTGTGTGGCTTACAGCGCTCGCCTACATCTGCGCACTGTATTTCGGTTATCGTCTCGTATCTGCGACGGAAAACGGTTTAATCCTGTCATCTTACATTCGTTATGCGCACACAATGTTGTTGCCACTAGTCCTTTTTGGCTTCGCGACATTGTTACCCGCATTAGCCGGGCGGCAGACGCCGATAGTTCGAATCAATGAAAAAGTTAAGGTTAGCCGTCGCTCATTGGTTTTTTCGGTCGTGTTGGTAACGCTTATGATCTTTGAACCGCCGTATCTGCGACCTTTATTCATTCAACAGCAGCCTCCCGAATTTCGATGGGAAACGGAGCCACTGACAACTCAGCTGCGTGAGGGAATTGGTGAGGCCAGTTTGTGGGTGTTATTTCCAAGTAAGTTCTCTGATGGTCTATTTGGACAAATCCTCAAGTATGAGCTGACGCCGGGGCGCACACACGTGGAACTGGATGCTGCGGAAATCTTTGAGCGTTACGCAATGCTGCGGGAAGACTTGCGTCACTGGCAGTACGCGTGGTTTCCGGCTGCGGGCCCTGAGCTGGATCGTGCAATCGAGCGCCTGATCGGCGCTCCGATAACCGAGCGACTGTATCGGATTGATACTAGCGGCGCCGATATTCAGTTTATCCCCGTGTCAGGAATACTTCCAGGCAGCGGATTGTCGGACTAGCGGCCAATCAAGGATCGTTGTGCAGTAAGTGGCGCGTATGTGCCGAGACAGAATTCCATCATTTGACGGATAATCTGGTCGCTTGGCGTCGGCACGGACCAGGGCGCCATTCAGCAACTGTCCCTTATCAATCGACTGAGTGTCCTTCATGACAGTTATCGCATAGACTTTAAGGCCGACATTTGAAAACGTGGCGACGCACAGGTTTGTATGTATGAAACTGCTCATTCAAATTCCGTGTTTCAATGAAGAGTCCAGTCTACCTGTCACCCTTGCAGATCTCCCCGCCCGGGTACAGGGATTTGACGACGTCGAATGGCTGATCATCGACGATGGCAGCACGGACAATACTGCGAAAGTTGCCAAAGAATATGGCGCTCACCACGTTGTGCATCATATACATAATCAAGGTCTGGCAAGGGCCTTCATGACGGGGCTTGAAGCCTGCCTCGCCGCCGGAGCGGATGTCATTGTCAACACAGATGCGGACAATCAGTACCAGGCCAGCGATATCGAGAAACTGGTCAGGCCGATACTGGACCGCCATGCAGAGATCGTCGTAGGTGAAAGACCGATTGACAACACACAACATTTTTCCAGCGCAAAAAAGATGCTGCAACGAATTGGCAGCAGGGTTGTTCGTTTGGTCAGCGGAACGGATATCCAGGACGCACCGAGTGGCTTTCGTGCATTCAGCCGAAGTGCGGCAAAAAAACTGATAGTCTTCAATGAGTACACGTACACTCTGGAAACAATAATTCAGGCGGGCCAGAAGAATATTCCCATCTGTTCCGTGGCAATTGGCACGAACGAAGATCTCCGTCCTTCTCGGCTGATCAGGAATATTCCGTCATATATCGGCCGATCATTGATGACGATTGTCAGAATATTCGTCGTCTATCGGCCATTCCGCTTTTTCATGACTATTGGTTCTGTCTTGTTCTTAGCAGGGCTAATGATCGGCTTGCGATTTCTGTGGTTCTATTTCCTGAATCAGGGCAGCGGGCACGTCCAATCGCTAATCCTTGCTTCCGTCCTGCTTGGCATGGGGTTTCAGACAATTCTGATCGCATTCGTGACAGATCTGCTCGCCGCGAACCGGCGGTTACTTGAGGAACTGCGTGAGAGATCGTTCGGCAACTAACCTTTGCATCGATCTCAAGTTAACGGGTGAAATGGAATGACACCAATACCTAATGATCGGTTGCAGCCGAATTATCGCTTCGTACGATCTTGAATACCCGGGCGAACGCAAAATCGCGCCCGCCTCCGACCGGAATTTCATCGATCAACTGGTATTCGCTCGGTATTTCATCACCAAATGTAAGCGCAATGAACAATGGCGCGTTTCGACTAACCACTCTTTCGATCGGCGAGGCCTGAATACCGTTCGGACCTTCTTCGAATGAGCCGTACATTCGAACAAAAATGTAATCGACATCGGTCACCTGTTCGAGGAATTGCTCGGGGTCCAACTGAAGCTTAGAGTTAACCTCGATGATCTTCTGTTCATGTAGCGGCGTCATGATGAAATTGTTTGCGATGACGCTGCAGTCGGTGTGGTATCGAATATAGTGGCCGTCATCGCTGTAGGAAATGACAACTCCCGGGTCCTTGGCGCACTCCTTTGCGAGGCTTTTGAAGAGACTACGCGACGCAGCGTAGTCGACGTCCATTCCAGCCGGATATTTTCGTATTAGGCGGTGCTTTAATGCTGGCTGAAATACGATTGCGACAATCAGCAATGCGCCGGCGGTTGTTGCCAGGGTCGAGATGTCGAATCGCCTGCTCAGTTCCTGTACCAGCAGGGCGGACGGGACCAGCAGCGCCCAGGTACCGTACGGAGCGAACCGGATTTGTGTCAGGAGCAGCACTAACCCGAGCACAACACAGATCGCAAAGTAGATATTCTGTGGTTCTCTGGCTCGCGCGCCGCGGACAATGAAGATTAGTATCAGAATCGGCGTCAGGTAGACGAGATAGCTGTAAAACGCCGACAACCAGAGTATTCCGCCCAGGTCGCCCAATCGAGCGATCGGGCTTCTCACCTCGGAGATCTGATCCAGATATACGAGGTCCCCACCCAGGAAAGCGGCGCCGGTTAGTAATTTCGACAGCAACGGCGCGATCAATGCGAGTCCAAGCGTGAGGAGGAGAACCAGGTTGCCTGTCCTGAATGGCCGCAGCCCGATGAACAGTGTCGCGATCGCAGTGCAACAGGCGATATAGAGATGGAACCAGGACAGTGTCCAGAATTCGAATTGCATGTCCCAAAACGGCTCGGACGGCAGGAGGATCAGAAACGTGCTGCCAACAAGGGCGGCCGTGAACCAGTAGAGGTTTCGCGTCCCCGGCATCCGTCCTCGCAGCCACAGAACGAATAAGCACACGAGCACCGGAATCTGCAGGATGAACAGGCCATTTTG